>Ga0209417_1000048_pt1 | contig 328936 bp, 278 predicted proteins | sample RifGroF2_FD_184002 | JGI IMG/M metagenome (GOLD analysis project Ga0209417, IMG submission 184002) | Groundwater microbial communities from Rifle, Colorado, USA - Groundwater F2 (SPAdes) (version 2) | ecosystem: Environmental > Aquatic > Deep subsurface > Groundwater | place: Rifle, Colorado...
TGTTTGTAACTTTTTTGTTAATATTTTTGCATCGCTAAATGCTTACGCTTTTTTAAAACATAAACCATCAATTATGTGTACAAAGACTCATTTAATTGATGGTTTTTAATTATCGAGTTCGCGTTAATTAAGCACTTTCAGTTAAAAATGATAATGTCCGCCCGTACCCGTTCGACTCCGCCACAAAGTGGCTACGCTCCCACCTTCGCCAAGGCTATGGCAGGCACACAGGGCGAACGGTATTTTTATGTTGGAATTAAGTATTTACATTTTTATAGTTTCAGAAGAGGTCTATTCGTTAAATTCTTTCAAAATCATCCCATTTCTAAACACTTTTACTCACTTTTTATGTTGAACAACATGATAAATAGTGTTAACATCAAACTCTATAAAATAAACTTCAATGCTTATTAAATTTAAACTGTTTTCAAATAGGATTTGATATTTATGAAAAAATTATTTTTGTTATTATTTTTAGGCATATTCACAACAAAAGTACTTCCAAATGCGACTGAAACTGTTAAAAATCAAAATGATGTAACTAAAATTTCTACTGATGCAAATGAAAGACTTAAAAATCAAAATACAACTTCAGAACAAACACAAAAACTAGAAGAATTCAAAAAATTACTTAACGATTGCGAATCAGTTAAAGACAAAGAAAAAATGTTAGACCTTCTAAAACAGGTTCAAGATGTTTTGAATTCTTTATCCTTAAAAGACGGCGACATCTCTTTAGTTACAGAAGAAAATGATTCAGTTTTGTACAATTTGACTAAAGATGTTGCCTCAAAATTAGAAATACCGGTTCCTCTAATATTTTCCGTAAAAACAGAAATTTACAATGCTTTTGCAATGAATATTGATAAAGATAAAAAATTTGCTGCAATTTTCATTTTAGAATCTTTAAGAAAAGATTTAACTGTTGAAGAGCTTAAAGGCATCATAGCGCATGAATTAGGACGTATAAAACATGGTCATACTCAAAAAGAAGATTTTTTAATGAATTCACTCATCTTAGGAGGTTCTGCTTGTTTCTGCGGACTGGTAATATTATCAATGCTATCTCCTAAGCTCGGGCTTTCGCACGACCAGCAAGCTTATCTTGCATTATCAATTCAAGCAAGTCCAATATTAGCAATATTATTATGCAGAGCTATATATTCTTATTTTTCAAGAAAATGCGAAATAGAAGCGGATACAACAGCTACAAAAATAACAGATCCTGATGCTTTTGTTTCTGCTCTAAAGACTCTAGACAACCACACTGTAGATATTTTTAAAAAACTTGTAACTGATGATAATTTCTTTATCGAATCATACGAAAATTTGTATAAAGATGTTGAACAAGAAAAAGTAATTTTCTTAAAAAAATGGTATGCAAAATTAAAAATTTGGTACCAAAAAAACAATAATGTTCAACAAAAAAAAGAATCTATTAAAACTCTTCAGAAATATTTAAAAGGTTCTATTTTCGATACCCATCCAACAACTGAAAAAAGAATAACTAACATAGAAACTATCAAAAAAGAAAACGCAGCAGAAATAACTCCTGCTATAGATGCCTAAAAATTAATACCTGATTAACTTAATAGGATTTGATATTTATGAAAAAATTATTTTTGTTATTATTTTTAGCCATATTCACAACAAAAGTACTTCCAGATTTAACCGAAACTATTAAAAATCAAAATGCAGCACCTGCTCAAGCAAACCCTACTTCTAACAATTCAATTACAACCGAGCAAAAAGAAAAGTTAGAAGAATTCAAAAAGTTATTTGATAATGCGGGTTCATTTCAAGACAAAGCAAAAATGATAGCTATGCTCTATAAGATACAAGATGAATTAAATGATGAATTAGATTATTTAACATCTAAAAATACCGATGTAACGCTAGTCACCGAAAAAAACGATTCTGTTTTGTATAATTTAATTAAAGAAATGGCCTTAAAATTAGAAATTCCGATTCCTTTAATATTTTCTATAAAATCAGAAAAATATGATGCTTGTGCAGAAAATTTTGATAAAAATTTATCTATAATTTGCATAACAGAAGCTTTAAGAAAAGCTGTAACAATTGAAGAGCTTAAAAGCGTCATGGCTCATGAATTAGCACACATAAAATATGGCCACTCTCAAAAAGAAGACTTTTTAATAAATTCACTTATAGCAGGATCTACAATCAGCATATTTGTAGTAATATTGCTAGCTGCAAAATTAAATAATGTTCCATTAAAGAGTTTATTGAAATTAGGTTTAACTTCTATTATTGGCGGCGCGGCTGTCGCAGCACCCGCTCTAGCTTCATTTATGTATGTCAGCAGAAAATGCGAAACAGAAGCAGATACCTTAGCAGCAAAAACAACAAATCCTGATTCTCTTGCTACAGCTTTGAACAAACTAGAAAAAAATGCTTATCAAGAAAATGCTGGACTTATAGCTGACAAAGATTTCTTTATCGAAGCTTATGAACAATTAATCAAAGCCCTTGAAAATGAAAAAATATCATCTTTGAAAAAAGGGTTGATAAAAATAAAATTACTATATTTAAAAAACAAATTTCAATCTCATAAAGAAGATTATGAAGAAGAGCTTAAAGGTGATGATTCTAGTGGCATCTTAGATACTCATCCAGCAACTAAAGAAAGAATTAAAAACATAGAACAAATCAAAAAAGAAAAAGAAGCAGAAACAGCTCCTGCTATAGCCGCCTAACAATTAATAACTGCTTAGCTTAAACATGGAAAAAGAGATTACATGAAAAAAATATCGATCATTTTATTTTTATCATTTTTGATAAATTCACAAAACCTATTTGGCGCAACACCTTATAAGATTATAACCCCTCATCAAGAAGGAAAATTTGAATTTTTTCAAAAATTAATAGATGAACAAAAAAAATTTAGTGATAAAAATCGAATGGTTACTTTTTTACATGAAATTCAAAAAATATTAGATCAATTGGGCGTCAAAGATACCGATTTAACAATCGTAAATGAGCATAATGACCCAGTGCTTTATAAAGTTACCAAAGAAACTGCAGATAAATTAAAATTGCCAATGCCGCTTCTATTCTCAATCAAAACGGAAATTTACAATGCATTTGCAGTCAACTTTAATAACGATAAAAAGTTTTCGGCCGTTTTCATAACTGAAGATTTAAAAAGTAGTTTATCTGATGAAGAGTTAAGATCGGTAATGGCACACGAGCTTGGTCATATCAAAAAAAGCCACTCCAAAAAATTACTTGCTATAGCTTTACCTACGATAATACTTGCAACTATTGGAGGCTGGCTACTCGGTAGCTGGATAAATTCAAGTTATGAAATAACATCCGAAAATAGATATAACGTAATTGAACTTTCCGTAACAGGATGCATGCTTATAGGTGCTGGAGTAATTTCCTACGTCTCTCGAAAATATGAATCTCAAGCGGATAAAATAGCCGCAAAAAATTCTAACCCCGAGTGTTTAATAACCGGACTAAACAAAATCGAAGCACATAACAGCGAGGTTTTAAGCAGACATACTAACGACAGAGATTTTTTCATCAAAAATTATCAAGATTTAAGAGTTGAACTAAAACAAGAAAAGATGAATCCGTTCAAAAAACTTTGGAAAAAGTTCAAATTAATGTGGAACAAAAAATCAGAAAAATATGAAAAAAATGCAACGATCAAAGCAAATGAGCACAACATATTTTCTACTCATCCAGCCACAGAAGATCGAATAAAAAACATTAAAAAAATTGCTGAAAAAGAACAATCTACAGAAAAAGAAAAGGCAACGAATATCGTTGCCTTTTCTTAATTTTATATTAGTCGCCTAAAGTATACTTATCATCCGAAAAAGCCTTTTTTTCCGTTTCAACTTTATGCTTTTTGTCAGACTCTTTTTCTTTTGCCTTTTTGTATAACAAAATTATTTTATCTACAGCACAATCAATCGCAACATACATATCTTTGCCGCTTTCATGTGAATACAGGTCAAATCTAGGAGTTTTAAGATGAATTTCTGCAACATGGTTTGGATGCAATTTTTGAGCTTTTAGCCAAATTTCCAAATTTACAGGAGTTGGCATTTTATCTATTTTTAAAATTTCTAAAATTTTTTCCAACTTATCTTCTGCGTGAAGTTCGAGTGCTTTTGTAGATTCCATATTTTGAAAAGTTATTTTTTTATTCATAGCTATCCTTTTAAAGTTAAAACTTTAACTTTTACGAGCTCTGACAAAATAACATTTTAATTTTTGTTTAGAAAAGATAATTTTGAAAAAATGAAAATCTGTTGAATACAAACTCAACCTAGAAATTTTTCTGACATCTCGGTATGAAATTGTTTTCCAAAATACATCTCTTGTGTATAAGGATTGTCCATAATCTCTTTAATTCCACCACTTACAACAACCATACCATCAATAATGACATAAATTTTGTTTGCAATAGATAAAAGCTGATCAACGTTGTGATCAGATATTAAAATAGAAATTCCACTTTTCGCAAGATCAACAAAGATAGTTTTTAATTCATAAATCGATTTAGGATCAACACCGGCAAACGGCTCATCAAACATTATCACATCAGGATGCATCAAAAGAGATCTAATAACTTCCAATTTTCTTTTTTGGCCACCTGATAGTTGACCCGCTTTTAGCGATAAAACAGAAGATAAATTAGATTTTGCTATCCATTTATTCATTTCTTCATTGAATACTTTTTTGGAATTTGTATCTTTATTTTTCCAAAAAGGATGATATTGATAAACGATTTTTAGATTATCCAAAACAGATAAATCTTCGAAAAGCGAGCTGTTTTGTGGAAGATAAACTAAACCGCTCGCAACTCTTTTAGATATTGACCAACTATTTATAAGCTGATTTTTTAAAAACAAACCATTAGTTTTAGAAGCTTCATCATAATTTTGAACAGGTAAAATACCTATGACGCTTTTTAGCAAAGTAGTTTTTCCAGCACCATTTGGCCCAAGAAGCGCTACTATTTGACCTAAATTCGCTTCAAAAGAAACACCTCGCAAAATGTTCTTTTTTCCATAAGATTGTTTTACATTTTCAATAGATAAATACGGCATTTTTACCTTATAATAAATTTTACCGGACATCCCAAAAGATCGTATTTTTCACGCAAAATATTTTCAATGTATAATAAATGACTTTCTTGAAAAAACTTAGGTCGATTTATTCTCAGAGAAAAAGTTGGAAATTTTGCTTTGAGCTGTCTAATTTTTACAACTTCTATGCAAACTGTGCTTTTATAAATTGGATTCTTCTTAAGTCTGTTCTTTACAAGTTCATCAAGCTCTACTGGATCCATCTCTTGCTTCAATCTTTCCCAAATTTTTCCTAAAGCTTTAACTACTTTATCAACACCCTTATTGTTTTTGCAAGAGATCCAAACTTGAGGAATTTTTGACAATATAAATTTGTATTTTTCCAAATCATATTTTAATCGATCTTTTTTATAACCATCGTTACATTCTTCAAACAAATCGATTTTATTAAAAACAACTAATAAACATTTTTTTTGTTCATAAGCATAGAAAAGAAGATTTAATTCCTGACTTGAAAGCAATTCACTTGAAGCATCAACAACTAAAACAACAATATCGGCAGCTCTGACAGAAGAAAAAGAACTTTTTACCATCAATTCTTCCAAATTATCATCGATACTTTTTCTTCTTCTGATTCCAGCTGTATCTGTAACTTCTAGTGTGGCATGATCAAAAGATATTGTTTCACTTATAGATTCTCTGGTCGTACCTGGAATTGGAGAAATTATAGATCTTTCTTGCTTAATAAGAAGATTCATAAGAGAAGATTTGCCTACATTTGGTTTGCCGAGCAAAACAACTTTATAATCAATCTCATTGTTTTCTTCTTCTTTTTCAGTTTTCAAGTTTTCCACAATCGCATCTAGCAAATTGCCAAATCCAACACCGTGAAGAGCTGAAACTTCGAAAATTTTGTTAAAACCTAAAGAATAAAATTCTCCGAAATTGCTTTCATATGCATTTTTATTATCAGTTTTATTAACAACCAAATAAACTGTCTTTTTTGTCTTATGCAAAAGTTTAGCAATTCTTTGGTCTTCAGCAGTTAAACCACTTTTAACATCACATACAAAGAGCAAAATCGAAGCATGTGAAATCAAATCTTCTATTTTTTGAGCAACCACATCTGCGAAAGGGTCTTTTTTATCCCCTTTGCTAAAAGTAAAACCACCTGCATCTACAAAATCAAATTTTTTGTCATCCCATGTAATAGCTTCATGAAGATAATCTCTGGTAACACCAGATTGATCAAAAACAATGCTTTTGGTTTGAGAAGAAATCCTGTTAAAAATTGCAGATTTACCAACATTTGTTCTTCCAACAAGGACTACTTTAGGATAAGTCATAACTTAAAACTCTTAAAAAATTTTTATTAATTTGATTGCCTTTTTTCAATTCTACCTGAAAAAAATTTCACTAGCAAATTAGATTTCGGCCATTTGCTTTCATCAGAAATATCAACAACTTTTCCGACCTCAATATTTTTACTTTTATTAAAAACTTTATACCCTTGAGAATATTTCTGATTGTCATATTTAGGCTTTTGAGGAATATCATTTCTTTGAATATTTTCGATTTTTTTATTCAAAGGCTCTAAATTTTCAGATTTTTTTTTTTCGACTTCTGAAGCTTTCAGCTCTAAAAAGCTGAAAATAAAGTCGTTTGTCTGTGGTGAAAACTGTTTGATCAGTGGTAATAACAATGATTTACTTTCTTCCAATTTATTCTTAAAAAAAGAAGTTTGTCCTAAAAAAGCCATTTTTAAGACCCCTTTTTCTTTATCAAAGTCCAAATCTTTGGCCTGTCTTAAAATGGAGACCAAAAGAAGGTCTGAAATCTCTGAAAGCTTTTCTGTGATAAAACTATGAAATTCAGTTTTATTTTCAGGCAAAGCATCTACTTTTACTTCTTTTGCTACCGCCTTAATTTCTTCTTTATTTTCTTTGACTAAATTTTGACTAAAACTGTTTTTTTTTTCGTCAAAACTATTATAAGAACTTGGGATTTTTTTAGAGCTTAAATTTTTAGCAAAATCTTGCATACAGAGTTGTAAAAGAAATGATTCTAAAAATATGCTTTTATTAGAGGTTTTTGCAAAAATCTCTTCTTGTAACCAAAATTGCTGCAATATTTCATTTAACAAATGAACCGACTTACTTTCAGCAATTTTTTTGAGCTTTGCAGAATATTTATCAAAAACTTTCAAACTTTTACTAGAGATACCAAATTTTATCCAAACCAAAGAGCGGCATAAAACTATTAGCATATCCCACACGCTTTGAGGTGCTAAATTTTCAAAAGAAATTTTGTCCAAATAAACTATTAATTCACGCTCATCGCCATTTAAAACTATTTCAAACAAGTCTATTAACTCTTCATAGCCAATTTTTCCAAGCAATTTTAAAGCATCTTCTAAAGTTACGCTTGAAGATGAAAGCCTTACTCGCTCAAGTAAATTAATAGCATCACGCACTGAGCCATCTGTTTGCGAAACTATCAAATCAATAACTTCTTCCTCTATAACAATAGCTTCATCCTTGCAAACAATTTTTAAATAATCGCTTAAGCTAGAAGAATTAACTCCATTGAAAAATAACTGGAAAGCTCTGGATCGAACGGTCTCTGGAATTTTGTAAATTTCGGTAGTCGCTAATACAAAAATCACTGAAACTGGCGGCTCTTCTAATATCTTTAAAAAAGCATTAAAAGCTGCCTTGCTTAACATATGAGCTTCATCTATAAGATAGATTTTTTTGTTTCCTAGCAGCGGCAAATAGGTTGCTGATTCTAATATTTGACGAACATTATCAACACCTGTATGAGATGCTGCATCTATTTCTATAAAATCTGGATGATTTAAACCAAGCATTAAGTTACAAGAGGAACACTTTCCGCACGGAACATCTTGCTCTTTTGGATTTTGCTGGAAATTTTTCAAATTTTCACAATTAACCGCAGCTGCAAGCAACCTAGCAGATGTCGTTTTTCCACAACCTCTATTGCCAGAAAAAATATAAACAGGAAAAAATTTGTTTAAATAAAGACCATTTTTCAAAATTCTAACAGACAGCTCTTGACCTATAACATCATTAAAAGTTTTAGGTCTAAGTTTACGCGCAAGATTAAGCTCTAAATTTTGCATATTTTTCTTCAAAAAATTTTAGAATAAAAATAAAAACACCCCCTTAATTTAGCAGAAAAAAAAGATTTAAATAGCCTCCTTTTTAAATTTCACATCTTACAAAATTGACCCTCCGTTTTTTAGCCTATTGTTACTAGCTGCGATTTCATTTGCAAACTCATTTTTTTTGAATTAAAGTAAGGCAAATTATTATTTGAAACAAAAGGGAATAACGTACGTTTTAAAATAAGTTTAACCATTTTTCATAGCAGTTTTTCGCTGCTAAAAAGAAAGAATCTTTATGGCAATTTTTAATAATTCAAATTCTTCTACAAAAAACGCTGGAGAATCTTATAAAGAAATTCTTAGCTTTTGGTGGCCCGAGCTAGTTTCTGCCGCAGCCACATTTGCCCTTCCAATCATTTTAGATGCATTAATAGTTTGCCAACTTGAATCAACATCAACCTACAGCGCCTTAGGCGTTGCTAACAACTTTTTGCACACGATCACAAAATTAACAGAAGCTTTCATGGTTAGCACCATCGCATTTATAGGTGTTTTCAATGGCGCCAAAAAATATAAAGAAGCGGGCAAAGCGTTAGGCGATGCTTTTTGGGTCACAGTAATATCTGGATTTTTCACATTTTTACTTCTCTTTTTATTTGCCGAAAACATTTATATTTGGCTTGGTACGCCTGAGCAAATAGCAAAAATCGGAGCACCGTTTTTAAGGCTTCGGGCTTTTGGTGTCTTTTTAGCATTTATTTATGCTTCACTTTTTGGTTTTATGCGTGCAGTAAAAAATACCAAAACTCCAATGCAAATTTTAATAATTGGAATAGTCATATTTTTAATATGTGACTACACACTTGTTTTGGGTAAATTTGGCTTTCCCCAGATGAGATTAAGCGGCTCTGCAGTTTCATCAATCATTCAAAATGTTGTCATGATTGCCCTTGCTTTTTGGCATATTTTAAGAAATGAAGAATACAAAAAATATTTTGATCAAATGTTCTTTCTCAATTTTAATATCAAAGGCTTTTTGCATATTTTAAATTTAAGCTGGCCAATAATGATTGATAAAACCATTCTTGCATCTGCTTACGTCTTCTTAAATAAAATGATTAATCCTATGGGTAAATATGCAATAGCATCTTTTACAGTAATCAAAGATATGGAGCGATTAGCCTTTTTACCAGCAGTTGCTCTTGCAACCGTAATAACATTCTTAGTTAGTAATAATTTAGGAAACAATAACCCTGCTGGCGCAAGATCTATAATGAGAAAAACGCTGTATTTGGGCGGCGCAATGGTATTTGTAGCTCTATTATTAATGACTGTAAATGCCCGCTTTTTTGTTCACCTTTTCGATCATAAAGATAAATTCACCGATTTTGCAGTTCTAGCATTTCCATTCATAAGTCTTTTTGTTATTTTCGATTTCATTCAGTTAATACTTTGTGGCGCTCTTCGTGGGGCTGGAGATGTAAAAGCTGTCATGGTAATCAGAATAATCGCATGTTATGGATTCTTTTACCCACTTGTTACATTTATTTCCTGGCTTAATATTCCAAGCGCACTTGTAAAATTTATATTAATTTACGGATCTTTTTATCTTCACACAGGATTAATCGGGTTGCTTTGCATTATACGTCTAAAAAGTAAAAAACTTCGTTCTGATAAAATTTAAATAAAAACTTTAGGAGAATTAATGGATTTTATTTCTTTGTTAGAAAATTTAAGTATAAAAATACTTTGGATACCGACCGTTTTCATTTTAATAGCAAGCATCATAATCACTTTTAAAATGCGCTTTATACAAATAAGAACAATTCCTTTAATGTTCAAAATATTTTTCTCCAACTTTTCCAAAAAATCTTCCAATTCTAAAGACCAGACAATCAAAGCAAATAGAGCTTTATTCACAGCAATGTCAACAACAATAGGTATTTCAAGCATCACTTCTCCAGCTATTGCAATAAGACTTGGCGGGCCGGGAACATTAGTTGGTTTTGCCGTCGCAACACTTCTTGGTGGTGCAGTAACATTTGTAGAAGTTACACTTGCCATGGCATATCGTAAAAAGCTTGAAAATGGAACCGTTATGGGCGGACCAATGCAATACTTAAAAGCGGTTCATCCTCTTTTTGCAAGTTGGTATGCATACGCAGGATTCATTTTGTTAATAGTTTGGTCAGCAAGACAAGCAAACACTGCCGCTACTCTTTTAACAATTTATAAAATCCCAGCTATTGCTACAGGATTAATTCTTTTATTCTTTGTTGTTATCACTTTAATCGGTGGAATAAAAAGAATCGGAAGCGTCGCAGAAAAAATAGTTCCTATCAAATTTATACTTTACTGCAGCGGAGCACTTTGGATAATTTTGTGCAACTTAGACAAGTTAAAAGGGGTTTTATCTCTTATCATTCATTCTGCTTTTGTAAAAGATGTTGCAATCGGAGCTGCAATTTGCGGTGGAATGCAATACGTAATCCGCTGGGGAATGCTTCAAGCTTTCCAAAATAATGAAGCTGGAATGGGAACAGCTGCAATTCCACACTCAATGTCAGATAGCAAAGATCCATTTACTCAAGGTGTTTTATCCATAGCGTCAATTTACGCTTACGGATTTGTATGCATGTTATCAGGACTTGTCATTTTGATGACCGGAACATGGAAAGATATAAATATCGGCCTTGGTATCAACATGGTCAGCGCATCTTTTGCCATGTATTTTTCCACAATTGGACCGTTGATATTATCTTTTAGCGCTGCAATTTTCGCGTACACAACTATTCTTGGAAACTGTTACAATGGAAGCCAATGTTTCTCATACATCACCAAAAACAGATATTTAAAATGGTACTTGGCTATTTCTGGAATCTTCATCTTAGTTGGAACTCTTTGCGATGTTAAACTTTTGTGGATATTAACAGACTTTTTTGTTATCCCGGTTGCCGTTCCAAACGTGATTGGTATATTGATACTTGCTTTTAGAAGAAAAGATTTATTCAAAGATTAATAAATAAGGGAAAAAATGTACTCATTTTCAAAAGAAGAGTTATTAAAAATAGCAAAGCTTTCAGCACTTCATTTGGATGAAAACGAAATCGAACAGTTTGCAAAAGAACTCCAAATAATCCTTGAATACTCTTCAATGCTTAACAAAGTTGTATCTGAAGAAAAACTAGAAGCAAAACCATTTAAAACAAACGTTTTCAGAGACGATGTTGCTATTGCAACAGACTCAAAAGAAATCCTTGAAAATGCACCGCAAAAAAAAGATACATTTTTCGTTGTTCCAAAAATTTTATAAATAAAAACTCTCCCCAAAAAGGATTTTTTTACAATGAAACCATTTTTAACCATACAAGAAATTAAAGAAAAATTAGAAAAAAAAGAAATAACTCCCAAAGACGTACTTTCTTTTTATAAAAAACGAATCAAAAAATACAATCCAAAATTAAATGCATTTCTAGAAGTGTTTGAAGAAGAATTTGATAAAGAACACAGTTCAAAAGGGTTACTTGCAGGCATTCCAGGACTTCTAAAAGATAATATGAGTCAAAAAGGCAGAATTACTTCCTGCGCTTCCAAAATTCTTTCAAACTACAAAGCTCCATACGATGCAACAATCACAAAAAAATTAAAAGATGAAGGCGCGATCATCGTCGGTCGTGGAAATATGGACGAATTTGCAATGGGCTCTTCAGGAGAGTTTTCCGCTTACGGTGCAACTTTAAATCCTTGGGATTCTACTCGAGCCGCTGGCGGATCATCTTCGGGTCCAGCAGGCGCAGTAGGTGCAGGACTTGTTCCTTGGGCAATTGGTTCAGAAACAGGAAGCTCTGTTCGAATTCCTGCAGCATTTTGCAACCTGGTAGGACTTTATCCTTCCTATGGTAGATTTTCACGAAAAGGAATTGTGGCATTCGCATCTTCAACCGATCAAGTCGGACCTATAACCAAAACGGTTTATGATAATGCACTCTTAGCATCGATCATGTCAGGAAATGATGAAGGTGATGGGACATCAATAAATCAACCTCGCCAAGATTTCACAAAAGATTTGTCTGCTAAATTGCCACAAAATTTAAAAATCGGAGTCATTAAAGATTCGCTTGAATCTGATGGTGTCGATCCACAAATCAAAGAGTCTTTCACAAGTGCTATCAATAACTTTGAAAAAATGGGCGCCACAATCAAATATGTTTCCATTCCAAACATCGATCTTGGAATCGCCGTTTATTTTGTTTTAAGTAGAGCTGAAGCAGCATCAAATCTTTCAAGATATGACGGAACTCTTTATGGCAACAGAGATAAAGAAGCAACAACAATAGAAGAAATGTATATAAAAACTCGCCAAAACAACTTTGGTAAAGAGGTAAAACGTAGAATACTAATGGGTAATTATGTTTTATCAGCAGGTCACAAAGATGCTTTCTACAACAAAGCACTTTTAGTAAGATCTTTACTGCAAAAAAGTTTTGAAGATACTTTTAAAGACGTTGACTTGTTAATTAGTCCAACATCATCTACTCTTGCATTTCAAATTGGCAAAGAAAGCAGTGATCCACTTGCTATGTACATGGCAGATTTTTTTACAGTCCCAATGTGTATTAGTGGAATACCAGGACTTTCTATTCCTTGTGGATTCTCAAAAGAGAATTTACCAATAGGTTTTCAATTCGTAGGCCCAAGATTTTCTGAACATTTGATTTATAAAGCTGCATTTGCATACGAACAACAAACACAATTTTATCTAAAAAATCCAGCAGGTTTTGAATAAAATATGGACTTTTGGAACTCTAAACTCAAAATTAAAAATCTAGAAATTCCTCGCTTTATGTCCGCGCCAATGGACGGAATAACCGATTCTCCATTGCGACAAATGATCAGAAGTTTTTCAAAAGATGAACTTTTGTTCACCGAGATGCGACATGTTGCAAGCGTTGCAAATGAAAAAGAGGGACAATCTCTAAAATATAAAGAGCTTGAAAAACCACTCTGCTTCCAATTTGCAGCAACAAAAGTAGATTTTATCGAAGAAGCGGTAAATAAAGTTCTACCACACAATTTTGAAATGTTAAATTTCAACGCATGCTGTCCTGCCAAAAATATTATCAAATCTGGCGGCGGAGCATCGCTGATGGGAAACCCTAAAAAATTGATCGCTATCTTAAACGAATTTAACAAACATATAAAAAACGAAGTTCCATTTACGATTAAACTTCGCGCTGGCTTCAAAGAAAAAAATGTTATCGAAATAGCTCAAATGGCGCAAGATTTAGGGCTTGATGCAGTAATCATCCATCCACGAACACAAGTCGAAATGTTTGGCGGCACACCAGATATCGCTCTTGTAGCAGAGCTAAAAAAAGCATTAACAATTCCGCTCATCTACAGTGGAAATATCACAACATTTGCTTTTGCAAAAGAAGTTTACGAGCAAACCGGAGTTGATGGATTCATGGTTGGAAGAGCCCTTATGGGAACTCCTTGGAAATTAGAAGAAATCAAAGCGGAAGGTAAAAATGAAACTTTTACGATCAGTTTTGATGAAGCTCTTACACATGCCTATAAACATTTCCAATTAAATTTAGAATATTATGGACGCGAAAATTTCCAGATTTTTAAAAAACATTTAACTGGTTATATCAAAAATGTACCAAACGCATCAGAAATCAGGCATAGTTTGTTTTTAATTGATAATTTAGAACTTTTTGAACTCGAATTTAAAAAATTGTTACAAAAATGTTAAAAAATATTCCTAAAAAAATTTTTATACTTTTACTTATTATAAGTATCGTAATATTCACCTATCACAAACTGTTCAGGTTTGAAAAAGGGCAGCTAGAAGAGATCGCCTCACAAATCAGTTACCCTATTCTAAAATTTAGCGCCCAAATAGGCGATTCCATAAAAGAGCGCTCTACTAAAAAAGAAACAATTCTTTCTTTAGAACAAAAACTAAGCGAAATTCAAAAACAAAACGAAGATCTAATAGCTGAAAATACAAAACTCAAATCGATGCTTAATTTTGATTATTTAACAAAAGAGTTAATAGAATTTCAAAAAAGATACAACTTGAACAATGCAGTTTTAAGCAAAATTTTGATAAAAAACTTTGGCAGCAATGAACAATATTTCATCATTGATAAAGGCACAAAAGATCACATTGAAGAATCGATGATCGCGATCTACAAAAATCAAATAATTGGTAGAGTTTCTGAAGTTTATGAAAATTACAGCAAAATATTACTTGTCAGTGATTTTAACTGCAAGATTTCCGCATACGCCAAAGAAAGTAAAGCACCAGGAATTTGCCAAGGAATCAACCAAAAAAATAAATGTGAACTTGCATATGTCAGCCAAACAAACACATTAACCATGGACGACTTAGTTATCTCTAGCGGACATGGATTAATATTTCCTGAAGGTTTTTCTATTGGCAAAATAGTTGATATCAAAACAAAGGATTTATGTTTGGTTGCGCAGCTTGAATCTTTGATTAATTTTGAAAGCATTGATTATTGCCTTTTAATTGATCGAAAAATAAAAAACAACTCCTAGATTTTTACTGATATTTTGATACTCTTCTCTTAGTAATGATCTTTCAAATTTATAATGCGCCCGTAGCTCAATTGGATAGAGTGCCGGACTTCGAATCCGTAGGTTGCAGGTTCGATCCCTGCCGGGCGCACCAGTCTTCGCTATAATCTCTAAATAAATTTACCAAATAAAAGCGGCTACGACTGGGCAAGCCATAAAAAGCAATTTATGTGCCTATAGCTCAGTAGGATAGAGCGTGCGATTCCTAATCGCAAGGTCATCGGTTCGATCCCGATTAGGCACGCCAAAATGAAACTTACCAAAGGACGATCTTATGAATATAAAATTATTAATTCAAACAATAATATTTTCAATTTTATGCATCAATAATACGATATTGGGAGATATGGTTGCTGTCTATCATAGCATAGGTAGAGGCGGTACAATTGAAAGCGTTAAAAAACATGGGTTATTAACAAGAAATGAACTCTTTAGAAGAAGTTTATCTCAAGATAATCCATCGCAAATTAGAGGTGTATTACCAGATCAATACGATGTCATATATTTTTCACCGGAACTGGAAAAACCAAACGATGCAAATATTGTCGGTTACTTAGTAGATACAAATTCTACATATGTTTACAACAGAGAATATCGTTTTGATTCCAATCAAAGAAAATATTTAAATTCTAAAGTTTTACTCAGTACTTACTTGGCTGATAAAAAACTGGCCCGACAAATGCAAGCTGCTGCCCCCGAAGGTAAAACAGTAATTTTTGATCCAAGAACTTCAGAACCTTTTTATGTAAACTATAGCGATAAACGCTATTACTGTGGCTCCCGATTTATTATGGACGAAGATTACGCCATACTTCTATACCATTTATATATAGGAGAAGTAATAATCAATAAAAATTGCATTCCACCAGAAGAATTAATATTTTTCTCTTAAATTTTAATTTCATGTATTTCGATCCCGATTAGGCACACCAAATTTTTAATTTTTTTAAAAGGATTTAATTACTATGTCAACAAATACACTCAAATATTTTTTTACATTATTGTTCTTTGCTTTGCCAATACAAGCTCAAATGAATTATTTTGATTGGAATACCGTATTACATATGCCACCCGGAGCAAACATAAAAGTAGGCAATCAAATTTTACACTTCAATCCAAGTAATAAACCATACTTGAAAGATGCGACTGCAACAAAATTTGTAAATACACATTTAAGTCAGGCCAAAAAAGTGGAATCCGATGCCGAAGCATTAAAAATGGCCTCCGATTTAGTCTGTTTGGATGGAGCCTTTATTGAACTAGGTGTCTGCACAGGAAAAACCATCAACTTTATTGCAGCACTAAATCCACATAAAAAAATCTTCGGTTTTGATTCATTTGAAGGTCTTCCCGAAGATTGGGTTCGACAAGACAACACTATGCCCAAGGGAACCTTTGGTTATAAAAATCCAATGATGCTTCCACCTGTTTTACACAATGTTGTTTTAATTAAAGGATGGTTTAAAGAAACACTTCCGATCTTTGTTCAAGAATATTTAAAAAATACTCCCATTGCCTTTTTACATGTTGATAGTGATATTTATTCGTCAGCAATTACGGCTCTGAAGACTTTAAAAAATAACATTCAAGAAGGAACGGTCATTATTTTTGATGAGTTTTATAATTATCCAGGATCAGAAGATCACGAACTAAAAGCCTTTAATGAATTTTTAGAAACGATCAATCTTCAAGCAAAATATTGTGCATTTAACATCAATCATGAGCAGGTTGTTGTACAAATGGTTAACACGGCGAACCAAATCAAAAAAAATTAATTTTAAAAACCAAGAATATTATAAACAAATCATTATTTGGTTCATCTTCAAATAGGTTTTGTTCCCTCACTAAGCAGCGCAACGTATTTCGTATATATAAATTGTCTTCCACGCTTTTTACCAGTTACTTCTTTAAGAATGCCTAATTTCTCAAACTGACTTACCAAATTAGATGCCGATTGATGGGAAAGCTTAAATTCTTTTTGCACGTCCCCTACCCCCATCAACGGCGTATAAAAAAGTTTATCCAAAAACATTATCGCAATCGGCGATGAAATCCTTTTTTTATAAAGCAATATTTGATGCGTCTCACGGAGCAACAATATTTGCTTAATACTTTCGATGGCGTCTTGACAAGTTTGAATAACACCAGTCAAAAAAAATGAAATCCATTGCTCGTAATCACCCTTATCACGAACAAGAGAAAGACGGTCATAATACTCTCGACGATTTTTTTTCAAATAATAACTTAGATACAAAAGTGGCTTTTTAAGAATATCTTTCCAATAAAGATAAAAAGTGATCAGCAACCTGCCAAGGCGACCATTACCATCTAAAAATGGGTGAATTGTTTCAAACTGATAGTGAATTAATGCGCAATTGATGAGCTCCGGGAGCACTGTTTTTTTATGCATGTATAATTCAAGTTCTCCCATAGCCTTTAATGCTTCGGCAGGTGATGGTGGAACATAACTGGCCATATTCAATGTAAAGCCAGGTGCACCTATCCAATTTTGTGTTTTTTTAAATTCTCCAGGCGTTTTTGTCGCTCCCCGAACACCTTTAAGTAAAATTGTATGTAACTCTTTAATAAGCTTAAGACTCATCGGCAATGTATTAAGCCGGTCCATACCATAATGAAGAGCTTTGATATAGTTTACGACTTCAACAACATCGTTAACATTTTCAAGCGCCCCTCCTTTTTCAAATTCAAAAATATCTTCAAGCGAAGCTTGAGTACCTTCAATTTGCGCACTAAGAAGAGCTTCCTTTTTTATATACATAGTAATAAAAAGATCTGTATTTGGCAGCGTATAAGCCATACCATCAAGCCGCGCCAATGACAAAGTAGCTTCAGACAACAATAGTTGTAAACTTTCATCAATTTTAATTGCAGGATGCGGCGGCAAAGATGTTGGAATAAACACCTTATACCCAGTAGGCTGCATTACATATTTACCACTTCTGCTCATCAAAAATCCTTTCTTAATTAAAAGGCATGTTATTCAAATTCTATTACATAACAACTTAAATATTGAGCTGTTATTCAAAAATACTTACATAACACATCCAATTTTGCAACGTTATTCAAAAATACTTACATAACACTACAAAAAATACTATCATAAAAAAACAATAAATTTCTCTAAAATATTCCGCAATAAAAAACGACTACTACTGGGTAAGCCATAAAAAAGCAATCGCTAAATATTTATGTGCCTATAGCTCAGTAAGATAGAGTGTGCGATTCCTAATCGCAAGGTCATCGGTTCGATCCCGATTAGGCACGCCATACTTCGCCAAGGCTACGTATGGCACGGCCAACTTCTAATTTTTATCAAAATTCATTAAGCATCAACGGCTTAAAAGCCGTTGCATCACGCGTAATTCTTCGAAGCCAATCCTAACCCTACTTCGCCCCCATGGAGCTACGAAGAGATCTACTCGCCATTCATCACCAAGCTAAAAGCGTTGGAGGCTTCTGGCAGGGTAGAATAAAGCTGTACTTTGATAGTAATCAATGATAGTTTTTGTGCAAATTCAATTTTCAATGCTGGATTTACACAAAAACTATAAAACTTGATGCATTTTATACAATTAATTAATGGGACATAAAATTTTAATTAAAAGACGTTTTTGGCAAACATCCTCGGTAACAAAGGTTTTTATGACAATTAATTAAAAACAAAAAGTTCTACTTTTGTGCAAATTAAATATTAAAAGTTGAATTTACACAATTTATAAGATAAGTTTAATTTTATAACAATAAAACCACCAAGGGATATTTATAATCCGTTCGTACCCATTCGACTACGCTCAGAGCGAACGGTGTTTTAAAGGAGATTTTATGTTCAAAAGAGACATTGAAGCGACACTTATTCGATACGCCAAATTCCCTGTAATTACTATTTTAGGGCCAAGACAATCAGGAAAAACTACCCTAGCAAAAAAAACATTTAAAAAATATGCATATACCTCATTAGAAGACCCCGCAACAAGAGACCTAGCGCAAAACGATCCGCATAAATTTTTTCAGGCCTATGAAAATAAACACGGTATAATAATCGACGAATTCCAAAGAGTTCCAGACATTCTCTCATACATACAATTAGAAGTAGATGAAAAAAAGAGACCCGGTTATTTTGTTTTAACAGGATCTCAAAATTTCTTAATGAACCAAGCAATCACTCAATCGCTTGCTGGAAGATCTGGCATTTTAATCCTTTTACCTTTATCCATCAATGAACTCCAAAAAAATAAACTCCTCACTAAAAATAATATTAATGAAATTATATTTAAAGGTGGGTATCCACAGATTTATGCCGAAGATTTTCCACCACAAGATGCTTATCCTTCATATATACAATCTTACGTTGAACGAGATGTTCGCCAACTTACAAATGTAGGAGATCTACGATCTTTTCAAAAATTTATACAATTATGCGCAGGCCGAGTTGGCCAGCTTCTTAATCTTTCTGAATTAGGAGGGGTATGTGGCATTAGTGCAACTACAGCAGAACGTTGGCTTGCAATTCTCGAAGCTAGTTACGTTTTATACACTCTACGACCATATCATCAAAATTTTAACAAACGGCTCACAAAATCTCCTAAAATTTATTTCTATGATACAGGTTTAGTCTGCTCATTATTGGAAATCAATTCACCTGAAACTTTAGCCTTTCATCCACTCCGTGGAAATATTTTTGAAAATTTTATAATTTCCGACATTTACAAACAATATTTCAACACAGGTCAACGTCCCCCTGTATATTTTTGGAGAGACCTCAACGGTAGACTTGAAGTTGATTGTATTATAGAAACAGCATCAACCCTTTTCCCCATAGAAATTAAATCGGGAGAAACCATAGCTTCAGATTATTTTACAAACTTAAAGGAATGGGATGAAATTACAAACATAAGTCCCGACCACAATTATGTTATTTATGGTGGAAAATTAAAACAATCAAGAACTTCTGGAAACATTATTGGTTGGAAAGAAGCAGGGAATTTAATCAAGCAACTACAAAAATAAATATCTGCCATTAAGCAAACAACATTTGCCTAATGGCAGCTACTTCTATATTTTTAAACGAAAAAGTTCTAAAACACATCGATAGGGCACGCCAAAATGAAACTTACTAAAGAAAGAAATTATGTCTAAAAATTCTGTCAACGTTGGAGCAACTCGTAATGCTGTTATTCCTCTAGATTATATAAAAGATTTATCTTCGTGGTGTTTAAATGATAAGGATACATTTAAAACCAAATCTACTACCATGTTTAAATGTGATTGTTCATTTCTAGCACTTCATAACCGTGTCATAATTGACAACAACTTTGATCTTACTGACCTAAACCATGCAAAAGAATATCACAAAAACAATCCTTTCACCTTATGGGTTAATTCTCAAAATCTAGAAGCAAAAAATAAATTAGATGCTGCCGGGTTTTCATTACAAATTTCTTGGCCTACAATGATGCTTGAGCTAAAAAATTTACCCCCGATTTCTTGTGATAGCCATATAACAATTAAACAACTTACAGATGACGAAGAAATTCTTACAACATGGGTACCACTAATAATCAAATCTTATAATCCTCAATTTACTCCATCCGAGTTTGAAAAAGCATATAATGATTGGCATATCTTTTTTAATTACTTGCGCAATTCAACCACATATCCACAAATGAATTTTTTTATTTGGTATTGGGAAAATATTCCTGCAGCAACTAGACTTTTTATTGTCAAAAATGATACCGTTTTTTTACATTTAAATGGAGTACTACCCGAATATCGTCGTAGAGGGATAGGTTCTACTATAACAAGCATGCCGTTGCATTTTTTTAAAAAAAATGGAATCAAAAAAGCATTAAATTTTGCATCCGCTATGGGCAAGCCGCTTTACGAAAAACTTGGATTTAAAGTCTTTGGACAAATTGATACTTATAAAACAGAGGACCTTAATAAATGAAAAAATCACAACCAATAGGTATTTTTGATTCAGGTGTTGGTGGCTTAGGTATATTTCAAAAAATTGCAGAGCCGTTACCAAACGAAGATTTAATCTACATTGGAGATAATAAAAATTGTCCTTATGGTGAAAAAACAGTCGAAGAGTTGCAACAAATCACTACCAAACTTCTTAATTTTTTAGTTACCAATCACGATATTAAAATTGCTGTCATTGCATGCAACACAGCAAGTACTACATGCCTAGATTATTTGCGAGAACGTTTTACGATCCCAATTATAGGTGTTGTTCCAACCGTAAAACCTGCATGTGAAATTACTAAAACAAAACAAGTCGCAATATTAGGAACATCAAGAACTGTTAATAGCGCTTATCAAAAAAAACTGATTGAACAATTTGCCACGGGTAAAGGAATTAATGTTTTAGGCATAGCATGCCCAGATTTAGTTTCACTTGTAGAGTCAGGTCAACTAGAAGGTCCAGAAGTTGAAGAAAAATTACGTGAATATCTTGCTCTCGCAATTCGCAATCAAGCGGATGTTGTTGGACTTAGTTGCACACATTTTCCATTTTTAAAGCAGCAGATTAAAAAACTTTTACCAAAAGAGGTTATAATTTTAGATTCAAATGAAGCGGTTGCTAAACAAGTTGTACGCATTTTATCTACCCTACCTCCTGAAATGATTGCAGCCACCGACCATAAGCCTAACTATACAGTTTACGCAACAAAGAATCTTGATATATTTAAAAAAACAGCAAAAAAATTAATTGGTAGCGGCGATTCTTCTAAACTGTGTGATTGCATTGATTGGACATCATTAGAAATCTAACTTCAGCTTCTACTATATTTTCAAGCAAAAAATTTCTAAAATATTCCGACAGGGCACGCCGATTATGCTGAAAAATTAATTGAAGGAATACAATGAATTACCTTTTAAAAAGTCTTTTAAAAGGTAATTCATATTTCATTTCTGGGACTTAGGAGCCTCGGAGAAATCCATAATCTCTCGAAAGTTGTACAAAGCAGTGTACCCTAATATTTTTTTTGCCTTCTCTGCCACATATACCCTATCTATGATGAAGGGAAGTATCCAGCCCTTTACCTCAAAGGCCTTTTTAGCCCAAGGATGGTACCTTGAAATTACGTCATCTGCTTTTCCATGAAGTTCTTGCAAGTCGTTTTGCTGGAATGGTGTTTGTGAAGTGATATTAAAAAACTCGTACCCTTTGATTGATGATTCTAAGGCAAGCACATGCCCTAATACAACATCACGGATATCAACTCCACGATAAAGTCGATAAATAGCCATCAACCGATCCTCTTCAGGAAAACATCTCGACATTCGTAAACTAATGCACGATAAGGATGCACCACTTGCATTCTTACACAAAGCTTCTGCTGCTAATTTGGTTTCGTCGTAAATATCTCTTGGTTGAGGCAAAAGGTCTTCTGTAACCCAAACAGCTTGATGAGGCAAAACCATGGCATTGCCATAGATTGATGTGGTACTAGTAAAAACAAAACGTTTTATATTGTATTTAAGACAAGCGTCCAATAAATTTTCTGTGCCATCAACATTTGTCCTCCAAAAATCTTCATCACTGTAAACATTGATATGTTGAGGAAGAAGAGCAGCTAAATGCACGATCGCATCAACGCCTTTTGTCAAATGGAAAATTCCCTTTTTGTCTGCAATGTCCAAGCAATGCGTGGTAAAAGGTCCCCGATTGAGATCTATCCCGATTACTTGATAGCTGTTTTTCAAAAAAGAGGCTAGGGCTGATCCAATTCGCCCGGATGTTCCTGTTATCAAAATTTTTTTCATTTTCATATCTCAGAAAATTTTTTAACCATAGCAATAAAAAATTCATTACCCCATACATTAAGGCTTTCTCGATCTTGTTCTCGTAAAAAATTTCCAGCGTCTCGCTTTGCATTTTCCCAATCAATTGTTTTTATTTTTTCAATTAAAGCCTGAGTTAACCAATCTTTTGTAACTATTATGTTTTGGTTTTTCCACGGCCCATCTTGATCAATCGCTTGCGTTAAAAGTGTATAATTAGGAATAATTTTTTTAGAAACATACCAAACAAAATCAAACCAATCACGTCCCTTTATAAATGGTCTGCATGCTAGAGCATGACATTTACTTGCAAATAAACTCGGTAAATCTTGCGCAATAATTGCAAAAGGATATGGAAAATTAATAAAATGCTTTTCAAATTCTGAGCCTACAGGAGGATTTGTATCAATTTCTAGTTTAATCTTAATTATTTGTTGATCTGATGAGGCTCGGGGATAGGTAAAAACAAATACTTCTCCAAAAGAACTCTCTTTTAAAAAAGCCATTTTTACAACCCGTTCCACCTGCGATCGATCAATTACATCAAACTCAAGACTATAAAGTTTACATTCCTGCCGCAAAGTTTTTAAAAAAGGTTCCCAAATAAAAGTGTTATCCGTCTTAAATAAAACAAAATCTAAATCCTCTGAAAATCTATTAAGTCCATGAACTATTCGCAAACAAGAACCACCCTGAAATGCTGCTTTATTAAAAAAATGAGCCCGAGCCAGAACAGATAAAACAATTTCTTGAATAATTTCCTTAAGAGCATTCAACTCATCTCGCGGAGAAATCGGAGAGTATTCTTTTAATCGCTCTTCTATAATTTTTATGCTCATTTATTTACCTTCAATATTTTTACTATCTCTTTTAAAAACCTTTTCAAATTTTCACGTACAATACGACTTGGATATTTTACCGCCAACAATTTAAGCATTTCTTTATCACTATTGATAAGATCTTCTTTATCAATTCGAAGGTCGACCTCAAGCTCTGAAATATTTTTCCAAGACCTGCGAGTTGTATAAATAAAATCTGCTACTGCCCGCCAAGGAGAAGCAATAAAAAAAACACCATTTTTTGATTCAATACGATTAACACCGGTATAAAATATCTCTGATGGAATATGCTCGTAACTAAAAATACCATATGGCGTTTTAAATTCTTTTGCCCGTTTTGTAGTAACACAAGTAGTTGTATAAACAGCTTCTGGAATCCATCCATGATACGAAAGCGCCGACTCTAAACTAACAAATGACGGCCCATAAATCAGAAGAGCCAATTCGAACTCATCAATAAATGGTAGCTTTCCTTTATCAGCAATAAGATAAAACCCTCTTCTAATACGGATTAACAATCCTTCTTTTAAGACCCTTTTCACTAAAGCATAACGAGCATCATCTGTTTTATCATTTAAAAGCATTGCCAAATCAGACTCTTGGATAAAGCATTTTGGCCACTCTTTTACCAAATCTCGAATATTTTTTCTCATATAATCCCACTTTTATGTATAAAGCTGTCGAAATATGACAGTTTTATGCATAATATCAATATAAAAATATAAAAAGCAAGATTAACAAAAAATTAATTTATTTGTTAAGAAAACCTATATTCCGCTACATTTCATATTACAAGGACCTAATTTTGATTTTTAGATGCAATTTTAGACCGAAATGCATGAATTTACTAAAAAACGTGGATCGCCACTCCATATTTTCGTGTATTAACTGGGAGTGATATTGTGAATAAAAATAGCTAGCGGCTATTTTCAACAAAGTTTGAATACTTAAAACTTTAGATCTCAAGCTAAGCAAATAACATTTGTCTAATGTTATTTGCTTCTATATTTTCAAAAAAAATTCTAAAATATTCCGAATACTGCTATCCAAAATTTCTATATAATTTCCAAAGCTAACCTTGCTTTTTAATAATTAAAATCCCCGATGCTATATAATTACAATCAACTTCTACCTGATTATTAAAAATTGCTCTAATCTCTTTAGTTAACGCTTCCAACTTTGGCACAGTAAAGTAATCAAAATGATCTGATACCTGACTGATTTCTTCTTCTAATGGAACAGAAAGTACCAATGCATACCTTGCCATATCAAACCATTCTACAATAAAATCGATAAGAGAATGCTTGTTCCCTGATGGCTTAAGATGTTCCAATAAGTGACTCGCCGTAACAACATCAAAAAGTTGCCCCTGATTTTTCTCTAATGCTTTAATCTTCCAATCGGGTTGCGTTATATCCCCTGCTAGAAATTCAACGTTTTCCAGACGATTATGTTGAACATAGCGTTTGGCGGTATCTACCAGTTCATTATTTATATCTATTCCAAGAAATTTTATATTAGCACCTGTCAACAGCTCGGCTTTTGTAAATATCGAATTACCAAAAGAGCTTCCAATTTCCAATATGGAAATCTTTCCTTTAGAGTTACACAATTTACGTATCACTAGACTTTCTACATAGTATATCCAACTGAATAATTTTGTATGGCTATACCCTTCAGAATTCAGAACATTTTCATTCGATTTGTAAGTCTCTCCAGCATAGTAACGGTTTGTGATTTCCTTAAATTTAGTCTGAGAATTTTCTAAGGCAATGTCCCAATAAGCATTTCTTCCGCCTGTAACTCCATTGCAAATGATACATGCTTGAATAGCAATATCTAATAATTGGGTGCTACCAATTTTTAAATCAAATGTTTTAAAGTAGTCCAATAAATCACAGCGCTGTTTCCAGAAAGCATCTCTATGAAGCTCTTCTTTTTTAAATACAGGTACGACAACATAAATGAAAAAAGGCGCTTCCTTATGATCTTTTTTAAAATAATAAAATTGAAAATTTTGTTTTTTTGTTTCCTTAACCAATTTAAACAAAGGTAGAGACATGATTTTCTCAAGAGACATCATATTACACACTATGACAGAATTAGATTTATCAATATAAAATGTCTCATAATGGCAGGTATCCAGTGCAGGCTTCTTTGAATTAACCGCTAAAATATCACTTGAAAGACTTGGAAAAATAGGTTTACTTTCATTTATGAACAGAAAAATCACAATAACGAATATTATCTTAAATATTTTTTTCATTTTTATAAAACCCTTTGTATATTCGCACGAATAGCCAGTGTAAATTTATCTTCAACGCTTTCTCAGAAATGATCCAGAAAAATTTTTGAGCCACGAGAACATCAATTTTTATATCATCATTTTTTTTGAATTATATATTAATCCTTAAGGTTTGCAACACACTTCTGATTAGTTAAATTTCTAAATCACTCAAGACTGGCCGATGATCCGATGGATATAAATTTTTTTGAAAATGTTCATCCCAAACTTGATCATCGATTATACCGTGCTGAATCACGTCTATTGAATCCTGTACAAATATGAAATCGTATTTTGAATATCCTTCTTTTTGTTTATACATATCATAATCCCACCCTATCCAGCTTCCCGGTACACCAAAAAGTGATTGTGCAATAACTCCAGAATCTTTTATTTTTTCAGATCTAGAACAAAGTAGTTGATATAATTCTTGACCACCCAATTGAGGAAAACAGTTAAAATCACCTGTAATAATTGCTGGAGCATCTAACTTTGCAGCTAAATCCATAACAATCTTTGCACTCTCTTGACGTGCTTTAATTCCCAGATGATCAAAATGAGCTGTCATAAACCAAAAATCATTTCCGGTTGCAAGATTTTTAAATTTTGCATAGATAACATATCGTTCATAAGATGAGCCATCCCACGCAGGACCATGTGAAGTTTTTTGTGATTCATTTAACCAAGTTATTCCAAGATCTGAAAGTAAAAGAAATTTTTGTGGATTATAAATTATCCCTAGGCCAGATTCGATAGGAGCTTTTGTTGGGTATTTACCAAGAAATTTATAAGGAACAACATAATGACTTTTTTCGAAACTGTTCATCTGAAATAACGAAACTTCTTGAACGCCAATTATATCAGGCTTGTAATGATCTAAAATCATATTGATTTTGGGCAATCTATGAACCCAAGCATTTTCTGTTTTATCATCTTCAGCGCAAGGAGCCATTCGAATGTTGTAACTCATACAACGGATGATTTGATTATTTTGTACAGCTTTAACAAATTGATTAATAATTAATTTCATAACTCAACTTCTTGCATGCATTTTATCGCTTGCATAAAAAATTTTTCAGTAAAGTAAAAAACTTTTCTGTTTCGTCTGCAAATATATAGTGTCCAGATTTCTCAAAAACCTCCAGTTGCGCATTTGGATGATTATTTCTCATGACATCAGTTCTATTTGGATCCCACCACAAAAGATCCCATTTAGCTTCTGTGATTAAGGTTGGAATTTTAAAATTATCAAATTTTCCTTTCAAAAAATTATTATGCATCATATTATCACTATCAGCACGCATCAACGCTTCAAACTTGGGTGCGGGGCCCCATCCATAAAGTACATTTCTAATAATTTCTTCGAACGTTGGTTTATAATAACAAAACTTTTTCCAGCATCCTGCAAGTAGCTTATTATAAAAACATTGTGCACCATTTAATTTGCCTTCTTTGCACATTTTCTCAATATTTTCTATTGCTGTTTGTTCTGCAGGTGAAATAAACATTTTGCCTCGAACTGGACTCATTGCCGAATTAGAAATACCTGTAGAAGAAGCAACTAAAATTAAACCAAGACAATGTTTTGGATAAATCAAGGCATAAAGTTGAGCTAGTAAACCACCATACGACCAACCAAGAACCACCCATTTATCAATATGTAATGCTTTTCTTAAACCTTCCAAATCTTCAACAGCTTGCTTAACAGTATAAGTTTTACCAGTATCATCCTTGCTAGATTTACCAGTTCCTCTCTGATCGTAGTAAATTATTCGTGCAACATCTTTTATTTGCGAGAAATAAGGATGAAAACCTTGATGCGTTCCACCCGGTCCACCATTGATAAGAACAAGGGGAGTTCCTTGACCCTCCTCTTCGTAATAAAGTTTGCCATTTATAACATCCACAAACCCATTTTTGGAAATTTCATCGCATAATGGTGGTAACTTGGGAATATCAAGTACCAGCTCTTTGGGAATATTTACAACTCTGTCAAAAATGGTTTCTCTGCCCGTGTGACATCCTGGCATTAACAAAGCCAAAATAATAGGGCTAAATAGAATCAATTTATTTTTCATATTTTATCTCTCCAATCAAAGTAATAACAAAAGGACCTGTAGATTTTGGTCCCATTCCGGCGAGAATTCCGATAATTGATTGTTTATTCACCCATCATTCCTTCTCAAAAACAATTTCCTTGACCGGTTTTAGTGCAATCATCTTTTCCGTCGTGGGATTTTTTTCTTTTCAATCATAACGTTTTTCCCCTTGGATCATCAGCAATTTGGTTAAACATTCGATGGGATAATAATATTTGATCGCCTTGAACGGTGTGCAATTGATCGTTTTATTTAACTTCAAGCAGTCACAATGATCAAGCCCACCATGGTCAAACACCCTCAACTTGACTATATAAGCTATATCGTTCATTGATCCCAACACGCTACGGTTATTCGACTTGGTGAATATTAATTTATTTTTATATTCAGCAAAAATCGGCTCTATGTGCTGACCAAGGGCTTCAGCCTCCAAATTCAAAGCCAGGGCTTGGGTAAACACCTCTGCCAGTTTTTGAAAGTGTGCTTTGACTATTTTGGGAAGAAAGATGCTATAGAGCGTTAGGTCGTTGGTAAATAAAATACAATTTCGTCTTTCAATGCATAACAAATTTGCATGCCAATCACCCAAAATCGATGTAGTTTCTTCCATTAAACCCACATCAAAGCTATCCAGTTTAGCCAACAACTTTTGTGTACACTGAATTAGCGCCATATACTTTATCCTTATGTAATTTTAGTTGACAATGTTCACGTTGTTAAAAAACTCCTCACCTTAATATCTTCACCAACCATAAAAGCAAATCATCATCTTATCCTTTTTTTTCGCCCAGATTGATTTCCATTACGGTAACAGAATACCCCTTCCATTCGTCGACGCCGATGATGCTCCAACCTCGCCGTTGATAATATCGGGTCGCAAGCTCCGGGTCGTGTGTACAAAGATAAAGCTTTTCAAAACCGAGTATGCGGGCCTTTTGTTTAATCACCTCGATCAGTTGGCTCCCGATTCCGCATCTTTGGTATCGTTTATCAACAACAAGTGGCCCTAGCCACGGGGTAAGATCAGGGCGAAGTCCCTTCGTTTGGGTCAATGAACACATGCCAACAGGCGCGCTGTTATCAAGGGCAACAAGTGTTAAAGGTAACAAATCGATATTCAGGTACTGGCGTAATTGTTTTTCGTCCGGGGACCAGGTTGGTCCAAGCTCCTCACGCGCAATTTTTGTAAGGCTAGAAATGTGCTGCGGATAATTTTTAAGAAAGTCGATCGTTATTTCCATTAAAAGTGGATTCATTTTTTGATACTCCTAGTAACAATACTAAAAACCACGTACAAAAACAATGGAATAATGGGTTCAAATGGATTTTGGGCGAGGTCCAATGCAATGGGGCCTGAAGATTCAAATTATGCAAGGACATGCCACGGTAAAATAAGAACCGTTGACCATTTGTTCCCAATGCAACCGTATCACAGTGCCCACACGATCATTAACCATGAAGGTCCCTTCCCTCTAAAAATAAGCCTTCCTCAACGGCGGCTCCAAAAGTTACATTATTCTGAAAAGAATATTGGTGACTCTTGTGGTTCATGTTTTTGTATTAGTTTTTATATTTTTGCAAACGTTCATTCAACGTTCCAGTATGAATTTCAAAAAGATGATTGTCATAATCATAAAAGTAAATAGATTGTGCTTCACCGTCAACCCTTGGTCGCCCGTCCTTAATGGTTAGCCCAAGCTTTTTTATCCGTTGAACATACAAATTGAAATTTTGTTCTGATACCTTCCAGGCGATGTGGTTATAAGTTTTTTTTGGCAAACCCTTCCCCTCCATTGTTGCTATCCATTCATTTCCTATTAAAAAAACTTCTCTCGTGACAATGAAAATGTGTTTTTGCCGCTTGAATATATTTCTTTTGCGTCAAAAATTTCTCGGAAAAACGAGGCTGTCTTTTCGAGATCATGCACGATCAGGGTGATGTGGCTTATTCCTTCAATCATACTTTTGAAATTTTCTTATTTTAAAATATTAATAGATTTTCCATCTTCCTTAATCAGTTTTGGGATTTAGTTTGTAGACCCACATGATGGTTCCTGGCGCTTCTTCTATTCCGCCCGCCGATCTATACATAGCCATCGCTGCTTCATTGCCTTTCTCAGTCAATACCCATACTTTGTCTGCCCCCACCTCTGTTGCCCATTTTTTAACTTCTTCGATAAGGGCTTTTCCAATCCCACGTCTTCTGTAGTTTTGGTGAACACCTACCTCATAAAGCAAAACCTCTGCTTTTCTTTTATCAAATCGTTGTAATCTATGCGCCGTTAAAAAACCGGCTGCTTTTCCTTCCCAAAAGGCGATAAATAGAGCATTATCGTCGCTTCCAATAAATCTTTTTCCCTGCTCACTATCCCATACCTTACCTTCATCCAATAGGCGATTAAAGTCTACTATCGAAAATTTACTTGTATTTCTGATTCTCGAAATTTGTAGAGGATTATTCATAGACCTTCCTCTAGGACCCAACAAAATCAATTTATTTTCATATTTGTATTACCTTCGCATCAAACCAAAGAAAAAGTGGAACTAAATCCATTCCCCTTTTTCTGCTTATTTTACGAATGCTAAAACCGCTTCAACCGCTATCAAAAGAATAATAACTATCGTTAAAATCTCTTCATGCAAAAGTTCAAGTTGATGTTGATAAACTGTATAAAGATCTTCGATGATATCTAATTTTTTGTTTATCGATTCCTGCCAAGACTGCAAGGACAGCTTTTCATAAAGCATAGAATAAACTTGTGAATAATAAGCATCACCAACCATTTTGATACTGCTATCAAGTCGCTCTACAATTACTGAAATATCGACACGCATTCTGGCAAGTTTGGAAATTGGAGTACTAAATTTACGTCCAACAATCGGAATATATGCTTGCCATGGAATTGCTAGAGGTTTTAAATAAAACGCTTCTAGGGATTTATCCAAAAATTTATCAAAGTATTGGAGCTCTAAAAGCTGAATATTTGCGGATTCAAAAAACTCGAGTGTTTCAAAATATTCATCGTCATAAATAAAAGACGCTTCACTATCGAAAATCATGAAATCTTTACCGTAATAACCTGTTGTATAATCCAAAATATCTGCTTCTTGATAATCTGAAAGTGATTGCGTTTCAAGGCGAAGCAATGAGGCTATTTTGCTGCCATATTGCTCTTTAAAATCTTCTGGAGCAATATTTTTTTGCGATGGATTGACCTGAACAATGTAGTAAGAATTTTTCATTTGATAAAATTGCGGTTTTTCTATCGCTGGATATATTTTATTGAAAACAGCTTTAACATCTTCATCGCTTTTGCGATTATAAATTTCGTAAATATCTACAAGCTGTCCCTTTAAATCATCAAGTGAATCATCAAAAGGTATTTGATAACAAAGCGAAATTGCCCCGAAGTTATAAAGCTTACTTATCACACTGATATGCTTTACATCGGCAATTTCACCTACAGGCAAATCGAATGAAAGTGGAATATGATAATTTTTAAAATAAGGTGAACGTGGAGTTTCACGCAAAGAAAGTAAACCTTTCTTTCTTATCACATCAAAAACAATCTCATCACCAATATCAAATACATAAAATAAAAATATATTCCCAGTGAATTTTTCACCAAGCTCAAGTCGTTCTATACCAAATGGTACTTTATTATTATCAACGTTTTTTAACATGATATACCTCTTGTAATTCCCCTTTTTTTATTAAAAATTATAAAGAATGTAAATCTTCAATTTTTTCAATCTTTGAATCAAATATATTTTGAATCAATAAACTTTTACATCCTGCTGCATTTCCAGCTTGAACATCTATTAATTTATCACCGAACATAAAAGAATTTTTCATATCAAGATTAAATTCCTTACAAGCTTCAAGCAGCATTCCAGGATTTGGTTTTCTACAAAAACAATCTTTTTTATATTTTTCTATTGTGGCAAATTCTGTGTGATGAGGACAATAATAAAATTTTTGGATAAAAACACCCTCTTTTTCAAATAATTCTTTGATTTTACAATGAGTTGCTTCAACAAAACTTTCGTCAAAAGTTCCACGCGCAATTCCAGATTGATTTGTAACAACAAATATCAAATATCCTGCATTTTGCAACATTTTACAAAGTTTTACAGCAGGAATAATAATCTCAATCTGATCGAGTGATGAAAGATAGTTAACATCTTTTATAATTGTTCCATCTCTATCAAAAAATGCTGCTTTGTTATTCATTGACCTATTTCCCTAACACTTGAACTTACAACTTGCGATGTAAAACTTGAAGCTGTTTTAGCTGAATCTGCATATTTCACATTAGTCGAAGATTCACTCAAAGAAATTTCATTTTGAGAAACTCTAATCTTACCAAGACGCATATCCAAATAAAGTTGGAAAAATCTTCTTGCGACAGCTACAGAAAATCCTGAATATCCAGACTTTTCTGTCAATATCACCATAACCAAAGGTTCTTCGTTTTTATAAGAAAAACTACAAGCAAGCCAACCATGCTCTGACAGTTTTGAGTTTCCCTTTGAACGCTCTAAACTCGCAACTTGTGCAGTACCTGTTTTAGCATAAATCGCAAAATCTTTGTAAATACTTAATGATCTTGCAGAACCATACAAAGCTACATCTTTCATCGCATCTTGCAAAAATGATAAAATTTCAGGTTTTACATCAATAGATTCTTTTTGAATTTCCTCTTGCTCTAATATTCGTGGCCTTACTAAATATCCGGTCATAATACCACCTACCATGCGAGCAATTTGAATCGGTGTTACAAGAGTATAAGACTGACCTATAGCAACTGATAAATTTTCACCCATCCACCATTTCTCATGTAAAGTTTTCATTTTCCATTCAGCAGTTGGGATAATACCATCTTTCTCAGCAATTAAAAAACCAGTTTTTTTACCAAGGCCAAACTTATTTGCACACTGCGCAATGGTATCAATTTTAAGTTGTTTAGCCATTTCAAAACACGGAATATTACAAGAAAGCGCAAGAGCTTGCCGCGCATTTAATTCACCATGACCTTTGTGATTCATACAAAAGATTTGTCTTCCTCCAAAATCAATATGCCCATGGCAACAAAATCTTGAATTTTTATTTATTATTCCTTGCTGCAAACCGGTTGCATAAATAATTAATTTAAAAACAGACGCTGGAGGATAAAGTGCATTCAATACTCTATTTAAAAAAGGACTTTTTTCACCAAAAAGTTTATGCCATTCTTCGGTAGAAAGATGAGATAAAAAAATATTTGGGTCAAAGTTGGGAAATGAAGCCATAACTTTGATCGCACCATCTTTTGGATTAATAATTATTACCGATCCAGTTTTATTACCACCAAAAGCTTCTTCCGCTAGTTGCTGCATTTTCAAATCTAAAGTTAATTTTATATCTGTACCTGCTTGAGGTTCACGAAATCCTTCCTGTCGCAATCTTTTACCAGTCGCATTCACAACATGAACAACATAACCTTTTTCCCCCTCAAGCTCGTTTTGAAAAGCTTTTTCAATTCCGTATTTTCCAGAAATTCCACAATCTTCATTTCCCGATAAATATCCCAAAATATGTGACGCAAGAGAATTATATGGATAAAAACGTTTGAAACGATTAACTATGATCAAATTTTTAGCAGAACAACAAAGCTCACTGATCATACAAAGTTGCTCGAATGGAATATCCTCAAAAATTTTAATTCTTCGTGACAACTTTTCTGCTGCGATAATATCTTCTAACTTTTGCTCAAAAAATTCTTTTTTTTCTAAAATTTCAAATATTTTTTTTAGAATGGAAATATGATTTTCGATGATCTCTAGATGCCCACTACCTTCCCAAATAAGATCGTACATTGGACGATTTGACGCAATTACGGCGTTGTTGCAATCGAGCAAATTTCCTCTCGGAGGGTATATAACTTCGAACTTAAAACAGTTTTTGTCACTCCTGTTTTTTAACGCTGAACTCATAATAACTTGCAAATAAAAAAGTCTTGCTGCAATTATTAATGCAATTAAAGTGATACCAAAAATCAAAAAAATAATTCGTTTGTGACGCTCTACTTTAAAAATCTCTTTTACTAGTTGTTTAAAAAGCATAAAATTTTAACTTTCTGTTTTCTTTATTAAGCTGCCAAAGTTATTTAAAGGATGTTTTTCATCGCACATTTTAGAAAGTTCGGCAGAAGAAACATGTGTATAAATTTCAGTTGTTGAAAGATACGCATGGCCTAAAAGATCTTTTATTAAACGCAAATCTACTCCTTGATTTAAAAGATGTGTGGCAAAAGAATGTCGCAGTTTATGAGGAGTAAATTTTCGCTCAATTTTCAAAAATTGTCTAAATTTTTCAAAAATTCTTTGAACTGAACGCGTATTTAACCGCTCACCGTGACAGTTCAAAAATAAATAATCACTTTTTTTCTTACTTTGCAAAAAAACTCTTTCTTCTTCAATATATTTTTCAATAGCATTTTGTGCTTTTGATCCAAACAAAACAAATCGTTCTTTACTCCCCTTGCCCAAAACTTTTATAACCTTTTCACTCCAATTAATATCTTGCATTTTTATATGCACAATTTCCGAGCATCTAGCGCCTGTTGCATATGTAAGCTCAAGTAATGCTTTATTGCGAAAAGGAAAAGATGAATCAACTTTTTCAAGATCATTACTATCAAGCAAATAAAAAATTTCATCAACCGACAAAACTATAGGTAATTTTTTATCCTTTTTGGGCGATTTACAATCCAGCACAAAACTAATTCCCTGCTTCTTGCAATATTGCTGAAAAGAACGAAATGCCGAAAGCTTACGACAAAGACTAGCTTTTGATATTTTTTTATAAAAAAGAGAAATAATAAATCGTTTAATTATTTGATTAGTTGCATCCGCTATAATCGGTTCTTTCTTAGCAATTTCATCCCAAAACATACTGAATTGATCCATATCACTCTTGTAAGCTCGAATAGTATTTTGCGCAACTCCTCGCTCAACTTCTAAAAAAGTAAACCAATCAGTTAACTTATTTTTAAACTCATCCCTTATCATCACTACACCCTTTAAATTGAAAAAATCCCTATACTTCCAAACTCTCATTTTCGTTGCTATTTCCCAAATGATCTAGCCCAAACTGCGTGCAACGTCTACTAACTGTAGAGCGATTTACATTTAAAAATAAAGCAACTTTACTTTGATTGTATTTAAACTTATGTAGCAACATTGAAAGTTTTTTAGGATCTTTTAAAACATTTTTACCAAGTCGCGCAGCTTCGATGAGGTCAAAATCAGAAATTTGATAAGCAGGATCGATCACAGAGTCAACATGATCCGTTTGCCTTTTTGTTTTTTTCAAAATAATTGATTGTATTTTAGTCTTCAATTCATTAATCGATACACATTTAGCATCAAGCAATTTACTTCTATCCATTTCATTAAAAACAAGCAGATTTTTATAAATCTTTGAATAAATGAGTTGCAGCCTAAGCCCTTCTATAAGCTCAAAGAAATCTTCTTCTGGAAGCGAAGCGATCGAAGGCATCCAAACTGCAGTTTTACCAAGCTCAAAATAAAGCTCTTTAAGAAACAAACCTTGCGAAACTAATCCCTGCAAATTTTGATTACAACTACAGATCAAAAACAGATCAGAATCTTTTGATATTTCACTTTTAAGCAAAGTAAATTTACCAGCGACAATAAACTCTAATAATTTTTTCTGTAGGTTCAAACTTAATAAATGAACATTCTGGATTAAAATTGTTCCCGTTTTATTTAAAGATTCAAAAAGCCCTACCTCATTATTTTCTTTGAAAATTGGATTCATTCCAAAGAGTTTAAGCGAGAGAGAGTTTTCATTGGTATTGTTATCAACTACAACTTCTTCAAAAATTGATCTTTTATTAATTCTATGGACACCGTGTGCAAAAGATAGAGCATCTTCTGTCGACAAAAGATCTAAAAATATAGTTTTGCTTGTTGTCGCATGTTCTAAAAAATTTATTTTCAAATTAAGTAAAGCGGGAGAATTAGCAGGAACAAGCTGATTTATTATTTGTCCTTCTTCTGTGTTTTCCAAAGCGAGCAAATAGCTCCATTTACTTGCATCTCTCAAATAGCTCATTTTTTCTTTTACCAAATCGCCAATCGATGGAACTGACAATGTGATAACGGTATTATCTTTTTCCAAATGAGGCGACGATACTACCAAAAGATTATCCCCCTCAGGCAAACTTAAAATTTGACGTTTGGAAAGAAATGTTGTTGCAGTATCAAAACCTATTTGAGTAATATCTTGCGAAACTTCCAGATTTTTATTTGTGTTTATATCTACTTTCAAAAGATCTTTAGATGCCTGATTACTATAAACAAACTTTTTATTTTTGTAGGTCATAACCCCAATTTTTTGCGTTTTAGCCTCCAAAAATGGACTTATACTTTTTCGAAGCAGTTCTATGAGTTTATCTTTTTTGTAAGAACTAACTTTTAGATTATGCTCACGCTGCAAAACTGCATCGAGATTCATATGAGTCAAAAAGTAAACAATAGTTCCAAGATAGTTAACGTAAATCAACATTTCATCGCGATCTACATCGGTATAAAATTTACCAGGTCGTGAATTTCTATTTACCAAAACAAAACCTACAATTTTGGATTCACAATAAACAGGTAAAAAAATATCAACATTTATCTCTTTGAGAAAGGCAACTATTTGCGCAAGTTTAGCCTTTTCTGCAGATGAAGTTGCATAGAAATGGTCAAACTCTATCTCATCCAAAATTAATATTTTTTTGTCATTTGCGAACTTAATAATTTCATGATTATCCGACGTTGAGCTGAACATTTTTTCAACAAAATGTTTTCTTGCATCTACGTTATTTTCTGCGTCACCAACAATTTGTTGCCTTGTCATCCACGAATCTTTAAAGAACAATACAACTTTATCTTTTGAAATATTGAAAGCTTTTTCGAAAAAATCTCTTGAAAGAGGGATTAACTCATTGACATTTGAAACAGAACCAAACTTTACCAAAACATCTTTAAAATCATCTACAAAATTGAATTCTCCTGCAATTGTCGATTTCACATGAATATCCATATTCAAAAATCTAGACCCTGTTACTCTTTTCACACTGTAAAAGATCATTCCTGTTAATATGATTGATGTAACGCTAGCCGCCATAGGATTAATGGTAAAAGACACAAAAGAAGATTCAAATATTTTCATAAACCAATAAGGCAACATAAAATATCTAAAAAGAATTAAATTATGATATTGCAAAAGCTGAATCTGTTCTCGTTTATAATTTCTATAAAGAATGATTAATGAAACTAAACCAGAACCCAATAAATAAGCTGAAGAAAAATCTAAAATTTTATAATCAGCCCAAAAACGAGAATAATCTGTTGAATAAATTATATATACAGATCTAAACAAAAAATAAAAATTTAAAAAAATGACCGGAATTAAAAATAATTTTAAGATTTTTTTAGGTAAAGCTTTCGATGAGATTTCCGTTGAGAAACATAAAAGCATAAAAAACTGTATTAAAATGGTAGCACACTCTAATTTGAAAAAAACTTTTGAAACAATCACCGGCACTACAAACCAAGGTCCTAAAGATAAATAATAAAAAATTAAAGTTATATTAGTAAAAATTCCTGTCAGCAAAACTATTAGTAGATATATTCCAGCTTTATTTTTTATAGAATTCGAAAAATTTTTATATAAAGAAAAAAGAACATAGAACTTTGTTGCTAAACAACAAAATTCTATGATTAGCCCTAGTATGCTGTAATCTAATCCTAAAAAATTCGATAATGTATCTAACATAGTTACTTTATATTTTTTTTTAAATTATTTTGACTTTATATAAAAAATCGTTGATTTTATTAATCAAATTTAATTATTGAATTAATAAACATTAACTTAATACAAATAAGGTCTTTTTGAAAGCAAATATTATTATGAAAAAGATAAAAAAAACCAATTTAAGTAATAAAAAAGACAAACTTAAAAAAGTAGGCCGAACCTTATTAAAATCCCTTATGTCAAAACAAGGTATAACATTAATTACAATTCTAGCTTTGTATACATTAAATGGCAGCGATGGCGCACCTCCTGGTAAATAAATTACATTGAAAAGAACAAAAATTGTCATTGTTATTCTCAAACAAAAGACGGAAAACTTCGCGCCCACTTTAATCGAGCAAGTCAAAAAAGAGTTCGGCAAAGACGCTTGCTTAATTCTAATTGCAACTTTATTAAGTCTGAGATCAAGAGATAGTGCAACTTTAGAAGTTTGTAGAAAATTGTTTAAAGTCATAAGATCCCCGCAGGAAATGTTAAAACTTTCTTGCGAGGATCTTCAATTTTTGATTCATTCAATTGGGTTTTATAAAAATAAATCCAAAACAATTTTAAATGTATCCAAAGTAATAATCGAAAAATTCGACGGCAAAGTTCCAAACGATTTCGATGCTTTGATAGCCATCAAAGGTATTGGCTCAAAAACAGCAAATTTAGTTCTCGCAGAAGCTTTCGATATTCCCACAATCTGCGTTGATGTTCATGTTCACCGCATTTCAAATCGGCTTGGAATCATCAAAACCAAAACGACCGCAGAAACAGAAAAAGCACTTCAAAAAATTATATCCAAAAAAGACTGGTCGAATTGGAATAATCTGCTAGTAAAATGGGGACAAAATATCTGCACACCAATTTCACCATTCTGCTCCAAATGTGCAATTAAACAATATTGCAAACAAGTCGGCGTTAAAAAATTCCGATAAAAAATAAAATCATTTTTTGATGACATAATTCTTCACTTTGATACTCTTGTTTCAACTCAAAAAAAGGGTAAATCAAAAAGTGAATAAAAAATCAAAATCTAAAAAGAAAACTTCTTATATTTTATTTATATTTTTGCTTTTTATAACACTCATAAAAGCAAATGGCGCATTAATTATCGCAGGGGAAGCTTTGCTCGAAGAAGCCCCTCAAATGCTAATTGCCGCAGGCGCTGCCATCGCAGCAACAGGAGCAGCGATTTATGCAAAATATGCAGAATTTATCGGTAGCGAAATTATCAATGAAGCTCCACCAAAACCTCTTATAAATCCTTGGGATATTTCAGATATCACCGGTGGCCCTATTTCGATAACAGTAGAAAAAGATAAAGAACGTTTTATAGAAGATGTTAGAAGAAGATTACCAGACACTTTAACAATTCAGCCACCAAAATCTATCCCCGTTCCTTGTGAAAAACCAATTCCAATGCCAAACCCAAAGCAACCTCAACCAAATCTTCCAGATTGTTATATCGATAAAAATTTCCTCCAAGAAAATATACAAATTTCACAACAATCTTATCCCAGGCTTCAAGATATTTACCAAAACATAAGACCGCCTGAACTCGTACGCACAAATAAACAAGACTTTGCACAATTTCAGCAGATGCAAATGGAAAGCGATGCTATGAGTGCAAATTTGGCAGGGATGTTTGCGCTAACAGCTATAAATTTAATTGGTGGCATTGCAAATGCTAAAAGAGCAGAAAATGTTCCAACTGGTCCTCCAGTAAATATCAGAATTTTCGAAACAAATACGGAAATACCTTCTAATATTAAAAATATCTTAAGAAATTATTCACCAGAACAATTCAGAGATCAAATGATTGCTCAATACCGCAAAGGTGGTTATGGAACATTTGAACAATTTTTGCATAGACAATTTTGTCTTTATCAATTTGAAGGTTTTAGAGGATTGCTTTTGCAAACCCGTGGTTTTGAAGATTTTATTAGAGAATTACATAGGCAATTTTGGAAATGTGGAAAACAAAGTGAAAATCTAAGAGAACAATTTAAGGAAATAGACGGGCTCAAAAAACATAGAGATTTTGAGAAAAAAGTCCAAGAATTTGTAAATTATTTTGACATGCAAAGAGAACAACAAAGACAACAAATCTTACAAGAACTTAATCGCAAAAAAGAAATACGAAAACAATGGCAAGAAGAACAAACAATCAACCCTTTCCCCGATTTTAACAATTTAATTTTGGAAAACGCTCTAAAATCTACAATAAATCAGATTTCTACAAAAACTGTTTTTCCCACAGATAAAGAACTATTCCCTACAACTGACATATCCAAAATAGAAAATCCATTAATACAAACATTGATGTATCAAAATTTGGATCTATTAAATGAAACAAATAAATTGGCGGAAGCTTACAAAGATTCACAGGCTATAGAAAATATAAGTTACCTATCACAAAATATTGGAAATTACTTAAAAAATTATCTTCCAAAGCAAGAGTCACTGCAAAAACAAATTTTACTTTCTAAATTTAATAACTCACTACTCGATACGTCAAAGAATTTTGCCTCTATTATTTGTAAAAATAATGATAATAAAAAGCCACTCGAAGCAGCAGATTTGCAAAATTTGTTCAACAGTTATGAAACTGCATCAAACCTGCTGCACCAGATTTTAAAAGAAAAATATAAATCATTAACAGATTTTAAAGATATTAATTTATCGGATGAAAATTTTTATCAAAGTTCAAATATTAATGTCATACAAAAACTTATAGAAAACAGTTTGGAAAACAATAGCAATTACCTCTCTCTTAATTCCAAATTGCTCAAAGAACAAGAATTTTTAAATGATGCAAAAAATCCAGCAAATGATTATGCCAAGAAGATGTTAACCCCTATCAAAACCATTGTTTGCGATGCAATTGCAAAGACAAAAAATTATTTGGAGTATGAAGATAAATGTAAAAAATTCATGGAAAATTACCAGCAGTGGCAAGATGATCGAAAAACATTAATAGAACAAACAAAAACAAATTATTTTCAAAATGCTCTGTCAGCGATAAAAAATATCACAAATAATAATTTCAAAATCGACGATAAAATCGCCCCAGTTTTTCAGCACAATAATATTGATCTTGCAACTTTTGAATCTTTCAGCGGTGATGCGACTCAAAACAAAATCCACAAACAATTAATCGACAACTTAAACAAAGCTGCAACTCCATATTTTATCTATAGCGACAATTTAAATATTCAGCATATTTCAGATCTAATTTGTAAACTTGCAAACGAAGCTCAAAATGCCAACATTAACAAAAATTATAAGCAAGCTGAAAACATACTTACCATGATGAACTTGATGATAAAAGCACAAGATAAATATTGCGAAGTGATTGATAACTATGCAGATGTTTCGATCAAGGCATTGGGCGAAAATATTCCTGTGATCATCAAAAATACAGTTGCCGGTAATATTCCACTAAACAAAGATTTTAACGCACTTTATTTACCGCTTGTTTTAAAATTAAGCGAAATGTCTATCCCAAAGCTTGAAAAACCAGAGCAAAAAGCGCGCCTCAAAACATTATTTTTAAACGGTCTATCCCAAGAAAGTGTGACCGAAATTTGTGAAGCTATTTTCACAGAGCCAAATAAAGAACAACTCAAAATATTATCAGGCGAAATTTGGAAAATAATAAATGAAGAAAAAAATTTAGAAAACAGTATTTCATCAAAAGATAAAAAGCTGCTTGAGATCATTTCACCACTAAAAACCATTTTCGAAAGTACGGCCAAGATTTTGCAAAAAGCGGCAAATGAAGAATCTAAATATCTTCCAAAAGTGCTAGAAAAAATCCAAAACAAAACAGATCTTATCAATCCCGCTCAAAGCATCGCAGAGAATATTTCCAAAATTTATGAACAAGAGGCATTAGCGGCAGAAGGATATAAACCAGACCAAAATGCGGCCAAAGAAGTAATCGCTGCAAACAAAAATAAATTTGACCAAGAGATGAGCAAAAATAATCTTCGATTATCTTGGTTTTCGGACAACAAACCTGTTTATCTAAAAATAATGAAAAACGATTTCATCCAAGTCATGCAGTCCAAAACTTCATCCGATTATGATAAACAACTTGCAAGCATTGGTTATGAATCAACAAAAGAATGTCTAAACGAAGACGACGATGACCCTCTTCCCACTCCTGACAAAACATATGATAGAAACTTCAAAAGAGCAGAAACTTCCTTTGCCACTTTAAATTTGGACTCGTGCAAGCAAGCAAAAACTTCTTACTATGATTTAAATGACCATTCAAAAAAATATTTAAATGAAGCCAATTTTGACTCTTACGATTTCACAAAATTTACAGGCGATAGCATCCAGCGACTTCTTCACAGCGAAATCGTCGACAACCTCAATGATACATCTGCAATTTATAACGACCACCAAGATTTACTTCCGGTCAGGCATTTAACATACCTTATGTACATGGCTTCTAACCAAGCTATTTTTTGTAACAAAGAAAAAGATGTCGAAAATTGTTATGAACTAACCAATTATTCTCGCGCTTTAAATAAACAAATAAGATTCACTACTGGAATTTTAACTTCAGGAATAGATTTAAGGCTTGCGATAGCAAAAGGTTTAGGTAAGGGAGCTTTAAACGCCGCAAATCCTATCGCGGCAATAAAAGCTCCTTTCGATCTCATTTGGCTTGCGTTAAAAGGTATTGGTTATGGAACATATTATTCCTATAAAGGGATTAAATATTACAACGATCATGACAGTAAAGAATTTACTACAGAATTTAATCGCAGAAATAAAGCACTTATCGACAAACTTGGAAAAATCTCAACTAATTTCTATGAATATTATAAAGAACATCCATATGAAGCGGTGGAACTTGCTTCTGAATTTATCGGCGATGCTATTCTTAGACGCAAAATAAATCCTAAATTCAGCAATTTTCTTGAAAAAGATAAAATCAAGCGCATAATTTCGGTCGAAGCTAAGATCGCAAAAGATATTTCAGATCCAACAATTCGAAAAATCGCAACTCCAGCCTTCGAAGCTGCCAGAGAAACCATCGATGCATTTAAAACGCTTGAACATCATGATCCGAAAAAAGTAGTAGAAGCTTGTGAAGTTATCAAAAAAAATACTTTCTTATTAGAAAATGAAAAGCCTGCTGAAATCATAGAAGCTTTGGTCGGAAAACATGATCCTTCCAAACTTGCAGCCTTCACTGAAACGGCAAAAATCGCCGCTAATGGGGAAAAAACACTTTTAGTTGAATCGCTTGAAAAATTTGGACCTAAATTTCCTACAAGACATACAAATTGGAAGCATCCTTTTTTAGTTGAAGAAGGTTTAAAAAAGGGAAAATTATCAATTCAAGGTTTTCATTATAAAGCAAGTATGCCTAATAGCATAATAGAATTAGTAAAAACACCTAACAAATTTGGCGTTTATGAAGCTTATTTTGAATACAAAGGTATAAAAAAATTTTCTACCTTTTTTCCAGATGATTGGCCTCATAAAAAAGTAATTCAAAAAATAAAGGAAGCTTATCATAATCCTATAATACTTACTAAGCAAAACGGATTTGTAGGACAAACAGAAGAAGGAGTTTTTATACAATTTTGGTTTAAAAAAAATGAAAATACTAAAAACATAATATTAAATAGCGTTTATCCATATCATGCAATAACATTAGAAGAATTAGAGGAGTTATTATGGAAATATTAAAAGATTCTATAAAGGATTTTTCATCAACATTTAAAGACTTTGAAGAAGAATTAACAGGATGTAACTTTGTTGTTTCATTTGACTTAATAAAATTTGAATTTGTCAGTCCATCAAATTTTGTCATACAAGATTTAGAAGCTTTATTTAAAGATTCAAAAATTGAAGGACTAATTGAGGAATCCAATTTTGATGAATTTGAAAAAAATGTATTTAAATCTTTTTCTTATATCCCGTACAATCTTCTAAAAGAAAGATTTTTTCAACAAATTATTATTGCAAAAAAAAGAGAGTCTAAGTTTTGGGAATTAATTATGCCTTTTTTTGAAAGAAAACCTAAAAAGATCTTAAAACATATCGCAACAGGAGATAGCTGTTTAAATTTTTATGTAATGTGGGGATTTTGTTACATTTTTATTTTCGATGATTATGGAATTGTAATAGCAGGTCAAGCTTGGGATTAATTCAGATGTTAAAAATAGACAAAAAAACTATATGTAATTTTAGCGACACTTTTGATTCTCTAAAAGAAAAAATTGTAGGATGCGACTACTCCATTTTTTTTCAAGCTAAGACATTTACTTATTCTGAAGGAACAATTTTTTCTTTCGAAAATATGAAAGAGCTTTATCCTGATGATTTCACAAAAGGTAAATTTAATGAGATTTTTTTTGAAGATGCAGAAAACTATATAGATGATTCTGTCAATTATTTAAGTTACGATAAATTTAAACAAATAAATCTCGCAAAAGACCCTGCAAAATTTAAAAATGATTTGATAAATGAATGGCAAAACAGCTTTTGGGAAACAGCTTCTTCTTTAATTAAATTACCACCTGAATGCGTTTATAAATATGAGCCATATGACGGATTATTTACAGGTAATGCGATGTGGGGATTTTGTTATATTTTTCTCAATAACGGAAAAGGTTTATTGATAGGTGGAGGCGCTTCTGGCTAATAAAAAATAATACGACTAATCCTCGACGCTCCCGTATAGAATTAATCCTTCATTATCACTTAAAAATACAAAACAAAAATTCCAAAATGTACATGATAAAAAACAGTCTACATTATCAAGTTTATATACCTTTTTTATAGAAGATGGCATAAACGAAAATACAATTTCCCAATATTCTTTTTGATCTGATAACATTTTTTTTAGTTTATCTTTTGTTAGTTCAAATCCATCAGGGCTAAAGAGATGCGCTTCGTCATTGTCAAATCCTATACATTCATCAATTTCTTTTTTTGCATCTATAAATTTTATCAAAGAAAAATTACTATAGGCCAGGTCATCCTCAGGAAAAAGATCTTTTAAATTATCAAAGGAAAAAGTTGAATCCACTGTAAATTTAAAGGTTTCGCCTGATATAAAAGCAACATAATTGCACCCTTGTAACCTGTCTGCTAAGGGATTTAATTTATCATATAAACTTATTACCGAATCTTTTAATATTTTCATAATACTTTCTCTTTTATCTTTGAATAAAATTCATTTAAATTTGCATTTTCAGGCAAACCAGAAACTTGCCCATCCCCTATTTCAATTATTTTCCATTCGCCACTTTCGGTTTGAGCAATATCTATTGTAAAAAAGGAGCTTTGAATCTTTGAGGCAAGATCAACAAATTGCTCAAAGTTTGGCCAAGTTTCAGAGTAATCACCCTCATCCCAGTAATACATTGTTGCAAGCAATTTTCCGTTTAAGAAAAAAATTCTAAATTCTTTTGTAAGAGGCATATTGCTTTTTGGGTGAAAGCTTAAAAAAGATAATTTTAAAAATTCTCGAAAAACAACACCTTTATTTAATTCATTACCTTGCCGCTTCAAAAAATTATTAAGTACTCTTGTAACTTCATTTTCGTCTGAAGCGTTTGGAATATAGCAAGCATCAAGCCATTCATGTTTTCTTGATTTCACATAATCTTTGATAATTATGGGAGATGACCTGAATGTAGTTTTTAATTCCTCAAAAATCATATCGCGATTTTCATCTAATTGTTGCTTGGTAAACCAGATTGTTTTTGCAGTTAAATCTTTAATAATTTCATAATTTTCGGGCAAATAATGGCAATGAATATAGCTTTGCGGTGAATTTATTAATTTTATATTTTTTGAAATAAGCGCATCATACAAACTTGAATATTTTTCAGGCGTTAGCATCCAACCTCTGTACAAAGCCGTCATAAGTGTTTCTTGCGACGGTATATTTTTTATTGCTTTGACTATGTTGTTAAAGTAAATCAATTCTTCAATATTAATGAGAAAAACATCTAAACCTAATTTCTTTGCAACATTATATTCAGCTTCATAAATAGGATCAGAGCTTTTTTGGTCTATAGGATTACAACAAAATATTATTTTCATCAATTTCTCAATTTTATTTTAATCAATCTTTATAGTTCGGATTAAACCAACCCATTAAAATATCATCTTCAAAACCGCCGTTAACATTTCTAATTTTTTTTACAAATCGACCTTCATTTACAAAACCTAACTTTTTATAAAGATGCGCACTTCTGCTATTTGATTCTCTATGCACTAATTCAACTTTCAAGATATGTGGAAAATCACTTTTTATAAGTTCAAGAAATCGTGTAAAAATTGCAGTTCCTAATCCTTGCCCTTGACAAGTTGGATCAACAATAATTGTCAAATCTGCCATAACATGAGAAAACACTTTTAAAGGTGAAGCATATCCATGAAACTCAGCGACAATTTTGCCTCCATCACAAGCAACCAAAGATAAGCCACTTTCCCAAGATTTGGATAAAAAGCCTTCTACATATTCTTTAGTTATTTCGTCTTTTGTTCTTGCAAGACCACCTTCGATTGCAGCGACTCTTTTATAAAGCTCAAATATTTTTTCAATATCTTCTTTTCTAGATTTTCGTATTTCCATTTTAAGATAACCTTTCAACAATTATACCTACTAAAAAGGGCTGTATTTCTACAGCCCTAATTTTACAAAACAAAGTTTATTTAAAACTTCATAAGTTCTTTTGCCCGAGCGATCAAAGCATCAAGAGTTAAATCTGCTTCTTGCTGTCCATCTGAATGTCGCAGAGTAATTGTTTTGCTTTCTTGTTCTTTTTTACCCACAACAAACATCCATGGAATTTTGGCTAACTGTGCATCACGAACTTTCGCAGATATTTTGTCGTTTGAATCATCAAGTTCTACATAAATTCCGTTTTTGCTAAGTTGCTCAAAGATCTCTTTGCCATATGCTTGTTGATCTTGAGTAATTGTTAAAATTCGAACTTGAACCGGTGAAAGCCAAAATGGCAATTTACCTTTGTAATGTTCTAAAACAATTCCCATGAAGCGTTCAAGAGAACCATAAATTGCACGGTGAATCATAACTGGAACTTTTCTACTTTGATCAGAATCAATGTACTCTTGCTTGAAGTTTTGAGGTAAGAAGAAATCGATCTGAACCGTACCACACTGCCAATCTCTGCCCATTGCATCTTCAATCAGCATTTCAACTTTTGGACCGTAGAAAGCACCTTCACCCTCTTTGATCCTAAATTCGTAACCTTGATTTGTGAGGGCTTTTTTGAGAGCTTCTGTTGCAAAATCCCAACCTTCTTTGGTTCCGATTGATTTTTCAGGTCTTGTAGCAATCGCCATTTTCACTTTTTCAAAACCAAATTTGCCGTACAGTTTTCTTGCAAAATTTATTACGCCTTCAACTTCTTGCAGCAATTGTGCTTCTGTGCAAAATATATGTGCATCGTCCTGTGTAAAACCACGAACTCTAAACAAACCATGTAAAACTCCTGACAGCTCATGACGGTGAACAAAACCAAACTCTGCCATGCGAAGTGGTAACTCTCTGTACGAGTGCGGCTTTTCATTGTACACCATTATTCCGCCTGGACAGTTCATAGGTTTTATGCAGTTTGCTTCTTCATCAATTGTTGTAAAATACATATTATTTTTGTAATTGTCGTAATGTCCTGATATTTTCCAAAGCTTTTCATTCATGATTAATGGAGTTTTTACTTCGCTATAATCTGTACTTTGAAGATAACGGGAAAATTCGATCAATTTATTGTAAATTCGCAAACCTTTATCGTGGAAAAATGGAAAGCCTGCAGCTTCATCATGAAATGAGAACAGATCAAGTTGTTTTCCTATTTTGCGATGGTCATAAAGTTTTGCATCTTCAAGTCTTTGCAAATATTTTTCAAGATCATTTTGAGTTTCAAATGCAATACCATAAATTCGCTGCAGTGCGTCTTTGGTTTTGTCTGCGCGCCAGTAGGAACCAGAAACAGCTGTTAATTTGAAATACTTGATTTCACTCGTGGAGTTAACATGTCCACCCTTGCAAAGATCGACAAAATTTCCTTGTGTATAAATTGAGATCGGATCTTCGACATCATTTATTATTTCAAGTTTATATGGATTATCTTTGAAAAGTTTTTTTGCTTCTTCTTTTGAGATTTCTTTTCCGACAATTTTAAAATCTTGTTTTGCAAGTTCATGCATTTTTTGTTCAATAATTGGCAAATCTTCTTCGCTCAATGTTTTGTCCATTTTAAAATCGTAGAAAAAGCCTTCATCCTTGACAGGCCCGATAGTGAGTTTAGTAGTTGGATAGAGCTCTAAAACAGCTTGAGCTGCTAGATGGGCTGCGGAATGGCGAAGATTGTATAGTTTTTCATTTTCTCTTTTTTCCATATCTCTATCCTTATTTTAAAATGGTTAAACAACAAAAAATATTTTACACCTTTTTTAGTGTTTTAGATAACTCAAAAATTTTTCTACAGTTTCTTCGATGTTCAAATCTGAATTATCGATTACGACTGCATCTTTTGGAATTATTAACGGTGCCACAGAGCGTGATTGATCTCTGCCGTCGCGCTCACTCAAACTAGAATTGGCTTCTTGCAAACTTATTTTGTCGCCGGCGCTTTTGCGCAAAGCTCGAACCTCAAGCGACGCTGTCAGAAAAAATTTGTAATCAGCTCCTGGGAAAATAACCGTTCCACAATCTCTTCCATCTGCAATCACGTCATGCTCTTTTGCAATATTTCGCATAAGCGCATTTAACACATCGCGAATGGCTGGGTTCGTACTAACTTTTGACGTCAACTGATCAACAATCGGATTTTTCAACAAAGAAGTAATATCTTCTCCTTTATAAATTATTTTGGGTGATCCATTTTCATATAAATATTTTATTTCTGCCACAAAACCAAGATCTGCCAAAGTCAAACTGGAAAAAAGCTGTGGAACAATTTTAAACTTTTCAACCAAAATGTAAGCAACTGCGCGATAAAGCAAACCGGAATAGATGTAATAAAAACCAAGATTTTTTGCAATAATTTGCGCTACAGAGCTTTTGCCACTTACAGAGGGTCCATCAATCGTAATAATCATAAAAATCTCCTGCAATTTAAAAATTTTTAAAAAACTTACTTGAAATCCTAACTCTTAACAGTACGAATTTCAACTTAAACTCAGAATATTTTTAATACCCGTTTTTGTTTTACATCTATATAAAAAACTGCAAAACTATGCACTGATAAAAAATGGAAATATTAATCTCAAAATATTAAGAATTAAATGATATAAAAAAGGATTTTTATGAAAAATATAATTAAAATCGGAATGTTAGCAACATCACTAATTCCATGTTTTGTTTTAGGCGAAGCTACTACAAATTCGCCAACAAACATTAATTCAAAAAGTCAAAACCACTATGAAGATTTACAAAAGCTTGTAAAAGACATCTTAATGCATGCAGATCGAGAACCAAAAAACGAAACGGTAACTCTTTCTCTTGAAGATTATAAAAAACTAACAGGAATAGATCCTACACAAACAGGTGTCACATCCGATGTTAATCATCCCCCTTACAATATAATAACTCTACCTCTAGAAGATTTTAAAAAACAAACAGAAATCTATCTTTCAAAAGCACAATAATAAATAAAATAAGAATCCAATAATATTTAAATAACAAAGGAAATATTTATGAACAAACTACTTAAAGTCGGAGTTTTCATAGCATCATTAATCACATGTAAAGTTATTGCAACACCCCAAGAAGTCGCCGCAATAAAAGAAGAATTTGCATCAATTCAATGCGATAGAAGTATGCAAACATTTGAAAATTGGGTACATCTTTATGCTCAAATAACAAAAAAAGATGCAAATTTAACTTCAGAAGAACAAGCCCATCTTTCACATATTACAAAATCACTAAAAACCTCAATCGTTAAAGAAATAAAAGCAAATGAACCGGAACTGAAAAAAATAGCTGCTGCGCAAAACAGGCCTGATTTATTAGTTCTTTTAAAACATGACAAAAAAGCTTATGCAGCTTTTACAAAAATTGTAATGACATTAGTTTGGGCAGGAATGGGAATAACGGCTGGTTTAATAGCTGCAGCATTATGGTGCAATCCAGAAGTTGTTTCAGAGATTTTACACTGCATGTTTGGTCCCGTTGGAATATGGGTAACAATTGGAACAACTGCAGGATTAACCTACGCAATTAAAGAATATTGGCTCGAAGTAGAGTTATGGTAAAACCAAATTTTTAATCTTTTAAAGAGGCGTCCAAATTGGGCCGCCTCTTTTCTTTTATCTATTCAAATCTCAAACAAACTCAAATGTCGAAATAACTTTACAAAAACGGTATTTCAAATAATTTTTATTAAATTTACTTTGTTGAATGCAATTTTATAAAATTTGCAAAATTACACCAGAGTAAAAAAATAACTTTTATAACAAAAAGGAATTATTATGAACAGCTTGATTAAAATTATAGTTTTAGCAACATCAATGATTTCATGTAATATAATAGCAATTCCAAGAGGGAAAACTCCCCCCCGAAAAAACGAATCAATACAAATCCATATACGCCCGGAAATATGTCAATTTGATGCAGAATATAATCTACTAAAAAAAGATCAAAGCATTAATACAGCATTTTTTACCATTCTTCATGCTAAAATTTCATATTGGTGTTTCGTTAAAGAAATACCATTAACATTGGAAGAATTCGCATTTATTACAATGCTTTTAGAAAAAATTGATGAATCAATAAGTACTCGCCTACACCAGCAAGAAGTCATACGCTCTGCTGAACAATTACGTGAAAATCAATTTCAAACACAACGTTAAAATTTTTTTATTATATTTACTTCGTGAAATACAATTTTATAAAGTTTAAAAATCGCACCAAGAGAATTTTTTACTTGAAAATTATTAATTAAATATCTAAAGGAGATTAAAATGAGTTGCTGTAACGATAAAAAAGCACCTTGCTGTGGCGGTAATAAACCAGAACAAAAACATGATGACAAAATGAAACCTTGTTGCAAATGTGGAAGACCTGGCTGTAAATGTGGAGCTGGAATTTGCGACATGGATAAATCAAAAAACAAAATGCCACATCAACAACCACCTAAAAAATAAATATAAAAAAAGAACCCCGGACTAAAAATCCGGGGTTCTTTTTTATTTATTAACAATAACATCTAAACCTTCAAGTTCGATAGAACTTCTTCCTTGCCATTCATTCACAGAAACAGATCCTACAAATGAAAAACTTTTTTCTCCAATTTCACTCAATGTCTGGTACAAATCTTGACGATCAAAGAAAATTACAGGCTTAATAACGCCATCTGAAAAAACAGAAATTTTCACATGCTTATCTTTGAGAAGCTGTGGAGCTTTTAACAATGTAACATTTTTAATGAAAAAAACAGGTTGTACATTTTGATTACCAAAAGGTTCGAGCATAACAAGATCTTCCACTAATTTACTGTTTACATCTGATAGTGACAGCTCTGCATCCACCTCAACTTTTTGCATCAAATCATAAGGCGTCAACTCTTTTGTGATTTTTTCTTCAAGTCGCTCTTTTAGTTTTGGTAAATTTTCATGTTTTAATGAAAGTCCAGCTGCACAAGAATGCCCACCAAAAGTAAGTAATAAATCTTCATTTTCTTTTAAACATTCGAAAACATTAAACGCTGGAATTGATCTACATGAACCTTTTAAAATCCCATTTTCTACCATGTGAAATAAAAATGCTGGACGGCCAAAACTGTGCATTAGTCTTCCCGCAACAAGTCCAATAACTCCAGCAGGCCAACTCATAGCACTTGCGATTATCACATTTTCTTTTTGCAAATCAATCTTTTTTTGATTAATTGCACAAACAATTTCTTCATAAATTTCACGTTCAATTTTTTTGCGCGCTTCATTCATCTCGAAAAGCGTTTTTCCGATTTGATCTACTTCATCTTTGTCAGAGCTGATCAAAAATTTAACAGCATCACGTGGATCGGATAATCTGCCAAGCGCGTTAAGTTGCGGTGCTATTTTGAAACCAATATCAAGAGAATTAAACCTACTTTTTTCAAGTTTGCTATTTAGCGCAAGAACATTTATCGCATAACTTCTTTTTTGATTAATTTTTGCAAGACCAAACTGCACCCAAAATCGGTTTTCACCGGTCAAAGGCATAACATCTGCAACGGTACTTAACATCAAAAGTTCATATGCTTTAGGCGGAAGCTGCAAACTACGTCTTTCATAAATCAAACTTAAAAGTTTAAAAACGACTCCGGCGCCAGAAAGTTTTTTGTAAGGATAAAGACAATCTGATTGATTTGGATCAACAATCGCTAATGCTTTTGGCAAAATTTCATGAGGCAAATGGTGATCGGTAATTATCAAATCTATTTTTTGTTTAGCGGCTTCTTTTGCAGCATCGAATGCTGTGATGCCATTATCAACAGTAATTATCAATTTAAAACCGGCAGCCGCTGCATTTTTAACAACTTTTTTCGAAAGACCATAACCATCGATTGCGCGATTAGGTAAATGAAAATTTATTTTCGCACCAAGCGGTAAAAGACTGCTCATAAATAATGCAGTTGCCGTTATACCATCTACATCATAATCGCCAAAGACTAAAATTTTTTCTTGATTTGTTATCGCTTGCAAAATTCGCTCAACTGCAACATCTGCACTTTTGAGCAATAGCGGAGAATGTGTATCTTTTTCAAAAGAGCTAAAAAGAAATGATCGAATTTGTTCTTCTTGCGTAAATCCCCGATTATACAAAACCTGTGCGATAGGAATCGAAATATTAAATTTGTTTGCAATCTCTACAACGCGCGAAAAATCACTTTTTTTTAGCTGCAATAAAAATTTTTGCCCCCAGATGCAATCCACACCTGAAGGCAAAAATTTTTCTATTTCTTTTGCAGATCTTTGATGTTTATTTTTCACCGCTTTTATTCTTTAATATTTTTCATCGCTGGAAATAGAATGACATCTTTGATAGATGAAGTATCTGTTAGAAACATTGTAAGCCTATCGATTCCAAGACCGACACCAGCTGTTGGAGGTAAACCATACTCAATAGCTTTTACAAAATCTGCATCATAAGCATGAAAACGTTCTTGATCAGCATCTGTTAGTTGCTTCTTAAATCTACTTGCCTGATCAATCGGATCATTTAACTCTGAATAACCATTTGCTGCTTCCATACCACCTATAAATAATTCAAAACGAGCAGCACTAAACGGATCTTTAGGATCGCGTTTTGCAAGTGGTGAAATTTCAACTGGATACTCTGTAATAAATGTAGGTTGAATTAGTTTACGTTCAACACATTCTCCAAAGAGAATAGATAATTTCTCTCCATAACTAACATCATTTTTGGGAACATCAATATGATTATCTTTAAGCACCTTATCAATATTTTCAGGAGATATTTCAGATTTGCTAAAGCCACCGATTTGTAAAATAGAATCTACCATTGTAAGTCTTACGAAAGGCTTCCCAAAATCAAGTTCATTTTCATTAAACATCAATATTGAACTGCTAAAATTTTCATTAATCACACGCTTGATCATTTTTTCTGTAAAATCCATTCCATCTTTGTAATTTCCATATGCCATATAAAACTCTAGCATTGTAAATTCTGGATTATGCCTTGTAGAAACACCCTCATTTCTAAAATTTCTGTTAATCTCAAAAACTCTATCAAGACCACCAACAACTAATTTCTTCAAATAGAGCTCTGGTGCAATTCGTAAAAATAGATCCATATCATAAGCATTATGATGTGTAACAAATGGCTTTGCAGTTGCTCCACCAGCGATCGGATGTAACATTGGTGTTTCAACTTCCAAAAATCCATTATCAAGTAAAAATTTACGAATAGACTGAGTAATTTCTGAACGTTTTATAAATTTTTCGCGGCTTTGAGGATTGGAAATCAAATCAAGATAACGTTGACGATAACGTTGCTCCAAATCTGTAAGACCATGAAATTTTTCAGGAAGCGGATGCAAACATTTGCTTTGCATTTCTATAGCATCAACACGAAGCGTAATTTCACCCATTTTAGTTCTAAAAAGAGTTCCGCTACACCACATCAAATCACCGATGTCGAAAAACTTTTTAAAAATTTCAAAATTTGCATCACCCAAAATATCTTGTTTAATATAAAGCTGAATTTTGCCAGATCTATCTTGTAAATCTGCAAATATCGTTTTACCGTGCTCACGAACGAGCATTAATCGACCCGCGATGGAATACTTTTTAGAAGCATCAAGATCTTGCTCGAATAAACTTTTGATAGACGCACAACTCTCAGATGGAGACTTGAATTCACTTGGCCAAGGCTCAATACCCTGTTCTCTCATCGCCTTAACTTTTTCACAGCGAACCAAATGTTCATTTGCCGCAGAAATCGGATTTTGCTGCAAATCTTTTTCCATTTTTTCCATGATAATCCTCAAAAAAGGTTAAGAATTGTAAAACAAAAATTTTAACATCTGGTTAGTATAAAATCTGCTTTGGAAAAAAGCAAAATAAGGATTTTTAACAAAAATAAAACCCCAGCGATTGCGACCGGGGTTTTATTTTTGTTCGATTATTTTTTAGGAAGAGGCGGAGGTGGTGGAGGCGGAGGAGTTACGCCTGGAGTTGGAGTTTTGGATGGCACAGAAGGTGATTGTCCTGAAGATGTTTCCGGTGCAATAGACGCAGCAATAACCCCTAATTGCTCAGCAACACCTTTCAAGTATTTTATCAACGCATTATCAGGTTGCGTCGAAATAATTAATTCCAACTTGGCTTTTGCATCTTTATAATTTTTTGTCTGCAACGCGCTAACTACAGAATCCAATTTACTAACCCATTTAGAGTAAGCATCTCTATTTTGCTTTCTTGGAAAATCAGAAAGAAAAAAATTCCCTCCACCATCATTTAAATCTTCCAGATTTTTATTAATCTCATCTATGGAAAGCACAAGTTTCTTCTTATAAAAACTAGAAATTAAATCCAGCAATTCTACAATAACTCCACCTAAATTACCTTTTTTATTATCAGCAGGGGCAACTATTGCAGGAGAAACTGCATCCGCAACCGACAAGCCAAGAGCTTTTAGATGCTCAATCATATTTTTCTTAACAGCTTCTTTTTCAGCTTGATCTTTAACTGTAGCTGCTTTTTGAACATCTATGATCAAACTACCCATTTTGCCTTTAAATTTACCATTCGAATCAAGCTTTAAACCTCTTATCGAATATTTATATTTCTGTAAATTTATAATATTTGAAGCTACTTTTTTATCATCACGTTCTTCATCTTTTGTTAATGTAAATTGAACATTACTTGGGATTTCACCTTTATCTAACGCAGAAAACGCTAGTGTTAATAAAGCCGACAAATCAGGAATGTTTGTTACGCTATCAAAACCACTAAGCTTTCCTCTGTATTTAGTATTAAATGCATCAAATATTTTGAAAATAACACCATGTGCACCTATCAGATTATAAAATTGCAACTTTTGTTCTTCTTTGATTTCATCAACTAATTTCAATAAAACAAACGCTTGCAAAGCATCTTCATAAGTTGCATATTTTCCAACTAGCTGGTTTTTCAAATCTTTACCGGTCAAACTTTTTAAGCTGCTAACAAAATCTTCTGCTGTTTTTGAATCTCTAAATAATGCAGCAACTTTAAAACCTTTAAGTTTTTCATCTATGATTAAATCTAATAATTTAGTAAGAGCTGGTTTTTCCGCATCTTTTATAGGTGCTAAAGCAGCTAATAAACTTTCAAGATCGGTCTTAAACATCTCTTTTTGTTCTGGCAATATGCTTTCATTTAATTTTTTGATTACAGCTGCTATTTTATCAGACAAATTAATATTTTGACGTTTAGCAATAGCATCTAAATTATTTAAAAATTTTATCGCACTAACCAAATTATTATTTTTTGCAAAATCAGCAATAATATTTCCTAAAGCAGCTGCTTCCGATTTTTGTTTACTTTCTCTAAATTGTTTAATTTTATTTTTTAGTATGTTTTGAACAACTTGAAGTTGCGCTGTTTTACCTGGAGCAAATAATCCTTCAGAGCTATCAAAATAAATTCTATCCATTGAAGGTTTTATTTGTTTTAAAAAAGATTCTGCCGCTTTATCATCGCTTAAACCATCCTTATCAGCCTTTTCAACAATTTTTTTAATTTTTTCATCACTTAAAAAATTAAAAAGGCTAGTAAATTGCATCTTTGGTTCATCCTCAAATAAACCTTTTACGGAATAAAATTTAGGATTATTTTTTAGACCTTCTAAATTTTTTTTCCAGTCCTCAACAGTAGTTACCCCCTCAACCGTAGCATTAAGAGCTTCATCTGAAGTTTCCTGCTGGCTTACAGAAAGAATTTGTATTAATTCATCTCTTGTTTTACTTCGCGCAAAGGCAAGAATTGCGTTCCTAAAAATTTTATCTATATTTTGTACAATTCCATCTAATTCTGCTTTATGCTCATCCTTAAAAAATAAAATTTCTTTTATTTTTTGCAAAACATCATTTTTGAATTTTTCTAAAAACTTTGCCAATTTTGCATCAGAAACAAAAGATTTTAAACCTTCCTCTAAATTTTTATCTTTAACAAAATTTTTCAAATATTCTACTAATTTTCCAGAATCTTTCCCTTTAATTGAAATTGAAATTTTAGAAAGATCAATATCTGTATTTTTAAATATTGCTTCAAATTGTTTTATAACTTCATTATCAGCTGATCTTTTTTCTGCATCTGTTAATTCAGATTTGACTGGACCTGGAGTAGGGGCAATAGGCGTCGGTGCAGGAGCTGGCTTAGATCCCGGAGCAACTGGTGGCACAGGAGGAGGCGGCGGAGTTCCTCCTTTAGGTGGAGATGGTGGAGTAGGCACTATGCCACGACTTTGCATATTGACATATATTTTAGAAATCAAATTAAGCGTGTCTTCACTTGGAGAAGCAGAAGCTCTTGCTATATTTTTTGCAAGCGTATTTGTATCTATTGTTGCGTTTGGATTACCAGCCAAATCTTTTAAATATTTTGTCGCCTCTTGCAATGTCACACCATAAGACCTATCTAAATCAACGGTGCTTGTTTGACTTTTAGATGAAGGTTCAAGTTTTTCATTAGCTTTGGCGACAAGTGTAATTTCTTCTCTGCTAAGACCGGAAGATTTTACATCCGTCAATATTCGCGTCATATAGCTTTCTACTTCTGTAGGCTTAAGTGTCATTTTGCCTGATATAAAATCTTGTAATTTTGCAATAGCCTCTTGTCTTGTCACTCCATAAATTTTAGTTAATTGTTCAGCAGAAGTTACTGTTGGTTGAGGTTGCGTTGAAGTTCCTCCACCGGTAACAATCACACGCGCTTCCAATTGTGAAAAAAAAATAAAAAATAAAACACTTATTTTTTTCATCAAAAACTCCCTTTATAAAATTTAAATCGCAAAAAATAACTGTAAAAATAAACCCCATTTTGCAAGTACATTATTGTTAGGAGCAAATTCATAATTTGCTCCTAAATCTACCGCTACGGGATAATCTTTCCACTTTCCACTCAAATCAACAGCAGCAAAAATTTTATGCGAACATGCCGATTGATGCCTTGCAGAATTTAGATTTAAATTGCTTGCCGGAATAGCATTAAATCCTTCAGCAGAAGTGGCTCTCGGGGTTGCAATAGTAGCAGAAGACTGAATATTTGCGGATGTTGCACTAGCAATTCCTATATTTTCGCTCCATGGATTTCGTAGAGAAATTTTTTCACATTCTCTTGCCCAAAAGTTATATCCCGTTTCAAAATTAAAAGATTTATGTTTGTAGTGAATAGCTGCAAGGAAATTTGTGGTAGAACGAGGTGTAATATTCATCTCTTTTGTAAAATAATTAATTCCAGAAACAACCACACCTGGAGTTAATTGATCAAAAACAAGTAAATATCTACTCCAAGGACCATTTGAAATTAAGTCAAAAGAACGAAGTTCTGTTGACTTAAAAAGATAATGATAATCTAAATTCCCAAGAATATTTAATTGATTTTCACTATCTTTAAAAAAATTTAAATCTCCATGAACACCACATCCAAGTCCAAGATGGCATGCATTACCAATCAATGGTTCAAATATATATTCACATTTTGGTTTATAACCAGTTGGAATTATTAAACTTCCATAAAAAGAAAAAAGCTTCTCTTCTTTTTGTATAAAATCATAACCAAATTTGAAATCTATATCTGCAAGACCTGCTAATCGCTGTGTTCCTTTGTTTATTTTTCCATATTTCAAAAATAGGCTGTTATTTAAAGCACCTGCAGCATTTGTATTCGCATCAGAAGTTGTATTGGTTTTATACTGCTGATTTAAAACATCATACTCTCTCAGATTTGCATTTGTCTTAATTTCAACAAATGGTAAATTTGCACTAACCCACAGCCGCTTGTTAACAAAGTCTAGCTCCTTACGCAATTTGGTATAAACTCCACATTGCCTAAAGACTGGACTAAGTCTAATTTTAGATTCAAAAGTATCCCCAAAAGAACTACTCTCGATTTTCAACCAATCTGCAGAAATATCAGGTGTTCCAGAAGCACCTGCATCTTTTATAGCTAAACTCTTCTTATAATCTGGGAAAAAATATTGTTTAATATCAGACTTATTTGTGGATTGTTCATAAAAAAAATTGTTATCAATTTGGAAATCAACTTTAGATTTCAGAGTATGCGATCGGTGTAAACTCATACTCTTTTCAAGAACATTATCTTGCAATATTGGACGTGGCTTAAAAAAAGTTTTGGATGTTGCACTATGCAAATTAATAGTGCAAATCAAACTTGCTATAACAACTCTTAAAACATATTTATTCATATATATATCCTCATTAATTTTGTTAAACAATGAGAAATATAAAAAAATAATAATTAAGAAATCAACACAATATTAGATTTAAACATTTCCATGCGTATTAAGTACTAGAATAAAATCGTTAAACAAAAAGATAACTGTCGCTATGATCGAAGCAAGACGAAAAAAAACACCTAACAATCGAAAATTGATGTTTCTTTTTTTAGTACTGTTTTCCAAAATAATGCCATAAAAAGTTGCAATAAATGATGTTAAAATTACCGGCCAATAATAACCTAAATCTGTAAGCACACTATAAAGCGATTGCGTTGTAGCAGTTCTAAAATACATAAATGGAAAAATATGATAACTGATAAAATTACCCAAAATAGCAAGAGTCCAAGTAACAGCAGGTGGATATAACATTTTTTTAGAAGTAATAAATTCATATGGTATTTTTATAACTACATTTCCAGTTGCAAAAGGAAGACAAAGCACAAAAAAAGTCCATGCTAAAAAAGTAGTATGAAATGCGCTAGTCCAACCATAATTTGCAGCCAAATCTCTTGAATAAACCAAGATAAGAAGGCCTACAAAAATAACTTTTTGAATTTTTAAAAGTAAATTTTTCATTTTTTGATCCCGCGCCAAATATTTTAAATTAAATTTGGTGGAGCTAACCGGGATCGAACCGGTGACCTCATGAATGCCATTCATGCGCTCTACCAACTGAGCTATAACCCCTAACTTTTAAAGATATTCTATAAAGCTATCAAAAATATCAAGAATTTTTTTATCTTTATAAAATAAAAGTTATTATACAAAACTTTTTAATTGGAGAATAGTATGATTTCAAATAAAAAATATAAACGTTCCATTTTCATTTTTCACCGAAATTTTCGCCTTGATGATAACCTTGGTTTGTTAAATGCCGCAAATTTAAGCTCCGAAATAATACTTATATTTATATTTACCCCAAATCAAATTGAAAAACAAAACAAATTTAAATCAGAGCGAGCAACAAAATTCATGATCGAATGCTTACAAGATTTAAAAGATCAAACAAAAAAAATTGGCGGCAAAATTTATACGTTTTATGGAGAAAACAAAAAAATAATTACGAATTTAATAAAAGAAGAAAAAATAGAAGCAGTTTTTTCAAACAAAGATTATACACCTTTTGCACGAAATAGAGATGATCAAATAATACAACTATCTAAAAAATTAAATTTTGATTTTCAAACAATTGATGATTCACTTTTAAATAATCCAGAAAGTATAAAAAGCAAAGATGGTAAAATTTTTAAACGATTTAGTTTTTACTATAAAAATGCATCAATCCTTCCGCCTCCCCTACCAACTCGACTTGAACAAGAACTTAAAAAATCAAAATGCAATTTTTTCAACAAAAAACTTAAATCAAATAAGTTTGAAATAAACGAAAAAGATTTTTCAAAATTTTATTTCTACAAAGAAAATCTAATCATAAAAAGCGGTAGACACGAAGGATTAAATATTTTAAAAAACTTAGATAAAAATTTCTCAAATTACGCAGACACTATAAAAAATATTTCTAAACATAAAACAACAATGTTATCCGCTTATATAAAATTTGGAGTTATTTCAATACGTGAAGTTTTTTATGCGGCTAAAAAAATAAAAAATCTAAAAAGTCGTGAAAGTCTTATTCGTCAACTTTATTGGCATGATTTCTTTTATTACATTGCATACCATTTCCCTTTTGTTTTTGGCAAAAATTTAACACCTACAATCTGGTGGGATAAAGAAGTAGCAGCAAAATCAAAATCTCAAACTAGTAAAACATTAAATTTATGGAGAAATGGCGAAACAGGATTTCCTATAATTGATAGCACAATGCGAGAGTTGAAACAAACAGGATACATTTCAAATAAACTTCGACTAATTGTTGCAAATTTTTTAACACAAATTCTTCTCATCGACTGGAGAGAAGGCGAAAAATATTTTGCACAAAATTTGATCGATTATGATCCAGCAATAAACAATGGTAACTGGCAATGGACAGCAGGAGTCGGAACAGATTATTACAAACACAGAATATTTAATCCCTGGACGCAACAAAAAAAATTGGATCCAAAATGCGAATATATCAAAAAATGGATTCCAGAAATTAAAAGTATCGAAAATAAAGATTTACATAACTGGTATAAAAATTGGAATCAATATAAAAACATAAAATATCCAAGACCTATCATAAATTTTTAAATAAATTTAAATTTATCTCTCAAAAAATTAAGAGCGATATTTTTTACACATCGCTCTTTTTAGTTTTTATAAGATATTTACAACGCTTATTTCAAACCATCTTGCAAATGCTTGATATTTTTATTTTCATCAACAGTCCAGATATCATAAACACCTTTGCCTAATAAATCACAAACCGCAGCGGCAACAAAACCACTTTTGTTTGCAAATGTTTGAGAAAGTGCTTCTTTAGGCGCTTTTGCTTTTCCTACAAAATATGTCATATTTTCTTGCCCATCACTGTTAAAACCATATGTGTAATAGAAATTTTTATCTTTGCCCTCTTGATATCCAGCAGGTTGCCAATTCAAACCGCCCTCTCCATTCAAATTTGTAGAATATTCTCCATTTTCAGAAAAATATATCTGCTCTGCTGTATAAAGAGCTGTAAGATTTGCAGCAACTTCAACCTGTTTTGCTTTTGCAAGATATTTAAAATAATTTGGAACCGCAATCGCAGTAAGAACTGCGATAATACCTATAACAACCAAAAGTTCAATCAATGAAAATGCTTTCTTTGACTGCAACCCTGCATTGTAATATCTCATAACTACTCTCCTTTTTCCGACAAAATTATGAGAAAATTTTAAAATCGTTCCTACAGATACTAAATGATAATTTTTTTATAAATCAATACTTTGAGAAATTGTTTTTTATTTATTTATTTTTTATTTGCAAAATAATTACAAAAATAAAGCAAGATAAAACTAGCTAAAACTCCGACTAGAAGAGGAATGAAAATCGCAATAAATTTTCCATATTTTATTAAAATACCAGATAAAAAATATGATAGTAAAGTTGTAACAAATAATGGAATCAAATACACAGTCTGTGTTTTCACATGATCCAAGTGGTATGATTTGGTTGCACCAGATGCTAACACAGTAGTATCTGCAAGCGGTGAAATATGGTCTCCAATAATTGATCCCGAAATAATAGAACCAATAATTGGATATAAAATTAAAATATTATTTATATCAACAGGAGTATGATAATGAAGAAACTGTGGGATCATAGGAACAACCATAGGTATCAAAATTGCAATCGCACCCCACGAAGAACCCATAACAAAAGAACATAAAGTTGCTAAAACAAATAATATTGGCGGTAAAAAATTTACATTAACTCTACCGACCAAAAGCTGTGATAGATAGCCACCAACGCAAAGATCATTTTTTAACATATCACTAAAAGTCCATGCCAAAATCAAAATCAAAATTGGAGCTTGCATCATTTGGACGCCATCCCAAATGATAAATAAAATTTGTTTAAACTTTATTTTTTTTAAAAATATAAAATAAACGGCACTCAACAACATTGTAAGCATGCTGCTATAAAACAGTACAACATAAATATTTGCTTGTTTTAACGCTTCAATAAAATAATTTTTACCACCCAAAATATAAAAATCTCCAGAATAAAAAATTCCAAAAACTACAAACAACACCAAAATAAGCATTGGCAAAATAAAATCAAATATCGAACCATTTTTATTTTCTAAATGTTTAACATGCGATTCATCAAGAGCTTTTTTTCCCCCATATAAATTTCCTGTTTTTAGAGCAATCTCCTCCTGCCTACCCATTGGCCCAAAAGAAATATTTTGCGAAATAATATAAAACACAGATAAAAGAACAATCACGGGATAAAAATAAAAAAGAATAGAGTTTAAATAAACCCAAAAAGAATCGCTTGATATTATAGTTGCGCTAGTTATTTTATCCGAGATTCCAGCTTTTTGCAGAGAAGAATCGATCGCAGCAAACCAAACAGAAATAGGAATCAATGCACAAATTGGTGCTGCTATAACATCTACAATGAATGCAAGTTTTACGCGTGGAAGTTTTAATCTATCAAAAATAGAAGTCATAACAGAACCTGTCGTCAAACAACTAAAATAATCGTCTATTCCCAAAAGCACTGATAAACCTACAGCTCCATATTGTGCTTTTTTAGCATCTTTAAATTTTTTACTTACAAAATTGGTATATGCATAAATACCGCCGCTATGCTTTATAAGCGAAATTATTATTCCCAAAATAAACAAAAAAAGAATAATAAATAAATTTTTATTTTCTAAAAAAGTTTGCCACGAAAAAATAGAATCTAATTCTGTAGAATAAATAAATTTTTGAGGAATAATTGCGATAGTTTTATAAATTGAAAAATTATTGATTATCGCAGAGGCAGAAAATATTCCGATGAAAAGTGAAAGTAATGGACGATGAGTGAGAAAGGTAAAAAAAATAGCAAGTAAAGGCGGAATTAAAATGATCCAACTCTGTATACCAATCTCCATCTTCCCCCACCTTTACCCACTAAATAAAATTTATTTTTTACTTTCTTCTTTTGCAGCATTACTTACTAAATAACTGCTGACCGCTTCAAGCTGTCTTAATTGAAGATTAAATCCATGATCATACTGAGAGAAAAGAATTGATAAATCTTTTTTTCTTTTTCTAATAAAATTTTTCAAAGATTTTGAAATATTTGCTACATGCTCATGAAATGTCAATTTTGAATTTTTATCAACTTTGATCTCTGCTGGATGATCTGCTCCCAAAAACTTTGTATAGTAATTGATGTAAAAATTTATTTCTTCGATATAAAACTGTGACAAAGTATTATATTTCAAAAAGCTTTCATTAAACTTATGAAATGCTTCATCGTTTATTTTTACAGAAGAATCGATTTTTAATTTTTCAATCAAATTTCTTATTTTATCGCATTTGTCGATAACTTGTTGATGACCTTTTCCTAAATCGTTTTTTGCAGCCTCTAGATCTTTGATTGTACTTGCAAGTTGATTTTTCAAATCTAAAGTCAATTCTACAAAAGGAATCGATTTTAAATTCTTTTCATTTTCACCATGTTTGCAATTTTCATCACAAACGTGATCAGATGGAGTTAAAGATGGTTGAGTTTGATCTAATAAGGTATCGTTATTATTTGTTAATTCCATAAAAGCTCTCTGTTAAAAATTAAATTTTAGAAACAAATTTTTGAATGCTGTTTATTTTAAAGAGTTATTCGAAAAATATCAAAATATTATCTAAAAATCGCTATTAAATTTATTTAAAAACATAAACTAATTCATCCTTCTTACCCAAATAAAGCTCCTGCCTCGCTGCTCGTTCAAGATAAAAAGAATCATTTTCAAAATTGAAAATATCTTTTTTAAGTTGTTGATTTTCACATATCAATTTAGATTTTGTAAATTGCGCCATAGCAACTTCCTTGCGCAATTTCAGATATGAAAAAAAACTATTTTTACCAAAAAATATCATCCCTAAAAAATAGACTCCAAGGGCGGATATAACAAAAACTTTTAAATAATTTTTTGTTAATTTCAATTTACTACTCCATTCAAAAAACTACTTCTTTACTACTTCACCTAATTTTTCCAAATTTATTCTTTGCCAATATCACGATGGCAAGCAACGAAACGTACTCCATCCCAATTTTGCTTACTTAATTGCTCTACAAAAGCAACAGAGCGATGTTTACCACCGGTACAGCCGATTGAAACATTAACAAAAAATCGCCCTTCTTCGTAATATTTTTTAAGCGAATACTGCAAAAAATCTTGTAATTTCTGCATATACTCAGTCGTTACTGGATAGTCAAAAATATATTGTTGAACTTTTTCGTCTCTTCCATCAAGCGGTTTTAATAATGGAACAAAATATGGATTTGGCAAAAATCGCAAATCATAAACCAAATTGCTATCAGAAGGCACACCATATTTAAATCCGAATGAAATTAAATTTACATGCATCTGTTTTAGCTGCTTTTCTAAAAATGAATTACGTACCCAATTGCGCAATTCATGAATATTGAAATTATCTGTATCCAAAATAACATCCGCTATTTCCATGAGTGGAGATAACAACAATTTTTCTTCAGCTATTGCATCCGTAACAGATTTATCATGTCCAAGAGGATGGATTCTTCGAGTCTCCTGAAAACGTCTAATCAAAGTTTCATCGCTTGATTTTAAAAAGATTATTCGAAGTTGGTACATTCCTTCAGCTTCTAATTTTTTTATTCTTTTAAAATCTTCCATCAAATCGTTAAAAAACTTTTTTTCTCGAGAATCAATACCAAGAGCTATTTTTAAAAGATCATTTTGAGAATGAAAAGCAAATTGCAAAAATTGAGAAATAAGAGGAACGGGAAGATTATCAACACAATAAAAACCAAAATCTTCAAAAGCTCGCATAACAACATTTTTACCGGCGCCAGAAAGCCCCGTAACTATCAAAACTTGTCTTGTAAATTTTTTCTCAAAACTATCTATCATATAATTCATATCTATTCCTAAACAACCCTCATGGGAAACAATGAGGAAATTTACTTGCCACCGAAAGCTTTGAACATTTCATATCAAAAGGCCAAATAGCTCCAAAATAAAGTGGATAAAGCTGCGGTATAAATGATCTTACAACAAAAACTCCACTTTTTTCAAATACCTTAGGAGTAGTATCCACTAAATACCAATTAAAACCCTGTTTTTTCACTTTAACTTTCAATTCATCAAAGTTTTTGGGCCCATCACATTTAACATTTTCTTGACTCTTTGAATTTAAAATAACTTTTAAAAACTTTAAATGTGGCAAAACTTCTGGATGCTGATAAAAATAAAAATGATCTTCTGGGATATCAAATTTTTTAAAACTTTCTAAATCAATTCCTTTTTCAAGCCATTTTGGATCTTTTTGAAATCGTGCAATAAAGTTTAAAATACCTATTTTAAGCTCGCTAAATGCTTTCGTTTTTGCTGATTCGAGATCAAAATCTGCGGATGCCCCAACAATTATTGCCGGATATCCATCCTTTTGAGAAGAGGATAAATAAGCTAAAACTACAGGAACATTGAGTGGGGATGATAAAAGTAGAAATTTTATATAAGTTTCAACATTTAAATTGTCTTTAATAAAATTAACAATCAGATCCATCTCTTTTTGTAGCTTTTTTGCCACTTTCAAAACGATACAGTTTTCAGGTTTACTCCACCAGCGAATAAATGCATCTCGCTCGACAAGCTCCAAAACTGATTTTTCTGCAGCTTTTTCAAAATTTGAATGTGCCGCAAATCCATTACTTGTAGAAGAAATTGCACATTTATTTAAATCAAGTCTATTTGCCGTCAAAAATTTTTCACTATTAAAAATTGTTTGTAAAGGAATTAAAACAGCCTTTTCCGCAGTAACATCAATCGCTATAGTCGTATATTTTTCAAGATCATTTTCAAATTTTTTATCTACTAACTCTTTTTTAAATTGTTTTTTAAAATCACCCATAGATGCAAAATGCAAATCTTTTTCATCTTTATAAGATATAAAAATTGGCGAATTTAAAGATAAATTGCGCAAAGCATATCGCTCTACAAACTCCATCACAGCTTTTATAGCCGCAATCTTTTCATCTTTATCATGTCCACCACAAAGCATCATACTATCTTGCTGTGATTTGGCAGGTAAAACAGCAAGCAAAGTTGATAAATAACTATCCTTTAAAAAATCATTTTCTAAACCACTTCCACAAAAGGTCGCAAATAACAGACTATAAGGAGAACTTTTTGCTAAATATTTTTTTTTGAAAACTTCTAAATCAAATTGAGTTTCTTTTTGAGACAATTTTTGGCTAAAATTTTGCAAAGCACGTTTTGCATATTTTGGATATATCTTGTTTTGCAGATTTAAAATTTCTCTTTTGCTACACACACTACAAAAGTCTAAAACTACATCTTTCACTTTATCGATTTGCTTTGTATGCAAATCCAATATTGTCCAATATTTATCGCTAATTTTGTAACTTTGGAAAAATTCTAAAACTTTTTTCAAAACTTCTGCATCAATTTTTTTGCATAACTTTTTTTTGATTTTAATGTTTGGGTTTAAAAATGATTTTTTATTTTTTGAAAAGAAATAAATTTGATCAAAGCAGCAGCTACAAAACTTATTTTTCCCCTTCTTTAACCAAACCTGATCGCAATCACAAATAACAGATATCTCGTTTGGAATCATTTTGCCGCGAATCTTGAAATAATTATTTTGAAATCTTTCTAGAAGATATGAGTTTCTGTTAAAGTTAACTTTTAAGTTTTGCATAGTTAAAAACCAATTAAACAAAAAGGAAAGTGTATGAAGAAAATAAGAATTATTTTATATATTGCCGCAATTTTACTTTTACTGCAAAAAAATACCGTTTTTGCCCGAAACTTAACACAAAGTAGCGATTCGATAAAACTTAATTTATCAAAAAACAAGCTTGATAAAGACACAATTTTAAAAGAAACAGAACCAAAAACGCCACAAAATATTATTCTCCAAAAAGTTTCAATAAATAATGCTAAATTGCCTAAAATTCTATCTCAAAATAATAAACTTTTAGCAAATCAATCTAAAGCTAAACAACCTCAAACCGATAATAATAGCGAAATTTATCAAGGCCTACGGATGACAAGTGAAATCGTAGGAATTATTGAACGTAAAGCATTCCGAAAACCGCAGTTTCTTCCCTTTTTTGAAGAATGTTTCAAATCAGGAGTCCCTTACTGTGACCCACATTCTTCATTTTTTACAAAAAAAAGCTATGGCGAAATCATGGACTCCACGTCAGGTGAATTTAGTGGAATCGGTGTTAGCACAATCAGCAAAGATATTAGTGATGACTGGATTATAGTTACCGATGTTATCGAAGGTAAACCTGCCGACAAAGCAGGGATAAAACCTGGGGATAAAATAGTAGAAGTCGATGGTGAAAAATTAAAAGGATTATCATCTGACGAAGTAATTGCAAAATTAAAAGGACCTCAAGGATCTAGCGTCAAAGTTAAAGTAATTCGCAATAATAAATTAATGGAAAAAGATTTCGAGATAAAAAGAAATATAATCAAAAACGAAGTAGCAACCTGCTACCATTTCAAAAATTCAAATATATTTTATATTTCCTTGCGATTATTCTCTGAGAACGCTGCAGAAAATAGCACTAAATTCCTAAAAAAAGCTGCTGCATCCGGATGCAACGGAATAATTTTTGATTTAAGGAAAAATCCAGGTGGTATTTTAGAAGTTGCTGTCGACATGGCCGGACTTTTTGTAAAAAAAGATTCACTTGTCGTAGCAACCAAAGATCGTGACGGCGTAGTAACAGGGGAATACAAAACCTCATCCAATCCTGTTTACAAAACCTCTATTCCACTATTTATTTTGATCGACAATTTCTCAGCATCAGCATCCGAAATTTTGGCAGGAGCTCTAAAACATTATTCCGAAGAATATACACAAGAAAAAGACAAATCGTATCCATTGATGGTCTTTTTGCTAGGCACCCAAACTTTTGGTAAAGGTTCAGTTCAAGAAGTTATTCCTATAAGCAATGGTTGCGCTATCAAACTTACGACAATGCTCTATTACCTTCCCGATGGTACATCGATACAAGCAAAAGGAATCGAGCCCGATTTTCTTGTAAAATCAAAAATAATTTCTGAAGAAGAGTCCAAATGGTTCACAGCTTTTTACGGCAGTGAAAGCTCACTTAAAAATTATATAACACAGCAAGAAGCATCGGGTAAAAAAGAAACTGTTGCAAAAAAGGAAAAAGAGAAAGAAAAAGATGAGAAAGATCTTTCTTGGGAAGAAAAATTTAGAAAAGCAATGCAAAATGACACCCAGATAAAAACAGCGATAAATATGATAAATATTTTAGCTTTAGCAAATAAAATAGAACCACAGAAAATTTCCACAAGAAAAGACGCTATAAAATATATAAAAGAACATTTCTTGACAGATGATGAAATCGATATAAAAAAAGTAAAAGATTAGTTTGATTTTTGAATTATTGTAGGTATAATTACTTCATTAAATAAATTCTTTTATTGAAATATCTTGGTGGGCGTAGCTCAGTTGGTAGAGCGCCAGATTGTGGTTCTGGTGGCCGTGGGTTCGAGTCCCATCGCCCACCCCAAAAGAATCAAACGCTTATGTCGGGGCGTGGCGCAGTTGGTAGCGCACTCGCTTTGGGAGCGAGGGGTCGCCAGTTCGAGTCTGGCCGCCCCGACCATTTTTTCTTCATTATTTTAAATCTAGTGCCCGTAGCTCAGCTGGATAGAGCAACGGATTTCTAATCCGTAGGTCACAGGTTCGAGTCCTGTCGGGCACACCAGTCTTCGCTAAAGCTTTAGCTGGCAAGGCCAGTCATACTAAGAAATTAATTATAACTCTGACAGCAAAAATAAAGCGAAAGCTGTCCGCCGAAGCATAAGGCGAAAATCGTGGAACTTTTATGAAAAAAGAAATTTTTTATGCTACATCAAATCCCGGAAAATTCGATGAAGTTAACCGTTTTCTAAAATCTCATGTTTCTTCTTCGATAAATCTAAAACAATTCGATGGCGATCTTTTTGAACACCAAACAACAGATGCAAAAGCTATAGCAATCTCAAAAGCTAAACAAGCTTTCGAAATTCTCAAAAAACCAGTTCTTGTTGACGACGCTGGAATTTACTTCAAATGTTTCAACAATTTCCCTGGCACTATGACAAAATTTATCTTGAGAGGAATTGGATTCGAAGGCGTATTTTCTCTTTTGGGTAAAAATATGGAAGCATATTTTCTTTTGTATATGGTTTATATCGATGAAAATAATCTTGAAGTTTTTGAAGGCAGATGTGATGGCAAAATAGTTAAACCATCAAATTTTGATGCCCCAAAAGGGCTTCCTTGGGATGCGATTTTCGTTCCAGATGGTAGCGATAAAACTTATTCGCAAATTAGAGGAAGTGAAGATGAAAAAGAATTTGCTTATAGACTTATGGCTTTAAAAAAATTTATTAAATGGCTTCAAAGTCAATCATAAGGTATAGATCATCCCTTATTTATATCCCTATTTTTATAATTCATATTTTTTAAACTTAATTAATCAACTCTACTTACGATTATTTTTCTTTTTTATTTTATCAAAGATGTTACCCGCATGGGCCAAGGGTGCTGAATTTGAGCACCCTTGGATCCCCAAAACAAAGAGGTTTCTTTGTAATCTTCCTCCTTCGTTAAAACTTCGGCGGACAGGCTCTACGTAAATCAAGATGGACAGCAGCCAGCCCGCCATAACTTTAGTGACGGCGGGTTCAAACAGGTAGCGCTAATTTGGAATCCTACACTCTCATAAAGACGTTTTTCTAAATTTTTCAACACTTCAAATTTAGAAAAATAAAGGAAATATAAAATAGATTTTCGCAAATGTTCTAAACCCAGTAAATAAAATTTGTATATCCTTATTGCAACGCTACTATCGCAGTGCAACGTAGTTGCATCCAGATAGTTTAGCGTTGTAGGAAATCCAAAAGTGCTCTTTTGGCGCATGGAGGATGCAAGGAGGTTTTTGCGACAAAATCTCCTTGCCCCTCTGCGGGAGCAGGTAAAAATAAAATTAATAAAATAAAGAAACGGAAGAAGAAATAAATATCAAAAATTTTAAAATTTAAAAAATATTTAATTAAAAATTAGACAAAACATGGATTGTAACAAATAAATAGAAAGGGGCGGAAAATTCCGCCCCTTTCTATTTATTTGTTTTTTGCAAAACTATTCTAAGGAAATAACTCCGTTATCAGTTCCTGCTAAGATTGTTCCAATTCCTGAAATATTTTCAATCCAGTGAATTCTAGAAATATCTGCATTTACACCAATTTCTGATGGGGCAAATGGAGCCGACATATTCCACTCTGCTGAATTGTATGGAAGTGAATCTAATGAACTGTAAGTTAATGTTTCAGTCGGATCGAACCTTGTGAATAATCTTCTACCACCATCTGTGTAGAATGATAGTGAACGATCAAGATAGGTGATCGAACTGCTTGAGTTCGTATAATCACTTCTTACAACTGGAGAAGCTGCAAATGGTGAATTGATTATATTAAACTGACTGTTTTGATAGTAATTTTGGAGACCTGGATCCGAGAAGCTTATTCCAAATAGTTTTGTAGATTGTCCATTATAGTCCGGAATGCTTGATGTTGGTGTATGTTTTGGCGCATATAATGAATGATAACATCTTGTACTATCTATAGTAGTCCAACTATGTGCAAGAACGCCCATATCAAATCCAGTTAATGACACATTTGAATCAAAAACTCCGGCATTTGTAGATAGAACTCCGTAAACAAGTTGGCCTGTTGCATTAGTTACAATCTTAAATCCAGAAATTACAGCATTTGTAGGAATACTACGGGTTGCGCCTGATTCTGCGATTTTGGTTACAGTTGTCATGGCGGTAACATCATTTGCAAGAGTTATTCTCCACAATCTGCTCTTCAAGCTTCCAATGGATGTAATATCCTGTTCAACAACATAAATATAAACACCGTCACTTTCTATTTGAGAGACTGTTCCTTCAATTGAACTTGAAGACATTTTACGCCATGCATAAGTATCAGGGGTTGAGAAGAAAGTACCTAAATTATCAGAAATACCACCCGATCCTCGTGAAGTATCAAATCCTGCATAAGGACTAGCTGTTTTTGCATAAACATATAAACCATTATCGGTTCCTGCAAAGAAATATCCTTTTGTAGCAGCGGCTTCCATCATAGGTCTCGAGAACTGCAAACATCTTACCATTGCTGAATTTGGAAGAGTTGTTTTACTATAATACTGTAAAGGAGTTCCAAAATTATAATCCTCATAATTAGTTTCTCTTTGATTACCAAAAGAGGTCAAAGCCATAGCAACTTGCTGATAACCACCAAACAATGCCATTGAGTTATAAGGATTGCTTGGATTATAAAGAGATGTTGTACCTGCAACTAAATCCAAGCAACAAGAAATTCCATAATCGTTGAAAAATGAATCTTGATTTAATTTGTAAGGCAAAGAATCAGCGGTAAAACTTGAAGTTATCCAGCTTGTTCTATAAACAATTCTTGGATTTGTATCTGTAGATTCATTTACAACTTCCCAAACTTTTCCAGTTTTTGCATCAACAGAGAAGAATCTAGCTTTATCTTGATAAATATTTGGCGTATCGAAACCTCCAAAAGAAGTCATTACTCTTTCCCATTTTGTCCAGCCAATAATTGTTCCATTGTTATCAAAAAGAGCTTGCGAAGACCAAACACCAAAGTCATTATTTGCATCACGAGCGGCTAAAGAACTATGAAATGATACATAAACAGTATCGCCGACCACTTCCATATCAGAAGCATATGATGTACTTGCCCAAGGAGCTGTGCCACCACCAACAGTTAATGAATATGCAGAATCACCAGCCAATGTAACTTCGTTAAAGTTATTTGGTAAATTTACATAGTATGATTTGTTTTGTATGACTTGATATTCAGTTGTACTGTAACGTAAACAATAAATATTGTTACCAACAGAAGTTGTTGCTCCATACTGTTCAATTCCGCCATTAACAATTAAATAATTATTACCAGTTGATGTAGTCATTGTACGTATTTTATTAATATTAATAGAAGCTATACTTGCATTAGAGGCATTAGTATAAGCAAAAATTGTTTTTAAATTGCTTGCAGCAGGATTTACACCATAAGGCAAAATATCTCTTAAAACAAGAGTTCCTCCTGCTATTGTTGCAGTAGAAATAGCAGAATAATAATCAGTCGTTGCAGCGCCAACATTTCTTGCATTTACAGTTCCCGTAATAAATAAAGTTGCAAATGTTGGATTCCAATATAAATCATTTACATGTGGAGACAATGTCATAACAGAGTCAGCACTTGCAATACGCATAGGTGAACCATCACCATAATATGTTCCTTTAGCTGAATTCCATTTAACAGCATTGCCCATCAAATGAGGTGCACTTGTTCCACTAAACCAAACGGCGGTAATTCCAGATCCTAATGAATCAGTTCCTGGAAATCCATGAACACGCAAAAATGCAAATTCTGTAGAACCTACAACTGTATCAAAACTCGATGCATTACTATCAGTGCCGGTTAAACGAACAGCTAAACCTGTAGTTACATAATTTGCATCGGTAAGAACTACTGCATTCAAAAATGGGTTTGTTGTTGTAAATACCAAATGAGTTGCAGCTCCACCGCCATTATTTATTAATCCTAAACTTGTTGTGGTTATTGCATAATTGAAAGCATCATACGCTGCAGTTGCAAGCGGCGTAAATACAGTAGCATCACGACCAGCCATTGCAAGTGAGTAATTAAAATTTGGCTGCTGTGTTCCCAGATAAAATGTACCCGTATAACGGTCATAAGCTTTTGCAGATATATTTTGTGCAAAATTGGTAACACTGCTACTTTGACTAACCTGCACAACCGCTGCAAGCGATGTGAACAAGCATGCAGCGCCAAGCAGCGTCAAAATCTTAAGTTGCTTCATATTATTCTCCTTATTTTTTTTCATTAACTAATTAACATTTTTATTTAAAATTTCCAGCGAATATCCATGCCAAGTCCGGCTCCAATCATATCTGTTTTAAATGCATTCTTACCATCAAATGGATAGTTATAGAAAACATTTAAGCGAGGTGCCCATTTCGAATCTGACATGTGAACACTAAAGTCATAATCGACCATGAAGTGAATTACATGCATCGTAAAACCTTTAATCAAACTATCGCTATTGACTGCTGAATGATCAAAGAGTGAAGAATCTTTTGGAGTCAAAGTATCTTTTTCTTGTTTGTTGTAGGAATATCCGACAAGGGCTGAAAGACCTTTTAAAATATGGTCAAATTTGATATCGGTACCAAGATGCCATAATGTTCCTTTTTCTTCTTTTGCATTTCCTTGTGCTAGGCGAATATCACTTTGTTGTTTTGAGAAAGTTTTCATTCTCTTATTCATTGTTTTGTCGAAGAAGAATGCTGCGCTAGCTTGGCCGTCAATTGTAAGCCAATCATTTGGAATCATGTCAAATTGTACAAACAGAGGAATAGCCCAGTGGCCATTGTATCCAGTTGGAACTGAGAAAACATAATTTGTCTTCTCTTTGACACCGGTTGGGAATAACACTCCAGCTTTTGCTGTCAAATTAAATTTAATTGGGTCTTTGCCTTCAGTCTTGAAATCACCTTCCCAGCCAAGAAGTAAACTTACATCACCAAATGATGTCTTTTCATATTTTGAGCCATAAGAGTTATAGCCATAAGTGTTTAAAATCGTATTTAATTGATTTTTGAATTGAATCCACTCATGCGTTGTCTTTGAATAAATTCCATTGTCTGGTGAAAGATCTGTATAAGAAATGCTTCGTACACTTACACTACGAACTGGAACCTGTAAATTTACAAAGAATTTTGATACCAAATTCTGACGAAGATCTATGTTAACATCATGAATTCTGAATTTGCCATGGAAATCTAATTGACCAAAATTGTCGTTTGTTCCTGCATGGTTTGCTACAGCCATTGAAAAGAAATCGGCATAATATTGAAATGTTGAAAGTTTAGTAACATTTTCAAATAGATACAACATGTTGTGCGTACCGACTCTATTTAAAAGTGAGCCTGTGTGACCGTTTTTGTCCCAAGATGATCTTGCATCTCCATATGCATATGACAAATCTAATTTAGTAAACCAATTATAATTTTCATAGTTTTCTACTTTATCAAATACACTTGTTGTTGATGATCTATGCAGATGTGCAGCTTTATAAAAATGCGCGTTATCAATTGCTGCTGCGCTTGTCGTTAATCCTACTGCTAGGATCGTTATAAGCAGTTTGCGATTTTGTTTCATCGTCATCCTCTCCTTCTTTTTTTCTTTACTATTCTACCTGGCTTTATTTGAACTTTTAGCAACAAAACTACCTTTTCAAAAGTCCAAAACTTTTGCAATAAAAATATTTTTTTACTTTTTATTCTTTTTGCTACTTAATTTTGTCAGATTAAAAAATTAAAAATCAATAAATCAAGAACTGTGAAAAAAAATCTCTTCTAATTTCTAAAGATCGCTCTTCGATTTCCTTTTTTGACAAAAGACCACTTTTTGCATCTTCGACTCCAACCACCGATGCGCTATTAATTGTCGCAAACCTCATAGACTGCTCTATATTTTTCCCACTTAAAAAAGAACCTACAAATGTAGATCCAAAAGCATCCCCCGCGCCTATTGTGTTCACAACATTTACTGGTAAAATAGCATGATAAAAGACAGCCTTTTCACTAAAAGCATATGCTCCCGCGCTACCATTTGTTACCAAAACAATCTTTGGTCCCAGGGCGATTAAAGAGCTACAAAAATCTGTTAATGAAACCATCCTTTCCCCTTTTGCAAAAATCGGTTTCTGCAAAAATTCTGGAATATTTTTATTGTTAGAATTTTCTAATTGTTTATTAGATAAATTGAATCCACAATTGCAAAAAGTTTCTGCTAAAACTGCAGCTTCTACTTCATTCAAAATTAAAATATCTATAAATTTTAATCCATTCAAAATGCAATTTTTACCTCCCTTCAGCTGCGCAACTCCAGGATTGAGCGCAACCAAAATATTTTTTTCATGCGCCATTTGCAAAATTGGAAGCAAAATTTCCGCCGACTTACCGCTTAGCGCTGTTATATATATTCCATCAACTTCTTCAAGCACCGAAGACGCAAAGCTTTCCAATTTAATATTGGTATTAGCTCCACGATTAACAAGAATCGTCCGCTCGCCACTCTGTGATGAAATAATAAAAGAACTAGCTGTTGTAAGCTTTTCATCAACCAAAACATGTTTTGTAGATATTCCAAAATTGTTAAATTCTTCTAAAATAGATTTCCCAAAAGAATCGTTTCCTACTTTACAAAAAACTGCAGTTTCAACCCCCTGCTTGCTAAAAGAAACAGCCGCATTGCCCGCTCCACCGCCACTGTACTGATGCAATCCTGTCAAATCAACTTTATTCCCCTCATGAAATGCTATAAAAGAAACCCTTTTACCCTCATCAGTTAAAGAAATATAATCTAAACCCTTACCATCCATTTCAAGAAAAAAGTCACAAGTGACACCACCAACTGTTAACACTTTTTTAGTTTCAACAGTTGCAATCAAAAAAGATCCGCCCAAAAAGATTGTTGCTAAGCCTACTTTTGTAAAAAAATATTTCATAAATTTTCCTTTAAAAAACCATTTTATTATTTTAATCAATGGGGAGTTTAAAATAATTGGTATTAAAATTTAAAATTAATAAAAAAATAGTTCTTTTTATTCTTCTATAACTTCTTTTTATTATTTTTAAGGAATTATTATTTAATTTATTTTTATTAATTTTTTGAATATTCACCAACTCTTCTCTCGTTTATTTTAGTCTTTAATTTATTTTTTGATTTGCTACACGCAAGGTGACAGCTAGAGATAGAGTGAAAAATAAAGAAACTAAAGAAGAATGGAATTAAATTAAATAATTGGAATAATTTTTAAGGGATGATTAATCTCTTAAAATAACCTTTTAAAATAACAAAAACCTCAATGAAATTTATAACTAATGAAAATAGACTTCTTTATCAATTAAACTAGTTGATATAAAAAGGATAAAATTAGTGAAATTTAAAAAATTAATTCGAAAAAAAGTTTTTATTATTGCAATCGCAATATCAATAATACTTCACTTAATATTTCTATTTTTCTTTCTACAAACAAAATTCAAATCTGGAACCTTTTATTGGCCTAGAAACGACAAAAAGGTTGAAACCAAAGTTATATTTCTACCTGATGAAAATTTAAAAAATGAAACTAAGTTGGCGGAAAACAAGCTTCCTCCAAAAAAAGAAACTCCACAAACCGCTCCGTCATTACCACAGGAAGCTCAAAAACAAAAAGAAATCCCCCCGCTCAAATCAGATCCTAAAGAAAAAAAATACAAATTAGACATCATGTTTACACCAAATGGCGAAGTGGTAAAAGGATCAACTCTTGAAATAGCTCACAAAAAAAATGATACTCCAAATAAAGAATCCGAAAAAGAAACATTCGTTGAAAATGAAGATTTAAAAGAAGAAATAACACCAAAACAAATTGAAGAAAAATATTCTTCAACAAAAGAAGCAAAACTTAAAGAAAAAAAAATTAACCCTAGCAAATTAGAATTTGAAAATTTGAGCGAAAATGGAAATATCCCTGCTTCAAAACCTTCCAAAATAAAAAAAGAAACAATACCGCAAGATCAAGAAACAAAAGAATCAGAAGTCTCAGAAACAAAAGATGATCATGAGATTAAACTAAAACAAATGGCTTTAAGCAACCTATTCAAAAGTAAATCAATCCCAAACAAAACATCTAAAACTGAAAAACCCAAACTTTTTTACGATGAAAATGATTTTGTAGCAGAAAATGAAAAAACAGTTTTACCTCTGCCAAAAGATAGTAAAAAACAGATAATTAAATTAAATAGATTTAATGGAATAGGAAACATAACTCAAGATGGAGATGAAGATGCACCTTGGGAAGTAATACAGGAAAAAATACGTTACATGAATTATTTAAATAAAGTAGCAAATTCAATGATGCATTCTATCCGAATCGAATGCAGAAATTTAAACATCACTCATATATTAAGCAAGCCAACATCTGTGCAAATAACTTTTAATGACAAAGGGGAACTAGAAGATTCGCAAAAAGTAGAATCTTGCGGCAATGAAAATATAGATAAAACCTTTTACAAAGCTATAAAACATACCTTTCCGGTTTTAAAAGTTCCAGCAGACCTTAAATTAAAAAAATTATGTTATCTAATCGAATATGATTTTTTTAATTTTTCAATTTATGCCCTATCTTTAGAAAAAGCCTAGAACTTCCACCTCTAAAAATCTTTTTTTTATTTTTATTAAAATTATTTCTTCTATATTGCATCTCTTTGATAAACTAAATAAAAACATTCAACACAAAAGGTAGATTGAGATGAAGATGCTAAAAGTCGTAAAAAAAAGCGAACTAAAAATCTTAAAAAACTTAATAATATTTTTATTAAGTTTTCAAATTCAAACCAATCTAAACAGCCAAATATTAAACGAAAAATTTAGTCTCAAAACCACCTCCTTGTGGCAAGATCTAGGTGAACAAAATATCAAAACTTGCAACATCAAAGAAAAAAGAGCTTTAATTTTTGAGCTAATCTTTAGATCAAAAAAAGTATTAAATTTAAAAAAAATAACTTTAAAATGGAGCGGTGAACATATCGAAAACATCGCTGCTTCTCTTTATCAAAAAAAAGAATATGACCCTTTAATGTTAATCGAAAAATATTTTGTAAGTGATGGAATTTGGAATAAAAAAAAGCAAGAATTTACATTCTTACTTGATGAAAAACTTGTTGCGATAAATAAATATTTTCTTGTTCTAAACTTTGCAAAACAATTTGAAGAAAGACTCAAAAATGGACGATTCAATCTACAAAACGACAATGCAATCAAAATTTGTTATCTACAATAAATTTTTTTAAATTTTTCTTTATAAGTTCAAATAAAAAATTTATCCTTATCAAATCTATTAATTCAAAATAGAAAAAGGAGGCGTTGTGGCAAAAGTAGTAATCCTTGGAGCCGGCCTGACAGGACTGTCTACCGCATATCATTTAGAAGAAAAATTTTTTTTTGATTACAAAATATTTGAAAAAGATACACATCCTGGTGGCCTTTGCAGATCAATAAGCGTTGATGGTTTCACATTTGATTATACAGGTCACTGGATTCACATAAGCAATCAATATTTTCAAGAATTTCTAAATAAAATCTTAGAGAAAAATAAATCCAATTTTGAAAATACATTTAACCACTTCTCCCGCAAAGCCTTTATCTACTCGCATGACACTTTTGTTAAATATCCATTTCAAGTAAACCTTTCGCCTTTACCACAAAAAGTAATAATCGAATGCATCAAAGGATTTATTAATCGCAAAACAAATTTAAAACAACCAAAAAATTTTCATCAATGGGTTTTAAAATATTTTGGAAATGGCATTGGTAAACATTTTCTCTTTCCTTACAACGGCAAATTACTTGCAACAAATCCAAAAACATTGCATCACAGCTGGACCGGAAGATTTGTTCCTAAAATTACACTTGATGATATTCTGCAAGGATCTTTAGACAAAAATTTTGAAAATCAATTCGGCTACAATCAAAAATTTTATTATCCCAAAAACGGCGGAATTCAAACGTTAACAGATAACATAAAAAACTGTATTCAAAACAAAATTGAAACAAATTACAAAGCAACAAAAATAGATTTAAAAAATAAAATTGTTATTTTTGAAAATGGTCACAGCGAAAATTTTGACATATTAATAAACACCACTCCACTTAAGAATATGCTTTTAACACTACAAGAAAAACCTAATTCTAAACTACAAACAGCTGCTCACAATCTAAAAAATAACTCTGTAATAAACTTTAATTTGGGAATAAATAAATCAAACTTAACAGACAAAAATTGGATTTATATACCACAAAAGCAATATCCATTCTATCGAATAGGATTTTTTAGCAGTGTAGACGCACAACTAACTCCCAAAAATCAAAGTAGTCTTTACGGCGAGATTTCGTTCATAGCTGGAAAAAAATCAAAAATCCAAATAAATAATTTAACCCAAAAATCAATCAATTTAACTTTAGATTTTTTAAAATTAAAAAAAGAAAATATTTCATTAGAAAAAAATCTTTTCATCGAAAATGCTTATGTAATCTACGACAGCTGGAGAGAAAAAAACTTACAAAATGTTATTACAAACCTTAAAGAATATTCTATTTATTCAATCGGAAGATATGGAGAATGGAAATATTCAAGTATGGAAGAAGCTATACTAGATGGTAAAAATATAACGGATCAAATTTTTTCAAATTCAAAAAAATTATTTCAAGGAGCTACCAAATCAACAATCGACCGTAATGAAGAATTTTCCCAAAAAAAGGAGATAAAAAATGAACGCGTTTTACAAAAATAAACATGTTTTGGTTACTGGGGGTGCTGGTTTCATCGGATCTCATATAACAGAAAAGCTGGTTTCTTTAGGCGCAAAAGTTACAGTGCTCGACAATTTATCCAGCGGAAATGAAGATAATCTAAAAAATATAAAATCTAAAATTAAACTTATAAAAGAAGATGTTCTCTCTCAAGAAGCTTGCGAAAAAGCCACAAAGCATAATGATATTATTTTTCATTTAGCTGCTTTAGTTTCCGTTCCATATTCCATTGAAAATCCTTCAAAATGCTGGGAAATAAATGTTATGGGAACTTTTAATGTTTTATCCGCCGCTGTAAAAAACAATGCAAAAACCTTAATATTTTCCTCTTCTTCAGCTGTTTATGGAGATAAGCAACAACCTTGCAGCGAAAATGACGATACAAACCCAAAATCTCCTTATGCTGAAAGTAAAATTCAAGCCGAAAATATCTGCAATGAATTTTCTTCAAAATATGGAATCAAAACCGCATCTTTACGATATTTCAATGTCTTTGGTGAGCGCCAAAAATTTAACAGCGAATATGCTGCCGTTGTCGCAAAATTTGAAAAAGCAATCAAAAATAATGAACCCCTTGTTATTTATGGAGATGGCAAACAAACTCGAGATTTTATTCATGTAAGTGAAGTAGTAAATGCCAATTTATTTATCGCTATGCAAAATCAGATAAGTGGAGACATTTTCAATATCGGAAGCGGAAACAGCATGAACTTATTTGAATTAATAGAATATTTGGAAAACAAATTAAACAAAAAAAATAGCGGTATCTTTTTTAAACCTGCAAGAAATGGTGACATCGTATATTCAGCTGCAATCTGTGAAAAATATGAAAACTTAAAACAAACTTTAAATCAAAAACAGCTTTAAAATAAATAAAATCTAGGCTTTTACATCCAGCAAAAAGGTGTTAAAATTGCTAAAAACATTTTGCCGAAGTGGTGAAACTGGCAGACACGCTAGGTTCAGGGTCTAGTCCTAGAAATAGGGTGGGGGTTCAAATCCCCCCTTCGGCACCAAAAAACTCAAAAAAATATTAATTTTCTATATTTTTAATAAAATACCCTTGTTTTAAGCCGTTCATCTAGTTATAATTAATTTTCAAGATCTGAGTCGATTTGACTCAAATTTTTAAAAATTATTAAGAGGTAAAAATGCAAAAAAAAGATTTTTATGAAATTTTAGGGGTATCCAAAAACGCTGCTGCCGATGAAATAAAAAAGGCTTACAGAAAATTAGCTTTAAAATATCACCCTGACCGAAATCCTGGAAATAAAGAAGCTGAAGACAGATTTAAAGAAGCTGCCGAAGCTTATGAAGTTCTATCGGACGAACAAAAAAGAAAAAAATATGATCAATTTGGCCATGAAGGATTAGGACAAGGAGCCGGTTTTAGCGGCAACATGAACATGGATGATATTTTTGAACATTTTGGTGATATTTTTGGAGATTTTTTTGGCGGTGCTGCAAAAAGTCGTAAATCAAATAAAAGCGGACTAACTCCAAGAGCTGGTCACGACCTTTCAAAAAACATTGAAATCTCTTTAAAAGATTCTTATTCCGGTTGCCAGCAAATAATAAATGTTTATCATTACATTCCTTGCGAAAATTGCAATCAAACAGGATGCAAAAATACAAGCAAACCAACTAAATGTAGCAAATGCAAAGGAAGCGGCGAAATTAGTTATCAACAAGGATTTTTTGCATTTTCCCAACCCTGCAATCAATGCCACGGAGAAGGTTTTACAATTTCCGATCCATGTCCAAGCTGCAAGGGTCAATCTCGAATTCAAAAAACAGAAAATTTTACAGTCAACATTCCAGAAGGTATTTTTGATAGCGCCGAACTTCGCTTAAGCGGAAAAGGCGATGCCGGAATGTTCGGTGGCCCAACAGGAGATCTTTACCTGCGAGTAAACATCAAAGAAGATAAAACTTTTTATAGAAAAAACAACGATCTCATTCGCCACATCACACTTTCTTATCCAGAACTAGTTTTGGGCACAGAGATCGAAATTGAAAATATAAATCAAACAATCGAAAAGATTAAGATAAGCGCAGGAACTCCAGTCGGAAAAGAAATATCTATAACTGGAAAAGGTTTTAAAAATCTCAAAGGTTATGGACTCGGCAATTTTGTAATAATTATTGATTGCGATATTCCTAAAAAACTTGATGCTGAAAGTAAAAAAGCGCTGCAAAATTATGCTACAAAATTAGCCACTAACCAACCGGGTGGTTTTTCTAGCTTTTTTAAAAAAATATTAAATTAATTTTTTCAAAAAATTGCAAAATTAATTCATTTTATACTAGCTTTTAAATGCACAAATTTTAGACTTTAATAATTTTCTAAAATTACTTTAAAAGGTTTAGTTATGAATAAAAAAAGATTAGTAGTTCTACTGTTTTTATTAGGGTCATTTTCTGAAAATCTCATTTTTGCAAAATTCTCAATCATAACCTGCAATGTACTCCAAGATAGTGCATATCGTAGTTCATTTAAAAAAGAAATTACAACTTACGGAGAGCGATACAAAACAGAATGGGAATTAAAAAAAGAAAAAAGAATTGAACTGTTTAGAACATTTCTTTTCGATCAAATATTTAAACCAAATGTCGAAGTAGTTTGCATGCAAGAATGGCCTATCGTAAGAGATTCTTTAGACCCTCAGCCAAATGAAAAAGATATAAAAACAGTAAAAGATATAGAAAACGAATTTATTAAACAAGACTACCATTTCACAAAACAAGATTACGATACCTACTATGACAAACAAGATCCTGAAAATAAAAGTTTACGATTAAAACTTTTTACCGCATGGAAAAAAGTTTTTAAATTTATCTCTAACCAACCAATTTATATAAAGACCCCAACAACCGGAAATCAACCACGATGTCTACATGTCAGACTTCAAAATGCGCAAACGCAAAAATATCTAAATGTCATAAATTGTCACTTTCAAGAAACGCAAGATACCCAAAACTGGCAAGAAAATACAGCTCCACAAATAAAATCGCTCAAAACTTATATTAAAGAAAACAATCTTCAAAACGAAGCTACTATAATATGCGGTAGTTTCAATTATGACACTTATAATAACGCCACTAATTTTTCTATTTTGGAAACAGAATTTAAAGAATTAAACTTCATACCTCTTGATACAAATATAAAAACGTACTCATCTGATGTCACACATCCAGAAAAACTTAATAATATAGTTATTTCTAAAGAATATTTAAAAGAAATCGCACCACTAGAAAAATATTCTGAGCTTGATAATTTATTAAGTCACAGAAAAGACAAGAGCCAATCTAATTATTTTTCTGATAATATCTGGATAAAGGCTCATTTAGATTTTTCAACACCAAAAGAATCAACTTCATTTTGGGAAAGTATTATAAATTTCTTTAAAAATTTGTTTAGTTGATTTGTAATTTTTTAAAGTTTAAGGGATGTTTACACATCCCTTTTTTAATTTATATTGTTCAAAAATTCCTCAAGGGAAATCAAGCCTGATTCTAACTTTGACAATAAATCGTTTTTCATTAAAATCATTCCGGCTTTAGTAGCAATTTTTTCTATTTCGCTAGCATGCGATTGCTGCAAAATTAAATTTCGAATTTCATCAGTAATTAAAAGTAATTCAGCGCAAGCTATCCGGCCAAAATAACCAGTATTTAAACAATCTCTGCAGCCTTTTGCTTTAAAAACCTTTTTTAATTTTATATTTTTGTTTTCTAAATATTGTCGTTCTTTTTCATCGAGCTCTACTTCAACTTTGCATTTATCACATAATTTTCTAACCAAAGTCTGCGCAATAATTCCACTCACTGAAGCATTTATCAAAAAAGGCTCAACCCCCATTTCTATAAGTCTTACAATAGCACCCGAAGCACTTGATGTATGCAAAGTACTCAAAACTAAATGGCCTGTAAGAGCAGCTTCGATAGCCATTGATGCTGTCGGCTTATCTCTAATCTCTCCTATCATTATCACATCTGGATCTTGCCGTAAAATTGTACGCATTCCATTTGCAAAATCAAAATCAATTTTACTATTTACCTGGCTTTGACAAATTCCATCAATATCATATTCAACAGGATCTTCCATAGTTACAATATTCAGTTTTCGTTTATCCAAACCGGAAAGCATAGCATAAAGAGTAGTTGTTTTTCCGCATCCGGTTGGACCTGTTACCAGGAAAAACCCGTTTAATTTACCCAATAAATTATTAATGCCATCTAAAATATTTTTGTTGAATCCAAGTTGTTGTATGGTTACAACTTGATTAGATTTATCCAGCACTCGAATAACCACTTTTTCACCATAAATAGATGGAAAAGTCGATATTCGTAAATCAATAAAATTTGGATTTTGATTAATAGAAGATTTTGCAATAGAAACCATCAACTTCCCATCTTGCGGACGTCTACTTTCAGCGATATCAAGCCCAGACAAAACTTTTAGCCTAGATAAAACCAAAAAACGCTGCGCAAAACTCACAGCAGGTTGATCGTACAAAATACCATCAATTCTATATCGGACTCGAAGATCTGATTTAGTTGGCTCCAAATGAATATCCGACGCTCTACTCTCTATAGCTTTGTACAAAATTGAATCAACCACTGAAATAACCGGATCCTCTTCAACACCTTCAAGAAGTTTATCTTCATGCTTTTTTAGCTGATAGGTAATCTCTTTTTCATTTAAATCATGTTTCATGAAAAATCATCCCAATTTATAGCCGAATAAAAAAGCAACTGATGTCAGCAAAAATAAAATAATATTATTTTTTACCCAAGCAAAAAAGTTGATAAAAAGATTTTGCAATGTGGTTTTAGACGGATCAAAGTGTAATAAAGTTTTTAGCGCTTCAACATTTATTGACAAAATATTTTGCGAATGCAAAATTACTCCGATCAAAATCATCACAACCGCGCAAACAACAATAAATTTAAAATATTTTTTAAAAAAATATCCCACAAAAAACGCTATCAAAAAAAACTTTAAGTTGCGAATAACTTCTGGCGATTTTATTCCAATTTTTTCCAACCAAGAATTAATATCAATTTTATCCCAAATATATTTCATATTGCTCCCCATTCTTCCTAAAAAATTATCTTCCATAACATTCCCCCCGTTATTTAGAAGTTTAAACCTATTTTAGGATACAATAATCAAAAATTGGTTTTCAATAATAAAAAAATAAGGGGCTAATAATTTAGCCCCTTATTGCATTAAATTAACTAAAAGTTATTAAAGAACAACTTCTTTTAATTTCTTTCCAGGTTTAAATTTAGGAACTCTTTTTGCTGGTATTTGCATCTTCTTACCTGTTGATGGATTTATTCCAACTCTTGCTTTTCTTTTCATGATTGTGAATGTTCCGAATCCTGTTAAGATAATTGATTTACCTTTTTTCAAAGAACCTTCTACAGATTTCATGAAAGCTTCTAAAACATTTTTGCATACTGTTTTTGGAAGCTTAGTATGTGATGCCATTTGTTCAATTAACATCGCTTTATTCATAGTCAACCCTTATTTGTGAAATATTGTTTTTATTTAATAACATTATATAACATACGTTCGTTTAGATAAGGGAATCAATACAATAAATTAAGTAGCACTATTGAGGATTGTTGATACAAATTGTTTTGTCAAGTTTTCTGAACAATTAAATTTTTTTGAAGGAAAATTTAAAGTTTTTTTGACAGAGAATGAAAAAAGTTTTTTTAGAAATTTATTTTTTTAAATATGGTGCCGAGGGCCGGACTCGAACCGGCACGAGTTGTTCAAACCCGAGGGATTTTAAGTCCCTTGCGTCTACCAATTCCGCCACCCCGGCAACCAAATATTTCAAATTTTTATAACCAATTTTTTAAAAAATGATTTCAAATTTTGGAGGCGGCACCCGGACTCGAACCGGGGATCAAGGTTTTGCAGACCCATGCCTTACCACTTGGCTATGCCGCCATCTTAACAAACTATTTTTTAAACATCAAATTTAAAATTGGGATATATTAAAAATTTCAATTTAAACAGCTAATAGCATAGCTTTTTATAAATTTGTTTACAACTATTTTTTTAAACGATCTGACCATCTAAATTTGCAACATGCGCATCGATGATTTTAACATTTACAAACTTACCAATATTTTCTTTGTTATCATTAATAGATACAAGAATATTTCCGGTTGTTCTAGCTGCTAAATTACCATTTTCCATTTCACTTTCTACAAGCACTTTTAAAACTTTTCCAACATGCTTTAAATTATTTTCAAGATTTATTTTTTTTGACATTGCTTGTAGTTTTTCAAGTCGTTCCAGCTTTACAAGATTTGGACAATCGTCTTTCATAGCAAAAGCCTTCGTATATCTCCTAGGTGAATAGATAAAAGAATAAATCATATCGAATTTACACTTTTGCACTACATCAAATGTTTCTAAAAAATCATTTTCTTCTTCGCCTGGAAAACCAACAATAATATCTGTAGAAACAGTTGCTTGTGGCAAATATTTTCTTATCGTATCCACCAGTTTCAAAAAATGTTCTTTGGTGTAAGGACGATTCATTGCTTGCAATACGCGGTTCGAACCAGATTGAATTGGCAAATGAATGTAAGAACATAATTTATCTTGATACTGCTGCATAATTTTTAAAACATCTTCTGACATATCTTTTGGATGAGGACTTATGAAACGAACCCAAAATTCGCCTGGAATTTTTGCAACGTTTTCTAGTAATGCCGCAAAATTCGCACCAGTTTTTGGATCACAATAAGAGTTAACATTTTGTCCGATTAAAGTAATCTCTTTTGCACCGCTATCAACTTCTGTTTTCACCTGCATTAATATTGCGTCCATTTCATAGCTTTTTTCTATGCCACGAACAAAAGGTACTATGCAGTATGAACAGTAGTTGTTACATCCGGTCATTATGTTTACAAAAGATTTTTTAAACGCATTTTGTTTTATTTCAATCTTTTGCGGATTAAATTTATTTTTTAAAAATAGATTTAACGATTTTCTACTTTTTCTAAGATCTAGGATTTTTTTGATATCTCGATCCTGACCAACTTTATTTTCAAATTCTGTAGGATTTTTTTCATAAAAAGATTTTGTAGAAAAAATTGATTCAACAACATTACTTAAATATTCTTTTAATAAATCAATCTCTTCCCGCGAACCATGTACAAAATTTATATGATCAAAACGACTAAAAAGTTCATCTTTTTTGTAACTTGCAACACAACCAATTACCCCAATGCGAAGATACGGTTTTTTGCGCTTTAAATCTGCAAGTTGTCCTACATAAGAAAACATTTTTTGTTCAGCTTTATCACGAATCGCGCAGGAATTTATTATAATTAAATCCGCATCTATTTCGCTTTCAACAACACCTACTCCCAAACTTCCCAAAAACGACTGCAAATGCGCCGAATCTGCGACATTTGCTTGGCATCCATAAGTCTTAAAAAATAGATTAATCATATTCACACCTACCAAATAACTTTTTTAACAATATTTCTAAGAATACTTAAAGCTAAAAAATAGGCAATTTTAAAGTAGTTTTGAAGAAAAGCTTCATTGTTTTTTTTTATTATTAATCATATCTTAATAAGAACTTTTTTATTAAAAGTGTTGTTTTATGGGTTATTTTTAACTAAAGGACGCGATGAAAAAATATTTAGTTTTTTTGATATCAATTATTTTTTTTACAAGTGATTTAAAGCTACTAGCTATTAAACCATTAACTCTAGGAAATCGACTATATTGGACCATAAAAGTATCTGCTGATCTAGACGAAGCCAAACAATATTTACAAGCTAATCCCGAATTCATAGATTTGTCTTTAGATTTCGAGAGCTCGCTAATAAAAATCCCAGAGGATTTTTTTTCAGAATTAAATCTTCTTGAATTTTCTGTTATGAGATTAGGCACTAAGCTGCCAGAATCTATAGGAACCTTAAGACATCTTAAAGTGTTGTATGTTGTTCATTCCCGAATAACAAGCCTACCAGAATCAATAGGCAATTTGATACAGCTTCAAGAAATCCATGTTCATAATAACGGCCAACTTCTTAGCATACCAAAATCAATAGGAAATTTAATTAATCTTTTAGTGCTTGATTTTGGTATGAATCGTCAACTAACTACCGTACCAGAATCAATAGGTAATCTAATTAATCTTGTAGTGCTTGATCTTGGTAACGATCGAATATCTGTTCTGCCAGAGTCAATAGGTAATTTAAGAAGCCTTAAAAGACTTCTAATTCAAAACAACAAACTATCGAACCTGCCTGCAACTTTACCAATCTCATTGGGGCTAAAAATGCAAAGCGGTCAACTAATAATAAAAATGGATCACCAGAACGAAACCGACTTTTCACCATGGTTTTAAAAAACATCGAATAAAAAAGAATTAGGGGCCAAAATTTTGGCCCCTAATTCTTTTTTATTCGATAATCTTATTTTCTTTTTGCAGCTGATTAAATTTGTTTCCAACATATGTAGCAACAAATATCCAGAAAGCTACAAGCCCAAGAGATGCAAATGTTCCAAATATGAGTAAGGTTGAAAAATTACCCCTAAGAACACCGGTCACCGTTGCACCGACACTTTTAGCTGTTCTTCCGCCAAATCCATCAATCCAGCTTTTTGCCTTAAACCTGATATCTTTGCTTGTTGGAATATACATTATTTCAAATGATGGTTTATTTAATGTGTAACTAAGCCCTTTAAATAAAACTGCCGCTACGAAAAATGACCACATCAAGAAGTAAAGACTTGCTCCTACCATATAAAATACAAAAATCGATGCAATCACTATACCAATCATTGTAGGATACGAAATTATACAAAACTTTAGACCAAATCTTCGCATTAAAAAGCTTGTTCCCAGTAATGCAAACAACAAAGACAAAATTCCAAGCGACAAACCATTCATAGCCGAAAACCACCCGAAGGCTACTCCACCATCTAAGTTTGCTGGGTAAACTTTAAGTGCGCATGTATTCATCTGAAATTCAACAATCGTATTAATAATTTCGTACATTGTTGTAACAACCAAAAGTCCTGCAACGTATGGACGACTTAACAAAAGTTTTAATCCTTCCAACATGCCTGTTTTTGGAGGTTTGGGTCCTGAAGCGTCTGCTTTTTTTACTTTAACTACTGGTGAATGTTTTACATAGCACTTAAGAAAAAATGGCATTAAACAAATTGATAAACCACCAATTGCAAAAAGTACTCCGAATCCTAATGTTTTAAGATAAGTGGCAACAAGTCCCGTTCCTAAGATTAACCCTAGTTGGGCAAAGGTAAAAATCATTCCATAACCTTTTTTTGCCAACTCTGTCGTCATTGTACTTGCAACAATCGAAAGAAACAAAGCCGGCATAATTGATCCATAAGATTCAATGAAACAATACATAAACCATCCCAAAAACTTACCTGGAATGAATGATGTTACGCTGCTGAGAATTGAGCCTTGCGAGATGCTTATAATATCGGGGTGTACAACTAAATATCCAAGACCAAGAAAACTAATTCCAAAAAAAGTAGCGAAAATATAAAAAAGAGTGTCTCGCTTCAAAAGGTCGACCAGTTTGTTATAAAAAAGTACCGCACAAATAACGAAAACAAGCGATACCATTTTTGCAAACGGCTGATATCTACTATAACCAACAAGATTTTCGAATACTGCGTTTTTCATTGAACGAGTTAGCCAGTAGGCGCCTATCAATAAAAAATATGTTATTGATAAAATCCCAAAACGCTTGAGTTCATCTTTGCTCATTTCGCCCCAAAATAAACCTACCGCTTTTGACATAATTGAATTGATACTAAACATAGTAAAACCTTTCCATCAAATAAAAATACATCTTCACCAACGACTAAAACCGCAAGCTTTTGAAACTATGCAACTTTTCCGCTTGCACACTTACATTTTTTGGGTCAGCCCGCAAAAGATTTTGAATGTATTTTTAATGTTGATTTCTTTACGGGTTTTACCCTTGTAAAGAATCTTTTGATTTTAACAACATTTTGAATTGTTTTTCTGATAAGAATCCCAAAAAAGATTCCTTACAACTTATTATACTTCTCAAGACTTAAAAATCAATTACATATCGGAAAATTAAGGGAAATAATGAAAAATTTTTATAAAACCTAAAAAATCCGTTTTATAAAATTCAAAAAAACTAATAAAAATGCAATTTTCGCACATCTACCAGCAAACCAGTTGCAAATATAAATTTATCAATTTATATTAATGCATAATTAAAATTCAATTAGAACTTATAAACAAAGATGAATTAAAACATAAAAATGAGAGGTTTTTTATGAAAAACATGTCAAAAATCATTAAATTTACGTTACTTGGTTTTATTTTTATTACAAATTCAATAAATGCAGAATTATATTCCATCGAAAGTGCACAATCTCAATGGTCAATGTCTGTCGATTCCGAAATCTTATCCGTTTCCCCCGTGCTACAAAAAATGATGTCTAGCGGTTTTAGAGAAAGCATAAATAAAAGAATTTCTTTAACTTATTCAAAACAAAATATTATTATTTTTTTAAGCTTTTTAAACAAAATTCATAACAAATTAGAATCAGAACTTCTAGAAGAAATCAACTCTATTCAAGATCCAAATATTCTTCGAGATTTATTCTTAATGAGTGATTTTTTCCAAGTAGCTCAATTAAAAGAATTGCTATACAAATCACTCGCAAAAATTTTATGTTCTCAATCAATTTTAGATGCTTTTAAACAAAACCCTGAAGCTTTTGCTCCTAACCAATTTTTACCATCAAATTTCGATCAACAGTTAGCGAACAAAATAAAAGCACAAATTGCTTTATTTTCAAATTTCGAAATTCCAGGCCATCGTCATAAAATTATAGATGCCAAAATTGAAAACAATTTTCTTATTGTCTTGTTGGACGATCATGCCTACAGAATTTGCAAAATTAATGATGACTCAAGCTTACAACCTCTTATAGTTGAAATCCCAAGTCATCGAATTAGCGCTACCGAGATTAGTGAAGGATTTCTTATTGCCAAATTGGAAAATGATACCTTCAGAATTTGGAAAATTAATGACGACTTAAGTTTGCAACGAATCATAATTGAAACTGCTGGTCATCAAATTATATATGCAACAATTAAAAATGGATTTCTTATTGCCACATTAGAAGATGATACCTGCAGAATTTGGAAAATTAATGGCGACTTAAGCTTGCAACCAATTATGGTTGAAATTGCAGGTCATCAAATTATATATACAAATTTTGAAAATGGTTTTCTTATTACCACATTAGAAGATTATACCTGCAGAATTTGGAAAATTAATGACGATTATAGCGTACAACCAATCATAATTGAAGCTGAAGGTCATCGAATTATGTATGTAAAAATTGAAGATGGTTTTCTTATTGCCGGATTAGATAATAACACTTATAAAATTTGGAAAATCAACGACGACACAAGCTTGCAACCAATCATAATTGAAACTGATGGTCATCGAATTATGTATGTAAAAATTGAAGATGGTTTTCTTATTGCCGGATTAGATAATAACACTTATAAAATTTGGAAAATCAACGACGACACAAGCTTGCAACCAATCATAATTGAAACTGATGGCCATCAAATTATACGTGCAACAATTGAAGATGGATTTCTTATTGCCCATTTAGAAAATGAAACCTATAAAATCTGGAAAATTCATGATGATTATAGTTTACAACCAATTGTAGCTCTCGGCCATAGAATTAAACAACCCAGAATTAAAGATAAAGTCCTTATTGCTGAATTAGATGATACCCCCAGAATTTGGAAAATTAACGACAATTCAATCTTGCAACCAATTATGGTTGAAATTCCCGGTCATCAAATTAAATATGCAAGATTTGAAAATGGTTTTCTTATTACTACATTAGAAGATTATTACACCGAAAAAATTTGGAAAATTAATGACGACTTAAGCTTGCAACCTGTCATGCTTGATGTCGATAAACATCATATTAGAAAAACCATTATCTGCAATCAACTTCTTATTACTCAATTGGACGATTATACCTACAAAATTTTTACCGATATTATTCCAAAACAAAACCTAACATCACAACAAATGCTGTTTATTAAATCTTGCATGCAAGAACCTATATATCTAGAATCAAATCCAGAATTTAAAACAATTTTTGATTCGTTAACACCTAAAATAAAACAAGTACTTTTAAAAAAGAAGTTTGTCAGACCCTCAATAATAATGAGGCCAATTCCAGCATTAGAAATGCGTAGCGATTTAAAAAGAACGAAACCATTATTTAGCAAATAAAAATTACTTATTAACCTTATCTTAAAAAAAGGGGACAAAATTTGTCCCCTTTTTTATTCAAGCGAATTAATCAATCTCAAATAATCTTTCATCGCTTCATAAACCATATTTGAAATAAAACTTACAAAAAGAGAAGAATCCCCTTTATTTGCTGCCCTTAAACAATCCATATAATCTCGACGTAAAACTGGAGGAATAATCGTAATAACATAGCCAGTTTGCATCAAAACTAAATTCATGAGTAATCTTGCCGTCCGCCCATTACCATCGACAAAAGGATGTATTTCAACAAATTCTTTATGTAAAATTGCTGCAAATTCTACAGGATGCATTGATTTGCGCAGTTGTGGGATTTGTTTAATAAATTGGGACATTAATTGTGGAACTTTATCAGGAGATGGTGGAATAAAGTCTGTGCCAGTAATAATAACTTTTATTTTACGATAAATACCCGCATTTTTCTCATCAATGCGATAATAAAAAAGCTTGTGTAACGTTAAAATATCTTCCTGAGAAATTTCATCCTTTTTTATCAAATCATATAAAAAATTATATGCTTCTCCATGACCAACAACTTCAAAATGCTCTTTTAGGGTTTTCCCACCGATTGTGATTCCATCTTCTAAAATTATTTTTGTTTCTGTTTCCGTTAAAGAGTTTCCTTCGATAGCATTACTAGAATAGGTCAAACCGATCTTAAAATATTCTTTTAACATTTTTAATGTTTCAAAACTTAGAGGTTCAAGCCGTTCAATTTGTTTTTTTAATTCATCAATTTTTTCGATTGTTTTTTGACAGATCAAAGAAACCCTTTCGCAAACTCCCATTTTAATTTAAGAAGATCGGTACACTATTAAATATAAATTATTCGATAAATACAAACGACCATTTATTTGCTAAATTCGCCTTCAAATACAATTTCTTTGAGTTTTTTACGGTCCGACATTACCTCTCGCTCTTGCATCTCTTTTGGTAGATCTTCTACTTTTCCCGGCTTTCCAATCGCAAACATTGCATTCACTTCGAATTTATCTGGCAGATTAATTGCTTTTGCTGCCCCTTCATAATCAAAACTTCCCATCGCGTGCACAACTAACCCATTTATAGATCCTTGCAAAGCCATATTTTCGCATGCAGCACCGGTATCAAAAGAATGTGTAACTGAAAATTTATCGTTGAATTCAAAATTTTTGCGCGAAACGACGATTATCAAAACAGCTGCATTTTTGCACCAGCCTTGATTAAAAGGAATTAACAGATCAAAAAAATTTTGCCAATTTTTACTATTTCGTTTTGCATAAATAAATCTCCAAGGCTGTGCGTTGTAGGATGATTGTGCCCATTTTGCAGCTTCGAACAAACTCATTAGCTCATCATTTGTGATTTCCTCACCAGACATAGCACGAGATGACCATCGGTTCAAAATTATTGGTGAAATTTTATACTCTGGTTTTCTTGAATTCATTTTTATCTCCTACATTTAATAAAAACTTAAGCAATCGACGCTTAAAAAATATCTAAAAGCTGCTAAGCTAAAAAAAGCTTTTAATTTTTCACAAAATTAGTAAATTTCACCTTCATAATGAAAGGTTTTTGAACTTATGGCAATTCAAGCTGGACTCGTTGGGCTTCCAAACGTTGGAAAATCAACTTTATTTAACGCGCTTACAAAATCTAGTATCCCTGCCGAAAATTATCCTTTTTGCACCATCGATCCACATTTAGCTATCACAGAAGTACCAGATGAACGCTTGGACAAACTTGCAAAAATATTTGGCTCCGGTAAAAAACTACCAACTGTCGTAAAATTCGTAGACATAGCAGGTCTTGTAAAGGGCGCATCCAAAGGCGAAGGACTTGGTAATCAATTTCTGAGCCATGTAGCAGAAGTTGATCTTATTTTGCACGTTTTGCGTTGCTTCGAAGACAAAAATATTACCCACGTCCACAACAAAATAGATCCGATCGAAGATTTTGAAGTCATCAACGCGGAGCTAATGCTAAAAGATCTTGAATCTCTAGAAAAACGTGAAGATAAAATTATAAAAAATATCAAAGCCGCTAAAAGCAAACAAAGTAATAGCCAAGAGATCGAAAAACTAGAAAAAGAATATGAACTTTTCAAAAAGATGAAACTTGCTCTAAGCGAAGGAAACTTAAAACAAATTCAGCAACTTTCACTTGAAGCAAAAGCTGAAGGCTTTCATTCACTTTCACCAATAAGTGGCAAAAACTTTTTGATCATCGCAAATGTCGCAGAAGATGAGTTTGGTGGAAAGGGCTATGAAAATAACCCGCACTATCAAAAATTAGTTGCAACATTTGGAGAAAAAAAGGTAACAGCAGTTTCTGCCAAAATCGAATCTGAGCTTTCACAATTAAGCGATGAAGAAGCAAGCGAATTTAAAGAATCTCTTGGCATAACAGAAAACGGCCTAACAAATATTATCAAAAAAAGTTACTGCGCTCTCGGTCTAATAACATTCTTCACATGCGGTCCCAAAGAAGCACATGCATGGAGCATTGTAAATGGTACCAAAGTACCACAAGCTGCAGGCGAAATTCACTCAGATCTACAACGAGGATTTATCTGCGCAGAAGTTTATAACTGTGAAGATATTTTCAAATACGGCAGCGAACAAAAATTGAAAACAGAAGGTAAACTTAGAACGGAAGGTAAAAACTATATCGTTCAAGACGGCGACCTGTTAAACATAAAATTTAACGTTTAAAAGGGAAATAATGGAAAAGAATTTTGATCATAAGATTTTTGAACCACAAGCAAGAAAGCTTTGGGAAGAAAATAAAATTAACGAATTTGATAAAGATTCAAAAAAAGAACTTTTTAGCATCGATACTCCTCCGCCAACAGTTTCCGGCAGTTTGCACATGGGACACATGTACTCTTATACCCAGCAAGATTTGATTGCCCGCTACAAGAGAATGCGCGGATTCAATGTTTTTTACCCAATGGGATTTGATGACAATGGGCTTGCAACAGAGAAATTTGTTGAGAAAAAACATCAGATCAAAGGCAAAATGATGAAAAGATCAGATTTCATCGAACTATGCCTAAAAGAATCACACGAAGCTGAAAAGCAGTTTGAAGAACTTTGGAAAACTATGGGGCTTTCAATTGACTGGAATTTAATTTATTCCACAATTTCTCCAAAAAGTCGTAAGATTTCTCAAATTTCATTTTTAGATCTTTATAAAAAAAATCTTGTTTATCGCAAAGATGAACCATCACTTTACTGCACAACTTGCCAAACAACAGTTGCTCAAGCAGAACTTGAAAATATAGATGTTTCATCAACTTTCAACGACATAGAATTTGAAACAGAAACCGGCGAAAAACTTACGATTTCTACCACAAGGCCAGAACTTCTTGCTGCATGCGTTGCTATTTTTTACAATCCTTCAGATTCTCGTTATTCACATTTAAAAAACAAATATGCAATCACACCAATCTACAACCAAAAAGTACAAATTTTACCTGATGAAAAGGTAAGCGTCGAAAAAGGAACCGGTCTAGTAATGTGCTGCACGTTCGGTGATCAAACCGACATCTGGTGGCAGAAAAAGTACAATTTACCGTTTATTCAAATCATCGGCTTCGATGGTAAATGGACAGCCAAAAGCGGACAGCTTGAAGGATTAAGAGTTCACGATGCACGCAAAAAGATTTTAGAATTACTCAAAGAAAGCGGAAAACTTTTAGCACAAAAACAAATTACACACCCTGTTAACACTCACGAACGTTGCAAACAAGAAATCGAATATTTAATTTTGACACAATGGTTTATCAAAATATTGGACCACAAACAAGAGTTTATAGACGCTGCAAACAAAATTGAGTGGAAACCAAAATTTATGCAATCACGCTACAACGACTGGGTAGAAAACCTAGCTTGGGATTGGTGCATCTCACGCCAGAGATTTTATGGCGTTCCATTTCCAGTTTGGCATTGTCAAGATTGTGGTTGCACATTGCTCGCACAAGAAAAAGATCTTCCAATCGATCCACAAGAAACTACATATCCTGCAGGAAAATGTGATAAATGTGGCAGCACAAATATAAAAGCTGAAACAGATGTCATGGACACTTGGGCGACATCAGCATTAACCCCCCAGCTAAACGCAAACTGGCCGCAAAATGATGTTGGTATAAAGATGCCTATGAGTTTACGACCACAAGCACATGACATCATTCGCACTTGGGCTTTTTATACAATCGTAAAAGCGCATTATCATAACAAAACATTACCATGGACAACCATTGCTCTTTCGGGTTATGTAACGGCGGATGGCAAAGAAAAAATTTCAAAGTCCAAAGGCAATGCAAAGTTCACTCCACAATCTATGCTCGAGCTTTACCCAACAGATACTATTCGCTATTGGTCAGCAAACGGAAGACTTGGATGCGATACAATACTAAATGATACACAGCTAAAAATTGGAAATAGACTTGTAACAAAACTTTGGAACGCATTTAGATTTTGCAAAGAACATATCGCAAATTATGAAAAATCAGAAAATATCAAACATGGTAAATTAAATCAGTGGCTTTTACACAAATTTAGCCAAACATATGCGCAGTACATAAAACAATTTGATACTTACGAATACACAGCAGCGCTCCAAGAAATCGAAACATTTTTCTGGCAAATTTTCTGTGATAACTACCTTGAACTTGTTAAAGACCAATTCTTTAATCCAGATAAGTATTCAAAAAAAGAGATTGAAAGCACACGCTTTGCACTTTATGAAGTTGGATTTGGAATATTACAACTTTTTGCACCATTTGTTCCTTACATCAGCGAATCTATCTACCAAATTATTTATAAAGACAAAGAAGATCACATCTCACTGCACCAAACAAAATTGGATGCTAAACGCTTTTCTTATGAATTTACAAATAGCGCAACTATCTTCGATGAATTAGTAAACATAATTGGTCAGGTAAGAAAACTAAAAAGTGAAAAAGCGCTCTCGCTCAAAACCGAGCTTAAAGAGTTACAAATCTTTGGAAGTGATAGCAAAACATTCGATCTAATTAAATCTGAAGAAAATGTGATTTTGGGTGTAACAAATGCAAAACAGATAATATACAAAGAAGAAAAACTAGAAGCTCCAAGTTTGCTACAAGAAGGTGAAACTTGGATGGCAAAAGTCTGTTTAAAATAAAATCAAAAGCATAAAAAAGGGGTGATAAAAATCACCCCTTTTTCTTAACTATTTTTTCAATCCAAAAAAGATTAATTTTCGATCCGCGTAACCAAGACTGTATTCTTTGGTATCAAGCACAAATTCCTGCAGTTTTTTATCAATTTCAAATTTGCTGGTTGCCCAGTAAACAAGCTTACTATTTTTGTATGGGCATGAAGGTTTAAACATTCGGCAAAGTTCTGCCGGATCCATAGTTGCACGGGAAACAAAATATTCGACTTCGCTTTCTGTTTTTCGCAAAAATGTTCGCCAATCAAGATCACAAATTTCAATGTTTTTTAATCCCAACTGCGCAATTAAAGCTTCTAAAAATTGAATTTTTTTATGATTTACTTCGATCAAAATCACACCCAAATCAGGATACACAATATTTAGAGGCACACCCGGAAATCCTGCACCCGCCCCAATATCACCAATAGACTTTACATTGTTCAAATCAACATATTTTCGCAAAGCTAATGAATCGATAAAATGCTTTGTCACTATTTCTTGTAAACCGGTAATGGCTGTCAAATTAAACTTTTTGTTCCATTCGATAAGCATATAAGCATATTTTTGAAACAATTCAAGCTGCTGAGGTGTCAATTTTTCTCTTTCAGCAAATATGTTCCAAATGGTTTGTTCTTTTTTATTTATTTCCATGTAAAAAGCCTTTTCAATCAAAATTTAATTTTGTAGAAGAATAAAAAATGTATTTGTTAAAATTTATAAATAAACCGTTAAATTAGGAGAATAAAAATGAAGATATCAAAGATAATCTGTTTTGTAATTATTTGCCTATGCATTGCAGTAATTTTCAAAATAAATTGTGACCCAAATATAATTTTGCAGTTGCAACAACCAAATGAAAAAGTCATCAAAGCGATACAAAAAGATCTTGAAAAAAACAAAGCTCAAAAAGTTGAAAAGTATTCAAAAGAGCAAATAGCTCCTCAAAAAATAAATAACAAATTAATAAAAGGAAATTTAAAAAACTCTATTGTGCCACCACTTAGCGGCGTCATGGCAACCTATGCCGGTTACACAGATTATTCCAGCACTGAAGGTTTTATAACATTCCTTTTGCGCCACACCCCGCCAACCAAAATCTATCTATTAATTACCGATCCGATCACATTAAACAAAATCCGCAGCAACACTTTTTCCACAGCGCAAATTGCATCTGACCAAGCCGTAATGTATTCGTATGAAAAGAAAAAAGACAAAAACGAGATGCTTTATTGGTCGGTAAAAAAGATAGCTTTACCAAAAGATAATAAAATTAGCGATTTAACGCTCACTATACTCACTAAGCCTAAAAATATTTTTGTTTTCGAAGGAGATTTGCCAGCACAAGAAAATGCTAATCTTTTGCTCCCAAACAATGTTTATTTAATTAGCAACGACGAAAACGCAAAAATGATAATACAATTTTTTGATATAAACAGATTTTTTGAAAATATAAGAATCGAAGAAAAGAAGGCGTCTGATTTGGTAAATCAACAAACTATTATTAACCAATAGCGGGCCGAATAGATTATTCGTGAATTATTTTATGCTTCTGCAATTTCATCAAAACCTGGGAAATATAAGATATCGGCAATCTCTTCAAAACCATCTATTTCATCATCCAAAGAGCTTCCATCTTCAATTTCTTCATCAAAATTGTCATCTTCTGAAATATCTGTTTGATGAATTACTGTTGCATAATTTGGATCATAAATAATGCTGTAAATTGGTTCATACCCACTCTCTAATGATAATTTTTGTATGTTTTTAAGTGCGATATTCATTTTTGTCCCTAAAGTCTCAACTTCTATATATTTACATGGAATTTTTATCAAAAGATCTTCAAATAAACTTGCTTCTAAAACTCCGTGGGGGGACTATTTTGGAAGAAATTTATTTGAAGACAATATTTAGGTTACTCGCTTTTATAGCTTTATCAATATTTATTTCTCAATTTAAAAAATTGTTTCTGCCGGAGAATTACCCCATTTTCAAAGGCTATTTGATTTGCTGCTTGGAATAGAATTTTAATTTTTTCCACAAATTTCTGACAAAAGACTTTTTTCAAACTTTTGCATCACTTTAAAGTCGCTATCAGTTTCATGATCATACCCAAGCAAATGTGCTATTCCATGAACAAGTAAAATATTTATATACAAATTGAAATCAACCCCATCCAACTCCGAATGTTTTTTCACAAATTTTAGCGAAATTATGATATCCCCGAGATTGTTATCTTCCTCAGTTTTTATCTCTATTTTTTGACCAGGTTTTAGATGAACATGGTAAGGAAAAGATAAAATATCGGTCGCTTTATCTTTTTTACGATATTTTTTATTAAACTTTCTTATCGTTGTGTCGGTTGTGAACCAAAGTGAAACATCAAAATCCTTCATTTTTAGAAAATTAAGCAGTTTTTGCAGCTTTTGTTCTATCTTATTTATGTCGATTTTGATCTTTTTTTGACTATTTTTTATAAAAATCATACTTTTACTTCCAAAACGTTAATTGCTATACCTACCCTTTTGACAAAAAAACACGATTTCTACATACTAAATTGAAATAAAATTAAATACAAAACTTTCAAAATATTTATATCTGAATCGACTATAGATGGAAAGGTTAATTAATGAAAAATTTAACAAATAATAAAAAAGTAAGAAATTTAGTACTTTTATCACTTTTTTGTGCATTTTCAACACAACAAATAAAAGCAGAATATTCAACACAAGCCAAAGTGGTCGTACTCACCGCTGCTGCAGGAGTTACAACAGTTTCAGCGGCAATAGCTGCATTTATTTATTCAAAATTTTCAGCTCAGCCTCCAAAGGAAATAATTGAAGCAGGGAAAAAAAATACTTCGCCACAACAATATGCTGTAAATAACAAACCATTACTCGGTTCTCAAAATCCAAATTTCGATTTAATACCGCAAACACAGAATGCTAGAACAGAAGAAAGTTTTCCAGCTAACGATCAAACTAAAAAAAATCTAAAAAAAGATACCGAAGGCCTAAAATTTTTAGCTAATTCACCAAAAAGTGAATATGAATTTCAGCAAGAACAAGAAGGACTTAAAAAACAACACGCCGAAGAACTTAGATTAAAAGATAGAAATTTAGCAGCTTTACAACAACAAGAAAAATTACTAAAACAACAAATTGAAGAAGAGCGACATAAATCTGTAATGCTCCTGATAACAGAACAAGATAAAAAAACAGACGAGCTATCAACATTGCAAGGAAAACTAGAAGAACAAGCACAAAAACATGAAGATGAATTATTTTTTCAAAAAAGAACTCTCCAACAAGAATTACAAAAAAAAGAGCAACAACATAGAACAGAACTACAAAGTCAAAAAGAAGAAGTTGTTAGAAACGAACAGTCAACTCAAATTAAGTTAAAAGAACTTAAATCAGAACAAAATGAACAATTAGGCATGCTAGAAGAAGATTTATTAGCTCAACACGCCAAAGAAACGGAGGCTTTAAGACTTCAACATCGAGAAGAATCACAAAAGCAAGAGCAACAACATAAAGAAGAAGATATCAGGCATGCTGAAAACCTAAAAAAATCGGAAGAGCTTCGAGCAGAATCTGAAAAAGATACTCAAATGGCAACTCTTTTACTTAGCGCAGTTGTACAACAATCAAAAGAACTTCAACAACAATCAACAGAACAGTTAGGTATGCTAGGAGAAGATACAGCTGCACAAAATTTAAGATCCAAAGATGCATTAGAAGATTTAATGTCGCAACGTGAACAAGATTTACAACAACACCTACAAAATGTTGCAGATTTATCTCAAATTGCCCAAAAAGATCTTATTACAGTTAAAAGAGAACAACAAAAATTATTAGAACAGAGGCTACAATATTATCAAAAAGAAATGGACGAATTGATTTCCTCTTCGCCGGACAAACCGCTTTCAGTATTTAAAGCACGCGTAATATCCGGGCAACTAGCACTAGATCTATTAAAAATCTCATTAGCAAAATTAGAAGATTAAACAAACTTCTCAACCAAAGATTTGATCCCGCATTCAACCCTTGCAGCTTCATCTGCAAGCCAATTTTTGGCTTTATCACCGCAAGTTTTGATCTGTGCTGAATCATTCAATAAATTTTGAACTTTTACAAAAAGATCTTTTTCATCACAAACGTCAAAAGCAGCATTTGCTGACAAAAGTTTTTTGGCGGTTTCTGCACAATTTTGAAAGTTTGGACCAAATATGGAAAGCTTTCCCCATGCAGCAGATTCCAAAAGATTATGTCCACCGACAGGTACGAATGTACCACCCAGAAAGAAAATATCGCAAAGCGGATAAAGCTTGAAAAGCATTCCAAGTCTGAAAACAACAATCAGATCCAAATCTTTTGAATGCAAAATTTCGTTTTCATCAAAAACTGTTTGCTCATTCCAAACTTTGAATTTTAAATTTTGCATTTTTACATTTGCTATAAGTTTTTCCTGCCATATGAGATGACGAGGAACCAAGATAAGCTGCAAGTTGGCAAACTGCTCTTTTAACTTTTTAAACATTTCAAGATAGATCAAATCTTCAGAGGGATGGATCGAACCTGCAAGTAGTACAATTTTATCTTGCGACTTTAAACTAAAAATTTGATTTTTCGTATCAAGCAAAAAATCTCTTTGTTTTTCAAAAACATTGTAAGATTTGATATCGCCAAGAACTGTAAGTTTGTTTGGATTCACACCAATTTTTTCAAATCTTTGTTTGTCTGCATCGCTCTGCGTATAAACAAAATCAAAAACATTTATAAGCGGCAAAAAAAATTGGCGCAAATCATAATATTTTTTTTCGGACTTTGGTGAGATGCGCGCATTGATCAAAAAGTTTTTCACTTTTTTCATCTTTGCAACAAGTAGCAAGCTCGGCCAATACTCAGCCTCTACCACAATAAAAAAATCCGGTTTTATTCTGCTAAAAGCAAGCCAAATAAAACCAATAAAATCAAAAGGTAAATAGCTGATACAATCTGCATCCAAATATTTTTTGGCCATTGCCATGCCGCTATCAGTTCCACATGTAACATAAATAGCCAAGCTAGAATTACTATTCTTTATCTTTTTTATTAAATTCTGAATCGACAAAATCTCGCCAACAGAAACAGCGTGAAACCAAACCACTTTTTGATCTTTTTTCAAACCAATAGATGGAACCAAACCTACCCTTTGCCAAAATGATCCAAAAACAACTTTGCCTTTTATTTTGCGTAGCAAAAGATAAAACAGCAGAAATGGCAATGCTATTATTTGAAAAATTTGATAAAAAATAAAAATTACAAAAATTGGCATTAAATTTTCCCTAAAAATTTTCTAGTAATAAAAACGCCTGATGGCAATGTTATTTAACCATCCAAGCGCAGCCATAGAGACCCAGAGATTACTACCCCCATAACTAAACAGAGGAAGCGCTATACCGACGGTTGGCAAAATCCCGACAACCATGCCAATATTTATAAAAACGGCGAGCATAATCGGCGCAAGTAGCCCAATTGCAAGAATCTGAATGGTAGGATCGATAATGGTAAGAATAATAATCAAAATTCGAATAAACAAAAGTAAGAATAAAAAAATCACAAGCAGTGAACCAAAAAATCCTAGCTCTTCACTCAAAACTGAAAAAATAAAATCTGTATGATCTTCAGGCACAAAAGCTAATTTATTTTGCGTGCCGTTCAAAATACCTTTTCCAATAATCCCACCGGAACCTACCGCGATTTTCGCTTGCTCGATCTGATATCTTTCTTTTCTAATATCGCCATAACCAAGCAAAACCAAAACTCGCTGCTGCTGATATGGTTTTAACGTTTTCCAAAGTATGGGTGCCCCCAGCACAGCTAAAAGTCCAAAAATTACAAAAATCTTTTTATCAAGGCCCGCAACGTACAAAGTAATCATTCCAGAAAACAAAATTAAGAGTGCTGTACCCAAATCAGGTTGCTTCAAAACCAATACAAAACTTAAAAGTAAAATCGAAAGTGGAAATAATGATTTTTTAAAAGAAATTGTTATATTTTTTTGAATTTTTCCAACCTTTGAAATCGTTGAAAAATAACATGCTATAAATGTCGGTAAAAATAATTTAGCAAGTTCCGAGGGCTGAAACTTCATAAAATATAGATTTACCCATCGTTTACCTCCCATTGCAACATGTCCCGCAACATGTGTATAAATCAAAAGTAAGATAATAATAAAATATGTCAGATAACCAATATCAACTAATTTGCGAACATCTTTGAGCGAAAAAGCAAAATATAAAACGAGACCTATGATTGCCCAGTAAAACTGTTTTTTAAAAAGAGGTGAAATAGGATGTTCTGGCGAGTAGGTCGCACTAAAAACAAAAAGCAACCCTAGCGACAAAAGAGCCATGATCAGACCAAAATTAATCCAATCAAAACATCGAAAAAATCTTTTACCTAAAACCATTTGTAATAAAACCTAATTTTTAAATTTTAAATAACTGCTAAATAATATAGCAGTGTTGTAGAAAATTACAGCACTGCTATTAAAATTTAAGCGTATTTTTAAATTTATTTCTTACTTTTAACTATTTTCCAGGAAAATATGGCAACGCTTTGTAGGTTGAAGCGGATGGTTTAGGTACATCGAGAACCTGTGCAAGCGAGTTAGCTAGTTGTGGTACATAAACTCTTTTTGCAACCTTTTTATGTTCAAATTTATCTTTTTGAAAAACAACAAGCGGTACCTGACTACTGTAAGCATAAGGAGATGTATGTCCCGTACCTGTGTCATATTTCTCTATGTACATGTAAGGATAAATGTGACAAAAAACTTGCCCGCTTCGCCCTGGAAACAAATCGTTTTTGTAAACGCTTTCTAAAGAATTTTCTGGGTAGTAAGCAGAAGATATCTCAGAAGCAGTCCAACATTGTTTTATCGCAGGATGCTGCCTCAAAATAGATTTTATAAAGCTTAAAATTTTTGCCCTTTTCTCCATATCAATATCTTTTAATTTTGATTCATCCAAATAAAATTGAGGAAATTTAAAATCTTTAACAAGTTCTTTGATCGCAAACTCTTTTTCAATTTCTACATTTAAATTTTCAATAATTTTTTTGATATCAAATCGCTCCGCATTCATTCCTTTTTTCTTCAAATTTTCTACGATCGACATCGTACCATGGTCTGCTGTCAAAACAAAAAGAACTTTCTGTGGATTTACTTTGGAATAAACAAACTGAATAAAATCAAATATCTGTTTATCAAGTTGGTAAATCGTATCAATGTATTCAAAGCTATCAGGTCCGAAAATATGCCCTACTTTATCCAAACTGCTGAGCGAAATCCAAAGTAAAAATTTAGTCTTGGGTTTATTTTCAAACTCTTTGTTCAAACATTCACGTGCAAGACCAAGCAAAACATCATCCGATTTTGGAGATTGTAAAAAAGCGTCATGTCCACTTTCATCTTTAGCCGCCTCATCAAAAAATTGTATTTTTTGACCAATCAGGGGTTTTTGAGCAACTTTGGCATAGTTACCAATATCATCAAAATTGTATGCGCCGCTATTTTTGTGATAACAAAGCGTCCAAAAATAATCGGCTACTGGAAATACTTTATTGTTAAAAGCATCAAGCCAAGCAGGCAACTCATCAAAATATGCTTTGCTAGAAGTAAATTTACCCACAACTGAGTCAAACCAAATAGTTTTTCCAAGCTTGCCACCCATCCCTATCGCAGCTCTATCTTTCATCGAAAGTGAAAACACTTTGTTAAATGGACTATTTTGCATAATCATTTGGTCTGATAAATTATCAACCATAATATTTGCTGCAGATTTAAATTTTGTATTTTTTTCATCTCGATAAAAAACTGGATATTTTTTGGAAAGGTCAGAAATAGATTTTATTTTTTTACCTTTTTCATCATACCAATAATTTGCAACAATCCCATGTTCTTTTGGAGTAACACCACTAGCAAGCGTCGCATGACCTGGTGCTGTAGAAGTATTCGCATATGGATATGTTGCATCTTGATAATAAATTCCATTTTCTGCCAAAAACTTTATCCCGCCTTTTAAAAAAGGTAAAAGCTGTTGAACTTTATGATTTGCAAGTTGATCGATAACTATGACAACCGTTAAATTTGGATAATCTTGGCAAAAAATATTACCTATAAAAATTAAACTTAGTAAAAATATTTTTTTTGAGACTTTAAGCATATAACTCCTTATAAAAGTTAGCTTTGGAAAAGTTAAAACCAATGTTAAGATATAGCCTACGAAAAAGTTGAAAAATAAATCTACAATTTAAGGTTTTATATTTGTAATAATTACTAAAAACTATGATTCCAAGAAAAATTGAACTAAAAAATTTTTTAAGCTATGGCAGTGAAATTCAGACAATTGATTTTAAAGATCATAAATTAATCTGTTTTTCAGGTAAAAATGGAAATGGAAAATCTGCGCTTTTGGATGCACTAACTTGGGGCATTTGGGGATGTGGGCGGAAAATTTCTACCGCCGCAAAAGCAGATAGCGGACTTATAAGACTCGGGCAAACTCAGATGATGGTTTGTGTCGAGTTTGAATTTAATAGCAACATCTATAGAATTCGCCGCGAATTTGCCAAAACTTATGGCCGCGACTATCAAGCTTTGGATTTAGAAATATTCGATAATGAAAAAAATGCTTTTTCATCTCTCTCCGACAAAACGATCAAAAAAACTCAGGAAAAAATAGAAACATTACTCGGGCTTGATTTCGAAACATTTGCAAACTCAGCATTTCTGCGCCAAGGACTTGCAAATGAATTTTCACAAAAAAATCCCCGTGAGCGAAAACAGATTTTGTGCAATATTTTAGGCTTAAATAAATATGAAAACCTCAAAAATATTGCTCAAGAAAAAGCTAGAAATTTTACGGTTGAAAAAGAAAAAATCCAGACATTGATCGACCAATTAAAATCTGAAATGATACATGAAGAAAAGCTCAAAGAAGAGCTTAGTAATCAACAACTTTTGCTAAGCAAAAACAACTTGGAATCACAAGCTACAAAAAATGAAATAATCTCGCTCAATAAAAAGATCCTAGAGTTACAATCAAAAGAACATGAACTCAAAACGCTGCAAAATAAATTAATAGAAAACAAACAGCTATCAGAAAACAAAAAAACAAAATACTTTGAACTTGCAACAGTTTGGCGAGATATTCACAAAAAAAACCTGCATTGCGAAAACACAGCAGAACTAGAAAAACAAAAAAATGAACTTTCAAAGATAGAAAAGCAGCTTCGCGGACAACAACAAGAAGATCTAAAACTGCAAGAAGAAATATTTAAAAATCAGATGCTTTATCAACAAAAACTAGATCTGATAAAGAAAAAATGTGAAAAAGAATTTTATGAAGAAAAGTTAACTCTAGACCGCAGCAATTTAGAGTTTAAAAATATAACATTCATCACGAGTGAAAAACTAGGACAAAAAAAAGATTTAGAACTCAAAATAGAACTTGCAAGAAATGAACTGCTTGAAGTAGAAAAAGAGCTTAAAAAACAGGACGATTTTAAAATCAAATTTGAAAAAACAGTAAAAGATTTTGATAAGCGCCGAACCTTTTACAATGTCTGGATCCAAAAAGGAAACTGGGTTAAAGAGTCACTAGTACAACTAGAACGAAAAAAACATGTGATGCATGATGAAAAGAATCCATCATGCCCGCTGTGCGACCAACTATTAACAGCAAGTCGAAAAAAGTATTTAATTTCCACTTTGGCAGAAGAAGAACTCTTCAAAAAACGTCGTCTTAAAAAGTTCTCATTTTTGATTTCAACGCTAAAAGATCTTTTGTTTGCACAAAATGAAGAGATTCAAAAATTAAAAGCTCAAGAAGACCATTTTAAAAAATTAAATTCATTGCAAGAACAATATCTAAAACAAATACTAGAACAACAAACAACTCTAAACATAATCTCAAGCGAAATTGAAAAACTTGAGAAGAACAAACAAGAAATTAAAACAAATATTTCAAACATTTCTATTCGCGTAGCACAAAAAGAAAAAGAGCTGCAAAACATCGATAAAAATGAGATCGAATTACAAGAAATCACAAATTTGATAGTGCAACTACAAAATCAAAAAACCGCTCTAAATTTCGACTACCAAAACTATCTAAAAGTAAGTGAACAACTTGAAAAAATAGAAAACTCTCTTAAAGCGGTCGATGAACTAAAAAAAGAAACCCAATCGCAAAAAGAACGTCGAATTAAATTAACGGAAATTTATCAAGAGTTAAAAGAGTTAAACAAGTTATCACAAAGCTTAGAAAAACAGATTTTAGAATTCGGTAATATATTTGAAGCAAAAATAAAATTAGAAAAAGAGCTACAATTTTCAAACGAAAATTTATTACTGTTCGACAATGAAAAAAATAAGATTTTGCAAGAAATTGGAAGTTTAGAAAATTCGATAAAAAGAATTTCAAATCTAAAAAACGAAAATGTTGAAAAAGAAAGTCGCTTAAACTTTGTTTTCCAAGAAATAAATGATTATCAAAAGCTTGCAAGCTATCTTGGAAAAGATGGAATTCAAGCAATTTTGATCGAAGAATCAATCCCAGAAATCGAAGAAGAAGCTAATTTGATATTGTCCAAACTAAGCGACAATCAAGCACAAATTTTCATTGAATCTCTGCGCGATTTAAAAAAAGGCGGCGTCAAAGAAACATTAGACATAAAAATATCCGATGCAACAGGAATCAGACCGTATGAAATGTTTTCTGGTGGAGAAGCTTTTCGTATCGACTTTGCACTTCGAATTGCGATTTCCAAAATGCTCGCACGTCGAGCAGGCACCGCGCTTCAAACATTAATTATCGACGAAGGTTTTGGCTCACAAGATGAAGAAGGATTAAACAGGCTAATGGAATCAATTTATTCAATACAAGATGATTTTTCTAAAATAATCGTTGTATCACATTTGAATTCGTTCAAAGATAATTTCCCAGTGCATTTTGTGGTAGAAAAAACACCAAGTGGATCCGTGGTAAATGTTGTTGAACGTGGATAAAATAAATTAAAGTCGAATATAAAAATAATGATTTTGCAAAATAATAACAAAATTAACTTCAATAAATTGACTTGATATTCTTTATTTTGTAATTATTTGCTTGGTTAATTAAATAAAACAAAAAACATAAGCGATAAAAAACGGTCCCCATGCGCAATTATTAAAATTATGGGTAAAAAATGGAATCAAACTCCTCTGCAATAAAGTATAAAAATGAAATTGTTAAAATAATTGAAAAACATTGCCCTGCCTGTAAAATTTATCTTTTTGGATCACAGGCTAAAGGAAAATTTAAACAAACATCTGATATAGATATCGCTTTAGAAGATAAAAATAAAATCGAAAAAATAACAATATCAAAAATAAAAGATGATTTGGATGAATCTAATATTCCATTTTTAATTGACTTAATAGATTTAAATGAAATTTCAAATGAATTTAAAAATAACATAAAAGGAGATTTGGTTTTATGGAAGCTCTAAATGGAAAGTATGAAACATGCATTCAAGCATTAAAAACATTAAAAGAAGGAATAGACAGCATCGATATTCTAAAACAGCAAACTTTTACAGGTATATCTAATGAAGATTTAAAAAAAATTTTTAGAGATTCCATAATTCAAAGGTTTGAATATTCTTTTGATTGTGTCTGGAAATATTTGAAATTATTTTTAGAAAATCAGAAAATAATTTTAGAAATAAAATCTCCTAAATATATATTTAGACAACTTATGGCTATCGGAATTATAAACGAAGAAGAATGCCTAACGGGCATGCAGATGGTTGATGATAGAAATCTTACGACGCATCTTTACAACGAAAAAAAAACAAACGAAATTGCCATAAACATTCTCCAATATCATAAATTAATGAAAACGATTATGGAAAAATCAAAACCCGAACTTTGTTTAGGAAGTAACTAATTTTTTATAATTCCTACAAATCAAAATTATAATAATCAATATAAAAAACAGATGTACCAAAAAAGATTGTCGCAAATCTGCGCTTACCCAAAAAGGTAAAACCTCTTCCGATGCAAAAACGATAAAAGGTGCACGTCTAAGAAGAACTTTGAATGCCACAAGTCCCATATGAGATGCGATTGAAATGTACAATTTCCCAGATAAAACAAAAATCAGATTTAGTAAAAAACCAAGTAAAAATAAACCAAGACCTAATTTCCAATTTTTTGTAACCAAATTCAGCGGATTTGTAAGATCGTGCGCTAACATAAAAATAAATGATGTAACAAAAATTGATCGAAGTGGTGTAAAAAACTGATTGAAATAGTTATAAACCATCCCTCTAAAAATTGCCTCTTCGCTCCATGCAAGCAAGAATACTACGAAGAATGCAAACGATATTTTCCAAATTAATTTTAAATTAAAAAATCCCCACTCGGGGTTGTAATGTGCAAAACCTAAAAATAAGAAAATAAATTGAGTTGTCGCATGCAAAATAAAAAATATAGAAAAGAATAATAAAAACTTTTTTAACATTCCTTTGTCAGCAAATGAAAAAATTGCAGCATCAAGAAATTTATTTAAAAGGGGTTTCGAATGAAAAAGAAGCATCAAAATAATTTGATACAAAACCATAACGGAAAATGCAATTTTCCCACATCCTCGATTTGCAAGCAAATTAAACGAAGGATCAAGATAAATTGCAATTGGTTGAACAATAAAAAAAGAGATTATAAAAGAAAGGGCCGATAAAATTATCGGCCCTAAAATCGTGCTTATTTTTTTAAGCATATTTAAGTTCTTTAAACCTTAGCTGCTCGAACTTCTTCTCTCAAGCGCTTGCCTGGTTTAAATCTTGGAACATTTACTGCTGGAAGAGTAATTCTCTCTTTTGTTGCAGGATTAATTCCAATTCGAGCTGGTCTTCTTGATAACCAATAAGTTCCAAAACCTGTTAATGCTACTTTGTCACCTTTTCTCAAAGATCTTTCTATGATTCTTGTGAATGAGGACAAAATTTTTGTGATATCTTTTTTGCTAAATGCTGTTTCTTCGCTTAATGCATTTATCAATTCGTTCTTATTCATAATATAAGACTCCTATTTATTTTATAATGGTTGAACAACTGCGTTAAACGAAAATTTAGATATTGTTACATTCTTTGTCAAGAAAAATAAGTTATTCCTAAGGCACTTTTAACTTCATAAAAAAATTTTATATTCAATTGCATTAATCTTATGACGCATTAATAAAAGTAAATTTTAAATTTTTTATTTATGCCTATTTAAGAAGTAAATTTTTTAATGTAATTAATTTTTATTGATTTTAATAACCAATATTGTTTGTAATATATTTTTAGTTAAATATCATATATTGATTTTATTTTTCTAAATGTAGAAAATATCAGAAAGGAAAAATGTTCGAATAAAAGGAATTAGGAATGCAAGCAAAAGAAAAAAACGGAGCTTCGAGTATCGCGTGGTTTAAACTTGCTCAATTTGTAACCACGAAAGAGAAAGAAAAAGCTTTAGGTCTTTATAAATTATTATCTTATTCCATTGATAACAAAGCGTATTCGCTTCAAGTAGAAGCGGATTTATTTTTAGCGTTTGAAGATTATGAGGTTGCCATGACAAAATATCAACAAGCCGCACTGCTTTATAAAAAAGAAAAAAATCTTGTTTTAGCCGCATCTGTTTATGAACATTTAACAACTCTACAACCAGAAAATCCACATTTTTTAAGTACGCTAATCGAGGTTTATGCAAGATTAGAATGGGAAGAAAAAGTAGAAGAACGATTTAATAAATTAATTGAAAACTATAAAAACAATAAAATTAATAAAGACGTTTTATTAAATACTATAGACCAAATTCGCAATGTTTTTGCTGACGAAAACAAAGAGTCTTCACTTAAAAAATTTGTAGCCTTTGTAAATATAAAAGCACCAGAATTTGCAACTTAAAAAACAAATAAATTAAATCAATTATTTAACTCTTCGAATAGTTTCTGCCACATCTCCAACTGTTGCAGAAGTTGTTTTTCTATCTCTTGCAGCTTAGCTGTTACAGAATCAAACTCACGAGTTCCATATGGAAACTTTTCAAAAAGCTGAACCGTTTCAGCTTTTTCTTTTTCTAAACTGGCAATTTTCTTTTCAAGATTTAAAAGTTTATGTTGTTTGGATTTTAAATCTTTAGTTTCTGAAAAATCTTTTTTGTGATCTTCTTTTTTACTAAAACCTTTTACTTGCAAGTTTGACTCTTTTATAACTTTATCTTTTGATTGATGTTCTTTTTGATAAAGATAATCTTCATAATTTCCGCTGTAGCCGAATAAACCATCAGGAGTCAATTCTAAAATTTTTGTTGCAAGATTATCCAAAAAATTGCGATCGTGTGAAACAAATAAAACCGTTCCAGGATATTGTTGCAAAGCTTGTAATAAGTTATCTTTTGATTCCAAATCCAAATGGTTTGTAGGTTCATCTAAAATTAAAAAATTTGCATCCTGAAGCAGAACCTTTACCATTGCAACACGATTTTTTTCACCACCGCTCAACACTGCAATTTTTTTATAAACATCATCTCCGCTAAAAAGAAAAGCTCCTAGCATCGAACGAATTTTTGCTCGTTGCTGCGATGTTTTAGTAGCCTTTTCACATTCTTCTAAAACTGTATTTTTTTTATCCAACACTTTCTCTTGGTCCTGTTCAAACGTTACAAATTTGACATTATGACCAAATTCAAAAGATCCACTATCGGATTTTAGTTTTTGGGAAATCAAATTAAGCAATGTAGTTTTTCCAACTCCATTTGCGGCAACTATTGCAGCTTTTTCATCTCGTAAAAGCTCAAATGAAACATTTTTAAAAATATAATGATCATTATATTTTTTAGATAAATTTTCAGCTTTTAAAACCACTTTTCCAGGTTTTACAAAGTCCTGAAAATTTAATTTGATTTTACCTTGCTCGGTACCTATTTGAATTCTTTCAACTTTTTCTAAAGATCTGAGCATACTCTGCGCCATTGAAGCCTTGCTTGCTTTTGCTCGGAAACGATTGATCGTTTCCATTTTCTTTTTTATGTCGCGTTGCTGCTGCTCAAATGCAACTTCCAATGCTGCTTTTTCACCTTCTTTTTGCTGCAAAAATTGTGAGTAGTTTCCTTGAAAAATTCGACCTTTTCCCCTATCAAGTTCATAAATATAATCACAAATATTATCCAGAAAATATTTATCGTGACACACAAGCAAAAAACCAAATTTCGCATTTTTTAAAAAATATAAAAACCAATCTTTTGTAACAATATCCAGGTGATTTGTTGGTTCATCAAAAAGATAAAAATCTGCATTTTGCAAAAGCAATTTAGCAAGAACGACTCTCATTTTGAAACCGCCACTAAGATGTTCTACCGATTTTGTAAAATCTTCTTGTTTAAACCCTAAACCTATAAGAATTTTTTTTGCATCTACAACCAAACGATCAAAATCATTGTTAAAAAGCTCTGATTGAATAAAAGCCATTCGTTCAATAGCATGGCCTTTTTCGTCTTCTTTTAAATTTTCAATCCGATTTTCAAGCTCATCAAGCTCTTCTTTTAATGTAAAAAGTTCCTCAAAAGAATTGAGTGTTTCATCTAAAATTGATTTATTAGAAACTAAAACAACCTCTTGCGGCAAATAAGCAATTTTTGTTCTACTTGCAGTAGTAATTTTACCTTCATCGATTATCTGCTTTTTACTAAGAATTTTCAAAAGAGTAGATTTTCCACTTCCATTTCTTCCGACAAGTCCGATTTTATCTTCCGAAGAAAAGTTGAAAGAAATGTGATCAAAAATTATTTGCTGCCCAAAATTTAAACAAAGATTTTCTGCTTTTATCATACTAAGTTACACTTTACTGCCAACCCGGCATCCTCTAATTTTTTAATATTTTCTATGTTAACTACAATTTTATAACTCGATCGCAATTGCAATCTTTCATTATTCTCTCTGAAAAACAGATTAAGCGGAACTCCTACGGATCCAGTAAGTTCTTTAATTTGTTTACATCCTTCTTCATGAATATCTTGCTCGAAATCAATCTCCACATTTTGCAAGTTTTTGTTATCATCAAAAACTTTTTCTAAAGGTATAATACTATTTGCTTTTATTTTACATTTATTAATACCAGCTAAATCAACAAATCCTTTAATAATGAACACTTTGTGGTCGGAAAGATGTTTTTCAAATTCAGCAAAAACTCGTGGGAAAATAATAATTTCACTTATTCCTGACAAATCTTCTACTTGAGCAAAAGCCATTCGATCACCTTTTTTGGTATTTATTACTTTAAAGGTTTGCAAAATTCCGCAAGTCGAAACTTCAAACTCTTTTTGTCCTTTAAAATTTTGAACTTTTAACAAAGTATCTGCAAAGGACTCGAATTTAAAAAGTTTTAAAAACGAATTGTACGCTTTCAGTGGATGTGAACTTAAATAAAAACCTGCTATTTCTTTTTCTTTTTCAAGCTTCTCTTTTTCGCCCCACTCTTCACATGGTTCAAAAGAATAAAATGTTTGCATTTGAGAGTTTGTCTCTTTTGCAGTTGCACCAAAAAGGGACATTTGACCAGTTCTTGCAGCTTCTTTTTTCAAAATTGCAAGATCAATAATTTTATCAAGCTCATTCATTTTTTGCGCACGATTTCCCGGCATGCAATCCATAGCTCCGGCACAAACCAAACTTTCAATAACTCGTTTGTTAACAACACGCAAATCAACTCGCATGCAAAAATCTAAAAGATCTTTGAAATCTCCTTTTTTTCTTTCTTCAAAAATATTTTCAAGCGCAGCAAGACCAACATTTTTTATTCCCTGCAAACCAAATAAAATACCGTTGTTAACTGCTACAAACTCTCCTTGCGAAATATTTATATTAGGGGCTGTTACTTCAATCCCCATCTCACTAACTTGTTGCAAATAAAGTGAAAGTTTATCGGGATCATTGGTTTCAAACGAAACTAATGCAGCCATAAATTCATGTGGATAATTTGCTTTCAAATATGCAGTGTGATAAGCAATTAACGCATATGCGGTCGAGTGTGATTTGTTAAACCCATATCCTGCAAAATAAGCCATAAGATCGAAAAGATCTGCCGCTTTTTTCTCATCCAGATTTTTCTCTTTTGCACCTTTTACAAACTGCTCTTTTTGGGCAGCCATAACATCTGCTTTTTTCTTACCCATTGCTCGGCGAAGTAAATCTGCACCACCAAGAGTATATCCCCCAATGACAGATGCGATTTTCATAACCTGCTCTTGGTAAACAATAACACCATAAGTTTCTTCTAGCACTTCTTTGAGCGCATCAAAAATATATGTTACCTTTTTTCTACCATGTCGACCTTCGATAAAGTCGTCGACCATTCCAGATCCAAGTGGACCCGGACGATAAAGCGCATTCACAGCTATCAAATCTTCAAATTTATCAGGTTGCAGTTTACGTAAAACATCTTTAATACCATCCGATTCAAATTGGAACACTCCAGTCGTATTACCTTTACACAAAAGACTAAAAGTTTTGGGATCTGTTAACTCTAACTTATCAAGATTTATTTTTACGCCATGATTTTTTTCGATAGATTTCAGTGCGCGCTCAATCAAAGTTAAGTTTTTTAAACCCAAAAAATCCATTTTCAAAAAACCTAAGTATTCCAAATCGGTCATTGTGTATTGCGCAACGAGTTCATCTGTTTTGGGCGGAATATAAACAGGAAGCATTTCTTCAATTGGTTTTGGAGAAATCACAACGCCCGCCGCATGCTTTGAAGCATGTCGAGTTAAACCTTCAAGTTTTAAAGCTACATCCATTAATCTTTTTACATTTGGATCATTATCAATCATTTCTTTGAGGCGAGGCTCTTGAGTAATAGATTCTGCAAGCGTAATTTTTAATTGCTCAGGGATAAGATCTGAAATTGCAGCTGCATCTTTGAAAGGGAAACCAAGTGCTCTTGCAATATCTTTTATGACACCTTTTGCCATCATGGTACCGAAAGTAATAATCTGACATACACAATCAACACCATACTTTTGGCGAACGTAATTTATAACATCTTCGCGGCGCTCTATGCAAAAATCTATATCTATATCAGGCATGGATATTCGTTCTGGATTTAGAAATCGCTCAAAAAGCAAATTGTATTTTAGAGGATCAACATTTGTGATGGCAAGTGCCCATGCGACAAGCGAACCTGCTGCGGAACCTCTTCCTGCGCCTACCGAAACTCCATTGTTTTTTGCCCAGCGAACAAAATCACTAACAACCAAAAAGTATCCTATGAATCCCATGCTTGTTATAAGATCGACTTCGATTTTTAATCGTTGATCATAAATTTCATATTGATCTTTTGGGATTAAATCTTTTTGCTTTAATTCTTCTAAACCTTCAACGCACAAATGTTTAAAATATGATTTTTCGTCATGCTCCGCCGGAATCTCAAATTTAGGAAAAAACAGTTTTCCAAAAGTGAATTTGAACTCGCATCGATCGGCAATCTCTCCAGTTTTCCAAACTATCTCTTCTCTACCAGGAAAAGCATCTAACATTTCTTGTGTTGTTCGCAAATAGCAGTTTGCATCACCAAAAGTATATCTATCAGGATCAGAAAAAAGACCTCGCGTTTGGACGGTAAGTAAAATTTCATGAGCTTCACGATCTTCTTTGTGCAGGAAATGAGCATCACATGTTCCTATGATTGGCAAATCATATTTGCTAGCAAGCTCGAAAATTTTTTCATTTGATGCTATTTGCTCTTTATAATCTGGAGGCTGAACCTCCATCAAAAAATTATTTTCCCCAAAAACATCCAAAAACCACTCCACTTTATCTTGCGCAGCCTCCCAATTGTTTTCACTAAGCAATCTTGGAATCTGTCCACCGATACATGCAGAGGATGCTATCAGACCTTTGGAATATTTTTTTAAAACTTCATAATCGATTCTAGGTTTAAAATAAAAACCTTCTTTGTAAGAAAAAGCCATTAAATGGCAAAGATTTCTGTACCCTTCTTCATTTTCAACAAGTAACAAAAGATGGTGATATTTTTCTTTCACATCTTTGATTTTGCAATCATTTGTTATATACATTTCACAGCCAAGGATTGGCTTGATTTCTTTTTTTGCACATTCTTGGAAAAACTTAACAGCACCAAAAACATTTCCATGATCTGAAATTGCTATAGATTTCCATGCTTGTTCTTTTGCAAATTTAACAAGTTCTGAGATTTTTATAGCACCATCAAGTAGTGAAAATTCAGTATGAAGATGTAAATGTGAAAAATGCTTTTCCATTAAAACTTTCTATAAAAATTTAGGGGCTAGAAATAGATTCTTTAATCCCCAATTCTAGCCCATTTTTAGCTTTTTTAAAACAGCAAAAAAGAATAATTTCCAGTAAAAATGATCCTCATTCAATAAAATAATCGAATAAACTTCTAGCTATTCTTGCAATCGCAAGAGCTCTATCATCAGTAAGTCGCATAGATTTATTTGAATAAACAGCTAAAACAAGATGCCCCTTACCTCCAGGCAAGGTTATAACCCCAACATCGCTGATAATTCCATCCATAGTTCCAGTTTTATGATAAACCTTTACATGTTTTGGCAAAAGGTGGACCATGCGCATCGAACCAGTACAGCACTTAGCCATACACGAAAACAAAAAACTGGTTGATCGTTCACTTACCAGTTTCCCTTCAAAAGCTTGCGCCAACAAGTCAACCATTACCCGAGGTGTTGTAGTATCTCTCTCATCAACATAAAATTTTTGTATAGCATTTATACGCTTTTCTCTATTTACAAGACTTATTTTTTTACCATTTCTTCCTCTGGTATAAAGTTTCCCTCCTGTAAAATTTGTAATCCCCGCAAAATCTTTACGCATTTTTAACACAGGTCTATCAATACGCATCCCATAAATTTGATGCCTACTAAGCCAACTATTTACAGCAAATGGACCGCCCGTCATTTCCAAAACTCTATCCGATGTCGTATTATTGCTTCGCGCAAGCATAAGCTCTATACATTTCCTCAATGTAACTCGATAAACTTTTTTTACATTCGGAGTTTTTTTACTTCGCCCAACAAATAAAACATGTTGATTTAAACTCAACCTACCGCTATCGACCAAAGATAAACAAGATAGTGCTATTGGAATCTTATAGCTGCTCGCCATAGGAAAAGCTTCATGCGAATTAAACTCAACTCGCCGCCCACTTTCAATATGAAGAGCTGCAACCCCCATCTCCCCAGGAACCGATGTACATATTTCTTGTACTTTTTTTTGAATATCAAAATCGCAAAATAAGAAAAATGAATTTGTATTTAAAACAAAACTTAAAACTATTACTTTTTTGAATTTCATTACTTGCTTCCTTTTTTTATTTTTACCTAAACAACTTCCCCCCGATTTAGATAAAACTCTATATTCTTAAGTTAAAATATGATGAAAGAATTTACTATGAAATTATAAAAAAGATCTATTCAATCTTATAAAAAAACATTTTTTCAAAAATATAGATTTTCAAAGGCCATGAGAGCTAAATTAAATGTAAGTAAACAGTGATAATAATTAATCAAAAGAGGAATAAATGTAATTGTTTGTATAACTAATTATTGGGGGAGGAAAGTCTAATGAATGCAAATATTTTATATGGGGCAATTTGCATTATCTTACTCTGAACAATCTCACAATCATATGCTGGAAAAAGGCATGCTCGAAGTGATGCATTCGACCGACCGATAACAAGACAAAAATCTGCTGAATTAGAACAAGAAAGTCAGCAGGCTAAAATGTTAGTAGCTCAATCTGCTGAAGAATCAATTATAAAGATGACAGATGAAGAAAAAGAATTATTAGCAGAAGGCGTTAAACTTTTTAATCTTGGTAAATATTTAAAAGCTTTCGAAATTTTTTATCCTTTGGCAAAAGAAAAAGAAAACTTTCTTGCAATTTATTATCTTGGAATGCTTACGGTAAAAGAATTTAAAGCTCCTTTTACTAATCCAATACCCGATGAAATGTATATCTAAAAAATAAAAGGGGTGAAAATATCACCCCTTTTTAATTTCATTAATTTATACTCCAAATAGTTTTTGCACATTTGCAGATGTCATCATCGCAACATCTTCTATAGAAATATTACGCAATGCTGCAATTGCTTGTGCAATTATCGGAATGTATTTGGGATGATTTTGTTCTCCCCGAAACTGTTGCGGTGGCAAAAAAGGGGCATCCGTTTCTAAGATTATATGTTCAAGTGAAATGTTTTTAACTACTTCTCGAAGCTTGTCATTTTTGGGATAAGTAATAGGACCACCAATTCCTAAAAAAAATCCTAAATCTAAAAATTTATCTGCTATATTTTTGTCATAAACAAAACAATGATTAACTCCGCGCACCTTTCCTTTAAATTCAAATAAAATTTCTAAAACTTCACTCAATGAATTTCGAATATGAACTTCAACGGGAAGATCATATCTTGCAGCAAGCTCTAACTGTGCTATAAAAACTGTTTTTTGCAAATTTTCATCAAATGGTTTATGAAAAAAATCTAATCCAATTTCACCAATCGAAACTATCTTGTTTTTATCTTTTTCTTTTACTAATTTTTCAATTTCATTTAAATCTCGTTCCCAATTTTCATCACAATCACAAGGATGGATACCAACTGCAGCAAAAACGTTTTTACATTTTATAGCTATAGCTACCGAATTTAACGATTCATTTAAACTAGTTCCCATATTTATTATTTTTGTAACCTTAGCAACAGCAGCATCTTGTACTATTTTTTCAATTTTGCTTAATTCTTCTGCATTTAGAATTTCATTAATTTTCTTGCTAACCATCATATTTAACTGGCAATGTGAATCTACAAACATTTAACTCCTTTATAAATTTTATGATCAATATTTATTTTTAAAGAGCATACAAATTTCATAAAAAAGGAGCGAATTAATTCGCTCCTAAATCTTTTTATTTTTACATTATTAATTTAACTAATAGGCTCGCTCATCTGTGAAATAAGACCTCTTAAAAACCTATCCACGTTGCTACCTCTATCATTTATATCTTTTTTCCCATATAATTTTCTAAAATCAGCATGCTCTTTATCGCTAAATTCACGCTCTTTAAGCACTTGATTTGCAATTGCACCTTCTGGCGAAACATCATATCTAATAACTAATTGCGAAAAAGATTTTTTACCCTCATGCACATCAATATTCAAAGTTAAACTTCTATGAATTTTGTAAAATTGAATTTTTTGATAAATTTCGAAAAAATCTGAAAGCATCGATTTCATATAAGAATGATTAGGATCATTTCCATTTATTTTTGTTGCAACATTGTACACAGAAATATCTTTTTTAGAACTAGCTTTTCTTGCTGCCCAATTTTTTAACCAAATATCATGAATTGGGTCTATATTTCCAATAAGTTGAATAGCATCTCCTAGAGAATAAAAATTTAAAACAACAGTAGCATAAGAAGCAAAATTCTTATCAACATTCTGTCTAACAGGAGTTCCAATGTTTATCATCAAATCAATAGAATCAACAATAGAGCCACTTAACCTCTGTACAAAATGCCTTTTTCTCAAAACATTCGATGCAAAATTAACAACGTTTCCGCCATGACTATGTGCAATTGTTATAACCTCGCTAACATTATCTCGGACTGACCTAATATATTGAGCCAATAAAGCACCTCCAATCATGCGATGTATATAATCATTTTTGCCACTCCAAAAAAAGGAAATTACATAAATTGGCCGCTGTTTTGCATTTGAATACAACATTGCAAAATCTTTTATAGAGCTAAAAATAAAACTTTTATCATCTACTTTTGATAATTCAGGAGAATCTGACGCAAAAGTACCATGAACTAAAAATAGAATTATTGGGTTTTTGTTTTCAAAATTTTCATTACCACAATAATATAAAATTCTATTTATACCCTCGTTTTTACTATAAGATTGATCCTGCAATAAATTTTTATTAAATACTACATCAAACCAATTCTTATTGTTTTCTATGCTTTTCTTTTTTGAATGAACTAAAAACTCTTTCCATAAGTCAATCTTAGGTGTAGCAAAATAAGCATCTTCAATTATGTCATCCAAAACTTGATCTATTTGACCTATTGAATTTTTAAAAATGTTCTTTAAATTTTCTGCATACTCCGAAATAGTTCTTTTTTTTGTAATATATTTTTTAGCAACATCACTCAAAAATAAAAATTGTTCCATTTCCTTTGCAGTAAAACTTTTTACAGCTTCTATTTTACTTTTAACACCCTGTTTTACGCTTTCATAAGCAGTTTTAGCTTTTTCAATTACCCCACTAAAAAAACCTTTAGGGGATAAATTTAAAGATAAAAAAGAAGAATATAATAAAATAATAACAAATTTGATAAAAAAACTATTTTTAATATTCACATAAACTCCTATTTTGAATAAAAAATAAATATTAAAAATAGTTTAAAAAAAATGAATTTATAAAATCAACTTTAACAGAAATATGTAAAATACCTTCATTTTTGCCATGTTTTAACAATATAAATATTTTATTGCAATTTGAAATATTTTTTTGATATATTAAGTTTAACAACTAGTAAAATTGATATAATGTTTTATATTAATCACATAATGTATCAATAAGTATTTATTTTTTTAATAAAAACGAAAAAGGAAATATAATGAAAAACGTATTTAGAAAATCGATTATTGTTACCTGTGCATTAATTTCAATGCACTCTTCAGTTATGTTCGGAATAACAGAACAAGAAAATAGAAAACTTTTGGACTTACAGTCAGTAGTATCATTTATTAAACAAGGATCACAAGAATTATTACATCGTACGAATTTACCTAATAATAAACAAAGTTTTATCCATTCTTTAACAAACATAACAGACTTTTATTTTCGTAATGAATATATGAGTATGTCATTTAATCGATTTTTAGCATTTCATGGGGAAGATAGAGAACTAAATACTGAAGCCTTATTAAAAAGAGTTACAACTCTTACTCAAGGGATATTAAGAAGAATATCTGAAATTGAAGCAGGACCTAGTTATCATGGGCTTGCTCCAGAACTCGTAGGTTCTTTAAATACTGTAAAACAAGAAGTTCAAGCTTCATTAGCATTAGAACGATAATTTTTGAGATATTTAATTTATCAACAAAAAAGGCTCCGAAAATTTTCGGAGCCTAATTTTAATCCTGGCAGTACCTATTTTACCGTGCCGTCTCCAGCAGAGTATCGTCGGCGTGATGAGCTTAACTGCCGTGTTCGGAATGGAAACGGGTGTTTCCTCAACACTATCACCACCAGGAAATTTTCAAAATTTATCTGTGATTGAAATATTTGTAACGTAAAGCCTTATAATTTTCTCAATTAAAAAATCAATGTAGACAAAACCCTCGATCTATTAGTACTGGTTAGCTCAATACATTACTGTACTTACACACCCAGCCTATCAACCTTGTAGTCTTCAAGGGATCTTACATGTTAATTTTCATTACTCAAACCGAAGCTCAAATAAATCTAATTAACGGGGTATCTAATCTTGAGGTGGGTTTCCCACTTAGATGCTTTCAGCGGTTATCCCATCCAAACTTGGCTACCCAACGTTGCTTTTGGTAAACAATTGGAACACCAGAGGTTTGTTCATCTCGGTCCTCTCGTACTAGAGACAAATCCTCGCAAATACCCTACGCCCACGATGGATAAGGACCGAACTGTCTTGCGACGTTCTGAACCCAGCTCGCGTACCGCTTTAATTGGCGAACAGCCAAACCCTTGGGACCTTCTCCAGCCCCAGGATGCGATGAGCCGACATCGAGGTGCCAAACCCCCTCGTCGATGTGGACTCTCAGAGGAGATCAGCCTGTTATCCCCGGCGTACCTTTTATCCGTTTAGTGATGGCCCTTCCATATGGTACCACCAGATCACTAAATCCTGCTTTCGCACCTGCTCGACCTGTATGTCTCGCAGTCAAGCTCCCTTCTGCTTTTACACTCTATATGACGATTTCTATTCGCCATGAGGGAACCTTTGAACGCCTCCGTTACATTTTGGGAGGCGACCACCCCAGTCAAACTGCCCACCAGACAATGTCCTTCTTCCGGATCACGGATAGAAGTTAGATTTTCGAATCATTCAGGGCGGTATTTCAATGATGACTCCGCTACAGCTAGCGCCATAGCATCAAAGTCTCCCGCCTATGCTACACAGACTAAACCAAAAATCAATGTCAAGTTGCAGTAAAGGTGCACAGGGTCTTTCCGTCCTATCGCGGGTAACCGGCATTTTCACCGATACTACAATTTCACTGAGTCTATCATTAAGACAGCGCCCAAATCGTTACGCCATTCATGCGGGTCGGAATTTACCCGACAAGGGACTTCGCTACCTTAGGACCGTTATAGTTACGGCCGCCGTTTACTGGGGCTTCGATTCAGAGCTTCGCCACGAATGACTGACTCCTCCTGTTAACCTTCCAGCACTGGGCAGGCGTCAGACCATATACTTCCTCTTACGAGTTTGCATGGCCCTGTGTTTTTGTTAAACAGTCGCCTGGGCCTCTTTGTTGAAACCAATACCAGCTTCGCTTGTAAAACAAACTAACCAGATTGGTACCCCTTTTCCCGAAGTTACGGGGTTATTTTGCCGAGTTCCTTAATGACAGTTATCTCAACGCCTTAGCATTCTCTGCTCACCCACCTGTGTCGGTTTACGGTACGATCACTTTTTAATTCGCTAGAGATTTTTCTAGTCAGTGTAGAATCAATCGAACATATCTTTCGATTAGATTGATATGCCCATCACACCTCAAAGATAACGATTTTGCGGATTTACCTACAAAATCCTTCTAAATGCTTAGCTTGGCAATCCAAAAGCCAAGTCAATCTATCTTACTGCGTCATCCCGTTGCTCAAACACTAAAAAGTGGTACAGGAATATTTAACCTGTTTTCCATCACCTACTCCAATTGGCCTCGGCTTAGGGATCGACTAACCCTGAGTGGATAAACCTTTCTCACGGAAACCTTGGGTTTTCGGCGAACAGGAATTTCACCTGTTTTTTCGTTACTTATGCCAACATACTCACTTCTTTAATCAACGTCACCTGTTTTTACAATCAAGCTCGTATCTATTAAAGAACGCTTCTCTACCACCACATTTTATCAATGTGATCCATAGCTTCGGTGGTTCGCTTGAGCCCCGCTTATACTTTAGCGCAAAAATACTTGACCAGTGAGCTATTACGCTTTCTTTAAATGATGGCTGCTTCTAAGCCAACATCCTGGCTGTCTAAGTATTTTCACATCTTTTGCCACTTAGCGAACACTTTGGGACCTTAGCTGATGGTCTGGGCTGTTTCCCTTTTGACCCCTGAGCTTATCCCCCGGGGTCTGACTCCTGTCTTCTAAAATCATGGCATTCAGAGTTAGTAAAAGTTTGGTAGGCTTACGCCCCCTAGCCAAAACTGTCGCTTTACCGCCACAACAAATCCAACAAGGCTATACCTAAATATATTTCGAGAAGAACCAGCTATTTCCTAGTTTGATTAGCCTTTCACTCCTATCCACAGATCATCCGAGCAGTTTTCAACCCACACCGGTTCGGTCCTCCATCTTGTGTTACCAAGATTTCAACCTGTCCATGGATAGCTCACTAGGTTTCGGGTCTACCCCACACTACTAATCGCCCTATTAAGACTTGCTTTCGCTACGGCTCCGTTCTTTCAAAACTTAACCTCGCAATGTAGGAGTAACTCGTTGGCCCATTATGCAAAAGGTACGTGGTCGCGCATACTTATATATCGCTTCCACCGCTTATAGATATTTGGTTTCAGTTTCTATTTCACTCCCCTCCCGGGGTTCTTTTCACCTTTCCCTCACGGTACTAGTTCACTATCGGTCATCAGAGAGTATTTAGCTTTACCCCATGGTCGGGGCAGATTCCCACGGAATTTCACGTGCTCCATGGTACTTGGGAGAATAAATATCATTTCAAATCAAATTTTCGTTTACAAGACTACAACTTTCTATGGTTGCCCGTTCCAGAGCATTCAACTAATTTGATCAAAACAACCTAATCATTGCATTAATTAGACATTAAATCCCACTTCCCTTACTTTGCAACGCATGCAAGCTTACACAAAATAAGTTTTCAGCTGTTCCCAGTTCGCTCACCACTACTTAGGGAATCACATTCGTTTTCTTTTCCTAGCGCTACTTAGATGTTTCAGTTCACGCCGTTGGCTTTTTTACTTTATAGATTCAAGTAAAAATGTTTAGAATTTAACCTAAACAGGTTTTCCCATTCGGAAATCTCCGGATCAATGCTTGATTGACAACTCCCCGGAGCTTACAGCAGTCTTCCACTTCCTTCATCGCCTTCTGATGCCAAGGCATTCTCCAAATACCCTTTTCAATTATCTACAAATTTATAAAAATTGTAATATACGTCGAAATATACCAGCTTTACAGATTACAAATATTTCAAAAGATCACAGAATTTTCAAACTCAATATCCAATAGAAATTATAAAACTTAATTTTGGTGGAGGTGAGCGGAATCGGACCGCTGACCTTCCGTGTGCAAAACGGACGCTCTACCAACTGAGCTACACCCCCGATAAGAGAAATTTTAAACCTAAAATCACCATAAATATGGTGGGCCTAAGTCGACTTGAACGACTGACCTCCCCGTTATCAGCAGGGCGCTCTAGCCACCTGAGCTATAGGCCCGAACCTTTAATAAAAAATGTTTGGATCTCGGAACTTTTTGTAATTATCACACCTTATTAGCCATAAAAAAGGCTTTTTTCTCCCTCGAAAGGAGGTGATCCAGCCGCAGGTTCTCCTACAGCTACCTTGTTACGACTTAACCCCAGTCATCCCCCATACCTTCAGCATTCGCCTCCTCATAGAGGTTAGCTAAAATGATTTCTGGTATAAACGATTTCCATGGTTTGACGGGCGGTGTGTACAAGGTCCGAGAACGTATTCACCGCATCGTTCTGATATGCGATTACTAGCGATTTCAACTTCATGGAGTCGAGTTGCAGACTCCAATCTGAACTTAGACTAATTTTAAGAGGTTTGCTCGCCCTCGCGGGTTGGCATCCCATTGTATTAGCCATTGTAACACGTGTGTAGCCCTAGACATAAGGACCATGCGGACTTGACGTCATCCCCACCTTCCTACTAGTTTCCTAGTCAGTCCCGCTAGAGTGCCTTCTAAAAGAAGTAGCAACTAACGGTAGGGGTTGCGCTCGTTAGAGGACTTAACCCAACATCTCACGACACGAGCTGACGACAGCCATGCAGCACCTGTTTATCTGTCTAAGTAAACTTAGAAAACTATATTTCTATAGCAGTCAGATATATGTCAAGCCTAGGTAAGGTTCCTCGCGTAGTGTCGAATTAAACCACATGTTCCACCGCTTGTGCGGACCCCCGTCAATTCCTTTGAGTTTTAGTCTTGCGACCGTACTACTCAGGCGGATCACTTATCGCGTTAGCTTCAACACAGATTTTGCTAAACAAAACCCACATTTAGTGATCATCGTTTACAGCGTGGACTACCAGGGTATCTAATCCTGTTTGCTCCCCACGCTTTCGCGCTTGAGTGTCAGCATTAGGCCAAGAAGCTGCCTTCGCCATCGGTGTTCCTATCGAGATCTACGCATTTTACCGCTACTCCGATAATTCCACTTCTCTCTCCTAAGCTCTAGCCAATCAGTATCAACCGCCGATCCTCAGTTAGGCCGAGGTATTTAACAGCTGACTTAATCAACCACCTTCACGCTCTTTACGCCCAGTGATTCCGAATAACGCTCGCTCCCCTCGTATTACCGCGGCTGCTGGCACGAAGTTTGCCGGAGCTTTCTCTAGTGGTACCGTCATCCCCTATACGTATTATTTATAGGTCTTTCTTCCCACTTAACAGGAGTTTACAATCCGAAAACCGTCATCCTCCACGCGGCGTCGCTGCATCAGGCTTTCGCCCATTGTGCAATATTCCCCACTGCTGCCTCCCGTAGGAGTCTGGGCCGTGTCTCAGTCCCAGTGTGGCCGTACACCCTCTCAGGCCGGCTAACCATCATTGCCTTGGTAAGCCATTACCTCACCAACTAGCTAATAGTACGCAAGCTTATCTTTCAGCGGTAGCAAAGAGGCCACCTTTTACCCCGTAGGGCGTATGCAGTATTAACTCCGATTTCTCGGAGGTATTCTTCACTGAAAGGGAAATTCTCACGCGTTTCTCACCCGTCCGCCACTTTACTTGTTTCCGAAGAAACTTTCTCGTTCGACTTGCATGTGTTAGGCACGCCGCCAGCGTTTATTCTGAGCCAGGATCAAACTCTCCATATCATAACATTTAATATTATGCTTGATATTTACAAAAGAATTGCGAGATCCAAACATATTTTTCGACTCGCCCATTTCTAATTTCTATGGATGTCAAAAGAGTCAATTTTTTTACCTCCAAAAACAGTAACTTTCTGTTGCTTAAGATCGCTCTTTTCTTCGATCCAGAAAGTACTTATTTCAACCTCGATCTTCGACTTGCTGTCTTGATCATGGAGCTAATTGTATAACCTTTTTTTTAGAGTTGCAAGGTTTTTTTTCGTTTTTTTTATTTTTTATTTTATTTTTCAAATATCAATCTCCGAAAAACACTTGCGGATCGATGATTTCAATGAAGATATTTTTTTCATTTTTTTTAAAATATTTTAGAAAAAGCTCAAAAAACAGACCTCTTTTCAATATTTTTTTTATAAAAATATACAATTTCAACATCTTCAAATTGCAGTATTATTGTTAATACTAAAACAAACAATTTCTATCTCAATAATGTAATGTAAAAAATCATTAAACATTCGAACTTAAAAAACAAACAATTATATACCTTTAATTAACTTCAAAACTTTAATACATCAATTATTGACAAATAGTAAAAATATATCTTACTATTAATAATAATGTAATTAATAAAGGAGATTAATAATGAAAAAAGTAGGAAAAACGCTAAAAAACAATGGCCCCGTCTCAAAATCTAAAAAAAAGAACTTTGGTAAGAATGTTTTATATTCACAGAAAAAATTTGTAGATAAAAAGCATTTCCCAGATAGAACATGGGCAAAACCAAATGAAGGCAGAAAAGGTCCCAAAATATAATATATTCTTAAATATTATAAGGAGCTTTCAATAAGCTAAGTTCTTTTTTATAATCTATTCTATAACAATATATAGGATAAAAGTTAGTCTCAATTAACTTTTATCCTATATATTGTTAAAAGATAACCTTCATTAAACATTTAAACTTTTGGTATTAAATTATGTTAATTGACGAATTACGAGAAAAGCTCAAATCGGTAGAACCTGATTTAAAAACAATAAACCTTTTTTGGGAAAACAATAAACTTGAAGATAAATACAACACTTTAAATCAAACAATAAATTCTGAAGAGTTCTGGAAACATCCTAACCAAATAAATTTGTCCAAAGAATTCCAAAACATAAAAGAACTCCGTGAAGACTACTCTACTATCAATAATTCATTTAAAGATCTTTGCGAACTTATCGAACTTTTTGGCGAAGATGAAAACGAGTTAAATAAAGTAAAAGGAGAGATTCACCAACTCTGTAGAAAAATTAGCAAATTCAAAATCGAACTTTTATTAAACAAAGAAGAAGATAAATATAATTGCTTCTTATCAATAAATTCGGGAGCTGGTGGAACAGAATCCCAGGATTGGGCCAATATCCTTCTTAGAATGTATTTAAGATTTTGCGAACGTGAAGGTTTCAAAGTTGACGTTCTAGATTATCAAGATGGTGAAGAAGCAGGAATCAAATCTGCTGTTTTATTTATCCGCGGTAAAAATGCTTTTGGGTTACTAAAAGCTGAAAATGGTATTCATCGCTTAGTTAGAATTTCCCCTTTTGATGCAAACAAAAAAAGACATACATCATTTGCCGCTATAACAGCAACTCCAGAAATTGCAGATGCTAAAATTGAAATTAAAGATGAAGATTTACGAGTCGATACTTACCGTGCCGGTGGAAAAGGTGGACAACACGTCAACAAAACAGACTCGGCTGTACGAATAACACATATTCCATCAGGAATAGTAGTTCAATGTCAAAATGAAAGATCGCAACTGCAAAATAAGCAAACCGCTATGAAAATGCTTATGGCTAAATTAGTAGAAGTACAAGAACAAGAAAAGAAGACTAAAGAATCTTCAGTTGAAAGAAAGAAAATTGAATGGGGCTCTCAAATTCGCTCTTATGTTCTTCACCCTTATAAAATGGTAAAAGATCATAGAACTGATTTGGAATCACCGCAACCTGATTTAGTACTTGATGGTGACATTATGCCTTTTATCGAAAAATATTTAATCTCTGCAAATGGATAACTTTAAAAAATGATTTTAGAAAAAATAAAAACCAAAGTTTTATCATTAACCAAATCTACCAGCAAGCCTAAAATAATTTTGGGCTTGTCTGGCGGTGCCGACTCTACTTTTCTTTTTCATGCATTAAAAAATCTTCATCATGAAAACAAAATCACACTTATTGCCGCACATTTAAATCATGGTTGGAGACAAGAAGCGATAATCGATGAAAATTTTTGCAGAGATTTATGTAATCAATTTCAAATACAACTCGAGATAGTAAATGCATCTTCATTTGATCCTATAAAATCAAATGGCTCCAAAGAAGAACTCGGAAGAAACCTACGTAGACAATTCTTTGATGAATCAGTACAAAAACATAATGCTGATTTCGTAGCACTTGCACATCACTTGCAAGACCAACAAGAAACATTTTTGTGGCGAATTTTACGCGGAACAACTTTGAGCGGTTTAACATGTATGAAAGAAATAGATGGATTTTACATTCGTCCACTTCTTGATATTTCAAAAGATGAAATCTTAAATTATTTAAAAGAAAACAATCTTACATATATAGAAGACGAAAGTAATTATAGTGAAAAATTTCTGCGTAATCGCATTCGTAAAAATATAATTCCAGCTCTCAGAGAATGCGATAGTCGCTTTGATATTAAATTTCAAGATACTCTTACCGCGCTCATCAAAGAAAATGAATTTTTAGATCAATTAACAAACGACATATTTATCAATATGTTTCAACAAAATGATAAACTGCTTATTGGTAATTTAAAAACATTCCTTGCGACGCATGAAGTTTTACAAAATAGATTAATCATCAAATGGCTTTGCAGTGAAAAAGTAAAATTTCAGATTAGTTCCAATTTTATAAGCGAAATAATCAAATTCTTAAAATCCAAAGAAGGCGGATCACATACACTTCATCAAAATTGGAAAATCAATAAAAAAGGCACTTCTTTTTGGATTTCAAAGTAATTCAAACAGTTCTCTTTAATTTGTAACCCAAATACAAAAGAACTTCTCGTCCTTTTTCCTTTATAACCTCTAAAGCTTCCCCACTTTCTTTTCCAAGAGGAAGCAAATTTAAAAAAGCTAAATCATTATTAATTGGAGATAATAAAAAATCCTTTTGAGGGGTAAGAGCAACAGGATAAGAGTAAGCAAAAAACATCAAATTTCGATTTTCATCAAATTTTATAGCAATATCACCAAGATTAGCATCGCCTCCATCCAAATTTATTATTTGATATACTCCAGCTCTTTCTTTCCATTCATTACTATAATTAGGCGTATCAATCCGCAAACCCCACACAAAATTTCTCCCATTTTCATTTGCTATAATGAAATCATGTTCTGCTTTATTTTCAAATCTAAAACCTAAATCTGAATATTTACTTGCCTTGGATCCATCCAAATTGCACAATTCATAAAATCCAGTTTCAGAATTTCTTGAAAAATAAAAAGATTTTTGAGAGCTTTCAAAAATTAATTTGCCATTTTGTTTTTTTATTTCAGCAACACCGGCTGATAAATTATATAAACCTTCAACTTTGGATCCATCACAATCATAGTTCTGTAAATCATCTGTTTGCACATTGCTATTTTCTAAATTTTTTTGTTTTAATATCAAACTCAAAACTTCAAAAATTATTTGGCTTGATAAACCGCCAGAAGGGAAAGAATTTAATAATACAACTACTCCAATTTTACATTCTGGCAAGATTACAACCAAACCATTAAATGGAGTCACAAATCCATAATGAAAAGCAATCGGACCTGAATAATTCAATTTATGATTCGCATCAAATTGACCAAGCTTCCATCCTAAGCCCATTTTAAAACCAAAATCAAAAAGATTTTCACTGTTTTGTACTGTGTACATTTCTTTAACTAAATCTTTTGAAAGAACTCTCTTGCCTTCAAAAACGCCTTCTGCAAAAATCATTTTTATAAAATTACTAACATCTAACACTGAAGAATTTAGTGCTGAGGCCGGGTAATAATTACCAGCAAACCATCTATCTTCCACACCTCTTGTATACCCTTTTGATACAAAATTATTTAATCGAGTAGTCAAACGAAAAGATGAAGAATTCATTTTTAAATCAAAAAAAACATATTTATCCATATATGATACAAAATGCTCTCCAGCTTTTTTTGAAATCAATAAACCTAAAAGAGTAACTCCTATATTTGAATATGCATAAATAGGATCGCTCGAAGAAAATCGATAAGTTTCGCTAAGTTCTTTTAAAAAATTGTTATCCATCTCTGCAGAAAAATCTACATGTGATTTGCCATGTCCATCCTTAAGAAAATCTCTTGGCAATCCGCTACAATGACATATAAGATCTCGCAGAGTTATATCTTTTTGATTTTTATTCAATGTTTTAATAGAAAAATCGGGCAAATATGTTTGCAGTGGTTTATCAATATCAATTATTCCTCGATCATAAAGTTGCAATATGGCAAAATCAGTAAAAAGTTTTGACATCGAACCTAAACAATAAACAGTTTCAGGCGTCGCAACTTTTTGTTTATCTCTGTCTGCAAAACCAAACCCCTCTGACCAAATCACATCGTGATCATCGATCACTGCTATGCTCAACCCTACAATATTTTTTTGGTTCATTTCTTTTTTGATTAACGTTGAAAGATCCTCTTTATTTTTACCAGACAAACAAAAACAATTTGGTACGAGGAATAAAAGCAAAATTATAAACAGGAAAATCTTTTTCATTTATATTTATCCTTTTATTTAATTTTAAATATTTTATTTACAAGACAATTAAAAATAATTTATAAACGTTCATTATGAAAATTCGAGTTTTAGATAATATAAAATAAAAAAGAAAGGTAACAAATGTTAAACAGTTTCAAAAAAATATTTTTATTCGTTCTTGTTCTAAGCCTAACGTTAACAAACTTTATTTTTTCGAAAGAATTAAAAGCTAACGAATCTCTCCCGCTATTCGACCAATTTCCAACTCTTCAAACACAATTGCCTTACATCCCTTTTGCAAATCTTCCAACCCCAATCACAAAATTAAACAATCTATCCGTAAAATTAAACACCTCATGCAATATTTTTGTAAAAGATGATGGCTTAACTGAAGATCCTTTCGGCGGCAGTAAGCCAAGAAAAAATGGTTTTACATGCGCTCAAGCCAAAGCTCAACAAGCAAATGCTATTTTAGCAATGGGTCCCGCGGGATCAAATTATGTTGTATCCGTAGCTCAAGATGCAAAACAACTCGGAATAAAATGCATCGCCCTTTTAACTCCGCAACGTCCAACCGCTTACACAATACGCAATCTGCTTTTAATGAAATATTTCGATGCAGAAATACATTATTACAAAAATTGGGCTGAACGTAATGAGGCTGTACGAGAATACCAAAAAAGTTGTCAAAATTATTATATGCCACTTGGAGGATCAAACGAAATTGGCTGTGCAGGTTCTGTAAATGCAGCACTAGAATTAAAAAAACAAATTGATGATAAAATTTTACCAAAACCAGACTATATTTATATCGGATTTGCAACTATGGGATTCATTGCTGGATTAATGCTCGGATTAAAAGTTGCAGGTTTAGATGAAGTAAAAGTCATTGGAGTTCGAGCTATTCCTCAAAGTTATGAAATAGAAACAGCAGAAGATATTGCAAGAATCCATAACTTAACTGCGCAATATTTAAACAAATTAGATCCATCATTTCCAAAGTTTGAAATCAAACCAACCGATGTTTTAGTAAACAACAATTTCTTCGGCGAAGGCTATGCGCATATCACACCGCAAGTTCACAATGCTATCAAGCTATTAAATGAAACAGAAAAAATTAAGCTTGAAGGTACTTATAGCGGAAAAGCTTTTGCAGCTCTGATTGATGATGTACAAAATAAAAAATTAGAAAATAAAACAGTTCTATTTTGGAAAACAAACACAAGCGGTGATTTATCAGAAATCACTAGTCAAGTTGATCCCAAAACACTACCTGAAAAGTTGTACCGCGATTACTTTGAAACAGAACTGCAACCATTAGATTTAGGCTGCTAAAGGAATTCAGTGAAAAATCTAAAAATATTATTTATTGCTAGCATATTCATTACTAGTACAATTTCTTGCAAATTTGTAATTAATCAGCCTGTTGTTGATTTACTTGTAAATATTCCTACAGAAGTAGATGCAAATCTTTCTGAAAAGACTTTTGGCCATTTGCCACAAAATGTAAGAAATTTTCTTGCGACTCTCCCTCCTGAAAATAGAAATCCTAATATTGATTCTCAATTATTATTTGGAGAAGAAGTAAGCATTTTAGAAGAAGTAGGCCCTGAAGGAGATTTCGTAAAAGTGGAAGCAATAGGCCAAGGCTTTGAAAATAAAAAAGTCATTGGTTACATCAATAAAACACAAATATTTTCTATCCCTAATGCTATTGTTTGCAATCAAAAAGCAAAAATTTATTCACTCGAAGAACCTGCAAAAGAAATAATGCAACTTTCTCTTGGTACTAAATTAACTATAATTAGAAAGTTAGATGTTTCCTGGTACCAAATAATTTTACCTGATGGATCTTATGCAAAAATAAATTCTAATGATATTAACTCTTATGAATATTTGAGCGGTTTAACAGAAAAAGAATTAAGAACAAATATCATAAATTGTGCCAAAAACTTTTTAAGATATTCATACTGTTGGGGCGGATGTAGCTGCAACAAAGTTGATTGTTCTGGTTTAACTCGTTTAGCATATTTATGCAGCAATTTAACTTTGCCAAGAAACGCTATAGATCAATATTTAGCATGTAAAAAATTAGAAAATGGATCTCAATTAAAACCGGCTGATTTAATCTTTTATGCAAGAGCCGACAAACCAAAGCGAGTTTTCCATGTAATGATGTATCTTGGAGAAAATGCACTTATTGAATGCGGATGTCCTTTTGGTGTACGAATTTTAACAGGAGAAGCAAAATTCGGCAAAACAATAGAAACAATTAACGGTGAAGAAATTTTGAATAATGAGATTTGTAAAAATCTAGTTATTTATTTTGGAACATTCATAAACAAATAAATGAAAAAGAAGGAGCGAATAAATTCGCTCCTTCTTTTTTAAACAAATAACTTTAAAATTCGATACTAAATGCTGCGTAAAGTTCTAATGTCCTTGGAACATTCTGACCTGTAAACAAATAAGAAGCGCCTACATCAATTCTCTTTCTACTATCAAATTGATAAAGATAAGTCAGACCTAATCTATTTGCCAATTCATAAGTATCGTAAGTTAACATTGTGGTATCATATTTACTTTCAAGATTTCCCCGGCTTATATAATCTTTTGCTTTTAGACGCACATCATAATAAATATCTAAAAAAGATTTTTTCGAAAAAACATTTTCAAATTGATTTCCAAATCTTGCAAAAACCTGAGGCCCTCTTCGAACCCTGACAGATCTTGCTTCAGTGGCACAATTTCTCACCGTCACATCATCTTCCGAAAATGGTAACTTATAAACCGAACCGGACGTAGCCATTTTCAACAAACTATTTATAGGAGTAGTGGTTGCAACATCATAAGTAACCTTTTGCGGAACTCTCCTCACTACATTTGCCGGTATGCTACCAGTAACTTCTGTAAAAATATGTGGATTTATAAAATCATTAACACCCCATAAAAAAGAAGAAAATAATGACAACTCAACAAAACCACCATTTCCAAGCTGCGGCTTCCAGAGCTCGTAAGCAATTTTATCATTTGAAGTAGGAAACAATGCTTTAAATCCAAATATAAATCGTTCAAAATATCGAGACTTAATTTCAGTATTTATAAAAACTGATATATCTCCAAGGCCAACTTCCGTGTCTCTTTTGTTATAACCAATATTATTTGCACTTAAAATAGTTTCAACAAAATCATCCAGCGAGTCGTATGTATCAAAAAAATGAGGATGATATTGCGATAAAAGACCATGAACAGAGTCAGAAAAATTAGATTGCAACTCTATTTTATTTTTTCTTCTGACAATCGGTATTTCTAAACCAAATGAAATTCTTCCATCCCAAAAATGTCGCGCATATTTCGCTGCGAATGTTTGCATATCAGTAGATGCATGAAATTTGAGAGGTTGATCTGCTAAAACGTAAAAATAATGATACTGCGAACCAGGAGTACCATTTTGATGACCTGGAGTAGGAATTCCATCCGAAGAATCATTTTGATCTATTTTTCCTGCCCTAAGCAATTTACTTATCAATAACATATCTTGTAGTTCAAAAGAATTTCTACCAAAAATCAGTGATGCGATATCAACAGTATGTCCCGAAGAATTATAAGCTTTGTTTAACCACTTTGCATCCAAAGAAAACTCTACAAGATCTTTCTCCGCATAAAAAATAGAATGAAACGGCCAGGTTGGAATCTTGTAAATAAAATCATCATCCTTTAGTTCTTTTAGCTTTACTCTTCCATAAATATCATCCTTGAGAGCGCTCTTACGTACTTCATATGCTTGTTTTTGAATTTCTGTTTTTATTTCTTTATCTATTTGTTTTTCTAATTTTATATGCTGTTTTTCATAATCTTTTTGTTCTACTTCATCGACAGCTTTATCAACAACCAATTTAACCTCAGAATCGATCTCTTGAATTTCTCCACTCACCGGCTCTAAAGAATCAGTTTCTGTTTCATCTTTATCCAAAGATGCTATTAATGCATCTACCGGATCCTGTTTAATTTCTTTTGTCTTTTTGTCAACATTAGAAACTTGAGTAGAAGATGCAATCTCCTCTGCGCTCAAAACAGAGCAAGCAGAAAATAAAAAAATAAAAAAATATATTTTAAAATTTTTCATATTTTTCTCACTCCTCTAAATCATTATCCATAGCAGCACTTCTTCTTGCTCTTGGAACTGAAGCAGAATAAAGATGTTTTTTTACAGAATTTTGAATTAATTTACTTAATTCTTCTTTGGAAGATTTTTGTTCGAGTTCTCTTTTTTGTTTTTCAAGAAGCTGAACCTTTTCAGTTAAGTAAGTCACTCTCTTTTCTAAAGCTGCTACTTTTTCCTTTACCTTCTTTGTAATTATATCGTCAGCTTTAGTAATAAGAATTTCGAATCTTTCTTGAATCTTTCGATTAACAGTTTCAAAATCATCTTTCATAACCATGTTTTTATTAATTTTTGAAAGTTCAAAAAATGATTCGGATAAATCTTTTTGAAGTTTATCAAAAGCTCCATTCATGGATAAAATTCTATTATCCATTTCTTCAATTTTTGTTTTCATCTCTTGTTTAGTAACAGCACCAATTTTCAATGCCGACAAAGCTTCACTTTCACTAGCCAATCTTTTTTGAACTTCACCAATTAAATTATCAATTCCAAAAAGTTTACCCTCGAGTTCAACAACTTTTCCGCTTACAATCTTTTTTGCAACACCCTCGCTTGCTGTTTCTACATTTTTAAACTCTTTAGAAAAATTATCGGTTATATTTTCAACAACTTTATTTAACGATGCAAATCTTTTATCAACATCTTCAAGTTTAATTTCCAACTCTTTTTTCGCAGCTGAACTACTTACAGATTGTGAAATTGATTGAAGTTTTTCAGAAAAAGAACCTTGCAGATTTTCCAAATCTGTTTTCAAATTAGCAAGCTTACCTTCCACCTTGCCAACAGTACTTAAAAAATCTTCTTTGGTTACAACATCTTTACTAATTCTTGAAACTTCTCCGAGACTCAAAGTCAAATCTTTTTGTACTTTATCAAGCGAACCGCCTAAATCATTTATCTTTTTATCAACTTCTCCAACCTTTGATAAAGCTTCCTTTTTGGAAACGAATTCTGTTTTCATTCCTACTAATTTTAAGCTTTCACTTTCAATATTAGATTGAATTTGACTTATCATGCTATTTACATTTTTAAGTCTTTGCTCAAGCTCCATCGATTGATCTAATGTCATTTTTTTCGAAGAATTTGTTACATACTCTTGAACACTTTTTACTTCTCTTGCAAAATCATTTGAAACTTTTTCAACCATAGAACCTAAAGTCGTAAATCTCTTATCAACACCTTCAAGTTTATTTTCCAAATCTTTCTTTGCCGCCGCACTACTTACAGATTGCGAGATTGACTGAAGTTTTTCAGAAAAAGAACCTTGCAGATTTTCCAAATCTGTTTTCAAATTAGCAAGCTTATTTTCAACTTTACCAACTTCAGAATTTAACTCTGCTTTAGTTACAGACGTTAAAAGCACTCTGGCCATTCCACCAACTTCTGCAACAAATTTATCTTTTGTATCTACAAAAACTTTGCTTAACTCTTCAAATTTTTTATCTACTTCAGCAACCTTTTTATCAACACCTAAAGTAAATGTCTTTGATTCAAAATTGTCTTTTTTTAACTGTTCTATTACATCTTTTTTTGCACTCGAAAATGAAGTGGTTAATTGCGATAAATCTTTTTCGAATGTCTGAACTTTCGCTTCGAGCTCTTTTCTATCTACTAAGCTTCCACGAATAGCAGCAAAACCCTCAAATTTTTTGGAAAAATCTGATTGTACGGTTTCAAGTTGATTTCGCAAACCGCTAAATTGTTCCTCTACGGAAGAAAATTTTTCTTTAAATTCTTTTTGATTAGTTAAATCTTTAAGAGCTACTGCAAACTCAGAGACTTTTGAACCAAAATCCGAATTAAGTCCTCCAACAGACTCATTTATAGCCTTGAGTTTGGATTCCATATCTTTAAAATTTTCAGTCATCTCTTTTTTCGATGCAGAACCTAAAACAAGTCTTACCATGTTGCTCACTTCTGTATTCAACCTATTTTGTAAATCTTCAAATTCTTTATTCATCGATAAAAGCTTCACTTTAACTTCCGAACTTTTTTGATCTGCCATAGAAGCAATGTCTACCTGCATTTTATCAATATATGAATTTAATCCTTTAAGTTTGCCCTCTAATGCATCTATATTTACTTTGTATTCACTTTTAATCTTGCCTTCTAAAGTATCTATATTTACTTTAACAGTCGAAGAAACACCTTTTAAAGATTCTTGATATTGCGAAGCTTGCTCTTTCAAGCGCTTCTGCAATGCTCCTATATTTGCTGATAATTCGCTAAATTTTGTTTCGAACTGAGTCAATTTTTCTTTAGTATCTTTTTTTATGAGTAATCTTTTTTTATCAACCTCATTAATTTTGGAAAGTAAATTTTCTTGTGCCTCTTTTATAGACAACTTTACAGTATCTAAACTATCATCCAAAGAACGAAAATCCTGAGATATATTTTTTTGTAAAACTTCTCCATTACTTTTCTGAACTTCATCTACATTATCGGCTGTAATAAATATAGGGAATATAACCCCAACAAAATACCATAAATATAAGATTTTACTTTTCTTCATAATCACTTCTCCTTTAAAATCTCGTTATATTACCATTTAAGTCTATTCTAAAGCCTTTTCCACCCCTGGTTCCATAAACAATACCACTGGAAGCATCTTGAGTTACAAGATCTGCTGCATCTAATGTTGCAATATTACCATTGAATAATCTTACTTTTTGATTTCCATTTGCATCCCAAAATAAGACGCTTGTCGTTAAATTTGTTTGTCGTTGCAATAAATTCGAAATTAAATTTTTTGCAGTTACTGATAACTCTTTCGTATTATTTTCATACAATCTTCCACTGAAACTAGAAGATGTCAGATATTGTAAAACTCCATATCCACCAATTGTAGCTCCAGTGGTATTTAGATTTATTACGCTGTCGGATATATTGTCACCTAAAACAAATTTTCCATCATTATAAATCCAAAGCTCTCCGTTCAAAATAAATTTAAAATTATTCAAGGTACCAGGAGAAGATACTAAATCTAGTGAATTAATTTCAAATGTTCCGTATTGACCTATATAAATAATTCCGGCTTGCTCAAAATCCAAATTTACATAAGCTTTGTGTATAGATATTTTAGACCCCACACCAAGTAATGATAATGCGCCTCCGCTATCTCCATAAATATCAAATCGATCTGTTGTTGTATCGCCACCACCTATTATCAAATGTTTGAGCGAATCTATAAATATTTCACCCCCAATAATTGATATTATTCCAAGTCCTCGCAGAGTTAAACTACTCTCGCTATGACCTGACAATCTTTCATCAATCATAAGAGTCGCATTATTCGTAACAGCTAAAGCTGGTCTATTTGCATCCACAGAACTATCAAAATGTATAGTTGTTCCATCTTTAAATACGGCCGTACCTTTGTTTGCAAAAGCTAAACGGCTCAGTTCTGGCAAAGTTAAATCTCTACCAAAATAAACAATTGGATTCTCATATTTATCATCGAAATTAAATATAAGTTCACCACCGGTATCAAAATTTATCAATCCATTTATTGTCAAAGTCTTTGTTACATCAATCGTATTATTACGCCCAATAACATAAATAGTATCGGACAATTTAAGTTCAGTGCTTTCATCGTACATATAAACTGCAGATTCATTGGAAAGAGTTAAACTCAAAGCAAGAGATGCATGCACAGTGAAATCAACACCTTTATCTTGATTCAAAATGATATTGCCATTTGCATTGTATAAATTAATTCCAAAAACAGCTTCTTCTAAACTTATGATTCGCGAATCATAATTGAAAGATGTCGTTAATATATTTCCCCAAACATCATTCATTGTACTTGTTATTCTTGCATTCAAATAATTATATGTACTTGTTATTTCTGCTCTTAATGCAGCTTCAGAAGAACTATTAACAGTTATCCAAATATCATTCATCGTATTAGTTATACGATTATCTAAATATGCCGACGTCGTTAAATAATCGCTCCAAACATTATTCATCGTACTTGTTATTCTTGCATTCAAATAATTATATGTGCTTGTTATTTGTGCCAATTCGTTAGTAGCAGATAGAGTTAAAATATCATCCCAGACATCATTCATTGTATTTGTTATACGATTGTCCAAATATATTGATGTTGTCAGGTATTGTGACCAAATGTTATTCATTGTGTTTGAAATTTTTACATCTAAATATGTTACTGAACTTGTTATGCGATTATCTAAATAGACAGATGTTGTTAAATACTGACTCCAAATATTGTTCATCGTATTTGTTATTCGCGTATCTAAATAATTATATGTGCTGGTTATTTGTGTATTCAAAAATACTGATGTCGTTAGATAATCACTCCAGATATTATTCATTGTATTTGAGATTTTTACATCTAAATATGTTACTGAACTTGTTATGCGATTATCTAAATAGACAGATGTTGTTAAATACTGACTCCAAATATTGTTCATCGTATTTGTTATTCGCGTATCTAAATAATTATATGTGCTGGTTATTTGTGTATTCAAAAATACTGATGTCGTTAGATAATCACTCCAGATATTATTCATTGTATTTGAGATTTTTACATCTAAATATGTTACTGAAATTGTTATGCGATTATCTAAATAATTATATGTGTTACTCAATTCTGTATTCAAATATGCAGAAGTCGTCAGATAATCACTCCAGATATTGTTCATTGTATTTGAGATTTTTACATCTAAATATGTTACTGAAGTTGTTATACGATTATCTAAATAATTATATGTGTTACTCAATTCTGTATTCAAATATGCAGAAGTCGTCAGATAATCACTCCAAATATTGTTCATCGTATTTGAGATCTTAACATCCAAATATGTTACTGAAATTGTTATACGATTATCTAAATAATTATATGTGTTACTCAATTCTGTATTCAAATATGCAGAAGTCGTCAGATAATCACTCCAGATATTGTTCATTGTGTTTGAAATTTTTACATCCAAATATGTTACTGAAGTTGTTATGCGATTATCTAAATAATTATATGTGTTACTCAATTCTGTATTCAAATATGCAGAAGTCGTCAGATAATCACTCCAGATATTGTTCATTGTGTTTGAAATTTTTACATCCAAATATGTTACTGAAGTTGTTATACGATTATCTAAATAATTATATGTGTTACTCAATTCTGTATTCAAATATGCAGATGTCGTTAGATAATCACTCCAGATATTGTTCATCGTATTTGTTATGCGAGTATCAAGATATGCGGATGTTGTCAGATATTGCGACCAAATGTTATTCATTGTGTTGGTAATTCTTGTATCCAATGCCGCGGTATCAACTACTATTAAATCTTCATTTGCAACCTGTTTTATTGTACCGCTGTTGAGTAATGTTAAATAATTTGCGAGCGTAGTTCCAAAAGCAATTCCCCCGCTTAAACTATTTTGCATTCCATCTTTCCATAAAGTTGTACCATCAACCGTCAATGTACCAGCGGTATTAAATGTCCAACTATAATTTTTCATTCCCCATGTTGTTGGACCTTCGACATAAATGCTACCGCATGTTGTTGTTAAATTTCTACCCAATTCAATAAACACATTCGACATTACCATTTTCGAATCACCACTAAGAAGCCAAAATGGTTGAATTAAATCCCCCGCTCCTTTTATAGCAATATCTGTCAAATAAAGTGTCGATGCAGCATCAACTACAATATCTCCACCACTGCTTAAATCTAAAACATTTCCATGGCCATTTAAATTATTTGTTCCTATAAATGTCCATGTTGATGAAAGCGACGTATGACTGGTTAAATTTACATCTGTTGCATTGCTCCATGTTATTGATGCTGAAAATGTTAAGGGTTTTCCTCCAAAATCTAATTTATTGTTATTGCATTCAACAATTCCCGGACCAACTATTTGTTTCTGATCCAAAAAACTTAATTTATCTTCCAGCCTTAATCGACCACTGTTTAAATTTATATTTCCGCCGCACACACTTTGGATAGCAATTGTAAGTCCAGCAGAAGAATCAAGTAATGTAATATCGCCAGTAAATTGAGGTTGGCCTTCTATTCTATTTGCAGAATTTTGAACTGAAACAGTTTGCAAAACTTTTCCGATTCCTCGAAAACTATCACTTCCTCGCAAATCCAAAATTCCAGTCGTGTTGTATGTTCCCGTAATTAATAAAGAATTTCCCTGATCTTCTAAAATTCCACCTTTAAAAGCAATATTCATCCCGCTTACTGTCGCATTTGGTGCTTTTACCAGTGTGCCATTGTAGTTAAAAACCGGTTTATCAAAATTCATAGTCGCATTTGGTGCAATCTCCAAAGCTGAAATGCGATTTTTGAATGACAAATTATTTACTGCAACAAGTTGGCTCCAAATAACAAACCAAGCAACTGCAAAAAATATTGTTTGCTTTAGAAATTTAGCGGAAATTTTCATTATCATTACTCTCCTAAAAAAATTAGGAATCTAAATTTTTATAAGTTAATTGTCCTTGCGTAAGTTTTAAATTTGCTCCTGGTTCATATTCAACAAAAAAATTGTTTGCAGTTGAAGATCCATCTCCCAGAAATATTCCTTCCGTCTTTGCTCTTGCTTCGCTTTCCAAAAACGACTGTCCTTTGACATAAAATTGTCCTTTAGTGAAATTTTGCTGTGTTAGCGTAAAGTGCAAAGTACAACTATTTAAAATTAAGGTAGAAGAAGCGTCATCAAAAACAAAAATTGAAGTATTCGTATTTGTCTGCGGATCACAGCTAAAAGTAATCCAAGAATCTATTTCAAGACTTGAATTGGGAGTAATTTTTACCGAGGTTCCTTGGAAAGAAAATTTAGCGCTGGAAGATGTGGTAATCTTGGAATCTCCAATAATTTCCAAATAACCGGATGTAAAAGAATAATCTTTATCCAAGACAATCCAACTATCCATCAATGTTAAAGTTGTTGTACTAGATTCCATCACAAGTCGAGAGCCTGATACATTTGTTAATTTTAAATCTTTTAACTCCAAACCTTCGGTTGATCCGACAATTAAAATCCCAGAATCGCTCAAACTTAAACTATTTCCATCTCCATCGATAATTACTGAAGCTTTGATCAAAACTAAAATAGATAATACAGTTACCAATAAAAAAATCTTTACTTTCATAGAAACTCTCCTCTTTAAAATGTTTATTAAAAAATAAATTAAATTTCAATGTTTTAGAAAGTTTCATCAATAAAAATATGAAATTAACCAAATTTATTTAGCAAAAAAATAATGCCCCCAAAATAAAAATTCGGTATTAAAAGTCTTTATTGAAAGAAATATTAAATTCTAAAGTTTTAGGAACATTGCGACCATAAATTGTATAAATGCACCCAACAGCCATTCTTTTGAAATGACTAAATTGATATAAAAAATTTGCTGCGATTTTATGTTCTGCTTCAAAGCTATTTTTATTAAGATTTATGGTGTCATAATTGGTATCAAAGTTAGACCGACTAGCATAATCTCTATTTTTGCCACGAAATTCGTAATAAATATCTAAAAAACTTTTTCTGCTCAAAAATTTATCTATCACGTTTCCAAATCTAAAAACTATTTGTGATCCTTTTTTCATTTTTATACCAACAGACTGATCCGCCATCATAGCCACATCAGAATCCAAGACATTATATGCATTTTTAAATTGCACATCAGTACCGCCCATTAAAAGTTTATCGCCAACATTTGCACCAGGAGCGGGAGTTACCCCGTCATAAATTTTTCGCTGAGGAATTCTTTTATAAAGATTTGATGGAAGAGGCAAAGAAAATTCAAAAAAGAAGTTAGGATTAATATTATCATCTACTTTTTTGTAACCGCTAAAAAATGCTCCTATTTCCCAAAATCCACCATTACCCAAATCTGGATTCCAAAGTCTATCAGCACTTCCCTCTCTATAGCTTGTTGGAGCAACAACTTTTGCACCCAAAATTAAACTTTGAAAATGACGATCTTTGATTGATGTGTTTGCAAAAAATGTTAAATCCCCAAACCCAACTTCGCTGTCATGTTTGTTGTACCCGATTCCTTTTGCCTGCAAAATGTGATCAAAAAAATCTTCCAAATTTTCATAATTATCAAAAAATTGAGGCGTATAAGTTGATAGATTATTGCGCATTGCAACAGACATTTTTGACTCCATTACAATGTTGTTTTTACGGTTTACAACCGGAAACATAATACCTAATGAAGTCCCTATTTTTTCAAAAAAATGTTGCAGCGAAAAATTTACAAAAGTTTTACGAAAAGATGCATTAAATTTTAACTCTTGATCCGCAAGCTGATAAAAATAATGTTTAGTATCATCATGAACGAAAGGAGTACCACTACCTCCGGTTGAGGATAATAAACTATTTTTCAAAAGTTTGCTTACAGTCAAAATATCTTTTAGATAAATATGGTTTGCTTTAAAAACGTTTTCCGCCATGTTGTGACAAGACCCAGACGGCGAAAAACATTTATTCGCCCAGAGTGACCCAACGGAAATAAAAACTAAATTGTTTTTGTCATAAGGCAAAGCATAAGGGGGAAATGCAGGATATTTGTAAAAATCCAAAGATTCTTTGTTCAAAAAATGTCTTTCAAACTTTTTCTTCTCTTGCAATTTATTATCGTTAACATTTGAAAAAGATCGCTCTTCTACCACTTCGACTTTATCTTCATCCAAGCCTTTGACCAATGATTTCTGCTCTTGTTTATTAAAAGCATCTAATTTCTTTATTAAAAATTCATTTTCAACATTTTTGATTGTCTCCAAATCTATTTTTAAATTATCAAAATCCAAATCCCCTCCCGCTGTTAATTCAAATCGAAAACACAGCGAAAAAAGAAAATAACCTATAAATAATTTTTTATTCATTTAATCTCCAATTTTACAAATCAACTTCTATTTCCACTTGCATCGATACTAAAGCTTCTTCCACCATTTGTTCCATAGACAAAATAATTGCTTGGATTATCAAATAAGACATTATCCCCTGATAAAAGGCTTGCTACCACTCCATTGCCAAGTCTTACTTTATAATTTCCATCTTTATCCAAAAATAAAGTGCTAACTAACAAATTTGTACTTCGTTGTAGCAATGTTGCTATCAAATTTTTTGCAGTCACAGATACATCTTTTCTATTATTTTCGTACAATCTGCCACTGTAACTTGAAGATGTCAGATATTGTAAAACCCCATATCCTCCTATTGAAGCTCCTGTGGTATTTAAATTGATTACACTATCAGAACTGTTATCACCTAAAATAAATTTTCCATCATCATAGATCCAAAGCTCTCCATTTAGAGTAAACTTGAAATTATTTAATGTTCCGGCTGAGGCCACTTGATCCAAAGAATTTATTTCAAATATTCCATTTTGACCGATGTACAATATTCCTGACTGTCTGAAATCCATATTAATGTAAGCTTTATGAAGTGATACTTTGGACCCTATTCCAAGTAGTGACAATGCGCCGCCACTATCTCCATAAATATCAAATCTGTCTGTTGTTGTATCGCCACCACCGACTATCAAATGTTTCAGCGAATCTATAAATATTTCACCGTTTAGGATTGATATTATTCCAAGCCCTCGAAGCGTTAAACTACTCTCGCTATGACCTGACAATTTTTCATCTATCATTAATGTTGCGTCATTTGAAACGACTAGAGCTGGCCTGTTTGCATCCACTAAGCTGTTGAACTGAATCGTTGTTCCATCTTTGAATAATGCTGTTCCTTTGTTCACAAAAGTTAAACGACTTAATTCGGATAAAGTTAAATTTTTTCCAAAATAAACAATTGGATTTTCATACTTATCATCAAAGTTAAATATTAATTCACTACCTTCTTCAAAGTTTATTAATCCATTTATCGTAAATCTCTTTTGTACATTTATTATGTTATTTCTTCCTACCACATAAATCGTATCTGATAGCTTCAGCTCCGTATCTTGACCGGCTAAATAAATAATAGATTCATTTGACAATGTCAAACTTAGAGCAAGTGATGGGTGAGCTGTAAAATCAACACCTTTATCCTGACTCAAAATTTTATTTCCACTTGCGTTGTTCAAACTTATTCCAAAAACACTGCTTTCTAAATTTGTTACCCTAGAATCATAATTTAAAGATGTTGTTAATATATCTTCCCAAACATCATTCATAGTAATTGTTATGCGGCTATCAAAATATGCCGATGTCGTTAGATAATTTGACCAAATATTATTCATCGTATTTGTGATTCGAGTATCAAGATATGCGGATGTTGTCAGATATTGTGACCAGATATTATTCATTGTGTTTGATATCTTCACATCCAAATATGTTACCGAACTTGTTATGCGATTATCCAAATAAACTGATGTCGTTAAATACTGACTCCAGATATTGTTCATCGTATTTGTTATTCGTGTATCAAGATATGCAGATGTTGTCAGATATTGTGACCAAATATCATTCATTGTATTCGTTATTCGAATATTTAAATTTGTTGTATCAACTATCAAAAGATCCTCATTTGCTAGTTGTTTTATTGTGCCGCTATTGAGCAATGTTAAATAATTTGCAAGAGGTGTTCCAAAAGAAACATTTCCGCATAATATGTTTTGTAGTCCATCTTTCCACAATGTCATCCCATCAACGGTCAAAGACCCGGCTTGATTAAATGTCCAAGTATGATCTTTCAAAATAAATGTTGCAGGCCCTTCGATGTATATTCCGCCGCTTGTTGTACTAAAATCATCATCAAGTGCAGCTATGACATTAGACATTCGAACTTGGCTGCCGCCATTGCCCAAAACAAATTGATCGGCTGTAGAATTTAGTCCGCGCAAAACAATATCTGTTAAATATAAAGTCGAATCGTTTGCTACGAAAATTTTACCGCCAGTATCAAAATACAAAATATTTCCATTGCCATTTAAATTGCTAACACCTGTAAATGTCCATTTATTTGATAATGACATTACGCTATTCAAAACAATATCACCGGCATTATCAAAAATAAGCGGTGTTGAGTAATCATAATCCTTTCCACCCAGTAAAAGACTATTCCCGTTAAAGTTGATCTTGCCGCTTCCATTGACAGTGTGATCATCTGCGAATTTAAGATCATGTTCTAAATTTAAATTTCCGCCGCGAAGATTAATATCGGCATGCAAATCGGAAACAACTCCCATCGAAAGCGTGACTGTGGAATCTTGTAAAAATATATCATTAGCGAATTTGCCATATCCAACTATATAACTTTTACCACTTGCAGCCCAAATATCTTTTTCCAAAGTCCCCTCTGTCAAATTAAGCTTACTTGATTCCGTTAGCTTTATCGTACTGAGCGATGTATAAGATCCTGTAAGGTCATACTTAGCAGTTCCTGTTTGGTTATTTAAATTTGTACAAGAAAGCTCAACTCCAGGAGATATGACAATCGAACTATACGAATTTGGCCTAAGGGAACCATCCTGGAGTGAAAGATTTTTTAAAACATGTAATTTTGAATCGTTTCTAAGCGATATTATACTTGCAAGACCAGTAAAGAAAAATTTGGATGGAGAAAAATCATTATAAACAATAGCCCCGTTTACTACACTTGCTTCAGCTCCACCTCTCATTATTAATGTACCATCTTCGCCGCTTACACCTGTTCCAAACCGCAATCCATAATCAGGATCATTGGATGTTATAGTGAAAGTAGCCAAAACATCAGCATACACGTATCCATTTTTAATAGTCAGACCAAATGGATTTACTGCCAATGTTGCATAATCAAATGTTATATTAGATAATCCGACTGTTTCAAAATCTAAAGGTTGATTTGGAGATGTAGCAGTTTTTCTGCCAATGTATAAAACAGATCGTCCTCCCATAAATAAATCTGAATCCGTATGAACAGTACTCGTCATAGCCGAATCGTATGAAAATGTGTATCCACCTGAAAGAAAAAAATCATTGTAAAATTCTAATGCACCTTTATCAAATGTATAATTTCCATTCATTTCCAAAACAACATTATTCAAAATTATTCTTCCACTATCATCCAGACATCGCAATTTATTACCAGAAACTCCTCGAATAGTTATATCTTTCAATGTAAGAGTAGAACCTCGTTCAACAACAATAGCTCCGCTGTCTTCTAAATCTAGATATCTATTATTTCCTTCGATTATTACATCTTTACTAAATGTCCATGTTGATGAAAGTGAAACTTGCGAATTTAATTTTATGATTCCACCGCTTGATCCATCCCAATAAATTGATCCGGTTTGTGTACAATCCATTCTTTGCAAATACAGCTCTTGCGAAACCAAATCTACCGTTCCAAAATCTGGAAAACCAACTACTCCATAACAATCCATATCTCTATTCAAAACTATAGTGCCACCATTTAGTAAAACATTATTTACCAAATTTGAATTTATATCCCAATGCATTTCTGCATTTTCATCTTGCAAAGTTATTTGTCCTTGATAAACACCATTGCCTAAAATTTCTGCATGTTGCCCTTTAATTAAAATATTGGGACCATTTTGCCCTTGAAGTAACAAAAATATATCATTATCACCCAAATCAAGTTGGATTGGTCCAGTAAATGTTCCTGTAATTTGCGAAGAAAACGCCTCATCTGTTAGTGTATAATTTGTAGCATGTAAAACTAAATAAGCAGCATTATCAAAACTTAAAGAATATTTACATTCAAATGCCAATTCCCCATATCGCAGATCAAATGGGTATTTAAATAAAATAGTAGATCCATTTTTAAAATAAATTCTTCCCAAATGTGCATTAAATAATATTTTTCTATTATCGGCGAACTGCTCTTGATTCAAAACTAACATTCCAGAATTTATTACCCAGTCCGAACCAGACGCGACTCTCAAACATAAATTATTAACAGCCGTTCCATCTCCCAAAATTAAACCATAACTACTCAAGGTCGAATCTATAGAAAAGTTAGCTTGTTCATTTATATTAACTTCACCTTTTGTAAGCTGTACACCTGTAGATGTGATATGCAAAGTTGCATCATTAAAATTTAATTCTGAAGTTTGATCAACAAAATCTAAGGGTTGCGGTGATTCTGGAGTTAATCTACCAAATGAAAGAGTTGCTTGTTGTCCTACATTCAAACTAGAAAATGCATTAATGGTAGATGTTGCCTCACTTGTGTAGTAAAAAGTACAGAAACCAGTTAAATCTAATTTATTTGTAACTTCAAATGAACCAATCGGAAAAACTACATCGGTTTCCATTACCATCCTGCAATTATTAAAATGTACTTTTGAATTAAATGCTTCGAGCGAAAATGGAACCGCTCTTCTTATGTTTAACAGACTGTTTTCAAAACCAAGAGAACTAGTTGGTTTAACATCAAATCCACCGCTATCTGATATTATTAAATCATTTCCCATCGAATTGATTAAACAATAATCACCAAAACTAGTTATTCCTCTTAATGTAACATTTTGATCAAACATCAAATTTACATTATCAAAAAATAATCCTGCTCCAATTCCATAAATAAAAATTCTTCCCGTTGCATCACCAAAAGCGATCCTACTTCCATCAGCCGGAGAATACTGAGCAGCATAAACATTTTGACCAACTTCCACATTATTTCCAGCACTAAAAGACTCTGTAGCACTATAAAAAATGTAAGATTTCAATTCTCCTGATACTCCGCTGTCGAGGCCAACACCAAGTCGATCTCCTGCTGATCTCCAATTCAAAGCTCTTATTGTTTTGGCTTCAGCAACATATGCAGATGATAAATCAAATAAAGTTGGAGACTCTGTATAAAATTTCAAAAGCCTTAAGCGCTCTGTTCCCCCAGTCAAACCCGCGGCAACATAATTTAAGGTCGGATGCCAAGCAAGGGCTGTACATGCAGGTGTTCCAGATGTTCCAGCAGAAAATGAAGCAGCTAAAGTCAAAGAAGTAGCCCCATCAAAATAAAAAGCCAAAACTTGATATGGATTTGCTGCTAAATAAGCTGTTCCGACAGCCAAATAATCCCCTACAGGCTGCCAACTTAAACTACTTTTACTTACAGCCCTTGCATTTGAAAAAGTGTATGATACGTCAGCGGCGCCTAAAACACCCCCGCCCGAATAAAATGGATAAATTTGCACGTGCGAAGCAGTAGCATATCCAACCGCTAAAAAATTTCCACTCGGATGCCATGCAACAGCCGTGACATTTCGGGCATCATCTACCGAATATGTTAAAGTCAATGTTGTAATGGCACGATTAAATCTATAAACAAAGTTATCCGCTCCTGCGGTATTGTTTTTACAAATTGCTATGTAATCTAATGTTGGATGCCACCGCACATCGTTTACTACAGATGCTCCCGATATACTTATACCAACAGTCAATGTAACAGTATTTCCAGTCATATAAAAAATTTGCAATTCATTTGCAGCATTACTTCCAACCGCAAAATATTTGCCATCAGAAGACCAGCTTATATTTCCGATCGAAGAACCTACAGTTTTTTGATTAACCAAAACAGGATATTGCCAGCCAGAAGTATCGGGAAACTGTATGTCATTAATTCCTGATGAAAAATAAATTGTATGACCTTGACCATAAAACTTTCCACCACTCAAAAAAGTAGTTGGATATTTAAATGTTAAATCTTTATTGAGATATAAATATCCATCATTCATTGTGATATCGCCAGAGATGGGGAAATAACAATCATAAGTGCAAGTTGTTTGAGAGTCTTGCAAAATAAAACCACCTTCTAATGCCCCAAATCCTAAAATTTTATTATCAGCAGCACCGGTTACAAATGTTGGCGTTGTGGAAATTCTAGAAACAGCAGTATCTGACCCAACCGTAAGTGAATGCAATTTTGCGGGAAATACAAAAACTAAAAGTAAAATATTTAAATAAAGTAGACGCATTTCAAATCCTAAATTTTACAAATCAACTTCTATTTCCACTTGCATCGATACTAAAGCTTCTTCCACCATTTGTTCCATAGACAAAATAATTGCTTGGATTATCAAATAAGACATTATCCCCTGATAAAAGGCTTGCTACCACTCCATTGCCAAGTCTTACTTTATAATTTCCATCTTTATCCAAAAATAAAGTGCTAACTAACAAATTTGTACTTCGTTGTAGCAATGTTGCTATCAAATTTTTTGCAGTCACAGATACATCTTTTCTATTATTTTCGTACAATCTGCCACTGTAACTTGAAGATGTCAGATATTGTAAAACCCCATATCCTCCTATTGAAGCTCCTGTGGTATTTAAATTGATTACACTATCAGAACTGTTATCACCTAAAATAAATTTTCCATCATCATAGATCCAAAGCTCTCCATTTAGAGTAAACTTGAAATTATTTAATGTTCCGGCTGAGGCCACTTGATCCAAAGAATTTATTTCAAATATTCCGTACTGACCGATGTACAATATTCCTGACTGTCTGAAATCCATATTAATGTAAGCTTTATGAAGTGATACTTTGGAACCAATTCCAAGTAGTGACAATGCGCCGCCACTATCTCCATAAATATCAAATCTGTCTGTTGTTGTATCGCCACCACCGATTATCAAATGTTTCAGAGAATCTATAAATATTTCTCCGTTTAGAATTGATATTATTCCAAGCCCTCGAAGCGTTAAACTACTCTCGCTATGACCTGACAATTTTTCATCTATCATTAATGTTGCATCATTTGAAACTACTAGCGCAGGTCTATTTGCATCCACAGAACTGTTGAACTGAATCGTTGTTCCATCTTTGAATAATGCCGTTCCTTTGTTTACAAAAGTTAAACGACTTAATTCGGATAAAGTTAAATTTTTTCCAAAATAAACAATTGGATTTTCATATTTATCATCAAAGTTAAATATTAATTCGCTACCTTCTTCAAAGCTTATTAATCCATTTATCGTAAATCTCTTTTGTACATTTATTATGTTATTTCTTCCAATCACATAAATCGTATCTGATAGTTTTAACTCCGTATCTTGACCAGCTAAATAAAGAATAGATTCGTTTGATAGGGTCAAGCTTAGAGCTAGCGATGCATGTACTGTAAAATCAACTCCTTTATCTTGATTCAAAATTATATTGCCGCTTGCATTGTTCAAATTTGTTCCAAAAACACTGTTTTCTAAATTTGTTACTCTAGAATCATAATTTAAAGATGTTGTTAATATATCTTCCCAAACATCATTCATAGTAATTGTTATGCGACTATCAAAATATGCAGATGTCGTTAGATACTGTGACCAAATGTCATTCATTGTATTTGTTATTCGTATATTTAAATTTGTTGTATCAACTATCAAAAGATCCTCATTTGCTAGTTGTTTTATTGTGCCACTATTTAATAGCGTCAAATAATTTGAAAGAGGGGTACCAAAAGAAATATTTCCGCTCAAACTATTTTGTAATCCATCACGCCACAAAGTTACGCCATCAACAGTCAATGTTCCCGCTTGATCAAATGTCCAACTATAATTCTTCATTGCAAAAGTAGAAGGCCCTTCAACATAAATGCTTCCACATGTTGTAGTTAAATTTCTATCAAGTTCTAAAAACACATTCGACATTATAATTTTTGAATCTCCGCCAAGAAGCCAGAATGGTTGAATTAAATTACCAGCACCTTTTATCGCAATATCTGTCAAATAAAGTGTAGATGCAGAATTAACAACTATATCCCCACCACTACTCAGATCTAAAATATTTCCGTTTCCATTGAGATTGCTAATACCTATAAATGTCCATGTATTTGTTAATGATGTCCTAGAATTAAGTTCAATATCACCTGCCTGACTAAATATCATTGGGCTAGTGAATGTATAATCTTTTCCGCCATAAGCAAGTTTTTTACCATTGAAGTTTATAGTACCACTTCCAACTAAAGCTTTATCATCAGCAAAAGATAAATTACTTTCCAAATTTAAAGATCCACCATTTAAAATTATATTGCTATTTAATGTTGCTGGAACAAGAACAGAAAGGGTAACCGTAGAATCCTGCAAGAAAATATCACCTGCAAATTCACCACTACCATATATGCAAGGTTTACCGCTGACAGCCCAAACATCAGGTGTTAATTTACCTTTTTTTAGATTTAAATATTGTCCATCATCAAGCTGAACTGTTGCAAAAATAGTATTCGTACCAGATAAGTCATAAGAAACATCATTAATTTGATAATTTGTATTCAAAGAAGAAATCTGTTTTCCGGATGCAATATCAATAGAATCGTAAGAATAAGTCCTGATAGATCCTTCTGATAAACTCATGTTTTGCAAAACATATATTTTTGCAGGAGACTGCAAAACTAATCTTGCAGCAGAATCGGCAAAATAAAATTTGATAGGCACCATATCATTAAAAACTAAAGCTCCATTTTTTACGGTCAAATCAGCCCCTGATAAAAGAGTAAATATCGCATCGTCGCTTGCGATACCAGTTCCAAACCGCAAACCATAATCTGGATTTGTTGATTTGATATCAATATTTGAATACATCCCAACTTGCAAAGCCATTGTTTTAAGGGTCATCCCATTTGGATTTACTTCTAAAGTACCATGATCAAAATTTAGAATACCACTCATACTTTCACCTTCAATAGGCTGATTTGCAGATGTAATACTTTTTCGACCTGTTGATAGTATTGCATGCCCTTCGATACTAAGCTGCGAATTTGCATGTAACGTACTCGTTTCTGCCGAATCTAAAGAAAAAGTATAATTTCGTCCTGTGAAAACATTATCACCATAAAACTCAAAAGCACCTTTTTCAAATGTGTAATTTCCATTAAGTTCAAAAATAACATTCTCTAAAATTATTTTTGCTCCATCATCAAGACACCTCAGTTTTTGTCCGGATAAATTTTTAATAGTTACGTTGCGAATTTTTAAAGTAGAACCTTGTTCTACAACCAAAGCTCCAAAATCTTGTAGTGTCAAAATATATCCATTGCCATCCAAAGTAACATCTTTACTGAACGTCCAAGTAGAAGAAAGAGAAATTGCTGAATTTAAGCTAACAAAACCGTCCATAGACCCATCAAAATAAATCGAAGCTGTTTCGGTATGCTCTAGATGCGAAAGGTCAACTATATGATGAGACAAATCTACCGTCCCCGAACCGGAAAAAATAACATCTCGCGCTAAAATCATATTCTGGTCCAGAAGAATAGATCCGCCGTTTAAGATAAAATCTTGATAAACATTGCTATCAAGATTCCAGTGAACCTTAGAATTAAAATCTCTTAGAGTATATCGCCCTTGATTTATTCCACTACCTACAACTTCAGCATGTTGCCCGGCAACAAAAATGTTTGTTGAGCCTTCTCCGTTTAAAACCAAAAATACATCGTAATCATCTAAAACAACTTCTCTATCAAATTTAAGAGTTCCAGTAAGTTGATAAGAGTATACTTCTGATGTTTGTGAAATTTTTGTTCCATCTAATAGAAGATAAGCGCTTGGAGCAAGGCTTAAAGAATTAATATTATCATATAGAATTTCACCATTTATAAAGCTTAAAGGTCTTATTACATAAAGAGTTGAACCTTCCTGCAGATAAATCCTGCCACCGAGCGAATTAAATTGTAATGTATCATTTTCAAAATTATTTACTGTCATGACACCATTTTGAAGCCTAAAATCTGTACCAGGATCAACATGCAAAGTAAAATCTCCTGCGGATGTTCCATCACCCAATATCAAACCAAATTCTGTTAAAGTTGATTCAATATCAAAAACAGCATGGTTATTTAAATGGATAGTACCTTTTGTAAACTGCGCTCCAGTCGACGTTACATATAATGTTCCATTATTAAGATTTAGTTCTGATGTCGAATCTATAAATTCAATCGGTTGATTGGATTCAGAACCTGTCCTTCCCAATGAAAAAATAGCATCATTATTTATATTAAATTTGGAGTAGACATTTATAGTAGAAGTTTCATCACTAGAAAGAAAAAATGTATAATTTTGACTTAAGTCAACACCACCATCAATAAAAAAACTTCCAGTAGGAAAATCTATGTGTGATTGCATACGAATCAAGGAATCATGCAATCGAACCTTTGAATCGGAAGCGTTTGGTGTAAAAACTCCAGATTTTTTAGCATTCAAAACAACTAATTCTAATGAGAGAGAACTTGTAGGCTTGATATCAAAAGCGCCGTTATCTTGAACTAGAATATCATTTCCGCTTGCATTTATAACGCAATCATTTGAAAATTCTATTGGTCCTAAAAGAGTTACATCATTATCAAAAATTAAAGTTGAATTATCGATGAAAAATGATGATAACAAATTATATAAAAACAACCTTCCTGTATTATCGCCAGCGGCTACAAATGTTGTAGAAGAAATTGTAGAATAAGCTATTGAGTTTATATTTTGGCCAATCTCAATCTGCGACTCCAAGCTTAGTGTTTCTGCTGCACTATAAAAAGAATATGCTTTAATTTCTGAACCAACACCACTTGCAAGCCCGACCACTAATTTATTTCCTGTAGAAGTTGCCGGCGACCAAGCACCAGCCTGCGTCGTTCTAGTTTCTCCAACATATGCTGTTGCTAAATCAAATAATGTCTGTGATGTTGTAAAAAATTTAAAAATTCGCAATCTTTGCGTGGATCCACTAAAACCAGTCGCAATATAATCATTATTAGGATTCCAGCTAACCATAGTACATACAGATGCAACATCATTTGAAGCAGCTAAAGTTAAGCTAGAAACTCCATCAAAAAAAAGTGCAACAAGCTCTGGATTTGCTCCGGAAACATTCGTTCCAACAGCTAGATAATCTCCACTAGAGCGCCAACTCATTGAACTTTTGCTTACATTTCTACCTGTTAAAGTAATGCTTGCAACAGCAGCTCCCAATAAACCTGTACCAGTATCAAATGGAAAAATTCTCACCTCTGGACTAGGATCTCCACCAACTGCCAAAAAATTTCCATCCGGTCTCCATACAACAGCATTCATATCACCCGGTTCTTCTGAAGCATCCGTTTGAGTCAATGTATCAATATTTCTGTCAAATCTATAAATAAAAAGATCGTCCCCTCCTCCATCGTTTTTACATAAAGCAAGATAATCTAATGAAGGATGCCATCGAATATCATTTGTTGTTATCGCCGCTCCGGCTACGCTTGTAGCAACAGTTAACGTTAGCATCGCATCACTTAAATAATAAATTTGCAACTCATTTGTAGCATTTGTAAAAACAGCTAAATATTGATCATCATACGACCATGCAACAGCACCAATTCTGGCGCCCAACGCTTCTTGGTCGGCCAAACTCAAAACAGCTATATTACCTTGATCTGGAAATGTAATATTTTTTACACTGGATGAGAAATTAATAGTATGGTACTGTCCATATATTTTACCCGTACTTGAAAAAGAAAGCGGCTTTACAAATGTTAAATCTTTATTTAGATAAAGAGATCCTCCATTAAAATTCATATCTCCTGCCATAGGAAATAATGCATCAAAAGTACAATTTACATTATTATCATCAAAAGCAACCCCTCCCTCAAGCGATGCAAAACCTGCAATTTTATTTGGATTTCCAGCAGACGAATTATCCGCAGAAAAAAATGTAGTTGTTGTTAAAATTCGAGAAACAGTACTGTTATTATTTATATAAGTAGATTTCAAATCTGAAAAAATAAAAAATAACAAGAAAAAAAACAACCAAAAAATTCTCTTAACAATAAACATGCAAAATTCTCCTTTTTTACAAGATATATTTAAACCGAGAAAATCAAATCTGTTATTTTATTGTCAATCGTTTTAAAAATTTGGAAAAAATTAATCATCATGGTCAATTAATAGACCCTTCCCAAACTTTAAAAATCTGACAAAATCTACAGAAGTATTTAGGAGAAAATATGAAGTGGAAGAATGTGCAAAATTTGTCCGCAAATAAATATCGAAATCGTAGAAAACGTTTTGGTTTAAGATTTAATTTAATTTCAGAAATTTATAATGAAGAAGTCTAATTAATTTTTAATTCTATAACCATAAAAAAAGGGCGAGAGATTTTCTCTCGCCCCAAATTCAACAAATTTAAAAGTAAATAAATTTATTTTTTAAAATCCAATTCCTCCAGCTTTATCTATCGGCACATATTTCCTAACTCCTCCCGGTCCAGAAATAATTGAGGGACCCACCTTTACAGGACCACCCTTCACCACAACATCCGGAGTTCCTCCACCTTGAGGAGCCTGCACCGCTGCGCCCGGAGTAGATTTAGGAGATTTTTGCAAAACAGCATTAATGAAAGCTGGAATAACTTTATTTACCAGGTCTTGATAAAACGATTGAGCCGATGAAAAATTTATTCCATCAGAATTTATCTCTACATCTTGACCCAAAAGAGCATGCATATAAAAGTTAAATTTTGAATTTTTGACATTATCCAAATTACCCGAAATATAAACCAAATAAACGTTTAAAGTATTATTTAAAATATTGTTTATATTATCTAACGCATTTTTAGCATCATTTACTTTAGCTTGCGCATCATTTTTAAGTTTATTAGCCTGAGCAATTGCTGCATCATATGCACTTTGCAAAGATGGGAGTTGATTTCTTAAATTATTCAATTGCGAAGTGAAATTTCTAATATTATTAATAACACCATTAATCTCGTTTGTTTTATCATTTAGATATTTTCTTGGGTCATCAAAAGTAACCCCACCTCCGCCTCCATGAACAGGGCCAATATCCCAAGCCAATTTTTTATTCCCCTTTGCGGCATTCATAGCAAGTTTTACATTTTTATTTTTATTAGAATTATTCATTACTGTCGGAACAGAAAAATGGTTGTCTCGAAACCACCCTGTAAGATTATTATAAGTTCCTCTTGCAGAATCAAGTCTACCTTGAATATCAGCAATACTTGCGTTCACGCTATCAAGAGAATTTTTAGCACCTGAAACCAACGAATTTGCTTGAGCCACAGCGCCATTAAAAGCATCGCTAGCAGCATCGAGTGCAGATTTATAAGTACCTGGCATAGTTCTAGCAGCTTCAGATAAAGCCCGCTTCAAATAGCCCGTAATATCCGAATTGCTAAAAATAAACCTAAATGCAACATCTCCTGGTTTTGCAGCTCCAAACTGAGGAGGTACGACTCCATAATATAAACCGGTTGGAGGTGTATAAGATTTGCCAAAACCACTGCGAATAGAATCAACTTTATCAACGGTAAAATCTGTCATTTCAAGATAACCATTTAACATCCCGCTATAAAGAGGTCCATCACCTTGCAGATAAAAGCCACTCAAATTTGCACAGCCAGCAACATTTCCTTTAAATGCCAGTGGTGCTATCGAACCTACTCCTGACAAAAATAATGTAGGCTCCGAACCAAGTGTCAAATTCAAATTAAAATTTGGACCATAATCTGGTTCATTCTTCGGTCCTGTTCCAGAAAATGAAACTATATCTTTAAAATTAAATTTGCTCAGCCAACCTCTTGCTACGATTCCGTTCATATCTATTTTGAAAAGAAAATCTACCGCTTGATTGAAAAACAATGGACTTGCTTGTGCATTTACTGCGATTGTTATTCCAGGATCAAATAATATTTCACCAATTCTTCCACCTGTTGGCGCAAAATAAATTTCAAAATGTTTTAATTTTTCAGTTGGAAGTTTATCAATTGGAACTCTGTTAATTACTTCCATAGGAATTTTTGCAAACTTAATTAATCCGCCGCAAACAGGATTTGTAAGTATTGATGTCCAAATATCTTTGATAGATAAATTGTCACCCTTAAGTCCTATTATTTCATTTGTCCAATCTGTTCCTGCATTGAATGCACAACCAAGAGCAACCGTTCCTATTTTAGTATTTCCTGTAAATCCACCACCGGTAAAAGGAATTCCTGACTGAGAAACAACTTTTATATCCGTTTGTCCAGCAACAGCAACATCTGAAATATCAATTCCAGTTCCCAAAACATTTTGCCACAAGCCTTCCATTGTTCCTGAATAATTTACTACTTGCGTCGCAGGACTAAAACCAACTCGAGCAGAAAATTTCAAATCTGGATCTTGAGGTTGCGGTTTAACATAAACAGAACCTCCTACAAAAATTCCTTTTGGCGAAAGTTCTAAAAATATATCTGCTGAACGTAAATGTTTGGTTGGATCATTAAATTTCAAAAAGCCTGGCAAAATCATAACAAGTTTTAGATCATCTACTTTTGTACCAATCGTTCCGTAAATTGTACCTTTTGTAGGGAAACCTCCCCCAACTACTTGTTTTAAATTATCAATTGAATCGGATTTATTTGCAGGATCGGCAAGATCCAAAGTGGCTGCAAAAGTTAAACCCTTAGGAACATTAATGCCAAACTGATCATCTTTTACTCCATCAATAGTAGCAGCCAAAAATGCAGCTGCTGTAAGCTTAAGATGCTCAACGGGAGATCCTTTTAAAACTTCAAGACAATCTGCAAGTTGCATATTTGGAAGCAATGCTCCTTTGAACACAACTCCAGCTTTTCCATCTGCTGTATGCAAAAATGTTAATCTCGCAATAAGCTGCTTTTTACTTCCCAAAATATTAAGCGCCGATTGTCCTTCGATAAAAATATCTTGAGTTTTTGAAGTTACATCAACACCAAGCTTAACATGCTGCATTTCGATATCTTTTAAAATATCAATACCAGTCGAGGCCAAAGGTTTAAAAACATCTTTGGTTACAAGGTAACCTTCGACATTAAATCCCCATGATTTTTTATCTGCACCAATATTAACTCCAAAATACATATCAACATCTAAATCAGAAGGAATAAGATCTGTCGTAATCAAATCTTTTACTTTTAATTTGGAAGCAAAAGCAAAACCGGTTTTTTCTTTTAGCGGTAAACCTTCTTGCTGCTTTGCATTATTTACTCTAACCATAAGTAAAATATCTTGAAGATTTAGTTTATCTTTAAGCGGTAAATCTGGTACATTTTTAGCTTTGGCTTTTAAAAATAAACCTCGTTTTTTGGAAAAAACAGCTTCAAATTCTGCATTTGAATTTTTATCTATGACATCAACGCCTGTATTGAACTCAACATTACCTTTAAATTTGATCTCAAAATCATCTGACATTGTTTGAGAAAATTTAAAATTATCTATATAAAAAACAACATTTTTTAAAACAATGTTTGAAAAAAATACAGGTATTTGCATACCTTCACACAAATCTGCAAGCTTTAATGTATCAAGTTTAAAATCCAAATTGAGCAATTGTTTTTCATATCTAAAAGCCAAAGTTGCTTGTTGTTTTAAAATTTCAGCCTTCGATATTATTTTGAAATTACTTTTAACATCTTTTTGGAAAAGTGCGCCTTCTTTGTCTACCACCAAATCAACTTCTGTCAAATCAACACTTTTACCTGGCAAAAATTGCACTTCTGGTTTTTCACCTACAAAATCTATTCCGAAAACTGCATGAGTACTTTTTTTGAGCGGCATGAACTCTTTAAGACCAGCTTTTCCTGTTAGGCCCAAACCGGTAAAATCGCCTGTCAAAATCAAACCATTTGCAGTCGGATTAGATATTTGAAATCCCATTCCAACGGTCCAATTATTAACAGTGAAAAAACCAGGAACTTCCAAATTATATTTGGGATCCGTTAATTTCCCACTTAACTGCCCAAACTGCGCATCAATATCAACTTTACCAGCCAAAACTACTGACCCGACCACAGGAATTTCTACAGGTGTAGAAACTTCTATCGGTTCAGTATTTAAAGCCGTAAAAATATTGAAAATAAAAAAAATTAAATAAAATTTATTTATTTTCATACTTTCTCCTTATTATTAATATTTAAATTTTTAAAAACTATCTAACGAAATTTGATCGGGATCAAAACCTATTTCAGGATAATCTTGAGGATTTGCAGAAGGAGGTTCTGGCTCACGCTTAGCAGTATTTATAGCACCTGATATAGACGAAAGAGATAAACCAAAAACAGCTAAAGCCGAATCTAAAACTGAATCTATTACCCCTTTAAGCGAAGAGTCTGCCAAACGACCATAAATCGCAACAACTTCTGGTACTAAAAATTTATTTATAAGCTCATCATTAAACCCTGGCATGCCTTGAGAATAATTAGATAAAGCTTCTAGTCTCATTCTATTTTTATCTACAAATTTTGTTGCTTTTGACGCATCATCAATAGCTTTTAACATTTTTTGATAAGCTGCTTTTCCATTTACCGTTTTTTGATAATCTGCACTTAAAATTTGATAATTAACAAATGCTTTAGTAATAATCGCAACAAGAAGTCCTAATGATTGGCCTTTATTCAACTTACTTCCATCTGGAATATAGTCTGGATCTTTTACAAATTTTGCACCTTCAAGTTTCAATCCAAAATGTCTTACATATAAAGGTTTTACTTCTTTATAAACATCATCCAAAAAAGTTATTAAATCTTTGCTCGACCCTTTATACTTTACTTGCAAAGATTTAGCCATCTCAACAAACAATGAATTCTTACTAAATTGTGAACTTATAGCTTTATCACCAAAAGTTGTAAAATATCGGTAAAGTAAAAGATTTAGTTCAACAAATAAAACTGTCGAATTTATATTGTTATCAAACCGATCTTTCGAAAGAAAAATAAAATTAAGAAGGAACTCTTCAACCGGATCAATATTAAAAAAATTGTTTAAAGACATTTTTTCCAAAAAAAGTTCCGATGATTTTTGCAGGGCCGCTTCCCAAAATGTAAAAAGTTTAAATCCTTCGCAAGTGTAAACAACCTTTAATCCTGCAAATGGCTCCGCGATGTTACCCGCCCCAAAATATCCCTTGTCTATAAGTAAACCATCGTTTTCTTTTGTCGCAAATTTTATTTGCGAAGTTGTAGCAAAACCTTGCATACTTTTTAATCCATTTTTAATACCGCTTGGAGTTAAAAAATCCTTTAACGCTATCAACTTTCGCTTTGCCAAACTCAATTCATCACCAAAAAGTTTTCCATAATCTTTTTGATTTAACTGCTTGTCTGTCTCCATAGATTTCTCAGCAGCTGTTTGTGGCAAAATAAAAGAACAACTCATTAACCATATAGTTAAAAATAAAATTATTTTTTTAAACAAAATCATACTCCTCCTAAGCATATTCTTAAGCAAAAATAAAAATAAAAAACTCTCACTTGCACAAAAGTAACAAAATCCAAAAATAAAAATCAATGTTTAGACTTTATTCATTAGAACTCTTCTGAAACTTTAGTATTTATGGATCCCCGCATTCGCGAGGATGACCCAAGCACCTTCGCCATTCCCGTGGAGGCGGGAATCCATTTTTTTTATTTGAATTACAAAAATAGTTTCAGAAAAAGTCTATTGATAATTTATTAATAATTAAAAAAAATAAAGATACCAAATAATTGATTCGCTATCTTTATTTTTGTTACCTTTTCAAAAGTTATGTTTCTAACAATTAGAAACATTTATTCTTATTAATATCAAAAAAAGGAGAACGAATGAGCAACAAAAAAATATTTTTGTTTATTGGACTAACTTTTTTTACACAATCAATAATTCATTCACTTGATCTAAAAAAAGTTACAATTCCAGATTGGGCAAAGCCAAAAATTAGCGAAGACTATAATAGTTCCAAAATTTCAGCAAATCTTGGAAACGAATATGTAAAAGCAAGTATAAGATATGATTTTGGTTTTGAAGGCTGCGGGGACGAAAGTTTAGCATTTCCAGAAAAAATTGAAGGTCTTGTAACATTCAATATCGGGCCTATCACTCTGAATGCTCTCAACCTGGTAGAAGATGCCTTTATAAATAAATTAAAAGAAAAAGATGGTGCAAAAGCTAGCGAAGCCGAAGGTCTACTAAAAAGCAAAAAAGTTGAAGATTTCAAAAAACTTTGTGCCGATTTAATGGTCAGCGGAAAAGATCCTATAATTCAAGCACAAGCGGCAGCTTTATTTGTCCTTGAAAGTATTGTTATATTAAATGCAGAATCAATACTTTTGGTTAAATTCATTCAGCTTGTAAAAGCGGCAAAAAAAGGTTCCCCTAACAAATATGAAGCAATTGGCGAACTTTTAAAACTTGCATCTAGATACACCCTCGCTAAACAAGCACAATATCCTAATAAACCAGCAGAAATAAATTTGAACGTCCTTCCTGCACCAATGCTAAAAATTGTAGAATCTGTCAGATTCCCAAGCCATTTGGATAACAATAGATCTGTTAACAGCGTTGAGTTTATAAATCTGCGTTTGGTAGATGTTTACAATGTACAAAATCGCAAATTTGAAGGCGACGAAGGATACACAGATGCGATGAAAGCTGCGGATCTTGTTATGATGTCCTTTTATGAAGCTGTCAAAAGATATTTGGCCATTGCCTGGAGAGCCAAAAAAGATTCCGCTGACGCCCTAAAATTTTTAACAGAGAATGTTATCAAAAAAGGCAAAGAAACCGAACGCGATAAATTTTACAAAGAAATAGAAGAAAAATTTGGAAAAGAGGCTGTCGAACAATTTAAAAACAAACTCAGAGAATATGTTATTGCTGCATCTGCATACAATGCAGCAAAAGCATCCAACAATGCGAAAATGATCGCAGAAGCTCTAAATAAATATGTAAAAGCAAAAAATGCGCTCTTAGGCACCATAATTAAATTTGCAAAGCTTCGCAAAGGTCCAAAAGGTGATGAGTTAATTATGACATTCTTAAAGCGCGAACTCTTTAAAGCAATACCTCGCACTCCTGGATTTAGCTATATTAAACCTATAATAGATCCTGTACTTGGACAGCTTGGGTTAAATATCAATATGATCGAACAATCAATGGCAGATTCTGGTGAGAAAGTTCCAGAACCACCAGTAGCTGCTGTAGAAGATCCAGGATTCAATCCTGATGAAATAGCAATAGATTAAAAATAAACGCAATAAAAAAGGAGGGGGAAATTTCCCCCTCCTTTTTTATTTTTTACTAAATTATTAAAAACTGAAGTTTGTATTGAGCATGATTCCCCATTGATCAAGAGCTGTATTTGATGAACCAAATTCATAAGAACCGGTAACACCTATCATGCAAGGACGTTTAAAAAATCTATAATTTAAACCAACGCCAGCATAAAATTTTTGTGCAAGAACTGATTGATGCGCAGCAGATGCAAGATTTAAATCGCTTGCTTGAATTCTAACAAACGATGAGTCAGATGCAACCTGCCGAGAATCTCGAACATTGTTGGCAATTTTACCTGCAGAACCTGTTACAGCTGTTTGAAGAACTCCACCGGCAGTATATGCAGGTAAACCAATATTTTCAGTCTCTGCATTCCATGCTTGCTTCAAGCTAACTTTTTCAGCTTGCTTTGCCCACAAATTGTAACCAAGCTCTACATTAAAGTCAGAAAATTTGCCGTGCAATGCTAGTAAACCTTCAAATTGGCTTTTTGGCTTAACTTTCAAATCACGCGTGAAATTGTTTATTCCATAATCCAATGTTCCAAGACCATCATTTTTTACAACCCACATATATCTTGACCAGTTTCCATTATTTACAAGATCAAATGAACGTTTTTCTGTGGATGAAAAAAGATATCTATATTTCAAATCACCATATAAAAAAATATTGCGTTTTTTACCTGTGAAAATAGAGCAGTCAAAATTAGTACCAATTCCAAGACCTGTATGTCCACCGTTTCCAACCATTGATTCAAAAAGATAATCTGCTTTAGGCGCATCCCCCAAAGCAATGAGTAAATCTCCGTAAACACCCCAGTGATATTTTTTGTAATTTGTTAAAATATTATAACCAAGCTTTAACTGTAGATCATCAAGACTTACAAGATGCATTTTGCTTGTACTGAATTTACCATACTTCCAGTACATATTGTTCAATGCGCTTCTAATATCAGTAAAACGTGCACTTGCTGGATTTGGATTCGGTTGATTAAATGAAAGAGGTGTACCTATAGACTCTACAGCAGCTTCACCTTGTTTATACTCAATAAGTTTTAAATAATGTTCTGCTTTAACAACAGGAAGAAATGCTGCGAACCATAAATTGTTTACCATAGGACTTAAATCTTGATGATAATTTATTGTAGCTCCAAATATTTTTCTTTTAGGTCTGATACTAAACATTTTATCATAATGACCTGTTGAGCCATATAAACCTAACCAACCAGAATATATATCTCCACCGCCAGACTGCAAGACATTAAGTTCCGTTTTGTTACCTAGTAAAAAATATTTTGCTAAATCTTCATCATTTCTAGATTGTTCCATATAGTATATATCTTGAAAATACACCATAGGACGATTTTTAGGTCTAACATATTCCGCTTGATCGTGCTTATATTGTGCATGAGTTAATTCAAATCCGTTTAACGCCATTTCCAAAACACCATTTTCGGTTGATGTTCTAGGCATAAAAAACGTTTGACTTGTTTTGTCGTTTTTTGCACACAATGGCGGAATGAATGCAATAACAACAATACTTGATGCTAAAACTTTCATGAACCTTTTTTTCATTGCTCTCCTTTTAAAAGGTTTTTTGTAACTATTTTTATTGTTTATTCATCGCTGCTTTTGGCAGTTGAAATTCAATGTATATAAATGTTTTTTAAAAAGAAAAGATTTTTGTAAAAAAAACTAAAAATTAATATCTAGAAGAGTTGCTTGTTTATTAATGTAATATTTTTTCTTTTCTATCATAATATTTAATATTACTCTTTCTTCTTTCCCCTCAAATAAATTTCACAATCAAGCGCAGCCATGCATCCAAAACCTGAAGAAACTATCGCCTGCATATATTTAAAATCGGCTACATCACCAGCTGCAAAAATTCCCTCTTTGCTGGTTTGGGTAGAACCTGAAAGTTTTAAATATCCATACGAATCAACTTCCAAATGATTTTTGAAAATTTCAGTGTTTGGTTTGAAACCTATAGCGACAAAAACGCCGCGCGCTGGAATCACAGATGTAGAATTGTCTTTTTGATTTTTGATTTTTACACCGGTAACATTTTGCCCGTCACCAACGATTTCCATAGCAAGCGAATTGTAAACTACATTAATTTTTGGATCTGCTAAAACTTCATCTTTGATCGGATCGTTTGCAGAAAGAGTTTCCAAATTTTGGATGATTGTGATTTTTTTGGCAAAGCGACACAAAAACGAAGCTTCTGTGACGGCGGTATTTCCACCACCGATTATCACTACATCTTGCTCTGCAAAAAATGGACCATCGCATGTTGCGCATGTACCAACACCTCGCCCCCAATATTCTTTTTCACCCCCAATATTTAGTTTGCGGTGTGATGCGCCGGTTGCGATGATGACAGAATCGGATTCGATTATTTTGCCACTTTGAGTAAAAATTTTGTAAGGTTGCGAAGAAAAATCAACATTGACAGCCAAATCGGAAATAATCTCTGCACCATATGCTTTTGCATGTTCACGAATATTGTTCATCAATTGTGCACCAAGTATCTTTTTTTCCCCTGGCCAATTTTCAATGTATGTAGTTGTCACAAGCTGCCCACCAGGCGAGTTACCTTCGATCACAAGAGGATTCAACTTTGCACGAGCTGTATAAATCGCTGCTGTAAGGCCTGCTGGACCTGATCCAATAATTACAACCTTTCTTTTCATCTAAGGAACCTTTCAAAAAATTCTATGTCATTTAGTTAATGTATAAAGAATAAAGTTTAAAGTTTTTTCTCTTCTGCAAATTTGTTTTAAAGAAACATCTTTCACCGGAATAGAGCCTTCTTCAAAAAGATCATTGCCCGGCTTAAAATAAATAAATTCTTTTAACCTGCTATTGCAAAGAAGATTAAGATAACATTTAATATCTTTCGAATCTACTTCCATATTTTCGCTACTTGCAATTTGATCTATCAAAATTTCTTCCTTCAAAATCCGCTCTGCAAGGCGCTCAACTTGATCTTCAAAATCTTTATTTTGCTTGTAAACCGAATAATCCGGTTTGTTTTTAAGCACAGCAAGAAGATCTTCTTGCTTTCTAATCACAAGATGTTTTGGAACTTCAAAGCGATGTTTTGAAAAAAATATATGAAACATTTCTTCGATGATAGCTCTTCGCTGAGAGATATCATTTCGAAATGAGAAAACTTCAACCAGTTTTTCATGCATTTCAACTTTGTTTTTCAACTTAAAATTAATTTTGAAATCGCTAAGCAAAAAAACATTGCCCTTCACAACTTCTTTGATCTTGATCAAAAAACTATGCTTTTCAAATAAGTTGTCTTCAAAACCTTTGCTTATTGGTAAATAATCAATAATAAAACTGTCACCCTCTTTTTTGCCTATAAAATATTTATTTGCAATATCGGCAAAAGATTGAAAATCAACTCGAATCCACAAATCTTGTTTGAAACTATCAAAAACTACATTTTTATCTCTATCAACCAAAAGAGCTTCGAAACAAATCCAGTCCCCAGGCTCTACGGTATCGGTTGATGACTTTTTAGTACACTCAAGCTCTTTGCGTAAAAAAATATCTACCTGCTTATCCAAATCTTTATAATTTTTTCTACGAGGAGGTTTAAAAGGAAAATATTTCCACTCTTTAATTTCTATTTTGTTTGCAAGTGAAATATCAAATAAAAACAAAATATTGCCTCTTTCATCTTGATTCATTTTTATAAGACGAGGATAACTTGCCATGTGTACTTTAGTTTCAATTATCTTTTCGATAACAAAATCCAAAATAAAATAGTGCAATAAAAAACTTTTTACCGCCGCTTCAATCTCGTTTTTATAATGTTCTTTTAGATACACCCCAGGAACAGAATTGAACCCCGAAACTTGAACCTCACTTTTGCAAAGCTCAACTGTCAAATCAAAAATTTTATTAACGATATTTGCCGGTGCCACAACTTCAATCTGGCTAAGATGCGAAGAGACATTGAAAATATCATAAAATAGCGGTATGCCATTTGTCGGTAAAGCCTCTTGCGATAAAAAAGAAATAGAATCCTGGTTCATAAATTACTCTCCTTTAATAATTTAAAAACAATTTTTTTGTAGCTTAGTTATCGAAAATAAAATTAGCGAGTGTTTTAAAATTTTGTTCTAAATTAAAAAACAATTTTGTTGAAATAACCTACAAATATTTTTTCGTAGATAAATATTTTCACAAGAACTTATGAATAAAAATTAGATATTTTGGTGCAAGAGGGGGGACTCGAACCCCCATCCTCTTTCGAGGGCTGGCTCCTAAGGCCAGTGCGTCTACCAATTTCGCCACCCTTGCATCTTATTTTGGTGGGTCGCCGGGGAATCGAACCCCGAACCTGCAGATTAAGAGTCTGTTGCTCTACCAATTGAGCTAGCAACCCAAAATTTGGAAAATCAAAAGAAAACAACCCGATATTATCAAAATCTATAAAAAACAGAAAGCATTATTTTAAGTTTAGTGGTAAATTTTAGAAACTAAATTTAAAAATTAAAACTAACCTTTTTAGAGATTTTAATGAACTTAGAAACTCCACTTGAACTTGTAAACCTAAAAGAAATCACCGATGATAAGGCTTTTTCTTTTGAACCATCAAACTTTGATGAATATTTAGGACAAAAAATAGTCAAAGAAAAACTGGAAGTTTACACAAAAGCCTGCAAAATGCGATCCGAGGCGCTCGATCATCTTTTACTTTTTGGACCTCCTGGGCTTGGTAAAACAACACTTGCAAATGTGATGGCAAAAGAGCTTGGGGTTAATATAAAAATCACAAGCGGACCGGTTTTGGAACGAAGTGGAGATTTGGTTGCAATCATTTCAAACATGGAAGAACGTGAAATCTTATTTATCGACGAAATCCACCGTCTGCCAAAAATTGTTGAAGAGAGTTTGTACAGCGCAATGGAAAATTTCTGCATAGACATGATCATAGGTCAAGGAGCAGGTGCAAAGTCTGTTAGACTACCACTAAACAGATTTACAGTAATCGGTGCCACTACAAAAACTTCTCTAATCTCTGGACCGCTGCAAACACGATTTGGAATTGTTGAACGGCTTGATTTTTATGAATCTGAAGATTTAGCACAAATTGTTATGCAAAACAGTAAATATTTAGGGATGGAAATAACTGCGCAAGCAGCTTTGATTTTGGGTCAAAGAGGCCGAGGAACACCTCGAATTGTTAAAAGATTACTAAGACGAGTTCGTGATTTCGCACAAGTAAAAAATCAAAAAATAATTGATGATTTCGTTGTTAATGAAGCTTTAAATTTTCTTGGAATTGATAATGATGGATTAAATAAGCTAGATAGAGACATTTTGATCTGCATGATAAGAGATTTTGATGGAGGACCTGTAGGTCTTGAAACACTTGCAGCAATGACGGGCGAAGATAAAGACACAATCGAAACATTTTGCGAGCCTTTTTTGCTACGACTTGGACTTTTGCAGAAAAACTCCCGCGGTAGACAAATAACTCCTAAAAAATTACCCTACTTGCGAAAAAAGCTGCTCGATGAAGATGTGATAGAACAAAATTCACTTTTTTAATATCGACGCAAAAGCATAACTTCTTCTGCATCACTTATTTCATCTTCACTTGGAGCAGGCGAAGCATCTAAATAAATATCATATCCATCTAAAAGTGAAAAGTTCTCATTAAAATTAGTTTTACAAATAAATTCATAAGCATCTTTAACTTCATTTAAAAGAATATTTTTATCTTGTTCAAAAAGAACTGGTTTATAACAAACCATAAAACTTTTTTTAGATAAACTTTTAAAAAAGGCAAACCAATCCCTAATAAACTTTTCTTGATCCTCACTTTTATCTAAATTTTTAGACTTTATATAAGAGCAATATAAATGAAGTTCTTGATCCTCCGTCAAAATTGAATCTTTCACAACTAAATAATAATTTCTTCCAACATTAACACACCGCGGAGTTTCAGCCTCTTTACTTTGAATTCTCTTCCATAACTCCTCAATCCACCCAAGAAATATTATTTTCTTTTTAAGAGCTCTAATTTGCTTATTTGCAATCCAACCAGATTTGCATTCTATTAACATATCTGAAGTAATAACATCAAACTCTACTCCATAAGATTTAATTTTTTTATCTTCAGAAAACTTTGCATGATTAATTCGTGGTGAATTCAAGCCTTGAGGAGAAAAATCTATAAAACCAAACTGTAAATCAAAGCCAACTATATCAACTTTATTTTCCCAAAAGAATCTAGCTGTATCTATCTCAAAACATCTTCCTAGATCATCTAATGGATTTTTCCGAGCAATTGAATAAGTAGAAGCAAAGCCAGAAATACCAAAAAAATATTTATTTCCGAAAAGTAAAACTTCTTCGTTTGAAAACGGCAATATTCTATTATAACTAAATATATTTATTGAAAAAAAAGAAAATAAAATTAAAAAAAAATAAAAACGACTAGGCCAAAACAATCTAAAGATGTGATAAAGCGAACGCTTTTTTACTAAACTATTCATTGCTTCCCCCTTTGACAGTTATACACTATCATTTGGGTAATATTACTTCAACAGAATAACCAACTGCAATAAAATAAGATTTAACATAATTTCATTTTATTGCAGCTGATATTTAGCTTCTATAAATTCTAGAGCCATCGACAATTTTAATACCTTCCTCTTCTATAATTGATACAAATTCATTGCCAACCTTATTTTTACTAAAAACTACAAATTTTTTCGCATAAATCTCTTCAAGTAATTCCTTCCACAAGGATCTGTATGCCTCTTTATTTACCACATTTGCAAGCCAAGAACAAGTTAACCCTAATGGCACATTTTTTGTACAGTCACCATTTAAACTTAAATACCATTTATTACGATCCATAAGGACATCAACACCTACTCTACCGTTATTTATTTCATCCCGAAGTAATCTCAACCACCCTAAAACATGATGCTCTTTATTAAACTGATATTCGGCTTTACTACCATGCAAATTTCTACAATTTTTGGCTTCTATCAAATATCGATTTGTTACCACATCATATTCGGTTGTTCTAAATTGAAAATCTATACCCGCAAAACAAACATCTTGCGGACCATTAATCGGTTCTATCTGCAAGCTAAAACCTTCAACTATTTGATTCTTTTCCCCAAGCGCAAAAAGCGCAGCTTCCAATTCAAAAACCCTACCTTTTTGTCCCTCTTTATCGCGCTCAAAATTTTCCATCACAGTATCAAAACCAATCACCTGCGAAAAAAAATTCTTTGCAGCATCAATTATTTGATCGTTAGATAAAGCAGGAAAAAAACTTAAAATATTTATTGGAAACAATAAAAGAATAAACAATGCCAATTGTTTAAAACCTGATAAAAAACTTCTCATCTCAAGCCCCCCTTCGATAGAGAATTCTTACCTTTATTTTAATTTTAGCCCTTCTTAAACCAAACTCTCAATCAAGTCGTAAAAACTTTAAATTAAGTTTTGTAATTCAAATAAAATTTTTTATAAATCCGCAAGTCGACAATTAAAACAAAAATAGTTAAATTATTCTGGAATCATTTATAAATTTGAAATTTATAAACATTGGAGAAACTATGTCAGGACATTCTAAATGGGCGACGATAAAAAGAAAAAAGGCCGCTCTAGATGCTAAAAAAGGTAAAGTATTTACAAAAATCATTAGAGAAATAACTGTCGCTGCAAGAGATGGCGGTGGCGATATCGCTGGAAATGCAAAATTAAGACTTTTGATAGAAAAAGCAAAATCTGAAAATATGCCTATCGACAATATTACCCGTGCGATAAAAAAAGGAACTGGCGAACTTGCAGGCGAAAATTATGAACCATTTATGTACGAAGGATATGGACCAGCTGGAGTAGCAATTTTAGTTGAAACTTTATCCGATAATAAAAACAGAACGGTTTCAGACCTTCGACATTTATTTATAAAATCTGGCGGAAAACTAGGCGAAGGCGGCTCGGTTAGTTGGATGTTTGAAAAAAAAGGTGTTATAGCAATAAAATCAAACGGACATAGCGAAGATGAAGTTTTAGAAAAATTAATAGATTACAATATTGATGATATTTCTTTAGACGAAGATCTTTTCCATATTTATTGCGCGACCGAAGATCTCGAAAAAGTTAAAAAAGCGGCAGAAACACAAAACTTAAAAGTTGAATCATCCGAAATAGCATGGGTTGCAAAAAATCCTCTTGAAACATCAGCTCATGATGAAGAAAAAGTTTATAAATTACTTGAAGAGCTAGAAGATCTTGATGATGTTAACAGCGTCTTTGCCAATTTAAAATAAAAGGAGATGTACAATGCTGCTTAGTATGACAGGTTACGGAAATCAAATAGTAGAAATAAACTTAAATAAAAAGAAAAAAATAAATCTCAACATCGAACTAAAATCGATCAATTCTAGATTTTTTGAAATCACATGTAGATTTCCAAACAGTCTGATTTTTCTTGAAAATGATATAACTTCCATGCTCAAAAATAACATTTTAAGAGGACGAATTTATCTTACGATTTCAACAGAATCTGGCGATAATGAACTTCAAAAAATTTCTCCCTCCATTTCCGTTGTCGAATCATACATAACAGCAGCAAAAACATTAAAATCCAAATTTCAACTTCAAGGAAATATCACCATTTCCGACATACTTTCACTGCCCAATGTTTTTGTAACAGAAAAAATAGAAATCACTAAAACCGTAATCGATGCGATTTTGGATGCTATAAAAAAAGCAGCTGAAAAGCTTGCTAAATCTAGAAGAAATGAAGGAGCATGCATTCAAAAAGATTTAGAAGACCGCATAAAAAGCTGTACTTCTTTGATGGAAAAAATTAAGAAAATAAATGAACAATTGATGAAAGAACAAAAAAACTTGGTTTCTAAAACACTTTCCTCCGCACAAGAAGGAAACGAAGAAGCAAAAGGACAACTTGAAAATGCATATGCAATCCTTAACAAAATGGACATAAACGAAGAAGTCATAAGATTTCAAAGTCACCTCGATAATGCAAAAAAAATAATAAAAAATAAAGACGCCGAAAAGGGAAAACATTTAGATTTTGTTTTGCAAGAACTTGCCCGCGAAATCAATACAATTACCGCTAAGGGATCAAACTTTGATCTAAATACTCTTGCTGTTAATATCAAAGTGGAACTTGAAAAAATCCGAGAGCAAGTTCAAAATGTCCTCTAAAAAAACACTTTTTATAACTCATCTTGCAATTGGCGACTTTTTATACATGCAACCATATTTTAAAAAATTAACAGAAAAACTTTCTTTTTTAAAAATAGATCTTTGTGTCGATGAAAGCCGTGGAAAATCAAGCTTTTGGTTTAATTTTTTCAAAAAACCACAACAATCAAATGCTGTCGTAGAATGGGCAAAAAAAAGCAATATCTTCGATATCGTTTATCATGTAACATCGAATCCCAAATCTAAAAAAGAATTTTTACAAAAAGCAGCCGCTGAAAATTATATTCAAGTAATCTCGTTTGGATGCCTGCGCCCTTGGGTTTACAATGATTACACTGAAAAAATAAGTAAATCTGCTTTTAAAGCTGGAATTCGAAGTAATGAAGAGAAATATGACAGAAATTTAAATATGTTTTTAAAAGATTCTCTACCAAATTGTCACATAACAGATCTTTATGGCTTCTGGTTTGAAAGACTATTTAATTTTAAATTAAAAGATGAAGAAAAATTACCACAAATCGAGATTGATAAAAAAATAGAAACTTCAGTTTTAGCAAAACATCCACAAATGAAAAATCGATCATCAGTTTTTATCAATGCTTTTGCAAGCAATAAAAAAAGAAGCTGGCCAATGGAAAATGTAGCTTCATTGATATCAGAGCTAAAAAAAATTCCAAAATTTGCCAACCAAAATTTCATTGTAAACATACCACCACAAGAAGTTGAAAACTTTGAAAATAAAAAAGAAATTTATAAAAATGAAAACATCATCTTTTTTACAGCAAAAGAAAGTTTTTTTGAACTACCTGCAATGCTTTCACTCTGTAACTTAGTAATCTCCGTAGAAACATCTACAATGCATTTGGCTCAAGCTTTAAAAATTCCGCAAATTGCACTCATGAGAACAAAATCTCCAGAGTGGAAACCATACAAGCTTGAGGAATCCAAAATAATATTTGCCCCTAAAGATCTCCATATTAAATCCATTACCCCACAAGAAGTTTTAAATAAAATAAAATGTACTTTTTGCCAAACATCTTAACCCTATTCCGTATATTACTTACGCCACTTTTTTTATATTTTATCTTCAATGAAAATCATTATTTTATTGCGATTGTAATTTTTACTATTGCAAGCATTACAGATTTTTTTGATGGTAAAGTCGCACGAAAATATAATGCAAATTCTGAGTTTGGAAAATTTTTAGATCCGCTCGCAGACAAAGTATTAATCTTATCTACATTTGCAGCTTTTTATTTTCTAAACATTATACCGCTTTGGTTTTTGATAATAATTTTTATTCGAGATTTACTAATAACTTGTTTGAGAATTTTCATGATAAAAACAGGAAATTCATTACAAACTTCTAAAAATGCAAAATTTAAAACCACATTCCAATTTATATTTATTTATTTTTTATTTTTGTTTTTACTTTGCAAATTTTACTTTGCATCGGAAATACAACTTTTGGTAATTGCATCATCTTATATTTTACCGATTTTTACATTCTTTATAGCATTTTCAACCATAGAAAGCGCTATGGATTATCTACATAAAATCAAAGCCATAAATCAAAGCAAAGTTGTATTTAAAACTTACGAATTTTTAACAACATTTTTTTATATTGGAAAAATTAAATATGCACCCGGAACTATCGCAAGTTTCATAGCTATGCTTTTATTTTTATTTTTACCACAAGTTCAAACAATAACATTCTTTCAAATTTTATTTATCTTATTCACCCTAGGTGTAGTTTCTTCTAAATTTGTAGCTGAAAAATTAGGACAAAAAGATCCCGCGCAAATTGTTATTGATGAAGTAGTCGGAATGTGGTTTGCAACTTTCATGTTACCCCAAAACTTTGTTTGGTATTTTGCAACTTTTTTTATTTTTAGATTTTTTGATATTTTCAAACCATTTTTGATTAAAAAAGTAGAAAAAATAAATGGCGGATTAGGTATAATGCTCGATGATATTTTGGCAGCCTTTTATACAAATTTGATAATTTTTATATTGATGAGGTTTTTAGTATGAATGAAACATTAAAGCGAATTTTGACAGGAACAATAAGTGGAATTTTATTCTTCGGATGTTTTTTTTATTCTGCTAACTTATGCACAATTATTTTGTTAGCAGTTTTGATTTACATTTTAATATTTGAATGGCCTAAAATCATTAATCCTAAAAGTTTAAATTTTTGGCTTATCACACCACTTTATCCAATACTTCCAACCATTTGTTTAATTTATTTAACAAAACACTTTTACAGCTCAAACAAATTAATCGCGCTTTATCCATTTTTAATCGCATGGACGGCGGACACGGCTGGATATTTTGTAGGTAAATTTTTAGGCAAACACAAAATTTGTCCGCAAATAAGCCCTAAAAAAACATTTGAAGGATTGCTTGGGAGCTTTGCCTTTGTAACAATTGTTAATTTATTTTTACTTCACAAAAATTTATATCAAACAGTTTCAATTTCGATCCTGTTAACACTTGTGGCTTTTGGCGGCGATATTTTCGAATCATTTTTAAAAAGAAAAGCCGGCGTCAAAGACACCGGCTCAATTTTGCCTGGACATGGTGGATTATTAGACCGATTTGATTCTGTTTATTTTGTAGCGATTATTTTATTGCTGTTTTTCTTGTTCGTTAGTTAAAGTAGAATCCTCTGGTTCAATAACAGAAATTACCCAAAAATTCAATCCTTCTAATGTGAAGCTTTTTGGAATGTACAATACAGAATTGGTCGTTACACTAAAATTGGACTTCATTATTTCAGCAATAAAAGTCCGCGCACTTTCTTTATCCGAAAACCTAATAGCCTCCGTTGGATTTTTTGTTGTTTCCTCATTAGCCTTTAAATAACGTAACGATAAGCTATTTTTTCTTCTTGGCATAGCCTCCATTGCAAGAGCAAAACTCGCAATTGTCAAAGAAACTAAAGCCAATTTAATTAATTTTTTCATATATTTTATCTCCTAATATTTATTCCATAACAATTATAAAATTCTACAACTTCTTTACTTCTAATTTCTGGAACATCTAAAGCTTTCAGCACATCCAAAACAATTAAAAGAAAATTAGCTTCATCTTCTTCGCAACGTTTAGCTTGTAAAAATCTCACTAACTCATTTCCCATCATTTCTGATTTTTTAATAGGATCTAAATCTAATCTACTTAAATATTGCGTTCTTAATGATACTATCGTTTCTAAAACAGACGTAACTGTTTTAAATTTTGAATATTCAATAGGATATTTTTCATTAATAAGTAACCCTGAAACAGGACCTTTAACCAAAATATCCACTTCTTTAAAAGAAATTATTTTATCTGCAGATAATAAATAAATGTTTAAGGCTAAACACAAAAGTAATATTTTTTGTAATTTCATAAATTATTCCCTAATTCTTATTTTAAAAACGATACAACTTCCGATTGCTTAATTACTTTTGCTTCCCCTGTTTGCATATTTTTGACCGAAACAGTTCCCGCCATTCTCTCACTCTCGCCCAAAATGAGAACATATTTTGCCCCCATTTTATTAGCTTTTTTCATCATGTTGGTCACAGATGCATTATCCAAAATTAAATCTGTACACAAATTTGCAGCTTGCATAGCATCTGCAAGTAACAAGGCTAAACTAACTTCATCTTTTGAAAGCGGAATAATCACATTAAGTGAAGGTGTTTGGGGCAAAACAAGCTTATCTTTTATTAAATCCAAGATCATAAGAATTCTACCAATCCCAAAACCTGCGCCAATCGATGGATAATCTTGACTTGAACCAAGCTCTAAAGCTAAACCATCATATCTTCCTCCGCCACCAAAAGCTGTTTGCGCTCCCAAATCTGAAGAACAAAATTCAAAAACAGTTTTGTTGTAATAGTCTAAACCTCTGACAAGGGAACTATCATAAACAAAATTAACCGATAGATGTGTTAATAATTTTTGAAGATATTCCCATTCTTGTTTGGATTCGTCTGATAAAAAATCAACTAGTTTTGGCGCAGTTTTATAAAGAGCTGCACATTTCTCTTCTTTGCAGTCAAATACTCGCAAAATATTTTTTTCTTTGCGCACTTTACATGTTTCACAAATATCGTTTTCATTTTTTTGCAAAAATTTATAAAGCTCTTCTTTAAACTTTACTCGATCTGAAGAAACGCCTAAAAAATTGATTTTTAAGATATAATTTTGAAATTTTAGTTTTTCACTAAAAAAAGAATCAAACATTTTTATAATGTTTGCATCTTGAGCGATGGAGCTTGCTCCAATAATTTCTATATTAAATTGAGAAAATTGCCTCCATCGACCTTTTTGAGGACGTTCATGTCGAAACATTGGACCATGGGCGTAAACTTTCCATGGAGTTGCTGGCTGATTTTCAAGAAAAGCCCGCATAGTTGGAGCTGTTGCTTCCGGACGAAGACAAATGCTTTCCTCAGAGCCACTTTTAAATGTGTACATTTCTTTTGTTACCACATCCGTTTCACTACCAAGCGAGCGTACAAAAAGATTTGTATGTTCCAAAATCGGAGTTTGAATTTCTATAAAATTATATAAATTTAAATGTTTTTTAAATTCATCAATGAGAAAATTGTACAATGTTAAATCAAGCAAATCTTCAGTTCCACGAACTTTTGAAAACATACTTTTTCCTTTTTAATCTTAAAACTCCAATAAATAATGTTTATTTTCAAACATTTTAAGAGTTTAGCAAAAGTTAGAAATAGCTCAAAATTTTTTAGTCTTTTAAAATTGGGCTTATTTGACTACATGAAAATTTTTTGATACTTTTTATTGTACTGTTTGCAAGCTAGGATAATGCTGATTTCTAAAATCTTTTTATCAAATCTACCAATCAAAATTTGTTGATTTGTAATTAAGCGGCTAGTAGATAGTTTGTTTTGTAATATTTTATCATTTTTTAACCCTTTTAACCTTAAATGATGGTCAAAAAAGACCTCAAATTAAAGGCAACCACTAAGGAATAATCGATATGCAAAAAAAACCAAGCGGTTTGAATACTTCGGCAATGTTAAATTTCGAGTTTAGCGAGCAAGAAGGCGCGCTAAATCAAGAACAATTAAAAGAACTTGAATCTTTATATGGCGAAATCAATCAATTCCAAGAAGGAATTGTTCTCGCTGGAAAAATTGTAAATGCAAGTTCTGATGGTGTCTTAATCGATATTCAATACAAATCTAACGGACTAATTCCATCTCATGAATTTTCGCCAATCGAACTTAAAAGACTTACACCTGGCAACGACCTAGAAGTAGTAATCGATCGTTTAGAAGATGAAAGTGGAAACGTAGTTCTTTCCTACCAAAAAGCAAAAGCTCTTCGCGCATGGAATAAAATCACTGAAACATCTGAAAAAGATGAACCTGTCAGCGGTATAGTCACTCATAAAGTCAAAGGTGGTTTAAGCGTAGATATCGGAATTCCAGCTTTCTTACCAGGCTCTCAAGTTGACGTTCAAAGAGTATCTGATTTTGACCAATTCGTAGGTCAAGAAGTTACTTGCAAAATCTTAAAAGTTAACAAAAAACGTGGCAACGTCATCATCTCAAGAAGAAAATATATTGAAGAACAAAAATACGAAGATCGCAAAAAAGCACTTGATACTATTCAAGAAGGTCAAGTTGTTAGCGGTATCGTAAAAAATATCACCAATTACGGTGTGTTTGTTGATATCGGCGGAATCGACGGATTATTACATATTACAGACATGTCATGGGGAAGAGTCAATCATCCAAGCGAACTTGTAAAGATTGGCGATACCATCTCTGTAAAAGTTTTATCATTTGATAAAGACAGAGAAAAAATCTCTCTTGGCATGAAACAATTAACCGACAATCCTTGGTTGAATATCGAAAATAAATATTCAATAGGCAGCACAGTAACAGGCAAAATTTCAAGCATCACGGATTACGGCTTATTTGCTGAGATCGAAAAAGGTATTGAAGGTCTTGTACATATTTCAGAAATTTCATGGACAGACAGAATCGCAAACCTTTCAAAGCATTACAAAATAGGCGATGAAATCAAAGCTAAAATCGTAGCACTTGATGTAGAAAATCGTAGAATGTCTCTAAGTATCAAACAACTTGCTGAAGATCCTTGGAAAAAGGTAGCTGAAACAATCAAACCTGGCGAAAAAATCAAAGGCCAAATCAGCAATATTACTGATTTCGGTTTATTTGTTAGAGTCGCTAATGGAATCGACGGACTTGTTCACGTTTCAGATTTATCTTGGACAGATCATATAGCTCATCCAAATGAACTCTTCAAAAAAGGTGATGCTGTTGAAGCTGTTGTACTTTCTATAGATCCAGACAATAGAAAAATATCCTTAGGTATCAAACAACTTAAAGATGATCCTTGGAAAGATATTGAACAAAGATATCCAGTAGGCACAGTTGTCGAAGGAACAATAACAAAAATTACCAATTTCGGTGCTTTTGTTAAATTCCAAGACGGCATTGAAGGCTTAGCTCATATTTCTGAACTTTCAAACAAAGAAATTGGTAAAATTGAAGATATTTTAAAAGTTGGCGAACAAGTCAGCTTCAAAATTATCAAAGTTAACCAAGAAGAAAGAAAGCTTGCTTTGAGCTTAAAAGCTTTAACAATTCCTCAAGAAACTAAAGAAAAAACAGTTGCTAAAGAAAAAGTAGTTGCTAAAGAAAAAACAACTTCCGCTGCTGCGCCTAAAAAGAAAACAGCTCATGCAGAAGCTCCAGCTAAGAATGGTTTCAACAACTCCTTACAACAAGCATTAGCAGATCACGCAGCTAAAATTAAAGATAAAAACTAAAACTTGAGGAACAATTATGACAGAAAGAACATTAGCTCTAATTAAGCCAGATGGTGTTGTTAAAAAATATTCTGGTAAAATAATTGATCGAATCGAACATGAAGGTTTCACAATAATCAACTTGAAAAAACTTCAATTAACAAAAGAACAAGGTGAAGCTTTTTATGCAGTTCATAGAGAAAAACCTTTTTTTGGAGAACTTGTAGAATATATTACATCAGGACCAATCATTGCAATCGCCCTTGAAAAAGATAACGCTGTATTAGCATGGCGAAATTTAATGGGCGCTACAAATCCAGAAAAAGCTGAACCAAACAGTATACGAAAACTATATGGAACAAGCTTAAATTCAAATGCAACACATGGTTCAGACTCTATTGAAAATGGTCAAAAAGAAATTGCTTTCTTTTTCCCAAATCTGAAATAAGATTCAATAAAAATAGCAAAAAAAGAGGGCGTTTAAAAACGCCCTCTTTTTTTATGTCTATACAAAACCTAATAAATCTCTGGTCGCTTTTTGCTCTTCACAAAGGCATCAAGTTCCATTAAATATTTAATTAAATCTTCTAGCTGTGATAAACGAATTGAGTTTGGACCATCACATAATGCTTTTTCTGGATTATCATGTACTTCCATGAATATACCCGCGATTCCTGCTGAAACTGCAGAAATTGCAAGATCGGCAACAAAGCTTCTATCTCCACCTGAAGCATCGCCCAAACCACTTGGTTTTTGGACTGAATGAGTTGCATCAAATGTGACCGGTCGGCCAAAAGATTTCATTGTGGTAAAATTTCTAAAATCAACAATCAAATCTCCATAACCAAAAGCATAGCCTCGCTCACAGAGCCAAATATTTTTATTGCCAGTAGATTCAATCTTTTTAGCAGCTTTTTCAATAGCACCACAAGTAACAAATTGTCCTTTTTTCAAATGTACAATTTTCCCACTTTTACCAACTGCTAGTAATAAATCAGTCTGTCTACATAAAAAAGCTGGGATTTGTAAAATATCCGCAAAAGAGGAAATTTCTTCAACTTGAGATGACTCATGAACATCTGTGATTATTGGCAAATCTAATTCATTTTTGACCTTAGACAAAATCTTTTTGCCCGTCGCTAATCCTACACCTCGAAAACCAGAAAGTGATGTTCGGTTTGCTTTATCAAAAGAACTTTTAAAAATTAATTTAAAGTTAAGCTTTTCTGAAAGTTTTTTGAGGCTTTCAGCCATTTTTAGCGTGTGACTTTCACTCTCAATTACGCAAGGGCCTAAAATAAAAATAAGAGGCTTTTCGTTTCCTCTTATTTCTTTTAAAAATGAAAAATTTTTATTCTCCACTAGCATTTACCTTTTCAGTTTTAGTGTTTGGCAAATTTAGAGATTTTATAGCTTCATCCAAGATTCCGTTTATAAATTTATAGGAATTTTTTTCACCAAAGCTTTTTGCAAGCTCAATTGCTTCATTAATGATAATAGCAGCTGACGTATCTTTATTATTTTCAAATTCCCACATGGCAAGACGCAAAATTAAAAGAGTACAACAACCAAGCCTGTCTATTTTCCAATTTTTTAACAGAGGTGTAATTTTGGCATCTAATTCTTCACGTTTTGCTATCGTATCGCGTGCTATTTTTATAGCAATAAAATCATCCGGAATTTCTAAATTAAAACCTCGACGAAAATTATCAATAACTGATTCAAAAGATACTGAATAATCAAATTGTTCCATCGCATACATAAACTGAAAAATTAAACAACGAACATCACGCATCGTTTTAGGTGTTCGCATTTTATCATTCTCAATATCAATTAACGCTTGATCTTCGCTTTCGATCTGCGAACGTAATTCTTGCTCGGAAACCTTAAAATCGGAACTATCAGAATCGGCAGTTTTATCGATTTTTAAAACATCTTTTAATTGGTCGTCATTTTCCAAAACATTTTTTTTCATAATTTCAAAATCCATTTAAAAAAGATCAAATAAAATCTACTACTCCCGATTCTTTTTTAAATTAACAACGCTCTATGTATTTATTTTCTCGAGTATCAACTTTTACTTTGTCGCCCTCGTTTATAAAAAGAGGAACTTGTACCGTAACGCCAGTTTCAAGTTTTGCAGGTTTTGAAGCGCCACCTTGAGCTGTATCACCTCGAACTCCAGGAATAGTTTCAACAACTTTTAATTCCATAAAAGTTGGAGCTTCTAGAGATATTGGTTTGCCGGTAAAAAATACAACTTTATAAATTTCGTTTTCTTTAAGATAATCTTTTGCGGATTCGACCTGTGAAGAATTAAATTCAAGCTGTTCATAGTCACTTTGATCCATGAAATGGTGCAAATCACCTTCTTTGTAGAGATATTGCATTTTTTTGTACTCTAGATCTGGTTCATCAAATTTTTCACCCGATCTAAAAGTCTCTTCTAGCATTCGGCTTGTAATCAAGTTTTTAAGCTTTGTTCGTACAAATGCGCCACCTTTTCCTGGTTTTACATGTTGAAACTCTACAACAAGCCATGGCTCATTTCTAAGTAATATTTTGCTGCTACCTCTTTTGAAATCTGATGTTGCTATCACAATTCACCCTTTAAAAAATAACTATTAATTAATTTGAAATTTTTCGAAAACATTTTGTAGTGTAATACATAAGTTAAAAAAATGGTATAAAAAAGCAATTTCTTTATCAATCTTAAGGAAAAAATCAAAAAAAGAAGGCCCGGACAAATTCCAGGCCTAACATAAAACTAATTTAATCAGTTATTTACTTCCAAAAGGCCACCAAGTTCCTGATTTTTCATCAGTATTTTCTTCATCAACAGCCTTATGTTTTTTAGAAGCTAATTGATTCTTTAAATCATTTATTTCAGCTTTTAATGATTGATGTTCGGTAACAATTGACTGATATTCGCTTTTTAAGTTCTGAAATTGAACTTCTAATGCTGCAGCTCTTTCATTTGCCCTTGATGCCATTTCAGCAGCCCTACTTGCCATATCCATTGATACGCTTGAACTACCGCTACTTGCAGGCGCTTGAACAACAGTTACTTTTTCACTTTTAGAAGTCATTGCAGAACCAAGCATACTACCACCCAAACCTCCAACTAAACCACCAACCATCGCATCCCCGCCATGGCCTGCAAAAAGCCCGCATGAAGAGATTGCAAATAAACCTAACATCAATTTATTTGTTTTATTCATAATTATTCCTTTTCACTCTAAATATCACATTTTTAAAGCGATACATTACGTTACAATTGCATTAAAACAAAAGTTTATTTTTTTGTTACAAATTTACTCTTTAACCTACTAACTTCAGTCTCTAATCTATTATTTTTGGTTTTTAAAGATTGAATTTCAGCAAGCATTGACTGATGTTCGTTTTTTAAATTCTGAAATTGAATTTCTAGTACAGCAGCTCTTTCATTTGCCCTTGATGCCATTTCGGCAGCCCTACTTGCCATATCCATTGAAGCAGTTGAACTTTCACCACTTGCTGGTGCTTGAACAACGGTTACCTTATCCCTCTTGGATGTCATAGCAGAACCAAGCATACTACCGCCCAATCCACCAACTAAACCACCTATTGCAGCATCTCCACCACCGCCAGCAGAAAGTCCACAAAAAGAAATCGTAAATAACCCCAACATTAATTTATTTGTTTTATTCATAATCACTCCTTTTCAAATTAAAAATCACACTTTAACGTGACATATTTCTTTTCACTTTTTACAATTACAGTTGTAGTACATTATTATATTTGCACATTGCAAATATTTATGTCAACAAAGTTTAAAATTATTTCTATTTTGATAAAATACCGGGAGATTTTTAATTATGAAAAATCGCATCCTTAACCTTATAAACCAAGAACAAAACCGCCAAGAAACCACAATAAATTTGATAGCATCCGAAAATTATGCATCGAAAGATGTTTTAGCAGCCGCCGGTTCTGTTTTAACCAATAAATATGCTGAAGGCTATCCACAAAAAAGATATTACGGCGGATGCAAATTTGTAGATGTAGTTGAAGAAGAAACAATAAAACTTGGTAAACAACTTTTTAATTCAAATCATATAAACGTTCAACCTCATAGCGGCTCCAGTGCAAATATGGCTGTTTATTTTAGCAAGCTAAATCCCGGCGATACCATTTTGGGAATGTCACTTAGTTGCGGCGGACATTTAACTCACGGTCACAAAATCAATTTTTCTGGAAAATTGTTCAACTTCGTACCTTATTTTGTCGATAAAGAAACAGAACTTCTCGATTATGATAAAATCGAAAAGCTAGCTGAAGAATATAAACCTAAAATGATCGTCGCCGGAGCATCTGCATACTCGAGAATCATCGATTTTGCAAAATTCTCGGACATTGCCAAAAGACATAATGCGCTCCTTTTTGTCGATATGGCACACATAGCAGGACTTGTAGCTGCAAAGTTACATCCATCACCAGTAGGGTTAGCAGATTTTGTAAGCAGCACAACACACAAAACTTTGCGTGGACCTCGAGGCGGAATGATTATCTGCAAAGAAGAGTTTGCAAATTTAATAGATAAATCTGTAATGCCGGGAATACAAGGTGGACCACTAATGCACATCATCGCAGCAAAAGGAATAGCTTTCAGCGAAGCGCTTGACCCTAAATTCACAGACTATCAAAAACAAGTGATTCTAAATGCTAAAATAATGGCTAAAACATTAAAGGATTTAGGTTATAACATTGTTTCAGGTGATACCGACAACCACCTATTTTTAATAAATTTGAAAAAATCAAAAATCGCAGAAAGTTTTCCACAAATAAATGGATTCCAAGTTGAACAAGTCTTGGAAAACTGCAACATTTCTCTTAACCGAAATAGCATCCCATTTGACACCGAATCCCCTCTTAAAACCAGTGGAATTCGTATCGGAAGTCCTGCTATAACAACCCGAGGGTTTAAAGAAAAAGAAGCAATTCAAGTTTGCCTTTTCATAGATGAGATAATTAAAAATCAAAATAATGAACAATTTTTACAAAAAGTTACAACCGAGATAAAAACTTTATGCGATAAGTTTCCAATTTATCAATAAATAAAGTTTTATTTCCCGTACTAGCTTTTAAATTTTTAGAATTTATAATTAAACCTTAAGGTTTAGTCTGTTTTATTGGTTAAATTTGATAAAAATAAATGAATACATTAAAAAGAATTTTTAGCTATACAAAGAAATACTGGAAACGGTTAGTTTTATCCATTATCGCTGCAACAGCTTATGGAATAATTTCTGCAGCCCCAACTTACCTTATCAAGTTCTTAGTTGATAAAGTTTTTGTCGAAAGATTAACTTATCTTTTGATCCCTTTTGTCATAATCATGATCAGTTTATTCTTGGTAAAAGGTCTTTTTATGTATCTTTCAAACTATTACATGAACTGGGTTGGCAGCAAAGTGGTCAATGACATTCGCTTAGATCTTTTCAAAAAAATAATTTATTACCCAACATCCTTTTATCAAGAAAAAACTACCGGCGACCTCATGTCTCACTTTTTGAGTGATATAACAATGATCCAAAACGCATCTTCTTCAGCTATAAAAAATGGTGTAAGAAGTTTTTTTGAAGCTATATTTTTGCTTTTAGTTGCAGTGTATCAAACTCCAAAACTTGCTTGTGTCATTCTTATTTTAGGACCCGTAATTGCATTTATTATCAAAAGAATGGGCACAAACATGCGAGAAACGGCACGAAGAAGTCAGAACAGCATGGGTTCTATAAGTTCGATTTTACAAGAAATGTTTATCGGAATTCGAGAAATCAAATCTTTCAATGCAGAAAACAGCACAACTTCTAAATTTGCAGGCTATCTACACAACTATTTCTCCTCGATAATGAAAAACGTCCAAGCCATTTCTATCACACCAGCTCTTATCGAAATCATAGCAATGAGTAGCTTTGGAATTATTTTTTATGTGGCTGCATTGCAGGTTTTATCTGGAAGTATCACACCTGGACAATTAACATCATTCTTTGCTGCAATGTTATTTGCCTATCAACCATTAAAAAGACTTATCAACGTTTATACTGATGTTCAAAGCGGTATCGCATCCGCAAACAGAGTATTTGAAGTTATGGACAAAACTTACCCAACACAAAAAACAGGAAATATTATCATAAACAATTTCTCAAATGCTCTTACATTCGAAAACGTTTCCTTCGAATACAACAAAAACCAACCGGTTTTAAAAAATATATCGATCAAACTAAACAAAGGTGAAACAATTGGAATGGTTGGACCATCGGGAAGCGGAAAAAGTACTTTTTGCGATTTACTTTTAGGTTTTATCGAACCAAGCAACGGGGCTATCAAAATTGATGGCATTGACTTAAGAACCATTTCCACAGAAAGTTTAAGGTCTCAAATAGGATATGTCGGCCAAAAAACATTTTTATTCAACGATACGATCTTTGCAAACATTTCATATGCAAAACCAAATGCAACGATGGAAGAAGTTGAAGCTGCGAGTAAAGCAGCTTTCGCACATGAATTCATCGAAAACCTTCCAAATGGTTACCAAACAATTGTAGGCGAAAATGGAACATTACTTTCCGGTGGACAAAAACAAAGGCTTACCATCGCTCGAGCTCTACTCAAAAATCCTGATATTTTGATCTTTGACGAAGCCACATCAGCGCTCGATACAAAATCTGAAGAAATGATACGACTTGCTCTCGAAGAAATTTCAAAAACAAAAACAGTAATTATGATCTCACACAGAATGTCTTTAATTGAAAAAATGGATAGAATTTTAATGATTCAAAATGGTGAAGTCATAGAAATGACTAAAAATGTTATGCCTAAAGAAAATTTAGAGTTAAAACAGATATAATTTATAGCGCCAATTTTTATCTTAGATTTTTTCTAATTCGATAGTCAAAAACCATCCAACTCTATTATATCCAAACAAAAAAGCCAAAAAATAAGCAATTAACCTTACAGGTTTAGATTTATAGTAAAGCAAGTCATGACTAGAAACCATAGCCTTTATAGAAATTAATTTAACAGGCAAATCTTTTATTAAATTTTTAACTTCTTTAAATGTATAAGCTTTCGTTCCCAAACTTTCTTGATCATAAAACAATACGTCTTTAAACGATCTAAAAATTTTACCTTTCAATAATGCTGTTTTAACCCATCTATAAAAAGCAAAAAGAGAATGCCTGTTATAAATCATTATTTTTATCTTTCCACTATTCTTTGTAACTCTTACAATTTCTTCCAAGCATTTTTTTGTATCAGGAGAATGATGTATCACACCCCACGAATAAACAAGGTCAAAAAAGTTACTTTCATAAGGTAAATTTTCTGCATCTGCAACTCTTAAATCTTCTGTGTTTAAGTTATATAAATTCAGCCGATTCGTTACATTGTCTATAGCTTCTTGCGTCAAATCTATTCCATAAGCAATCGCTCCCGATCTAACCCATTGTAAAAAATCAGACCCAGCACCAATGCCAACCTCTAATACTTTTTTATCTTTCAATCGTGTGAATTGCGCAAATGAAAAAATTTCAGGTTCAATTTTATAACGAAACTGTTCTATTTCTTCAAAATAATCTTTTGAATATTTAGGCTTCTGAGTAACTTCCGTACCACAGCTAGCTTTATTCCAATGATTAAAAACTTCTTTTTTTAGATTATTCTTTTCCATTACACACTCACAAATTTAATTTCAAAATATTTTCATAAATTGATTCTATCTTTTTTAACTGCTCTTTTATTGAAAAATGCTTATTACAAAATTCAAAATTTTCTACGCCTAAATTTCGTTGTAAAACATTATCAAGCAAAATAAATTTTAATTTATCGGCCCATTCATCAATATTTTGGGGATTAATCAAATATCCTGTTTTTTGATCAATAACTAATTCCTCCAATGGAGATAAATTAGATGCAATAACAGCTTTTTTCATAAATCCAGCCTCAATTAAAGGTCTTGCAAAATGTCCAACAGTTGCAGGAAAAACTATTACAGAAGATTCTGCCATTATTTGCGGTACATTTTTGATCGGCCCTAAAAAAATAATTTTATCTTTTATTTTTTCTAATATTTTATTGATTTGTCTTTTATAAACTTCACTTGGCAAAAAATATTTAAAATACGATTTAGATTGTTGATTATTAAAATATCCGGCAACAACAAGTTTTGCATTCGGAATTTCTTTTAATAGCTTTTCAAAGGCCTTAAAAATAACCAATGTCCCTTTTTCTTTTGACAGCCCTCCCAAAAATAAAATTTTTAAATCATTATTAGCGTATGGGTATAAATTATAGTCAAATATTTTAGGATCAACCGCATTATAAACAACTTCTACTTTTGGATTGTTTTGCCATGGTTTTGCATCGTTTTTGCAAATTGGTACAATCTTCGTAGCATATTTCTCCACAAATTTTTTAATGATAAACCTACGAATTCCTAAATAACCAGGAGCCAAAGGTTCTCGAATATGCCAAACAACTGGAATTCCTTTTTTATGAGCAACTTTTCCCCAAACAATCAAAGAACTTGTATTTAAATGAACGATATCTGGTTTTATAAGATCAAACCATTTCTCAGCTTCAAAAAATAAAACTTTAAAATTATCCCCAATGACTTTTAAAAAAAACAAAAATTGATACCACTTAATGTTCCAAATTTTTGTATGAGGAAAATCATTTAAATTTAGAGGTCCATAAACCTCGATACCTTTTGATTTGTATAAATCGATAACCTCTGAATCTTGTAAAAATAAAACAACGGGATGAAAATTTGATTTATCCAAATTTTGAATTAAATAAAGCAGACTTAATGGCGCACCACCGATTCCAATCCCATGATGAATATATAAAATTTTCTTTTTCATTTCATGCAATCTCAAAACCTTGTTTTTCCAGCCATTTACACAAAACAAGCAATGTCCAAACTTTTAAGTAATTTTTAGGATTTCGACGTAAATCACAAACCAATTTTTTGACATATTCTTGATTTAAAAAACTAACATTTTGTAAATAATTTAGCTCTTTTTCAAAATGTTTTATAAGCCAAAAACCAATTGGCATTTCAAAACCATGCTTTGGAAAATTTAAGATTTCCGCTGGTATCAAACCATCAAACAAATTAGCAAGTAAAGGCTTATTATACTTTTGCCCTTCATAGATTTTGTACTTACTTGGAACAGTTAATAAACATTCAACTAAATTTTTATCAAGAAATGGCACTCGCACTTCTAGCGTAAAAGCCATCGCTGTAACATCCGAATCTTTGAGAAGCATGCCGGGCGTATACCAAGACAATTCTGATTTTGAAAATTTATTTAAAAAATCATCGCTTCGACTAAAAATAGGGTCCAAAATATTAGAAGCCTTTGATAAATAATCGAATTTTAAAATATCTTTGTTTTTAACTAATTTCTCTTTTTCATCAATTTGAAAAATCGATCGCATTTGTAGATAAATATCTTTATCTTTCAAACCATAAAATCTTAAAAATGAAAAACCTGTTTTATATGCTAGTGATCTAAATATTTTATTTTTATTAAAAAGATCAGCGAATATCGAAATAAATTTTTTATTAAACGAACCATCAAATTTTTGCAACCTGAGTAAATCTTGAAAATATCGATACCCTAAAAAAACCTCATCACCACCTAAACCACTAAGCGAAACTTTAACATGCTGCGCGGCAACTTGCGAAACTAAAAAACCATTTATTCCATCACCACTTGGTTGATCAATGTAATAAATAAAATCATTAAAAACTTTTTTGAACTGTGTTCCCGAAATTATTGTTTCATGATGATCACAACCAAATTTCTTTGCAACCTTACTAGCTAAACTGAGTTCATCAATATAACTTCCCTCTTTTTCAAAACCAATGCTAAAAGTTTTAACAGGAATGTCGGTCAACGTTGACATGAGACCAACGATAGTTGTTGAATCCAACCCACCGCTCAAAAATGCACCAACTGGAACATCGGCGCGCATTCTAAGCCTTACAGATTCTTTTACTAAGTCTCGTAAATTTGTTTTAATCTGATGCAAATTTAAATCACAATTTGTTTGGATTTCTCGCAAATCCCAATATCTTCCAATTTCTAAATTTCCATCCTTAAATTCTGCAAAATGTGCAGGCGGCAATGCATAAACATCTTTGTAAAAACTGTCGGGTGCATTTATCGAATAAAAAGATAGATATTCATTTACTGCGGCAAGATTTAACTCTTTTTTATAAAAAGAAAGATTTGAAAAAGATTTTAGCTCTGAAGAAAACGCAAAATATTTAACGCCCCCTTTTTCACCGACAATAAAATTAAAAGGCTTTTTACCAAGATGATCGCGTGCTGCAAAAAGCCTTTTCTCATTACTATCCCAAATTGCAAAAGAAAACATTCCACGCAAGTTTTTTAGGCAAGATTTACCGTATAAAATGTACAAATTTAACAAAACCTCAGTGTCGCTTTTTGTTACAAATTTTACACCTTCAGCTTCAAGCTCACTTGTAAGTTGCTGATAATTGTAGATTTCGCCGTTAAAAATTATTTTGTACCGACCATCAAGCGAATCCATTGGTTGGTTTGCCACATCTGATAAATCTATTATTGAAAGCCTACGATGACCTAAAAAACAACCCTTTTCGTCATCTATAAAATAGTTACCACTGTCCATTCCTCGATGCGAAATAGATTCTGTCATTAATTTTATATCAGAAGAAAAATCTATCGTTAATTTTTGAAAATCACTATGACTGCTATCTACAATTATCCCAGCAATTCCGCACACTTTTATATCCTAAATTTCACATTCAGACTTTTTAGATTGACAGCAATTAACATTAAAATAATCTCTACTCAAGCAATCTCTTCCTACGGTAAAATAATCAATTCCAGCCATTGCCATCGAAATTGGATCAAAACAGTTACGTCCATCGAAAACAATTTTGTCTGAAAGTATACAAAAATCTTGTGGCTTAAATTTTAAGAACTCGTTCCATTCTGTCAAAATTATTAAAAAATCAGAATTAGCTAAAACATCATTTGCAGTATTTGCAAAGTTTATTTTTTCACCATAAATATTTTTTATATTTTCAGCAGCAATAGGATCATATGCGAAAATTTTACAACCGATTTCAAGCAAAGCAGGGATAATATCAAGCGAAGGAGCACAGCGAATATCATCAGTTTCAGGTTTAAAAGCAAGTCCCCAAATGCCAACTTTTTTATCTTTTAGACTTTGACCATAATGTTTTTCAATTTTCTCTAAAAATGCAATTCGTTGTCGTTTATTAATATTTTCTACCTCTTTTGCAAGCGTCATCAATTGCTTATGTTTTTCCCCCATATAAACTAATGCTCTTAAGTCTTTAGGGAAACAACTTCCACCGTAACCAATGCCCGCATTCAAAAATGCAGATCCAATTCTTTTATCTTTGCCCATACCCCTTTTTATTTCTTCGATATCAGCACCCGCTGTATCTGCTAGTAATGCAAGTTGATTTATAAAACTGATTCTAGTTGCAAGCATTGCATTCGACGCATATTTTGTTAATTCAGCAGATTCTATTTTCATAACCATAAACTGCTCAGATGATGTACAAAATTTCTTGTACAAATCTCGCAAATTAACTTCCGCTTTTTCGCTTTCTACTCCAACCACAACCCTATCCGGCTCCAAAAAATCAAGTACTGCACTTCCTTCTTTTAAAAACTCCGGATTTGAAGCAACATCAAAATCTACACTTAATTTTCGCCTTGCAAGTTCTTGATTAATTATTTCTTTGACCTCTTTTGCCGTCCCTACAGGAACTGTAGATTTATCAACAATAAGACAATAGTCATTAATGTTTTGGCCCACTTCTTTTGCAACGGCATAGACATACGAAAGATCAGGAATTCCTACATCACTTGTGGGAGTCCCAACACATATAAAAATTATATCAGGTCTTTTTTTGAGCGCTTCATCAACAGATTTTACAAATTTTAATTTTTGATTTTCGAGTGATTCTTTAACTATTAAATCCAAGCCTGGTTCATAAAAAGGTATTTTACCAGCTAAAAGGCTTTGAATTTTGCTTTCATTATTTTCGACTATCGTTACATCTTCACCTTTATGTGCAAAACATGCCCCCGTAACAAGTCCAACATACCCTGCACCAACTACTGCAATTTTTTTCATTAAAACTCCTTTAATTTTTTAAAGATAATTTTTCAAGATTTTAACACTTCGCACCAAAATTCATAAGTTCTTTTTGCAATTGCTTCGTGCGAATAAAATTTCTTTACTCTCTCGTATCCTTTTTCCGCCAACTTTTCTCTTAAATTTTTATCTTCAATTAAAATTTTTAAACAACCAGCAAGACCTTTAATATCTCTCTGTTCAAAAATTAATCCGGCATCAGCAATAACATTTGGTATTTCACCAGCATCCGAACCAATAACCGAGACCTTACATGACATAGCTTCAATAATTACATGCCCAAACTGTTCTCTCCATAAATTGGTATCAAAAGAGGGCAAAACTAAAAAATCTACGCTTTGGATAAAATCTTTTACTTGAAAATGATCCACCGAATTACAAATCGTTATTTTATTTTCTAAGTTTTTTTGAGCAATATATTTTTTAAAATCTTCTGCATGGTTTCCACCACCCAAAAATTTTAATTTCCATTCTGGATGATCAAAAATAATTTGTGAAAAAGCATCAACCAAATCAAATATACCTTTTTCTCTCACAAGCCTTCCAACAAACCCTATCGTTTTATTTTGCTCTTTAGATTTTGGAACAAAAAAATTCGTATCAACGCCGAGCTGTGGCAAAACTAAAATTGGCTTTTTGAAATATTTTTCTTTCAAAATATTTTTAGCATCTTCGTTCCCAACAAAAGCTCCGTTAGAATTTCTCAAATTAAAACTTTCGACAAACTGCCAAAAAAATTTATATTTCCAAGACTTTTTTGGCTTCCAATTTATCCAAGTAAAAAATGTAAACTTTGTTTTTTTACAAAATAATTTTGAAAATAAAATAGATTGAAAATAACTAAAAGCATTATCACCTTGCTCAACATGAATCAAATACGGCTTAAAGCTTTTAAGCAACTTAATGAATTTAATTGGATAATAACCATACAAAACTTCATTTCCACCTTTAAAAGTATCAAGCGGTAAAAATTCACAATTTTTCAAATTATCTTTATCTAAATCATCAGCTTCTAATTTAAACAAAACATCTTGCCAAACAGTTGGAACTAAAACTTTTAAATTTATCTGTGGATATAATTGTGCTAAAACTTTCCATTTATCGCGATTAATAGAAGCGATGTAAGTATGACTAATAACAAGAATGTTCATCTAATTTTTCTTCTTTTATACCGATAGATAAATCATTTTTAATAAACAGATCTTTCAATTCCGGATAAACTTTTACTAAACCATTTTTCCATTTAGAATAAATAAATGCTTTTGAAAATTTAGTTCTAATAATCTCTAATGATTTTTCACTCATTTTTTTATGTAAATTAGAATTTTCTAAAATTAATAACGATTTTTGAGCCATATCATTTATATCATTAACTTTTACTAAAAAACCATTTTCTCCATCTTTAACATAATCCCTAGGGCCACCACAATCGGCAGAAACAATTGGCAAACCAAAAGCCATAGCCTCTAATCCTGCTATACCAAAACCTTCCTGATAAGAAGTGATAAGCTTCAAAGTTGATTTTTTATATAAATCTTTTAATTCTTGATTCGAAACAACACCTGTAAAAATAACATTCTTATAAAAATTTTTAGACTCAAATTTTTGTAAATCTTTTTTATCTGGCTTTAAACCTACAATAAATAATTTATATTCAGGTAAAACAGAACAAATTTTTTCAAAAACATTTAGTAACATTGTTATGTTTTTTCTAGGATCCGAAAATCTACCCACAGCAATCAAACATTTATCACGTGCATCAAAATCAATATTTTGTAATAAAAAATCATCTTCCAAAAAGTATCCTACTGCTTCTAAATTTTCTTTTTTAAAACCAATAATTTTTTCGAAATAAGATTTTGTATGAGAACTTAAAGTCCAAATATAATCAGCGTTTATTAAAATTTTCTTCTCAATTTTATTCATAAAAAAAGACGCGACTTTATCAATAAATCTTCGAATCAAAGGTATTTTAGCAATACGCACAAATCTATCATCTACAAAAGAAGTTCCAGCCCAAAGAACAAATTTTTTATTCAACAAAATAGCAGGATGAGCAGCAATAGAAGTTCCACTTACCACAAAAATATAGTCATATTCTTTTAATTCTCTTTCCCATGCTTTTTTGGTAAAAAAATAATGTCCAGGCTCCCAAAATGACCATCGTGCTCCTATCTCTATAGAATCCATACCTAAATAATTTTTATATCTAGTTTCAGAATTAAACTTAAAACCTTTTAGATAAGCAGATATTTCTGGTTCAAAACCCAAAAAAAATAATTTAGGTTCAAAATAAATTTTGCAAAAGTTATAAACAGCTTTTACCGTTTTTAAAACCCCGCCATAATTGTATGGATGAATAGTAAGAATAGCTATTTTAGTTTTTTGCTTCACAAGCATATCCTTTTATATTAAAAATTTTTAAAGTTTTTTAGCAGCAAAAAATAAATCCGAATATAAAATATTGGTTTTTATTAAACCAATTCTTCTACCAATACCAATAAATTTCTTTAATATAAATTTAAATCTAGGATGAAAAAATTCTGCAAAAACTTGTGGCGATACCCCACCTTTTTTCTCTATCGTAATAATTTCAAATCCATTTCCTTGAAGTAATTTTGATAAAGACTCTACAGTATAATACCTTTTATGTGTTAAATCAGATCGATGATAAAAAGTTAAATTATATTTAGGTAAAAAAACATCTTCATCATGAGGAACCGAACCCAACAAAATACCACCTTTTTTATTTTTTTTAAAAATAGAATTTAACAAAAAATTTTCATTTGAAATGTGTTCTATCACATCAAAAGTCAATATAGTATCAAAATTTTCTTTATCTAAAGTTAAACCCTGCTCAAGATCGCTTTTAATATACGTTATCGTATCGTTTTCGAATATATTTTCCAATTGATCTAAAGCAATAATTTCTAAATTTGGATGATTTTTTACTAACCAATTGCTATATGCTCCAACTCCACACCCAACATCCAAAATTAAAGAACCTTGCAAATATTTTTCTAAAAATTTTAACTTTTCATGCGATAATAACAATGCACTATCTTTCATATTATTCATAAAAAGGCTCCCATCTTTTTTAAAACATTTTTTAAGCGATCTTTTAATTTGTATTCTTGAATTTTTTCATATGATTTTTGCATTATTCCAATACGTTTTTTCTCATTGCTTAAATAAAATTTAATCTTTTCTACCAGTTCATCTACATTGGAAAAACAAACAATATTTTCATTTTCTGTAAACAATTCTTGTGCTTGCTCAACTGTTCTCTCTGTTAATAAAAATGCCCTACTTGCAGGAACTTCCATGGTACGCATGTTATGAGAAGTTATATTTTGTTTTCTTATGAAATTCAAATTTATTTTTGAAAGTCGAAATGCTTTTATCATTTCAATCCCATAAATGGCTTTACCTTGTAAATGATTTCGCAATGGAGAATTTGAAGCCAAGTTCTTACTCCACTCATTTCCCCATATTGCTAAATCTAAGTTTGGCATTTTTAAAATAAGATCATTGAGCCACTTTTCTCTATACGGTTCCCATGTACCCACAAAACAAACATCGCTGGTATATTTTTCTACATCCTCTTTTGTTATCATAATTTTTTGGTCAAAAAGATTTTCATCAAAAGCAAATGGAAAATATTCTACTTTTTTGGCTCCAACTGATTCTAAAACAGGAATTAACATTTTCGACCAAATCAAAAAATAGTCATAAAAAGGTAACGATAATAAAATGTTAGAATTTGAATTTCCATTCCAAAAACAAAAAGGATTGTCCGGGTAAAAATTAACTATTTTTGATTGAAAATTATTCTTTAAATATCTTATTGTTTTAAAACTTATATTCTCACCTTTAGCTATAAAAATAAAATCTGGATTAAAAATTTTTACAGTATTCTTTAAAGAATAATTAATATATAAATCATGAAAAAAAGAGACTAAAAATGAAATTTTACCAAGATTACAAAAAAAATTTCTATGGATTTTATTAAGATTAAAGACTTTAGCATCAAATCCAAGATCCAAAAAAATAGACCAATATGAACTAGAAGCTCCGCCGTATGTAAATTCTCCCACTACTAAAATCTTTTTTTTCACTTAAAAACTTTCAATAAATCCAAAGTCAAAAAGTTAAGATTATATAAATTTTTGCTTTAATTTATTCAATCTTATTTTAATAATATTTTTAAAACCAAAATCTTTTAAAACTAAATATTTATGCTTTAATCTATTAGCTAGAGAAACATTTTTCCAAATATCTATTCCAATAAGAGTACCAGAGGCAAGATCGCCTTCTGGTTTGAAATATTTATATTCAATACCACTCGTATTAGCCCAATAACCATAAATAACAGCATTCTCTTGCGGCTTAGGATCCATATCTTTTTGTATTAAATCAATAACTTCTTCATGAGATTTAGGAATATAACTACAGTTGAGATCCTCATAAAAAGCTCTTCCTACTAAAATAGAAGTCTTTTTCCAAAAACAAGCCTCCACACCCATAGTTGATCCAAAGGTAAGAATTTTAGAACAATTTTTAAGTAATGCATAACTATCAATTTTTTCTTCAGGCCAAATTATCTGTAGATTCTCAAATCCTAATGACCCAATCCTTCTTAAATCTTTTATCTGAGAACTATTAACATTTTTCAAATGAGGATGGACTCTAAGATATATCTTTATTTCCGGATTACCCTTTAAAGATTGAACAATTTTTTCTATACCTTCATTTTCATTCAAATAAATAGAATTTTGCCATTCATCAAAAGCAGCATATTCTTCTATAGAAGAATTAAAAATTACTATATTTTTTTTGGCAAAATCAAAACCAATTGGAAGTTTTTCAAGATCTTGGTCTTTACAAAAAACATACATATCTTTTCTCTGCACCTTATCTTCAAAAAAAGATTTTCCAATTTCAACTTTAATTTCTTTATTTAAATCTTTATTTTGCCAACTTTTAAATATGTCGCGTTTAAAAGGATCTAAAGAATGAAGTAAATCATTTTCAATAAAAGAATATTTATAAATTATTTGTTTTTTTTCATTATATTTAAAACCATTAATACTCTCAAACAACCTAAAAGAAATCCCTAAACTTTTGCAAGCACTTAAAGCAGCCCACGAATCAAAAAAACGACCATTCCAAATATAAACAAGATCGGGTTTTATTTTTTTTAACAAATTTAATGTTGATTCATAAATCAAAACAGCTGATTTGCATATAGAATATATCGTATCCTTTTGCTCTATGGTATCAAAATTGATTTCTCTTAATAAAGAAATCATGTAAGAAGCTACTCCAAATCCTAAATTTATTCCCTCGATATTAAATTCTTTTAACTCTTTAATATTCCTGAATTTTTTAGGAATATCTTGGAACGAAATATCTTTATTTAAATAAAAAATATTTTTATTTGGAATATTCAAAATATCTAAACTTGAATCACACAATAAATTGCATTTTAAACAAATAGATTTGTTTTTTAAAAAATTAGAATAACAATAAGGCTGCTCCCCTCCACACTTCAAAACAAAAACTTCATCTCTATTTTTTACATGATTTAGCATCAATTCAGATCGAGTTGCAATATTTTGTACGGATAAACTAGATGGTAAAGCTAAAAAAAGAACCTTCATTCTAAAATCCTAAAAACTCATAATCATTCTTTAATAATCGCATATATAACAATATCTACATAACCACCATTTTTATAAAAAACTTTTCTCAAAATACCTTCTTTTTCCATTCCAACTTTCTCACAGATTCTTATCATACTTTTATTTTCAGTAAATTGTCCCGAGCTTATCCGATTTAAATTTAAAGAATTAAATCCATAATTAATAAGCAGATTATAACATTCAGTCCCTACGCCTTTATTCCAATAATCTTTATCCCCAATAAGAATTGCTATTTCAGCCGATCGACTAATCCAATCTATTTGCTGCAGCAAAACATTCCCTATATGTTTGTCATTTTCTTTCCATTTAATTGCAAAAACAATTTTGGTCTGACTTTTTTCAACATCTTCCACATATTCAAAAGTCTTTCTTAAATTATTAGGAATAATTGAATGAGAATTATATTTACAAACTTCAAAATCATTTAACCAATTAACATATTCTGGATTTACATCTTCTTTAGTTAATGGAGAAAGATAAATATTTTTTCCTATTAAAAAAGGATTTTTCATTCTAATGACATCCTAGTAATTCATATATTTCATTTGTTAACTCGTTTTTATTTATAACAATCTCACTTTTAATCTCATTAAATTTTAAATAATCATTACCAATTTGCCCAGCTTGAACTCGTAAAACTTTTTTTCCAATCAAAAGCGATTCTATAATCATGTTTGAGAACATTCCAAGTACATAATCACTAAAATAATTTATAAGCAAAGGATCTATTTTTTGTTTAACAAAAATATTCAAAAATTTATATTTTTCGTTTTTAAATAAATAATCAAATTTATTTGCATTACTACGAGGATGTAATTTGATAATAAAAATATATTTTGAAAAATCTACTAATTTAGACTTATTTAATTCATAAAAACTTTCTAAAATATCTTCTAGAACTGAATATTCATCATAGCCTAAAATATATTTTCCGTTTTCATCTTTAGCAAAAGATTCACGAAGATTATCGCACACAAACAATATAACTTTTTTATCTTTAGGTAAATTAATCAAATCAAAAAACTCTTCCTTTGTAATCTGGGGCACAAATTTTTTAACCTTTCCATAGTAAGGGTTACTTGAAACTATAAGCATTTTAGAAGGAATACCATCCGCAATAGCCTCTTTTTTAGCAATTTCATTTATAACCCAAATCTCATCAGGAAAAATTGTTTCATTTTCAAAAGTAAATCTTTTTAAATAATTACCCCAGTGATCAATAAAAGCATATGTTTTCATACCTTTATTTATTGCCAATTTTCTCCACTTATGATCGTAATCATTTAAAGATGTTCCGCTAAATAAATAATTCGGACAAAAAGAATCAATAATTTTTTCAAAATATTTAGAATCAAAATCAACTCTTTTTACAATTCCTTCATATTCCGTAGGATAAATTCCTATAGAATTTGTAAAAATTAAAAAATCTTCCCCCACAACAAAACCTTCTTGAATTAAGTTGTCAACAAGAGCTAAAACAGAATTTGCACCTGCTGCATCAGAAAATACAAATATTCCTTTTCGACCTAGATTATATTTCATTCTGCCGCTCTATAATTTCTTGCATATTTTCATGGACCTTATAAAAAGCACTAACCACATCATCCAAATCTTGCCTACCCATAGAGGGACGCATAAACTCATGAGTTATAAGCTGCTCATAATGCATTTTCTCAACAACAGGACAAATCCCTTTGCTATAATCCAAATCTTCTTTTTTATGTTTATACAAATTAATTGCTTTTTGCTGATAAACAGGTTGCAAATATAAAGGCCTAGTGTAACCACCTCCAATTAAAGGATCCAATTCTCGCATATATGAACTAGGTAATTCTTTAATTAAAACTTTTAAATATTTATCTCGATGCAACCATCCATTTTTATATGCAAAATATTTCATAGGTTGCTGATAATAACAATGTTTTACATAAGGTTTTGGAATACAAACATCTAAATAATTAAAAACACCTAATTTTTCATTTAAATATTTAGCATTTTGTATTCTTTTTTCTAAAAGATCATCAAACTTTTTTAGTTGCTCAATACCAATAGCTGCTTCCATCTCGGGCATTCTAAAATTAAATCCAAAAATATTATCTATATTTTTTACACCTTTATTTTCTACAACAGCTTCTCCATGATTCCTGATCAATTGACAGCGCTCGGCTAAATTAGAATCATTAGTGGTTATCATGCCACCTTCTCCGGTGTGAATATGTTTATGATAATTCAAACTAAAAACACCAATATGGCCTATCGTACCTACATATTTATCCTTATATTTCCCAAAAGGAGCTTGCGCCGCATCTTCTATAACAAACAAATTATATTTTTTAGCAAGTTCCATTATTTCATCCATATCCGCAGCATGGCCGAATATATGAACAACTAAAATCGCTTTTGTATTTTTTGTTATTTTTTTCTCAATACTTTTGGCGGATAAACAAAAATTATCTTCATCAATATCTGCGAAAATAGGAACACCTCCCCAAAAAACAGGTGAAATTGCAGAAGCTGTCATTGTATAAGGAGAAACAATAACTTCATCGCCTGGTTTAATACCAACAGCGCCTAAAGCAGTAATTAACCCACTAGTATTAGAATTAACAGATATCGCATGCGAAACATTCAACTTTTCAGCCCACATTCTTTCAAAAGTTTGAACCTTAGGTCCTCCATAAAAATCCGAATGCCAACATCCTAGAAATTTACTTAGAACTCCACTTTTTAAAACTTCTTCAACTGCAAGCTGCTCTTCAATTCCCATTGTATTATGCGCTTCAAAAAGATTTACCCTTAATGGTTTACCTCCAAATATTGCTAATTTGTTCATTTTTATATCTCTACTTTTTCATTAACAGCTTTTATTAATTTATAAATTTGAAATTCATTATCCAAACTAGAAAAATTATCAACTTCACACTTCAATAACTTACTTAAATAATCGCACATATGATAACCATATTTATTCATATCAATATTTAAAATTTGCTTTCCCACCAAATTTTTATAACCGCTAAATACGTGATCATTTTCAACTTCATAAATTTCAACCTGATTTCCAAAATCAAAAAATCTAAATCTCTTTTTTTCAAACACAATGTCAAATTCTATTAAGCTAAAAAATCGTTCATCCGATGCTTGAAAAAACACTGGGAATTTATGCGCTTTATATTCATATTTAACTGAAAAACTAATTGATAAATCTTGCTCTTTGTAATCATTTACAAAATTAATAATTTTTATAGATTCAAGATCATAAACACTATCAAATAAATAATTTAAAATATCGATCAAATGAGATCCGTTATTTCGCAAACCCTTCGAATACCAAATATGAATACCCAAAGGCTTACCATAAATATTTTTTAAAATATTTAATTTTAGTTGTTGATAAAATGGAATGTATTTTCTTATATAATTCACTACACATTTTTTAGAATATTTTTTAACATCTGAATAAACTAAGTCAGAATTCCAAAAAGGCTTTTCTAAAACAAATAATTTAATCTCTTCTCTATCTTTTAACTTATTAAATATTTGATAATTAACAGATGGAATTGATGATAAAACAACAATATCAGGAAATTTTGAAATTTTTTCCAAATCATCAACCACTATTGCTTTAGGATAACGCAGCTTTGCCAAAGTATTTTTTTCTTTGTTTACATCAACTAAATACTTTATTTCAAAATCAGCATGATGATCGAAAGACTTTGTATGAGTAAGATAATTATCATTGTCAGGTTGATTATAATCATATAACATTCCAATATTTCCAAGCCCAACAATCGCAACTGAATATTTTATTTTAGACTCCATACTTCTCTTCTTAAGCTAATTTTTGATATTGAATAGTTTTCACTCTAGCATCTTTATTTAGATCTAATAAATACTCATTATTCCTTAAGTATCTGACAATATCCAATGCAGAAAAATCAAATCCCTTTTTAGGATAAAAATAGGTTATAATATTTTTAATTATTTCGTAATCACCTTTATCATCCAAAGTTATGCGAAGCTCGGGCCAAAATAATTCACCTTCTGCTTTTACATAACCTAAATTGTATTCACCACTTCTATAAATGTATAAACTTACATGCTCTCGATCCTCTTCTGTAAGTTTTTTTTCTGATATTTCTTTTAAAATATTTTTTGAAAATATTTGAACATCTAAACCATCTGGATAGCTTCTAAGATGCGAATTAGAAACATAATCAAAAGAATTATTTAAATAAACTTGAATCACTTTATCAATAATATTTGGATCAATTAAAGGACAATCCCCAGTAAGCTCTACAATCAAATTCGAATTAAAAAATGTATGAGCTTCCAAAACCCTTTGCAAAACATCATTTTCGCTTCCTCTGAAATATTTAATGCCCATTTTTTCACAAAGATTCACAACACAGTCATCTGCTTTATTTATAGTCGTTGCCACAACTATTTCATCTACAAGCTTTGCTCTTTTAACTCTTTCAACCATAAATTGAAGCATAGGTTTTCCATCTATAGCCTCCATCAACACTTTGCCTGGCAACCTAGAGCTTGTCATTCTTGCTTCTATCGAAGCAACTACTTTTTTATTAATCGCCATATTCCATCCACATAAAAATTTTATCTAACTTTAAAAAGAGGTTTTAAAGGTTCACATTCAAGAAATAAATCCAAAGTTTTTGCACTTAAACAATTTTTAATTAAAATCAAAACTTCATCATAAGCTATAAGTAATGCATTTATATCACTTTCGCTATGACTATGTGTAAAAAAATGCGCCCCAATAAATAAAATATTACGCTTGAACATCTCTTGTAAAAATAAAGTTCTTATTTGAAAACTTGAATACCCTTTAAAATCTTTTATTTGCAAAATTGACCAGCTTGGATGACCAGAAACAGAAAAAACTTCACTTAATTCATGCCTTAAAAATAATTCGTTCAATTTAATAAGAAACGTCTGTCCTTTTTCTTTTATATCTTCAAGAATTGATAAACTTTGCAATTTTGTCATTGTTGCTAAGGCTGCAGCTAAAGATAAAGTTTCGCCACCAAAAGTAAAAGAAAAAAATATTTCTTCCATCAAATTCATTATTTCGGATTTTCCCGCAATCGCAGATACAGGAAATCCATTTGCCAAAGCTTTTCCAAATGTTGCAAGGTCTGGGACAACTCCAAATAATTTTTGCGCTCCACCAAGTGAATATCTAAAACCAGTAATCATTTCATCGAAAATTAAAATAGCTCCATTTTCATGAGCAACTTCTTTAACTTTTTGTAAAAAATCATCTTTGGGGTACTCAATACTCATAGGTTCTAAAATCACAGCAGCTATTTGATTTGGATATTGTTGGAAAACAGTTTTTAAAGAATTAATATCATTATATTTAAATGTATGGGTAAGTTCTTTAACTACTTCTGGAACTCCTAAATTTCTAGAAGTTGTACCAATAGACCAATCATGCCAACCATGATAACCACACATAACAATATGATCTTTTTTTGTATAAGCCCTAGCTAAACGAATTGCAGCAGTAGTAACATCTGAACCATTTTTACCAAAACGAACTTTTTCAGCGCAAGGAACAAGTTCTACAATTTTTTCAGCAACTTTAAATTCTATCTCATTAGCAAGAGGGAAAATCGTCCCCTTTTCTAATTGTTTTCTTACGGCCTTAGATAAATCTTCATCGCCATAACCAAGAACAATAGCTCCAAGACTAGCCCCAAAATCTATATATTTATTTCCATCAACATCCCAAACATAACATCCTTCACCTCGATCAATAAAAAATGGCGAAACACCATAGGGAAAATGCACTTTACTTTTACTATAAGTCTGAGAACCAAGAGGAACTGTTTTCAAAGCTCTTTCAAGCATTTTTTCAGAATTAGAATACCGATTAAGCATTTTTCACCTTTTCATTTATATAAAAATTATCTTCTATCAAAGATTTTTTATAACCTTCGTTACGTTCAAATTTTGAATTAACCAAATTGAGCTCTGGATATTTATTTAATAAGTTCAAAATATCTTGAAAACCAAAATTGGGATTTATTTCATAAAGTTTTTCATAAACTTTGGTCACAAAATCAAAATCTTCTAGTTCGTCTACAGTCCATCTCAAATATGATAAATCTATTTTATTTTTAACTTCCCCTACTTTAAAATTTTCTTTGATAAATGGCGTTACATGTTCTCTTTGTGAAGGTAATTTTGCGCTACTCCAAGCTTTTTCTAAAGATTCAAAACTAAAAACTTCAACATCAAGCCCATCTGGATATGTAGGATTAAGGGTATTGGAAACATAATCAAAATCATTATCCACATAATATTGAATAACTTTATCTATAACTTCAGGATCTGTTAATGGACAATCCCCTGTTAATCTAACAATGGTTGATGCATTAAATTTTTTGGCCGTGTGATAAAAACGATCTAAAACATCATTTAAACTTCCGCGAAAACATATTACACTTTCGTTCAGACATATCTGTTCAATTTTATCATCAGACTTATCTAAACTTGTAGCTACAACCAATATGTCTATTAATTTAGAATTTTTAATTCTATCCAATTGATGTTGCAACATAGACCTACTCAAAATTGGCTTTAAAACTTTTTCTGGTAATCTCGAAGAAGATACCCTTGCTTGCAAAATAGCAATTATCATTTTAAAACCTTATTTAACCTTTTAATATTATAATATATCGATGGAACCATAAAATTTTTTTATTTTAAGATGCCGATGTATACTAAAACCATTTTTATTAATCCCTGAAGAATCTAAATATCGCCCAACATAGACTTGATCATTATTATGATCAAAATCACTGCACCATACATATTCATTAGACCATAATATTTGCCCTTTTGTATGGAAATAGTAACTAAAAAATACATATGCACATAACAAGGCTGAAGGCATCTTTAAATTATTTTTATATCCACCTGGTAAAATTCCACGCGTTTCATTAAAAATATTTTTTCGAATTAAATACCATGAAAATTCGATATTATTTTGTTTTGCAAAAGACTCGTTTAAGTACCAATCTTGATTATAAAAACAAGGCTCTTTTTTATAAGAATTAATACCTAAAAAATCGCGCATTTTTATTAAATTCAAAGGAGAACCATCTATGAAATTGGGGATTCCCAAAATTAAAACATAATTTCCTACTAATTCAGAAATCTTCTTCAAACTATAAGGTATTAATGGAATTTCATCGTAAGAAGAAGATTTTTTAATTCCTAACAGATTTGAAATATTTTCCAACTCTTCTGGTCCAATAAAATCTGTCTTAAAAATTTGCTTTGCAAGTGCTATATCTGTAACTCTTTCCATTTAAAATAATTTATAGCCTCCTGAAATGTTGCTACGTGCCCTACTTTTTTATATTTTTTTATTTTTTCAAATTCTTCTTTAAGTAGCTCAAATCGTACTCCCCATTTTAAATTTTCAAACCATGCAAGATCTGAAACTGCAGCGTTAATTATTTCTAGATCAATTTTTTTATCTAAAACAACCTTTAAAAATGTAAGAAAAGCTCTGTATTGATGATAATGAGAAGCCACTATAATTATTCGCTTCCATCCATTTTCTTGCGACAGTTTAATAATATTTTCAGCTTGCTCTCTCGTATTCAAAGACATATCTTCAATTATTATGTCTGAATCATTTACATTTTTTTTTACAAGAGCTTCATATAATTGCGCCGCAGGAAAAGATCCTTTATCTAAATTTTGTATACCACCACTAATAACAATAAACGATGCCCATTTTTGCAAGTACAGTTCTAATGCTTTATCAATCCTAAAAAAACCATCTCCTTCTAGCAGAATAATTGCATCAGATTTTTTGAGCATATCATTACTTACAAGCACAATAAACAGTTCTTGGAATGTCATAATCAAAAACATTCCCAATAAACTGGCGATCCTTCTTCTATTTCTATTTTTGCAATTTTACCTAAAATTTCTGTCTTATGTTTTGGCAAAATACCCAAAGCTGGCCTTAATTCTACTAAATCTTCTCTGTCTATAATTTTTCCCTTAGGAATATATCTTTTAGCATACAAAGACCGACGCTGAACTATCACAGTTTCTTTTTCTTCTTCAACAACCATTTTTCTTGTAGTGCCCATCGCAGATTCTAACTGACGAATATAATCAACCATAGTTTTAAAATCAGAAGGATCCATAGAGTGAGCATGATCCGGGCCAGAATCAGATTTATTTAATGTAAAATGTTTTTCTATAACAACTGCACCTAAAGCAACAGAGCCCAAAGCCACAACTGGCCCCGGAGCATGATCAGAATATCCTGTTAAAATATTAAAAGCTGTTTTATAAGTTTTTAAAACATTAATATTTGCATTTTCTATTTTAGAAGGATAATTAGTAATACATTGTAACAAAACTATATTCATATTTCCTGAAAATTCAATAACTCTCAAAGCTTCATCTACCTCTGCTAATGTTGCATCTCCCGTTGATAAAAAAATAGGCCTATTTTTTCTAGCAATATATTCAAGCATTTCTAACCAGGTAATATCACCCGAGCCTATTTTTATAAAAGGAACATTTAATTTTTCACACAAATCCACAGCCTCAAAATCATATGGTGCTGTAGAAAAATCTATTTCAACATGCTTACAGAAATCAGAAATCTCATCATGCCAATCTCTATGAAATTCCGCATCTCTAAAAACTTCTTCTATAGGTTTTTTCCAGGAACCATGAATTCCTTTTAGTTGCATTTTTGAAAAACCTTTTCCTGCAACTATCGATTTCGATTTAAAGCTTTGAAATTTTGCGCAATCTGCACCAGACTCTTTAGCAGCTAAAATAAGCTTCTTTGCTTTTTCAATGCTACCATCGAAATTCGCACCAATGTCTGCAATTACATAAGAAGGATATCCTTCGCCTATAAACCTATTACCTATTTTTATTATTTTTGAAAAAGTTTTATTCATAAATTCCTTCATCTTTTTCACAAAAGTCTATGCTCTATTTTTATCATTGCCATATTCAAATATAAGGCTGACCTACCAAAACAATCTCATCCGATAAAAAAGCTGAATCTAAAATATTTTGTAATTTATTTATATGTTCACCCATTTCATAAATAATTCTTTCGTCTTCTAAAAAATATGACATCTGCACTAATAATTCATATACATCCATACCAAAATACCAAGCGGCAACAGGACTGAATCCACTTTTATAAAAAGCTGACAATAAACTATTATCAGTAAAACAATTTATATGACCTAAAGGATCTAAATGTCGCACAACAGAATCATTAAATATTTCTTGAACAACAGTTCCTAAACAATTCCATCTGGGTACTTCTGCAACAACGAGAGATTCTCTCTTGAAAAGAACCTTATATGCCGATTTCAAAAATTCTATCGGATTAGGGACATGCTCTATAACCCCCCAAAAAGTTATAATATCAACATCAGAAAACCTTTTATATTCTTTAGTAAAATCTATGCATTCTAAATCAATTCCAAAATTATTTTTACAAAAAATTCGACTTGATTCGCTAATTTCCACGCCCACAGCATCTAGTCCATTTTTTTTACAAGCATACACAAAATGCCCCCCCCCAGCTCCAACATCAAGAATTTTACGAGGAGGCTTACCATATAAATTTTTATAAGTTTTAATTACCCATTCTAACTTTGGAACAACAATTTCTTTAATTCTTTCTTCCATTAACAATTTATCTGTATAAGTAGATGAATAATGAGAATCAGAACTATAAAATTTTTGCAAAACCTGTTTCGTCGGCCTATTTATAACAAAACAATGGCCGCAATTAGAACATTGACAATAATTTCCATCATAAATTTTAAATTTAAATTCACTATTTAAAGCGGAAATTTCACAAACAGGACACTTTTCTATTTTTTTTGTATTAGTAGCAGAATATAAAGCTTGCCGTGAAGTTCTAACCGATAAAATTTCTGCTTTTAAATTTTGAAGCACCTCACGCTTAAGACTTAAAACATTTGTACTTTTACCCAAGTCAACACTAACTTGAAATTGTTTTTTACAACAAAAGCTCAACGATTCGCACAAAGACCAAATCTCCAAACGGCTCTTTAATTCGTTGTTAAACATTGGAACACTTCTAAACCACTTCATATGCATTATCTCTTTTTAAATTTTATCAATTAACTCTTTCATTGACTCTACAGATAGCCACTCTAAATTTTTATCACTACTATATTCAAAATCACTTGCAAGTAGCCTTGCAGCTTGATATTTTTTTGCAAATTTATCCGCTACCATTGGGGATAATGCAACGAAATAATCTTCGAATTCATACGTTAAAGCAGAATCTTCTTTTGATATCATAACTTCATGAATTTTTTCACCAGGCCTTATACCTATGTTTTTAAATTTCGTATTAGGAGCAAGTGCAATAGCCAAATCCGTAACACGCATGGAAGGAACTTTTCTAACAAATAATTCTCCACCTTCCATCACATTCAAAGCTGTTAAAACCATTTCTACTGCTTGATCAAGTTTTAACCAAAAACGAGTCATCCTCTCATCAGTAATTGGAAGTTCATTACTTCCACACAAAATCAATTCTTTGAAAAATGGAACTACAGAACCACGACTACCTAACACATTGCCATAACGCACAACAGAAAATTTAGTATCCCTAGAACCTGAATAAACATTTGCTGCTAAAAATAATTTATCCGAGCATAATTTTGTTGCACCATAAAGATTTACAGGAGCACAAGCTTTATCTGTACTTAAAGCAATAACTTTGTTCACGCCTCTATCAATTGCTGCATCAATAACATTTTGAGCTCCAATTATATTTGTTTTAACCGCCTCAAAAGGATTATATTCGCATGAAGGAACTTGTTTCAATGCCGCTGCGTGAATAACAATATCAACACCATCAAAAGCCCTATAAAGTCTTTCTTTATCTCTTACATCCCCTATAAAAAATCGCAATCTTGGATCATTTTTAAATTCGGGTAGATTAGACATTTCGAATTGTTTAAATTCATCTCTAGAAAAAACAATAACGCGTTTAATATTTTTAAAATTATTTAGAATTGTTTTAATAAAAACTTTACCAAAAGAGCCTGTCCCGCCAGTAATCAAGATAGATTTTTCATTTAGCATAAACTTAAGACCTCTCTCCTTAGATATTCATTGAACTTTTAGAATAACATTAGTACTTTTTGTAGAAAAATCAACTTCAAAAATATTTCCTTTTTCAATCTTAAAAATTTTTTCACATCTAGCAATGGTACTCAATCTATGAGCTACGACTATCAAAGTTTTTTGGTTACTAATACTATAAATTTCATCCATGATTTTGCTCTCTATATCTGTATCAAGAGCTGAAGTTGCTTCATCTAAAATTAAAATTTGCGGATTAGAATACAATGCTCTTGCAATCGCAATTCGTTGTTTCTGTCCCCCGCTAAGCATTATTCCACCTTCACCAACTATTGTATCAACACCATTTTTTGTTAAAAGAAAATCATAAATATTTGCTTTAACCAAAGAATCAATAAGTAATTCTTCGTTATAAGTTCGTCCAAAAACAACATTTTCAGCCACGGTACCATCCAAAAGATAAACTTGCTGTGGGATGTATCCAATTTTCATTCGCCAATCAATCAGATTGGACTTATCAAGAATTTTATTATCTATTAAAATTTCTCCGTTTTTAACAGGATAAAATCCCATAATTATATCCAAAATAGTGCTTTTACCAGCGCCACTTTCACCAATGAAAGCAACTTTCTGATTTTTTTCAATAATAAAATCAATATTCTTTAATAAAATTTTATTTTTTTCATGACCAAAAAAAATATTTTTGAATTCTATTTTTTCACCAAAATTTATTTTTTGATTCCCTAAAGATTCAACCTTAAGAGGCAATTCCAAATAATAAGACCCAAGAGAATTAAATGCATATAACATTTGATTATAATAAGTAAAAATCCTCGAAAGAGATGGTAATAAACGATAAAAAGCAAGCGCATAAATAGAGATAATTGGCAAAACAGCAGATGAGTCTCTATATGTCCAAAGAATAAACAAAATCATACCAACCATAGTAAAAAAGCCTAACGATTCTAATATAACACGCGGTAAATCTTGTAAAATTTTATTTATAACTCCCGATTTTGCTAAAGAATAAGAAGCGCTCTCAAACCTTTTTAAAATATGACCTTCATTAGAAAAAAGCTTTATTAATTTAAAATTTCCTACAGTTTCACTCAATGTTCTACTTAAAATTTGCCAAACAGCTCCTGATTTTTTTCCTTCTTTAGCAACCCTTTTTGTTATAAATTTCATTAAACCAAAAGCTTGTATTCCTAAAAAAAAGGTTAATGCCAAAGTCATTTTCCAATCAACAAACAAAAGTGCAGAATAAATGAATATACCTGTTAAAATCTCCGTAGAAATTTGCAAAAAACAGGTAATTATCTGCGTAAGAGAACTTGCATCTGAAAAAATAGCTTTATAAACGCTTGAAGAATTTTCACTAACAAAATTTGAGTAATTAAAATTAAGATAATTATTAAAAACATAGCAAGCAAAAGAGTGATATTTTCCTTGTGCAAAATTACTCAAAATATAGCTAAAAATAAAATATATTAAACTTCTAAAAAGAAAAAATACAACTAAAAAAGCTCCTAAAAAAGAAATAAATTGCAGCGGCGATTGAAGTCCCAAAAAACTATAAATTTTATGATAAAAATCATTTTTATAAATTAAATCAAAATTAGTAGCAACTGAAATAAAAGGCATAACTATAGAAAGACTTAAGGTTTCAACCAATGAAACAAAAATAGAAAAAGACAAAAGAAAGATTATTTTTCTTTTGTCTTTTTTATCCAATAAATTTGTAAAAATATTAAGCAGATCTCTTATATTCATTTTATTAAATCAAATTTAAATTTTTTGCTTCAAAATCTCACCATAAATTTTGATTATTTTATCACCGTAATGATCCCACGTAAAATTTTTAATTTTTTGTTGCGCCGCCATTCCCATCTGGAAACATCTATCTTGATGTTCATAATACCAATTAATTTTTGCAGCTAAATCGTCAACATCGCGAATGAAAACAATAAAACCCTCTTTACCATGTTCAATCAATTCTTCTCCACCAGTATTAGTTGTACAAATTACAGGCATACCGCTTGCCATTGCTTCGCTAATAACCATCCCAAATCCTTCCTGAATTGAAGGTAAAACAAAAAGAGAAGATTGTTTGTATAAGTTCTTTAGGTTTTCCTGAGATGTTGAACCATAAAATTTAACATTATTTCTTATAGTTAAATCTTTCATAACCTGTTTAAAACAATTTTGAATATCCCCAACTATCAAAAGCTCTGAGGTTTCTTTCGGTAAATCTAATTTATTCCAGGCTTTAATTAGATATTGAACTCCTTTTTGCAGTGAAACCTGACCTACAAAAATAACTCTAAATTTTTTAGTTTTTTCAATTCTTGATTGATAAAACCTTTCAAAATCAACACCGTAAGGCACTTTTAATAATTTACTTTGAGATATATTTTGACGAATAAAACTATCACGAACATGTTTGGCTGGTGTCATAATATAATCTGCAACTTCGTATTCTTTAACCATTTTTTCAATATTTTTCTGATTTATTGGTTTGGCTTTAACTCCATATAATTCAAACTCTTCCTGTAAAATTTTTGATTGTTCAATAATATGCCAAGACCCTGACTCTGCTATTATTTTTGCACCAGTTTTTTTTATTTGGCTGTAACTATTTAACCAATAATTCGTCCACCCTACAAAAATGTCTAATTGTTCTACATTTTTGAACTGGTTTGAAAGCCATTTATCAAAAATATAATCTTTTAAAACATACCATGATGAATTATTAATCAAATATGATAAACGAAACTTAAGATAAACATCGCCTAACAATTTACCAGATCTAAAATTACTTATATTTTTAGAACCAAGTAATTTTAAATCACCTTCACCAGCGACGGTAGTAAATAATTTTTCTAAATAATCAAAGCGATTCAGTTGCGTTGCTAAATAAAAAGCATGGAATCTTTCACCCGCAGCGATAGCAACTTTCATCTAAACTTCTTTCAATTTCAATTCAAAAATATAAAAAAGCGGTGCAGGTTGTGATAAACATTTTGAAATAAAATCTTTTCCTTCATTATTCGCATCTTCCAACCTAAATATAGATGTCGAAAATGGAGATTCTATCATTTTTACTAAATCTATTGCAAAATATTTTTCTAAAAGTTTTTCATAATTTTTTTTATCATCTAAAGTCACAGTTCCCATAATAAATGCAACTTTTTTATGTTTTTTTAATTGTTCAAAAATTTCATTAACATCCGCCTGAAATTTATCAAATCCATACATTATTTTAAGATAAGAGCTATCAAATATAAATTCAAAAATTGTTTTTTTATCAAAAAAATTAAAAGATCGAAAAAGATAAGGAGTCTCATAAAAAACTAATAAATCAAAACTCGAGTTATTTAAATATTCTACAGTCTCTTTGAATTCTGTTCTTAGAGCTGGTTCTAAAATATTTTTATTATAATCCCCTCTTGCAACAACAAAAAATAACAAAATAATAAATATCCCAAAATAAAATTTTTTAGAAATTACTTCTTTAAAAAGATACCCAATTAATAGATATAAAATAGGAATAATAGGTAAAAAAAACCTTATAGGACTAAACTGACCCAAAATAGCTCTAAAATAAACTATAAATAAAGGAATTAATAAAAAAAACAAAACAAATGAGGACTCAAAAAAGTTAACTTTTTTATTAAAATATTTTTTCAATAATGAATAAAAAAGAAAACAAGTCGCACAAATTATTAAAATAGAAACAAGCTTCCATTCTAACAAATAAAAAGTTTTGAAATGATAAAAAAATCCATAAGAAGCAGCGAATTCTTTAATATGTTGTCTTACAAAAAAATGATCATACCAAAAATAAGTCATCGGCCAAATTTTATGAGAAAATGGATGAAAAACAAAATATAAAAACAATGCTCCAAAATCATAAGCAAAAATAACCGAAATAAATGGAATAACAGACTTTTTTAAAAAAAATATCATATTAAGATTTTTTTGCCTAAAACAAAAAAAGAAATACACAAAAACACAGGGTATATAAACTAATAAAGAGGGATGAGTTAAAAGCGAGCTCGCTAATAAGATAGATCCCCAAATATGATACTTCCACTTTAATTGTTCTACCCCATACAAACAAAGTAAAATAGCAAGTAAATAAATTGCGACAAAAACCAAATGTTCTGCTTTAGAATAATAAAAGTAAAAAGGTGACGAAAACCATAGCAAAGCTACTATCAAACTTAAAATAAAATCCTTTAACAAATAAAGGGCTAAAAAAAACAGTGCCAAAACAGAAATTAGCCCAGATAATGTAAATAAATATATAATTTTATCTGGTGAATTTAGATGAAATAACGCTGCTAACAAAACTATAACAGGTTTTCCAGCTGCATGATAAAATTCTTTTCCATTTAATAACTGATTTGTGCAATCCGCTAAGTAGGAATCATCTACATGCTGAGTCCAATGACTTTGTAAATTAACAAAATTTACAAAAATCAAAAAAATAACTGCTGAAGCTGCTGCTAAACAGGTAAAAATATTTACAAATTTAAGGTTCGATAACTTCATTACTTATTCCTATCTCAATAATTTAATAACATCGGACAAAACTTATTATTTTTGAAATCCCAAGTAAAAAACTGTAAATCAGGATTTTGCTTCAACCATTTTTCATTAAAAACAAAACTAAAAATTTTTACTTTAGTATCATTCAATTCTTCAATATAAAATTGCCCGACACAATTTTCATTTTTGACTAAAAGATTAACCAAATCTTTAACCCCGCTAAAAGATATATCTTTATTTAATGAAACAAGTCGAAATCCATTTTTTATTTTTTTTATAATAATTTGTTCTTCAAGATTTTCTAATGCATCAGGATAAGATGTAGCCCCAATTATATAAACTTGGATATTATCACTTCCTGTTATAAGTCTCAAATGCTGCAATAACGACAATGAAGACAAATATTTCGGGGTAACAACAAATACAAATTTATTACATGATTTCGAATTTAAATTATTTTCTTGTGCAAAGTTATCAAGAATATTAACAGTTTTAATCCAAGAACCTTTATAATCCCAAACTTTATCACTGAAAAAAGCCCCGAATGATGTTATGCAAAGCAAAACGAAAATAAATAACTTCCCACGCCCTAAAAAATTATTTTTATAGATTAAAAATAAAACAATAAAAAGAACAATTGGTACTGTTGTGTAAACATAACATACCCCATAACCAACAACCAAAATTGGCCAAGCCAAAGCTAAAGCTGAGAAACTTAAAAATAAAACATAAAACTTTTCTAATTTTTTAATTTTGAAAAACAAATAAAAAAGAAAAAATAAAAAAATTAAAATAAACAGCAACGTAAATTTTGTATATTTGTCGATATGTAAAAAAGATAGTCCAAAGGCATCCCTAAAATACGCTAAAAAAACCCAAACTATATCTTTCCATTTTAAAGTTAAAATTTTTATTTCAAAATTTGACAATCCATAAGATTTAAACGCCGATATTCTATAAAATAAAATGCCTAAATAACTCAAACTAATTAGAAAAAATAAATATGTTTTTTTTAGGGCAATCCAAAACAGACGAAAATTAAGTTCTATTTTGTTTAAATAAAATAAATAAACTCCTCCAAATAATATAAAGGGAAATACAACAAAAATATCTCTAGTAAATTGTCCAAGAAAAAAAAATAGAGTCGATAAAAAATAAAACCTGTAAAGATTAGAATATAAATACTTTTTTAAAAATATAATGACTAATAAAAGACATGTTGTTGTAAAAATATAATTTATATTATACGCATGTAAAAATGTATCAAGCAAAGTACCTTGAAATAAAAAAAACAAAGCCCCTAAAAAAGCAAATAAAACAGGAAAAAACCAATTTAATATCCCAAAAAACAATACCGAATTAATCGAATGCAAAAAAACATTAACCATAAAATATAAAAAATAGTTAAGTTTAAAAATAAAAAACTCAAGTCCCATAATCAAATAAAGAACTGGACGAAAGTAAGGAGAATAAGAGTCCAGTGAAAAGTTCCCAAAAGATTGAAAATAGCTATCGCCCGGAAGATAAAATCGATGCCCCAACTTCCAGAACCCCAAAAAGCTTCGTATACCGCTCAACTTTCCATCATTAATAACTACATAATCTACTGGATTTAAACCTCCTAAAGAATATTTCGATCCTAAAATTAAAATACCCACAATTAATAAACATAAACTTAAAATCCATTTCGCATGTTTATTTTCAAAAAACTTATCTAAAAACATTCTCTCTCCTTTTTAAACTTTTTTAGCAATCACATAAAAAATTGCTGCTATATTCGAAGAAAATTTAATTTTATTTAGAAAAAAATCTAAGAATTTTATAGGCCAGAGTAAAAGCATGAAAAACAAAATCCAAAATTGATAAAGACTTTCAAATCCAAAACTTAACAAAATTGCCAAAAAATTTGTTGTAATTCCTAAAAAACTACTTGCCGGCCCTGCTAAAATCCCAATATCTTCTACTGCAAAACCAAATTCTTCAAATAATTTTCTTAAATCTTCTTTTGTAAATCTATGAAAATCATTTGGACTTGCGTGAAATTCATAAATAAAAGGTACTGTAAAATAAGCATTTCCATCTTTTTTCAATACTCGAAAAGATTCCGATATTACAACTTTATAGTTATAGATATGCTCTAAACTTGATTCATTTACTATCAAATCAACAGAATCTCTTTTTAAACATAAATTTGTTGCATCCGAAACAATGTCAACATTCGGATAAGCAAATAAATCCACATTTATTATTTCTTTATTTATTTGGTAATTTCCAGAAGCAATGTTTAAAATAATTCCGTTTTTATTTAAGAAATATTTTATTAATTTGTCTCGAAATTTTGTTGTTACATAAACACTGCTAATAATAATGATCAAAAATCTATAAAATATAGGGAATTTTTTTAATTTTTCTTTTAAACCTACAAACTCAAATTTTTCATCATGCTCAAATTTTACATTCAAACTTTTATCACAAATAAAATTGTTTTCTTTCCTAGCTTTTTGAAAATCCACAATTTGGTTTATTTTATCTAACTTATTCAGCACATTTCTTCCTACAAATTGCAATCAAAGATACGCCAATTGGAAAATTAATTTTATTCAAAAAATATCGTTCTGAAGAAAATATTGTTTTAAAAAATGAATTTACAAATTTATTTGGAATTTTCAATTGAGAATCAGAAGAAACATTTAATAAACGAACTAAGGTTATAAATGGAAATAAAAAAAAATTAAAAAAACTGCACTTTAAAATTTCCACATTTTGAGTTCGAAGTAGCACTAAAAAATCTTTTTTATTATACCGTCTTTTGTGGGGAAAAAATTGATGTTCATCATGGTTGCTCCATAAAAATTTACATGCAGGAACTGTAATAAACATATACCCACCGCTACGTAAAACTCTAAAAGCTTCTTTGAATGCTTTCTCATGATCCTCAATATGCTCCAAAACATCCATAGCAAAAACAATATCAAATGAATTATCTTTAAAATTGTTACTTAAAATATCTTGCTTAAGTACATTCAAACCATTTTTTTGAGCATTTAAAACCATTTTTTCGTCTAAATCTATACCCAGAACATTGCCAAACTTAGATAAAAACTCAAGTTCAACACCAGAACTCGTACCAATGCTTAAAATTTTTAATTTTTCAGTTTGTTTTGAGAAATATTTTTTCCAAAACAAATCGTAAACTATTTTACGACGCGATTCAAACCACCAGTGTTCGCGCTCTATTTCAAATAATAGCTCTCGTCCTTCAATCACTTCCCAACCTCCAATAAAATATTATCGATTACCTCTTCCATAGTTGGCAAACTAATTTTTAACAGATCTTCAATTTTTGAAACATCCAAACCTAAACTATCTGCTCTAACGTTATGACTTAAATTTTTCACACTTCCTATATTAAAATTAGAAAAATCAAAATTTAACTTTTTTGCCAGACCAATTGCAAAATCTTTTTTAGTAAAAACGTCACAACTTGCCACATTAAAAATCCCAACAGGCTTTTTAACTAATAACTGCGATAAAACATTTGCAAAACAACTAACATCTATACTTGAAACATAAACATCGTCAAAAATATTAATATTTCTTTTATTAACAAGCGCATCAATTACCCACTCGACAAAAGATGGTTGTGTTTTATCATTTCTGAAACCTACAATATTTGTTCTAACTACCAAAGAATTATTATATAAGAGTGTAAATATTTCAGCTGCATACTTTGTTCTTGCATATTCATCCAATAAGCAAATTCTCGCATCTTCTTTATGTTTCAAATTTTTGTTCCCATGATAATAATAATCGGTTGATATTTGCACTAAAAATATATTTTTTTTCTTACAAATTTCAGTCAAAATGGTAAGAGGCCTTGCATTAATTTGATATGCAAGGCCTGGATGTGCATCACAAACCTCATGATCAATAATAGCAACAGTATTTACAATGATATCTGGATAAAATGATTCAATTAAACAATTAAGCTTAAAATCATCCCTAATATCAAAAACAAAATCAGCTTGATCAATTGCCGTCCCACAAACAATCCAATTCTTTGATTTAAATTCTTTTACAAGAACTCTTCCAAGCATCCCTGAAGAACCTAAAACTAAAATTTTCACCCTATTTCCATGTCTAAATAACTAATGCCACTCTACAGTATTTTGAGTTGTATAAATTGGAACTAATTTCATCCATTCAATCTTTTTCCACCAATTCTCATTATTAACATACCATTGAATAGTTTTATCCAAACCTTGTTTTAGATCTGTTTTAGCCTTCCAATCTAATAAGTTACATGCCTTTTCCGTCGAAGCAATATGACAATCAACCTGTCCAGGTCTATCTCCTATAAATTTAAGATTTGTACAAGATAAACCAAATTTACTTAAAATCATTTCGGCAATTTCTATATTTGAAGTATCTATTCCACTACCCACATTTATTATTTGATTTTTTATTCTAGAAAAATCAGTTAAATGTAATATCTTATCTAAAGCCTCACAATGATCTTCAACAAAAATCCAATCCCTTTTAGCACTACCACCCCCATGTATTGTCAAAGGCTTTTTACAAATTGCGCTTGTAACAAATCTCGGAATCATTTTTTCTAAATGCTGGCATGGACCATAATTATTAAAAGGACGCACAATTACCACAGGCAAATCATACGTGCTCCAATAACTATAAACCAGTCTATCCGCTCCAGCTTTTGCTCCAGCATAAGGAGATTTAGGATTCAACAAATGTTCTTCGCTCATAGGACGATTAAGAGCCGTACCATAAACCTCAGACGTTGATATATGAATAAATCTTTCTACATTATGACATTTTAGCAAGCAGTTCATCATCACTTGCGTACCAATAACATCTGTCTCAAAAAATTTGCTATTATCAAAAATACTTCGCGCAACATGGCTTTCAGCAGCGAAATGTACAACTAAATCTGATCGAAGCATCAAAGAATTAACAATGTCCGAATTTGTTACGGAACCATACCAAAACTCAAAGCGTGATGAATTTTTTATAAATTCAGGAATATTATCTGGATTACCAGCATAAGTTAAACAATCTAAAACTATAAAATGATAATCCGGATATTTTTCAAACATGTATTTTAAAAAATTACTACCTATAAAACCAGCCGCACCTGTCAAAAAAACTTTTTTCATTTGACACTCTCCTTCGCTACTTTTTTATAAAATTTTTAACGACATACAAAGGTCGCCTTTTTGTTTCCATATAAATTCGCCCTATATACTCGCCTATTAAACCAAGAACAAAAATTTGTATTCCACCAATAAAAAAAATTGATGCAATAAGCGATGTCCATCCCACAGCAGCAACCCCATAAACTATTTTTTTGAAGAACACATAAAATATTAAAATAAAACTTAAAAAAACAATACCTAATCCTAAATAAACAACTAGCCGTAATGGATAATTAGAAAATGAAAAAATAGCATCTAATGCTAATTTCACTAACTTTCCAAAATTATATTTAGTTTCACCTTTGAAACGTTTACCATGTTCTACGGAAATAGATGAATGTTTAAATCCAACCCATCCAATTAAACCAATAACATATCTATTTGTTTCTCTACATTCTTTAACTTTATCAACAACATCTTTCCGCATGATTCTAAAAACATGTGAATTAATAACGATTTTTTCAGCTATTAATAATTGAATTAAAGATATAAAAATTTTAGACAAAAGAATTTTAGAATAAGAAAACTTTTTATTTTGGCGATCCCCAAAAACTACGTCATAACCTTCTTGCAGTTTATTATAAAGCTTTATTAACTCTTCAGGCTGGTCTTGTAAATCCCCATCCATAGTCACAATAAAATCACCTTCTGCATTATCTAACCCTGCTGAAATTGCAACATGATGTCCGAAATTTCTACTAAGCTGTAATATTTTTATATCCGAATCTTTTAATTGAAGTTCTTTGATAACATTTAGCGTTTTATCAAAACTCCCATCATCTACATAAAGAATTTCATGCGTAAAAGACGAAAAATCTTGAATTAAGACTTTTTTTAAACGTTCATAAAGTTCGAAAATATTTTCTTCTTCATTATAAACAGGAATAACAACTGAAATCTTCATTACTTATATCCATTATTTTACTGTTTAATTTTTAACAGAATATTTTACAAATTGCTCATTTTTAAAATCCCAAATAAAAAATTGTAAATCTGAATTTTGTTTTAACCATTCCTTATTAAAAATAAAAGTTAAATTTTTTACTTTTGGATGCTCTTTATAAAGCTCATTAACATAAAATTTGCCTACATTATTTTCATATTTTGTCATAAACTTAAAATATCGCTCATCCATATAAAAATAAATATTCTCATCTAACGAAACAAATTGAAATCCATTTTTTATTTTTTTAATAACAATAGGACCTTCTAAATTTTTCAATAAACCATCAATCCAAACTCTTCCAATCTCATAAACTTGAATTTTATCACTACCTGATATTAATCTTAAATTTTTTAAAAGCGCGTTTATTTTACCTGGACAAGCAAGGAATACAAATTTATTTTTAGATTTTGAATTCAACTTATTCTCTTTTGCAAAATCTTTAATAAGACGATCATTTTCAATATAAAAAAAACGCAAATTTAAAAAACGTACACTATCACTACTACGCTTGATGCCCGCACCGATTAAAATTAAAAATATTACAAAAAAACAAAATAATTTTTTATTTACCAAAGATCCTTTTCTAAAAACTAAAAATAGAATTACAAAAATAAAAATGGGCGCAATCGGATATATATAGCGAACACTATATCCAGCCACATATATTGGCCAAGACAAAATCGCTATAGAACCAATAAGAAATAATAAATAAGACTTCTCTAAAATACGAAATTTACCTGAACGATAAAAAATGAAAAAGAAGAGAATTAACTCAATAATCAAAATAATTTTACCATTTAAAAACTCTAAGAACCAAGTTCCCATAAGATCTTTTAAACAATATGCGAAAGACCAACCTATATCATTTAAAGTCCAATGTAAAAGCGCAATACCTGTTAAACATTTATAATCTCCCCAAAATAAAAACATTCTATAAAAAAGAATTATCAAATAGATAAAACTTATTAAAAAATATAAGTATGTTTTTTTTATCGTTATCCAAAATAAATCGAAACTAAATTTTAACTCTTTTAAATAAAATAAATAAACGCCCACAAACAATATAAAGGGTAAAAAAATAAGAACATCTCTAGAAAACTGTGCAAGGAAAAAAAAGAAGGATGATAATAAATAAAACTTATATGAATTAGAATATAAATATTTTTTCAAAAAAATAAGAATACACAAAAAACACAATAAATTAAAAAAATCAGCCGCGTACAAAAAGATTAAAACGTTAAATATGCAGCCATTTAATAAAAAAAACAAAGCTCCTAAAAAAGCTACTGAAAGAGGAAAAAACCAATTTAAAATATTTAATAATAAAATTGAGTTTACTGAATGCAAAAATACATTAAAAAGATAATATAAAAAGGTATTCAATCCAAATGACAAATATTCTAGTCCAAAAAGATTAAATAATATCGGACGATAATACGATGCATATCCCCATTCGGGAATCTTAAAAGCTTCTGCATAACTATCTCCATTTACTATCATCCAATCATTAAGCTGCCAAGGCCGTAAAAAATCTCTTATATTCGAAACCATTCCATGAGAGATAGCCGTAGCAGAATCAAAATCAAAACCTGATGAATAATACTTATAATAAGGTAATCCCAAAATACAAAATCCTAATATAAATAATAAAACACTCAAAACTAACTTTGAATGTTTGTACTCAAAAAATTTATCCCAAAACATCATCTACTCCCTTAATTTTTTAAAATTTAAGTAATTCTAAATCAATTTTTTAAAATATAAAATTGTTTTTTTCAAACCTTCTTCAAAATTAATTTGGGGTTCCCAACTTAATTTTCCTTTTGCTAATGATATGTCAGGATTTCGCTTTAGAGGATCATCCTGCGGCAATTCTTTAAAAATAATTTTCGATCTACTTTGAGTCAATTTTATAATCAATTCTGCAGCTTGCAAAACTGTAAATTCATCCGGATTTCCAAGATTAACAGGACCATAAAAATTTTTTTGTGTATTCATCATTGCTATCAAACCATCAATCATATCATCCACATAACAAAATGAACGGGTTTGAGATCCTTCACCATAAACTTCAAGAGGTTTATTTTGCAGAGCATTCATTATAAAGTTACTTACAACCCGTCCATCTTGAGGGTCCATGGCCGGTCCATAAGTATTAAAAATACGTACAACTTTTATATCTACACCATAAGTACGGTTATAATCAAAAAATAATGACTCTGCACAACGCTTGCCTTCATCGTAGCAAGCGCGAATTCCAATTGAATTAACATTACCTCTATAGCTTTCAACTTGAGGATGAACAAGCGGATCCCCATAAATTTCGCTTGTCGATGTTTGTAAAATTTTTGCATTATTTTTATTAGCGAGGTCCAACATATTTATTGCACCTAAAATACTTGTTTTAGTTGTTTGAATAGGATCGGCTTGATACCTAGGAGGGGAAGCAGGACAAGCTAAGTTATAAATCTGCTCCACCGCCAAATCAATCGGAAAAATAATATCGTGTTTTATAAATTTGAAATTTGGCAAATTTAGTAAATCTTCGATGTTTTGCATTCGGCCTGATGACAAATTATCCAAAACAATAACAAAATTATTTTTATCTTCTACAAGACTTCGTACCAAATTGCTACCCAAAAACCCAGCCCCACCGGTTACTAAAATCCTATTTTCCATTTTTCAATTCCAATTCATAGATGTTTATATAAGAAACTTCTACGCAACAATTAAATAAAAATATATCTCCCCACTTACCTTCATTTTGTATTAATTCACAAGAACTATTATTAGCAATTTTTTCAATTTCATTAACTTTAAAATCTTTTGAAATTTCAGAAATTACAAAATCTAAACTTTTTTTGTCGCAAATCAAAACCAAAGCTATTGTTTCTAAATTACCAAGTTTTATTTTTAATGAATTAAAAAACGCTTGTTTTTTTAATTCATCTTTAAAAATCATAAAACAATCACTTCCTATGTTCATTGGGATTACGGTTTTATTATTTAGAATCTGCTCTAAAGAGTTGAACCCTCCGAAATAAACAACTGTTTTAAAATCGGTTTTATTAATAAAAGATTCAAGTTCGCAATATCCAGTCTTATATTTTTTTGACAAAACGGGTTGAATAAAGATTAAATTCCAAAAACCATAACATACAAACAACAGCAATATATACGTTGAATACTTCTTTGAAATTATTTTATAAAAGAAAAATCCAATCAAGATATAAAGTATCGGTAAAGCGCTTCCAAAAGCTCTCAAAGCCGTAAAACTTCCTAAACAAAATCGTAAAGTAATCGTAGCCACAGGAATCAATAAAATTAATAACAATAAAAAACTTGAATCAAAAAAATTTTTTCTAAAATTTTTAAATAAACTTATTAAAAATAAAATTAAACCTAAACAAATCAATATTGTAACAAACTTAAATTCTGTACTACAAAAAAGAGTAGGGAAATATACAATTCTAGAAAAATTAATATTAGATGCAGCTCTAGATAAATATTTATATTGACCGAACACAGAATATAGAAAAGGCCAATTTTTCTTACCAAGAAAAAAATAAAAAAAAGTCACAAAAAAATCCAATAAAATAATAGGTAATACAAATGGAATAAAGGTTTTTAAAATATAAGAAAAAAAGGATAAACCTTTTTTATAAAACAGATAATATAAAAATATAAAAATAACTGGTAAATAAAAAATTATTACATAATAAGTTAATACGCTATAACCTAATAAAAAACATCCCAAATAATATTTCCACCATTCTAAATTTTGCAAAGCTTTATAACAAATCCAAACTCCTAAAAAATAAAATGCTACAAAAATTAATAAATGAGTTTTTGAATAATAAAAAAAGAACTCAGAGTTCATCCATAATATAACCGGTATTAGACTTAAATAACTATTTTTAAAAATCATTTTTGCAAGTAAAAATAAACCTAAGGCAGAGATAAAAGCAAATATTGTCATCAAATAAATTACTTTATAAGGAGTTGATAAACCAAATAAAGCCGCAATTAAAATAATTCCCGGCTTAGCGCCAGCCCAATGAAACACTCCTGATGTTAAAAAGTTTTTTGTTTCTCCTGAATAAACATGATCATCATATATCTGAAGTATAAAATTTTGTAAATTATAAAAACTAAAAAATATAAATAACACAAAATACAATACCGTCAAACAGATAATAAGATGTTCAAATCGAAACTTATAACTTTTCATTTTTCAATTCCAATGAATAAATTAAACCATAAGGAAGTAATGTTAGCGGCTCATCAAAAATAATTTCGTAACCAAATAAATATTCATTTACAACAGGTGCTGCCGCAAATGCAGACATATTAACTTTTGCAATCTCTTTTAAAGAAAACAATTGAGAGAGTTGCGATTTTGCAAAATTCATAAAATTTTGATCTACATAAAAAAACAGTAATGCTACTTTTTTACCAGCGTTTAATCTTGTTTTTAATAAATCAACAATCTCTTTTCTTTTTTGATCATTTTTTAAAATACTATTTAAATTGCAAAACCCACCTAAAGGTATGATTTCTTTTTCTTCCAAAAGGTATTCCAAATTTAGTTGGATACCATAATAAGAAATAACATCAAAATTATTTTTTCTAAGTTGATAAGTTAAATCATTATATCCAGTATTATATCGATTGCTATAATCATTATAATTGGCAGATAATCGCCAAAATCCAAAAATCAAAAAGGCTAAAAAAACCCATTTACTATGCTTTGCTGCAATTAATTTACTTATGAAAAATGGTATTAAAATATACATAATAGGAATAACAGGAATATAGGCCCTTAAAGCAGTAAACTGACCTAAAACATGCCTGAAATCTATAAAAAACAATGTTATTAATAATGATAAAAACAATAAATCTGAATTTATTATTTGTTTTGATTTAAAGGCTCTAAATAAATAATAAAGAAAAAACAAAAAAGAAATAAAAATTAAAATAGATACACAAAAATCCCATTGCCAAAATATCGCTGGAAAATAAAAAAACTTAAATAAATCTATTTTTTCAAAAGATGTACATAAAGTCTTATATTGAAGATAAAAAGCATAACTGAATGGTATGTTTCTTTTGCCTAACCATAGATATAAAATAGAAACAACAGAATCTAATAAAATTATAGGTAATAAAAATGGAACCATTGTTTTAAATATAAACGAAAATAATGAAAAACCTTTTTTATAAAATAGGTAAATAAAGAACCCAAAGATAAAAAATAAGTAATAAACAACAAGATAATAACTTAAAACACTATACCCTAACAAAAAGCACCCTAAATAATATTTCCACCACTCTAAATTTTCTATACCTTTATAACAAAGCCAAACTCCAATAAAATAAAATGGTAAAAAAATTAAAAGTTGCGTTCGTGAATAATAAAAACAAAGTTCTGAAGTAACCCAGAGTAAAGACGGAATTAAACTCATATAAATATCTCTAATAATAATTTTAGATATAAGAAATAAACCGATTGCAAGGAAAATTGACGACCAAATATAAAGATACATAAGCTTTAAAGGCGTATCTAAACCGTACAGTCCTGCAAGAAACACTATACCAGGTTTACCTTCCGCCCAATGATATTCTCCTGAAGTCAAAAAGCTCTTAGTTGAGTAAGGATAATAAAGCGAATCATACATTTGAAAAACATAATTTTCTAAATTTCTAAAATTTAGAGCTATAAAAACTAAACAAAAAATTATAAATAAAAACCAAATAGTGTATTCAAATAATTTTTCTTTAAATACCAATCTGTTTTGATTTAATTTTTGCATTTTGGACTATCCCTTTTAAATTTATTTTTTCCTTTTCAACAATTTTTAAATCTTCTTCAACCATAAGCTTGATTAATTCTTGAAAATCGGTTTTTGCTTCCCATCCTAAAATGTTTTTTGCTTTCGAAGGCTCACCAATAAGCAAGTCCACTTCCGTTGGTCTAAAATAATCCGCATCAACCTCAACTAAAATTTCTCCATTATTTTTATTAATAGCCTTTTCATTAATTCCAAATCCAATCCACTCAAGATCTATCCCAAGAACCTTAAAAGCATTTGTAACAAACTCACGAACAGAATAAGTTTTACCAGTCGCAATCACATAATCATCTGGTTTTTCCTGTTGAAGCATAAGCCACATAGCCTCTACATATTCTTTGGCATATCCCCAATCTCGCTTTGCATCCAAATTTCCCAAATAAAGCTTTTCTTGTAATCCATAAAAAATACTTGCTACCGCACGGGTAACCTTTCTTGTAACAAAAGTTTCACCCCGCCTAGGAGATTCGTGATTAAAAAGTATTCCGCAACATGCAAACATCTTATATGCTTCACGATAGTTTATTGTTGCCCAATGCGCGTAAAGTTTTGCAACACCATAAGGAGATCGTGGATAAAAAGGAGTTTTTTCACTTTGTGGAATTTCTTGAACTTTTCCATAAAGTTCACTCGTTGAAGCTTGATAAAATTTTACTTTATCAACCAAATTTAAAATTCTAATTGCTTCCAAAATACGCAATGATCCAAGCGCATCTGAATTTGCTGTATATTCTGGAGTTTCAAAAGAAACTTGAACATGACTTTGTGCAGCCAGATTGTAAATCTCATCAGGCTGAATTTCTTGAATTAATCGAATTATATTGGTCGCATCGGTCACATCACCATAATGCAAAAAAAATCTAGGATCTTGCGCAAAATGTAAATCTTCAAAAATATGATCCACTCTTGCTGTGTTAAAACTAGAAGATCTGCGCTTTACCCCATGAACTTGATATCCTTTTTCAAGTAAAAATTCAGAAAGATAAGAACCATCTTGACCTGTAACTCCAAAAATCAGTGCTTTTTTCATTTTAAACTTTCAGATTTTTTTAAATAAAAAACTATAATATAAACCTGCAAATTTAGGCAACAAGTTTGGCATATGAGTAAAACTAACTAATTCAAATTTTTTATCCCGCAAAACAGCTTCTAATAACTTTTTATAATCAGAAACATGATGATGTTCTATTTCTTTAAAACCAATTAATCTAAAAAACTTATTCATTATAAAATCTACTCTTGGTATGCCGACTAAAAGTTCGCCTTTAGGTTTTAGAATCCTATGAATCTCGCAGATTGCTGTTTGTAAATCATTTATATGTTCAAAAACAGAAATACCTACAACCAAATCAAATTTATTATCTAAGTAATTTGTTTTAAGAATATTTCCCTTCACCAATTCGGCTTTAGCTTTAACTTTTTCTAAATTCTTACTTACTGTTTTAGGATTTGAATCTAAATCTATTCCATGTAACTCATTAGTTATTTTTGATAAAGTAGGAAGCATTAAACCGCTACCATATCCTACTTCTAAAATAGAATTATAATGTGATTTTAAAAGAGATAGGGTTCTATTAATACGATTAAAGTAAAGTCTACCTATAAAGGGTTTATAATAATATTCCAATGGGTCACTATCTCCATTAACATCAAAAATATTTTTGTTCGGAACTACAAATTTAACTTTTGAATACATTTAAAACCTTTTTAACTAAATATTTATATTTAATCATCAACTCTACAAAACTACTCTAATAAAAATATTTTCTTTAAACTCTTTTCCTTACCAAACTCTATGTATCTATAAGATAAAGCGGAAAAAGACAGCATAAAAAACATATATATTAAAAAATTTGTTATATTAAAATTCTTTAAAAGACAAAAAGTATTAACCAACATGTAATGCCAAACATATATGGAAAAACACATTGCGCCCAAAATCCGTAAAGGCCACACTCTAAAGAAATAATTTATTGAGCTTTTCAAATTAAATGCAGAAACTATTAAACAAAAAAAACTTAACTGAGTGAAATTATACATAAACGCCCTGCCATAAAGTGAAATTCTACCCATCCATGCCAAATCACCAACTAAAGATGCAACAAAAAAAAGAAATATTCCCGAAGCAAATAAAGCCCAACTTCTGTATGAAAAAATTTTATTATTTTCATAATACAACTTACAAATTACAAATCCTAAAAAAAAATCATCTAATCTTCCTAAAAAGCTATCTGTAATAGGATTAGGCCCACTCCAATCCGGCAAATAAAAACACCCAACCAATCTGATAAATAAAGAAATTAAAAAAATTAATATTCCAATTTTTTTAAAAGGAAACCGATTTATTAAAAACAAAATAAAAGGAAACAATAAACTAAACCAGATTTCTATAATCAAAGACCATAAAACACAGTTTAAAAGTGGATAAAAATCTACACAGCTAAATGCAGAAAAAGCAGATAATGTAAAAATTAATTTTTTAAAACTAAATACACTCGGTTTTAAAATAAAAAAAAATGAAATTAAACAATTAAAAATTAATAAAGGATAAAGACGGAAATATCTTTTTTTATAAAATGCAAAAACATCAGATAAATTGGACATTTTTCGCAGTTGTAAAAAATATGGCCTAAAAAGAACAAACCCTGATAATATAAAAAAAAGATTAACCCCAAGCCACCCAGCCCAAACACCTATCCATTGTCCAACACCTAAAAACCTACCAATATCATGTATTAATTCTAAGGCGGGACCTCTAAGTATATGATGATACAACACCATAAGGATCGCTAAACCTCGAAGTCCATCGATAACCTCTATCTTGTTATTCGAAAGATTTTCCTGATTTTTTAAATTTTCGCTTGAAATTGTATTCATACATTTTTCACTTCATTTTAAATTTTTTGAAAGCAACAAAACTCATCTTCAAAAGCATTAAGCCATGCTTAAATCGACTAATTTGAGTACTACCATAAGTTCGAGCTTTGTAATGAATTGGCATATCAACAACTTTTAGATTATTTTTTATGGCCCCAAATATTAGATCAAAATCTCCAAAAGGATCGATATCCCCTAAAAATTTCCTTGTCGTTTTTATCTTTTGCCAATCTTTTTTGAATATTACTTTGGTGCCGCACAAAGTATCACGAATTCGCTGATTTAATAGCCAAGAAAAACCTATTCCAAAAAGCTTATTTGCTATTAGATTTAAAAATCTCATTGCACTATTTTCCATCGCATAGATCAAACGCACACCATTAACAAACTCTCCTTTTCCGTCAACAATTGCATTCCAAAATTTTGTTAACTCTTGCGCAGGAACCGTCAAATCTCCGTCCAAAATCATTAAGATATCGCCACTTGCATTATCAAAACCAACTCTAACCGCATCGGCTTTGCCTTTGCCGCCTTGAACAAAATATTTCAGATCAAAAAATAGGTCCGATTTTTTTTCATCAACCACTTTTTTTATTTCGTCCAAAGTGCCGTCTTTTGATCCACCTTCAACAAAAATAATTTCTGTCTTTTTGCCCATTTTTGGAATCGAATTAACAACATTTACAATGTTACCTTTTTCATTTTTACAAGTAACAATAACAGAGCAGGTTAACTCTTTTGCATCTAACGTTTGTGGTTTTGGACAAGCTATAACAAAAAAATCTAAACAACATCTATTTACTAGCGGCAAAATTGCAAAACCATAATTGAAAATTGTAGAAATTAAAGGAATATATTTTGGCATCAAAGTTCGATACTCATTTGAAACAATTTCAAATGAAGCTAGGTTTAAAAAATTCTCCAAATCCGCCATTTGAATCCAATTTCTGAAAGGAACATCCCTGCGTAAACCTACAGATTGACCTAATTTTAAAAACGGTTCCCATAACGTCGAACAAATATTTAAAACAATCCTTGTTTGTGGATTACAAAATTGATGAAGCTTTTCCAAACAGATCTGAATATCATACTCAAGCATCAAAGTGTGAGATAAAATTATAAAATCAAATTTGTTATTTGAATATTTTGAATCTTTTAGCAAATCATCTACAGAACCGCAAACAAAATTTAAATTAGGACATTTTTCTTTTGCTTCACTTATATAATTTATGTTTTCATCAATTCCAAGACCAAACGATGGTTTTACAGCATTGAGTAAAAAACCAGAACGACACCCAATTTGAAGCACTGAAGAATTTTTCGGAATCACAAATTTATAAAAATTTGCTATTCGATCATAGTAATATTTATTTTTATTTATCCAATAAGCATCTGATGTTTTGTATTCTCTTTTTGCTTGCAACACTCCAAATCCTTTTTGTTATTCGTTACATACCACTCAATTGTTTTCAAAATACCTTCACACAGCGATGTTTTTGCTCTCCATCCTAAATTATTAATTTTTGAAACATCTAAAACTTTTCGCATTGTACCATCAGGCTTTGTTTGATCAAAAATTAAGCTGCCGCTAAATCCCACCAACTCTGCAATTAAATTTGCAAGATCTAAAATCGAAATATCCTCTCCAGTTCCAACATTTATGGTCTCATTTGAATCATAATTTTGCATCAAAAATACAAGTGCTTCTGCCAAATCATCTACAAATAAAAACTCTCGCATTGGCTTACCACTTCCCCAAATAACAACCGATTGTGCATTTGTTTCTTTTGCTTTCAAAAATTTTGCAATTAAAGCAGGAAGCACATGTGACGAATTCAAATCAAAATTATCATTTGGACCGTATAAATTTGTCGGCATACAAGATATAAAATTTGTGCCATATTCTCGATTGTAAGCTTCGCACATTTTAAGCCCCGCAATCTTAGCAAGAGCATAAAACTCATTTGTCTTTTCTAGCTCGCCAGTTAATAAATACTCTTCTTTAATAGGTTGAGAACAATTTTTGGGATAAATGCACGAGGACCCAAGAAACAATAATTTTTTAACTCCAAATTTATAAGCATTATGGATAATGTTATTTTGAATCATCAAATTGTCATAAATAAACTGCGCTGGAAAATCTGAATTAGCTTTGATACCTCCAACCTTTGCAGCAGCTAAAAAAACATATTCCGGTAATTTTGTTTGAAAAAACATCTCAACATCTTTTTGATTGCGCAAATCAAGATATTCAAAATCGCTTGTCAAAATATTTTTATAACCATTTTTTTGTAGAGTCCGCAAGATTGCACTTCCAACAAGTCCCTTATGTCCGGCTAAATAAATTTTGCTATCAAAATTCATATCTATTCCAACAAAAATAATTTTTTAAGTGATTTCTCTTTCCCAAACTCTATGTATCGATAGGACATAACTGAAAAAGAAAACATAAAAAATGAATAAATCAATATTTGCACTATAGAAAAATTATTAAAATCTAAAAATGAAGCCATTAATATGTAATGCCAAACATATATTGAATAACACATTGTTCCCAAAATTCGCAAAAACCATATCTTAAAAAACCTTGTAGACTGAAAAGCGCAAACAAATAGACATGCAAAACTAATTTGCATCAAATTATAAATAAAGGCTCTAGCAAAAAAGATTGATTTAAAAGTTTTACAAAAAGTAAGCTCTCCTATAAAAGCCGCACTTACATACAAAATCAAACATGCAAATAGGAGTTTTACAAAATTAAATTTAAATATTTTATTTTGCTCGTAATAAAGTTTGCACAAAATCATTCCAAAGAAAAAATCATCCAGACTACAAAAAACTCCAAATAATCCTTGTCCATAAAATTTAAGGCTTAATAGTGATACAAGTCTAAAAACTAACGCTATTACAAAAATCGATATTCCAACTTTTTTAAAACCAAACTTATAAATTAAATAAACAATTAAAGGAAACAATAAACTAAACCAAATCTCTGTAATCAAAGTCGCCAAAACCGGGTTCAATCCTGTACTTACCGACTTATTTAAAAAGACAGAAAAAGTAGTTAAAGTCAAAAATAAATCTTTAAAAGAATCGAACGATGGCTTAGTAATAAAGAAAAAAGCCACTAAATAATTAAATGCAAGTAATGGATAAAGTCTAAAAAATCTTCTTTTGTAAAAGTCAAAAACATCTTTTTTAGATTCAAAACTTCGTTCTTGCAAAAAATATGGCTTAAATAAAACAAAACCCGACAATATGAAAAATAACTGAACTCCCCATCCGCCTGTAATAAAAATAAATCCAATAGCTGTACTTATACCAAGTTGATGAGCAAAGTTTACAGACCACGCCAATTCATAAGGTTTTAAAATATGACTATGTAAAACCATTAAAACAGCAATTCCACGAAGCGCGTCAACAAAACCTAATTTTTTGCTTTCATCTATAGTCGCATTCATACTACTTTCTCACTCTTTTTAACTTTTATTAACTGACGCAAATCTTTAATTTTTTCCACATCTTTGCGATTAATTACAATTAACTGATTTTCATGTTCGATAACACACAAATTTTCAATACCAATCAGTGCAACCAATTTATCTTTTACATCAATCAAATTATTAAAGGAATTTATTTCAATCACATTTTGCAATTTACTTGATTGCATAGAATTTTGGATAGACAAAAAAACATCTAAATTTCCAACATCGCTCCATGCAAAATCTACTGGCAAAAAAATAATATTTTCAGTTTTTTCCATCACAGCATAATCGATTGAAATTTTTTCAATTTGCTCATAAATTGATTTATCGCTCTGCTCTATCGAATCAGTAACTTGATCAAAAACCCTTGGAGCACAAAATTTGCATTCGTTTATAAAAACATTTATCTGCGCGATAAACATTCCCAAATTCCAAAATTTGTTTCCATCTTTTACATATTGCTGTGCAACTTCTAATTTTGGTTTTTCATGAAATTTTTTAATTTGTAAAAATTGATTATTTTCTAAATCATTTAAATCGCATTCGATATATCCATAACCTGTTGCTGCACTTTTTGGCTTAAGACCTAGCAAACAAATTTTATTTTCAAGCGATACAAGATCAACTACTTTTTTAATCTGTGATGCAAAAACATCGGAATCTGGAATATAATGATCTGCAGGAAAAAATCCAACAATGCAATTTGGATCCAGTTTTGAAATTTGTAATAAACTAAAAATAATTGCAGCCGCGGTATTACGACCAGCCGGCTCAACTAAAACCTTACATTCATCTGATTTTACAAAACGTGAAATCAAATCTTTTTGAGCTTGAGATGTGATAATAAATATTTGGTCAGAAAACAGTTTGCAACGATTGATTGTTTGCTCTAAAAGAGATTCTCCATTTAAAAAAGGAATTACTTGTTTTGGCCTATCTTCTCGACTATATGGCCAAAGGCGCTCTCCAATTCCCCCGGCAAGAATGACGCTGTAAAACTTTATTTTACTTGCCACTTTTACTCTCTTTTATTTTACTACTCAAATTTTAGAAGAATAATTTTCAAAAAATCATATCATCGAATAAATAAAAAATCTCCAAAAAAAATTTATTTATTTTACAGAATCTTCTATTTCACCTTTTACACGCTTTGCAAGCTGCGTTGTTGAAAAACCTTTGTCGTGAGTGAAGTCGTGATTTATTATTTTCACTTCACCACCATATGATGTAATAAAATCATATCCAACAACAGTTTCAGCCGCATAATCTCCACCTTTTGCTAAAACATCAGGTTTTAAAAAGGAGATTAAATTTGCAGGAGTTTCTTCATCAAAAACGGTTACAAAATCGACAAATCCAAGAGCTGACATAACTTTCGCACGATCGCTTAAATTTTGAATTGGTCTATCATCACCTTTTATTCTTTTGATTGACTCGTCAGAATTCATTGCAACTACCAAAATGTCCCCACATTTTTTTGCTTCGCTTAAAAGTGCAACATGCCCACTATGAAGCAGATCAAAACATCCGTTTGTGAAAACTATTTTTTTGCCTTCGATTTTGTGCCAGTCAAGCTCTGTCTTCAAATTGCGCCAATCGAAAATAAATTTTTCTTGAAACTGAATATTTTTATCAAAAAGCTCTTCGAGCGAAACTGCGTATGTTTTTAAATGTGAAATTGCCACAGCTGCCGCTAAATTGGCCACTTCTAAACATTTATCGATAGGTAAATGATTTAGTAAACCAAGTGCTAAAAACGAAATAACTGTGTCTCCTGCGCCGGTTAAGTCAAATACCTCTTTTTTACCAAGCGCTGGTGAGAAAATATGATCATTTTTAGAGATAAAAGAGATTCCTTTATCACCCAAAGTAACAAATAAACCATCAATAGATAAAAGGTCACATATCTTTTTGCCATTTTCCAAAATAGAATTTTCTGCTGGAAGTTTAAAAAAGTTCACCATTTCTTTAAACTCTTTTAAATTTGGCTTTATAAAATTCAGATTTTTATATTTTGAAAAATTAGGACCTTTAGGATCCACAAGTACAATCGAGTTATTCTTTTTAGCTTGCAAGTTTACAAAAGTAATAAGTTCTTCATCGATTATACCTTTTGCATAGTCTGAAATAATAATTATCGAATTTGGTTTTAAAATTTTTGCGACTTTTTCAAAAATATCATTTTTTTCAGATCTAGAAAGAGTTTTAGAATCTTCTGCATCAACTCTCATCAATTGATGATTTTGTGCCATTAATCTTTGTTTCAAAGTTGTTGGACGATAAAAACTTTTTATTATGGCATCTTTTAGATTTTTCGCATCAAGCATAGAAAGTAAAATGCTACCAGCACGATCAGTTTCATTAACGATTCCAACTAAACTGACATCGCATCCAATTTTTTTGCAATTAAGGGCAACATTTGCAGCTCCACCAAGGCTCCACTCTTTTCGCTCTTCTTTTAAAATAGGAACCGGCGCTTCTGGAGAAATTCTACTCACTGAGCCAAAAACATACTCATCGAGCATCAAATCCCCAATAATTAAAACATCCCTATTTTTAGCGTTTTTTAATTCTTGAATAATATTTTTCATTTATGCGCCTTTAAAATATCTAAAATTTTCTAAAGCCTTTTTCTATTTAAAAAAGGATATAACATCTACCTAAAATGACAACTAATTGATATGAAAAAAAGAATTAAGTATCATAAGGGCCAAAGTCCATTTTTATGGTAAAAATGGGTAAAAATTCAATAGGAGGACTTAATGAAACTTCAAATAACTTACGATTTTACTAATCTTCAAGATGCACTTGATATCGCTCAAAAAACCGCCCCACACGCCGACATTTTAGAAGTTGGAACATTACTTTTATATAAAGAAGGAATAAAGGCTGTCGAAGAATTTAAAAAATTATTTCCTAAAAAAGAAATTTTGGTTGATGCCAAAATTTCAGACCGGGCGGAAGAGGCAGTAAAAATTTTTACAAAAGCAGGCGCTACAATCATCACCGTTTTAGCCGGCACCCAAAATAAAACAATTTATAAAGCGACACAAATCGCTCATGAAAACGATGCCAAAATTGCATTAGATCTAATGGATGCTTATTCCATGGGACAATCTGCAATGGATGCAGCAAAATTAGGAGTAGACTATATCCTATTCAACAGATCTCATGATGTAGAAACTGAAACTAGTATCATCGATCAATGGGAATCAATAAAAGAAAATACAAATATTCCAGTTTTAATTTCTGGAAAAATCAATAACTCCAATATTCAAAATATTTTATCTTTAAAACCTTACGGAATAGTTATCGGCACAGCTATCACAAAATCGGAATATCCAGAAAAAGAAGCAGAATTTTTCAAATCACTTTTATAATCATTTTTGGGTTTAAATATGTTTTTTAAAAGAAATTTAATGCTAATTGCTACATTTTTATTTGTAGGATTTTTATCCACACTATGGTTAAATTCAAAAAAAATAAAAAACGAAAATGTAAAAGAAGGAAAATCAATGTTTTTTAAACTGAAAGAAAATTTAAAACCACAAAATTTGATAGGAATTTCACCAAACCAGATAGAACAACATTGGAAACTGTACGAAGGATATGTAACACAATCAAACAAACTGCAAGAAGAACTTAATAAAATGCTCGCAGCAGGAGAGTCTTCTTCATTAATATATTCAGACAGACGAAGACGCTTGGGTTTTGAACTTAATGGAATAGTCTTACATGAACTTTATTTTGAAAATTTAACAGCAGGAATAGCGCAACCAAAATCAGGAAAATTCATTGAAACAATCACAAAACAATTTGGCTCTTTTGATAAATGGAAAGAAGATTTTATAAATTGCGGTAAAACTCGAGGAATAGGCTGGGCTATTTTATATTTTGATCCCTCATCAAAAACAATGGTAAACAGTTTTATTGCAGAACATGAGATTGGGCATATTGCAACTTTTAAACCAATTTTAGTCATGGATGTTTGGGAACATGCTTACATGGTAGATTATAGCGCAACAGATCGTGGCAAATATATTGACGCTTTTATGCAAAATATAAATTGGGAAATTGTTGAAAAAAGATTCAATTTAGCAATTTAAGTATTTTTTCGAAAACGGTTTCTGCTTTTAGCGCAGCCATACAATTTTCTTCATTATTTTTGCCGTGAGTTTTTTGTCTAAAATGGCAACATGGGACTTGAATCGCATTTTCTATATTTTCAGTCAAAATAAAAGGTCCGTGCATTTTTGCAGACGTCGGACCAAAAATTGCAATCGTTTTAACTTGCAAAAAATCCGCCATGTGCAAAAAGCCAGTATCCGGTGCAACAAGAAGTAAAGATTTAGAAATCAAATATGCATAATCATTAAGATCCATTTTGGGAGGAATAAAAATTCGTAATTTTTTTTCTACACAAAAAGAAGCTAAATTTATACCGGGTTGTCCAAAAAAAGATCCAAATAAAACTGTATCAATTTTTGCATCGACCAGGCGTTGAAGCAATTCTTGCCAATTCTCTTTCGGCCAATGTTTTGAAGGCCAAGTAGTGTTTGGCGCAATGATAACAAATTTTGTTAAATTATTTTCAGTAATCCAAGTTTCAACTTTAGATTTTGTTTGATTAGAAAAGTCCAAATAAAAATCTTTTTTGAGTTGTTCAAAAGCAGGAGAACAATTGTAAAATTCTTGCGATAATTCGTCTTTTAAAAGCGCCAAATACCGTAAAACTGCACTATCAGCAAGTGCTAAATTCTTTTGAATAATATTAAAATAATTGGGAGTTACTTGATACTTTGTAAAAAAAGTTGTAAATCGATCACGTGCATGTCCAACTGCAAAACCAATTTTGGGTCCTTTTAAAAATGCACTCAAAATTGAAGTTTTTAAGATTCCTTGAAAATCAATAATCACATCCCATTTTGTCTGACGCAGTTTTTTGATTACACCAAGTGTGTGTTTTAAATTTTCAAATTTCAAAAATTTGTCTTTTAAAACAAAAACTTCATCCAAAAAAGGTTGATCCAAAATTAATTCTGCTGCTTTTTCCTGTACTACCCAGCTAATTTCACAATTTGGGTAAAGTCGCTTTAACAAAAAAATCGATGATAAAGTATGCACAACATCGCCAATCGCAGAAACTCTTAAAATCAAAATCTTCATAATTTCCAAATTAAAGACCTAAAAATAACTTTGCTAAGTTAAGCGTTTCCCAAAAATCCGTCAAATTTGTACAACAACATGTTTATTTGGTAATTTATCTAACGTCTCGATTTCCTAAATTTATTTAAAAAAGGAGTATAAATGTTTTTAAGGAATAAACTCGTATTTACAACCACGGTCTTCTTGATATTATTGACAGTACTAATTTTCAAAAGTGTAAGCTGTCATCGTAAAGAAAATTTAAATTATTGGCATACCAAAACTCAAAGGAGTACTCCCATTAATATTCCAACAGACAAAATCACAAAAGTTGTGCTAGAAAATGGAATGACTATTTTAGTTTTTGAAAACAAAGCTATTCCAAAAGTTTTAGTCCAAATCGCATATGATATCGGATCTGCAGTTGAACAACCAAATGAACGAGGGCTTGCGCATTTAATCGAACATATGATTTTCAAAGGAACCGATAAATTATCCGAGGGCGACATAGACGGCATTGCACGAAAATATGGCGCAACACTTAACGCATTCACATCCAAAGATGTTACAAGTTACTATTTTGAAGTTAACAGCAATAACTGGAAATTTTTTGTACCAATACTCGCAGACTGCATGGTAAACGCTAGATTCGACTCACAACATCTTGCGTCCGAACTGAAAACTGTAATTTCAGAGTTAAAAATGTATCAAGATGATTATGTTAGATTAGGCGTTGATATAGCAGAAGCACAAATATTTCCATCAAACCATCCTTACCATTTTCCAATAATTGGATTTAAAGATTCGCTACTAAACTTAAACTCCGAAAATTTAAAAAAGTTTTACAAAAAATATTATCAACCAAATCATGCAACATTGTTTATAATGGGTGACGTTGATACAAAAGAAGCAATTGCTCTTGCAAAAGCTAATTTCGAAAATATAAAAGTAACCAGTTCTTATCTACAAGACGCTCTTCCATTTGTACCTCAAATACCAACAATCACTAATACAACAATTTTCAAACAAGTAGAAAAACCAATTATTGGTTATTATTTCACAGTTCCTGGACTCAAAGAAAAACAATACCTAGAGCAACAAGCTTTAGAATTTATTTTAGGTTCAGGTGATGGAAGTAGACTTTATCGCAAATTAGTAGACGAAGAAAAAATAGCAACAAGTGTTTCGGTAGCTTCAGACGTACTCATGAACACTAGCGTATTATTTATTTTTATCGAACCTATTAGCGGCAAAGAAGAACAATGCAAAAAGTTAGTAACGTCTGAACTTAACAAATTAATCCAAAAAGGCGTTAGCGATGAAGAGCTTGAAAAAGTAAGAAATGTAACACGACTAGCCTTTTTTGAAACAATACAAAATCCAGGTCATTTCGTATCAGAATGGATTTACTCATATTTTGCAACGGGTGATGAATTAAATATCTTTAAAGATATAAATAATCTTTTAAATCTAAAATCTCAAAACCTTCAAGATTATGCTGCGAATTATTTAGCTCCTGACTCGATGAGTGAGATCAAAATAAATCCTCTTCCAAAGCATTTAGAAGATAAAGCACTTTTAGATAGTCAAAAAGAAGATAATTTAGATCTTGCGATTTTGGGAAAACATAATCGAACAACAACGCTTGAAGAAGCTCGCTTCATAAAAAACATGCCCCCAGCAAATCCGCTTGAATTTCAATACCCAAAGCCTGATAAAACATTCACCTTGGAAAATGGCTTAAAAGTAATTTTACTTCAAAAAAAACAATGGCCATTTGTCGCTCTCAATCTAAAATTTAAAGATGCCTCATATTTTGCTGCCGCAAAAGAAGGAACGGCGTTAGGCCTTGCAATGGATATGCTCATAGAAGAAAGCTCAAATCTTTCTAAAAAAGAAATTGTCGATTTTTTTGAGCGCAATGGTGCTGCTTATAGTTTTGATGAAACAGGTGTCAGTGTTAATACTCTAAAGGAAACTTACCCGCAAATATTTAAACATTTAATGCATGTCATCGAAAATCCCACGTTTCCTTCAAAATCTTTTGATAAATTAAAAACAAACCTTTTAGAAGATTTTGCAAGAAATCAAGACGATCCAAAATATATTGCATCACGTATTTCGCGCAAAATAGCTTACAAAAATCATCCATTTGGATGGGATTTGAAAGAAATGGAAAAATATCTAAAAGACTTATCATTAAAAAATATAAAAACATTTTATTCTCAACATGTTTCACCTTCACACCTAATTTTGACAATCGTAGGTGATTTCGACTCAGCAGAAATGGAAAACAATATAAAAAATACTTTTGGAAACTGGAAAGGTGATAAATACCAAGAACCACAAATGCCAAAATATTCTCCGATAGATGTTGAAAACGTAGACCATTTCATGCTACGAAATCAAATTGTTTTAATTTTTGGCAGAAGATCTGATGTTGATGTTTATAACGATGACTACATTCCTCTGCAACTTGTAAATCTAATTTGCTTTTCCTCCTTAGGTTCAAGACTTTATCAGCTTAGAGAAGAGACTGGATGGTTTTATCGTGCATCAGGTGGAATAGCATCAGGATCTAATAAATATTTAGGCGTAGATTTTATTTATGCAATCCTCAGCCTTGATACATTAGAAAAAGCGGAAGACTCTATGCTAAACCTTATCAAATCGATCTCAAATTCTAAAAAAATCACGCAAGATGAACTTGAAGTTGCAAAACAACTTTATCTTAAAGGGTTGATCGATTCTTCAGCAACATACAACAATTTAGCAACCAAATTTTATGTATTAGATTCTTTAAATCTTGGATTTGATTACTACGATAAAGTTTTAAAAAGAATCAACTCTATTACAGTAGATGAAATAAACACGATCGCAAGCAAATATTTGAAAACGGAAAACTTAAGTAGAATAAGAGTTGGAAGAATAGGTAAAAAAGATTCGAAGTAGAAACAATATAAAAAATAAAAAAGGGCCAGAAATTTCTGGCCCTTTTTGTATAATAAACGCTTAATAAAAAGGATTATTTTTTAGTTAAACTTCTTTATGTCTTTGTTTTTCCAATATTCTGAAACCATTGAAGTTGTTCCTGCGATAGCTATAAGGCCTTGTCTTTCATCTACTGCTTGTCTTGCTACTTCAAAAGCCTCATTTAATGATTTGTAAGAATTTGCTCTAATTCCAAAGCTTTTTGCAAGTTTGCAAAGCTCTTCAGGATTATGAACATTTTGCTCGCCAGGAGCTGGAACAAAAAACACTTGTCCACTAATTTTCTTAAGCAAATATCTAATAGATTTAACAACCTCATTTGCATCATGAAAACTTTTCATACCCAAAATTAGAACAAATCCATTAATAGATTTTTTGTAATGTAACAATCTAATTCCAAGGAAAAGGTTTGCAAGTGCATCTAAGTTATGAGCATTGTCCAAAATAATTGTTGGTTTTTCTTTTTCTAACAGTTCAAATCGACCACGAAGTAATTCAAATTTTTCGTTCCAAAAACTTTTTAAAGTTTTTACAGGATTTAATATTGCTTTTTTCTTTTCTTCTAGAGTTGGTCTACCGCGCTGACCTTGTTTGGTCAAAAGCAAATTACCACGAAGAAATGGAGAAAATTTACCTTTAATATTTTCAACATAGATAAGAGCTATTCTTTCTGCAAGCGAAGCTGTTCTACCGTAAAGCTGTTCATAAATATAAGGAAGAGCTGATTGTTTTCGAATAGGCATCATCCATTTTGCTCCTGCAACATCTGAAAATTCTTTCATTTTTTGCAAACAAGTCTTACTTTGTTCTGCAGAAATAAAATAACAATCATTTTTTGCAATTCCCATTAATTCACCAGTAACTTTATCGAAATCTGTACCCAAAACATCCATGTCATCCATAGACACTTGAGTTACAGCTGAAATTTTTGGTTTTACAAAATTTGTAGCATCTAACGTTCCGCCCATACCAACTTCAAGAAAAACTACATCAACTTTTTCTGACTTGAAATAAAGTAATGATGCCATAGTAACTATTTCAAATGCTGTTGCTTTTAATTTTTTTGCTTCTACAACATTTAATACTTCATTAATAGAATCTGTAAACTGTTTATTTTGTATATATTTTGAATCTAAAGTAATTCTTTCGTTATAGGTCAAAATATGAGAAGAATAACAAGCTCCGGCTCTTATTCCTTCCTCTGCCAAAAGCTTGGCAGCGAAATTAATAGTTAAACTTTTGCCATTGACTCCACCAATCAAAATAATATCGAGCTTTGATGCAACATCATCAAACTCTTTATTCAATTCTTGCATTCTAGAAATTGCATTTTTGCTGTAATCAATTTGATTAGCAGCAGACAAAAATTCTATTACATCATTGTAACTTCTGTTTTTGCCCAAAACATTTTCTTCATTTTTATGCTTTTGGCTAGATGTAAGATTAATACTCATAGTAAGACTCCCGTTTTAAACTTAAAAATAATATTTCAGATTCATTTTTTCTACCCTCCATTTACAACTTTTTCAAGAAAATTATAATTTGATTTGAATTTTCAAATACAATTTATATTCTTAATGATATAAGACAACTTATACCATTTGTCTTATATTGCAACCACTAGATAATTAAAAAAACATCAATTTTTTGAACAAAAAATGCAAAAAACTACATTTTTATTTGAAATACTATATTTTTCTAATAAATTCTTTTTTTAAAAATTAATAAATTAAAGTAAATAAGGGAGAAAATGCATAAAAACCTTCTTTTTTGGCAAAAATCGGATGATATTTTAAAGCTCACCACTTCTCTAAAACATAATGAAATATCTATTGTAACTACAGACACGATTTTGGGTTTTTTGGGACAAATATCACAAGAAGCTTTTGAAAAATTAAATGCTATTAAAGAGGAGCGAAATGATAAACCTTATTTGATATTAATAGCATCACCCTCTCAAATATTTAATTTTGTCGACAAAATAACTGTTAATAAACAGCTTTTAAATCTTATAAACAAATGCTGGCCTGGACCATTAACTATTATCTTCAAAGGAAAATCAGATCTTCCTTCTTTTTTAAAATCCAAAGCTAATACAATCGCTATCCGATGCCCCAAGCACGAAGGACTAAACCAAATATTACAAGAATTTGATGGATTATTTTCGACAAGCGCAAACAAATCAGGCAAACCCGCTCCAACAAAATTTGAAAAAATAGAACCACTAATAATCAATGAAATAAAATATTTGGTTGATGATTTAAATGTAACCAAACAAAATGATACTTTAAATTTACCTTCAACAATTATTGATTGCTCCGAAGGAAATTATGTTAAAGTCGTTAGAAAAGGAAGTTACACAATAAGCGAATTGGAAAAAATTTATGGAAACAAATTTGAAAACTATGAATAAAAAAAATCTAGATGCAGCGTGGAATTTAATAAAAAATTCAAAAAAAATAACTTTATTAACTCACTTTAAGCCTGATGGAGATGCTATCGGATCATGTGGAGCGCTAGAAACATTTCTAGAGAATTGCATCAGTGAAATAGGTGAAAAACAGATCGAAACCGTTTATCCAACACCTCCTGAAATAGAAACGCAATATGCTTCCAAAAATGTTTTTATAAATTCCTTTAAACAAATGCCAGATCTTCTCATAGCGCTTGATACATCAACCTATAGCAGATTATTTTTCCCTAAAGAATTTCTAAATATTCCATTTATTAATATCGACCACCACATTAGTAGCGATATAAAACCAACAATCAACTTTTTAGAACCACTGAGCAGTGCATGCGAACTCCTTTTTGATATTTTAGACAAATTTAACAGCGAAAAAATAGATAAAGTTGTTGCAACCAAACTTTTATTCGGCATTTTATCTGATAGCAAAATTTTCAAAACACAATCAACAACCACAAACACTTTACAAGTCGCAACTACTTTAATGGGAAAAGGTGCTGATTTATACAAACTTCAAGCAGAAATACTTGCAACTAAAACACCTGCAATGCTACAATTTTGGGGCGAGCTTCTAAATAAATTAAAAAGCACTTCCGACTCTAAAATCATTTGGTCAACAGTAAAAAAAGAAGATTTTAAAAAATATAATTTAACAAGCACAGCTTTGGTGGGATTTATAAATCTTGTAAGCGATATTTCAACAAGTGAGCTTGCTATCCTAATTTATGAAAACGAAGATAACATGGTGCAAGTCTCTTTTCGCTCCAAAAATATGGATGTGAACAAACTAGCTTCTAACTTTGGAGGTGGAGGACATAAAAACGCCGCCGGTTTAATCACTTCAAAAAAACTTGAATTAGTCGAAAAAGATATACTGAATTTTTTAAATGTAGATGCTTAGAAAGCATACTTTTTAAACGTTTTTTTGAAAATTCTCTTTTAAAATTTCAAAAGAGTGTTACATTTATTGGATAGAATATTTTATAAGTTTTTTAAATTGAAAAATAATGAACAAAAAGCTTTTATATCTTTTTACATTTCTAGTTTTATCAACACATGTTGCATTAATCGCAAAAGACGAGCCTTGCAATACAGTTACTGTACAAAAAAATCAATCAACAAATTCTAAACCGGATCAAGCAACCATAATTCCTAAACAAGAGCCAAAAACTATACCTACCCTCACAATCATGGATTTAACAATACCTAAAGCTATAGAAATGGGATATCAATACAGCAACAGCATTATGGAAAGCGAATGCGACATCAAATCTGCAAATTACATTGCAAAAAGTGCATTGAGCGGATACTTCCCTCAAATTACAGCTGAAACATCTGAACAATTTGTTGAACATAAAGAAGGATTAAAACCTGAAGTAAACTTAGGTGTAAGCCAACTACTTTACAGTTTTGGTGGACCTCTCGAACAATACAAAATTAATAAAAAAGATGTTTCTATCGCAAAATATCAAAAAGAAATTGCTACCGATCTTGTTCGAAATCAAGTCGAAACCTCATTCTTAAGATGCTGGGTAACAGAGAAAAAAATAGCATTTATCAAAGCATTAAATAAATCTGCAATAGAACAATTTGAAAAATCCCGAGAAGCTTACAAAGTAGGCCTTATCAGTAAAAATCAATTCATGCAGGCACAAGCAACATACGAAAAAAACATAGCTGATGTTAAATCTTATGAAGATCAACTGATATCAATTAGAAAAACATTTGAATATTACATCGGAACAGAAATTTATTCACAGCCAAATACAAATGTAAATCTTATGTGGGATAAAGATAACCCTCTTCCAAAACTCGAAAGTTTTAAAACCTATCAAACTAAAGCTTTAGAAAATAGAAAAGAATTAAAAGCAAAACAAAAAGAGATCGAAAAGGCAAAATTACAAAGTAAATATTACATAAATCAATATTTGCCATCCGTAAGCGTTTTAGGCAACCAAACATTCACAAAACAATCCGCGTTTTCTCCCGTTAACTATTTTGGAAACGCTGGAGTTAGTCTTAATTGGAATATCTTTGACGGTCTTGCAAATAAGCATTTACAATCTGCTGCAAAAGCTCAAAAGGCAAAAGCTATTTTAGAAAAAGATGATTTACATGATGATATTACTGAAGAAGTCCAAAAAGCATACTATCAACTCAATATTTTGTTAAAAGAATTAGAAGCTAAAAATGCAGAATTAGCTCAAGCAAAAAATCAATTTTTATTAAGGAATGAAGAATTTACAGTTGGATTAATTAGCAAAGTAGACTTTGAAGCTGCAAAAACCTCTTGGGAAAAAGCACAATTTGACTGGCTAGAACTCAGAGTAGCTGTAGAAATCAAATATATGGACTTAAACTTTGCATGTGGTTATCCAAAAAATTAATAATTTTTAAAGGGATCAAAAAATTATGTTCAAAAATAAAATCATTATTTTTAGTTTAGTTGCTACTATAGCTATCGCATCAAGTAGTTTCTTTTATTATAAAAAAACAACTAAAACAGAAATTTCACTTTATCAAACAGTAACTCCAAGCACCCGAGATATTCAGCAATTTGTTAACTCTTCCGGAACCCTAAAAGCAAAAGACCAGATCACCGTTGGATCGCTCGTAGCAGGAAGAGTTGTCAAAATTTATGCTTATGACAATGCCAATGTAAAAAAAGATCAGGTTTTGCTTGAAATTGATAATGGAAAAGGTTATAGCGATGTAAAACGAATCCAACATCTTTTGGGCGAAGCAAAAGCGCAACAAGCTTATCAAGAAGTGTTCTTCAAAAGAGAAAAAGCTCTTTATGATCTCGGCCAAATTGCCAAAAATACATTTGATGAGGTCACAACAAATTTAAATGTTGCAAGAGAAAAGGTAAAAGCCCTCGAAGCTCAACTTGAAATCGCACAACAAGAATATGATAACCTTTTCATTAAATCGCCGGGTGATGGGGTCGTAATTGCAAAAAAGATTGATTTAGGACAAATGATAACTTCCGTACTCCAAGCAACAGAACTTTATATTATCGCAAAAGATCTTACAAAAATGGAAATAAATGTCGACGTTGATGAAGCAGACGTTGGAATGTTAAAAGAAGGACAAAGCGCAAGATTTACGGTAGATGCTTTTCCTAAAACGCACTACTCTGGCATCGTAAACGAAGTCCGATATCTTTCAAAAATAGTAGAAAACGTTGTCACTTACGCTGCAATAATTGATGTAGCAAATCCAGATCTAAAACTTCGACCAAATATGACAGCTGATATTTATGTTGAAGTTGCAAATGAAAAAAATGCCCTTTGCGTTCCAAACAAAGCTTTAAGAATTAATGATGCATCTCTTGAAAAAATCGCACAGAAACTACAATATTCATTTACTAAATCTTCTTTTGAAAAGAAAAAAGGTCATGACGACTTTATCTGGGTAGTTGACGGTAAGGCTTTCAAACAAATTTTAGTTCGACTTGGAGCTACCGATGGAAAATATACACAAATCGTTACCGGACTAAATAAAGATTCTCAAGTGATTATTGATATAACAGAAGAAGCAAAAGAAGATAAATTCTTACAAGGTATGTTCAAAGGAAAAGGCGGAATCGGCTGATGGAAGTCATTCTAAAAGCTCAAAACTTAGTAAAAGTTTTTAAAATGGGCGAAATCGATATTACAATATTAAAAGGCGTTTCGCTTGAAGTTTTTAAAGAAGATTTTTTAGCGATTATTGGAACTTCTGGATCAGGTAAAACAACTTTAATGAATTTACTTGGTTGTTTAGATATTCCCACTTCTGGTGATTATTTTATCGATGGCAAAAACGTAGCACACCTTTCAAAAGATGAACTTGCACATATAAGAAATCAAAAAATTGGTTTTGTTTTCCAAAAATTTTATCTTCTTGCTGATTTGACAGCAACCGATAATGTTGCACTTCCTATAATTTACGCAGGAAAATCTGAAACAGAAGCCCGCAAAAAAGCTGTTGAATTATTGCAGAAAGTTGAACTTGGTGAACGATTACATCATTACCCCTACCAACTTTCTGGTGGGCAACAACAAAGAGTTGCTATAGCTCGAGCATTGGCAAACAATCCTGCAGTTATTTTAGCAGATGAACCAACAGGAAACCTTGATACCCAAACAAGTGAAAACATCATGACATTATTTAAAAAATTAAATACAGAAAACAAAACAACCATCATAATTGTCACACACGAACCTGATATTGCAAATCAAACTAAAAGAATTATTGATTTAAAAGATGGCCAAATAATTTCGGATAAAAGAATATGAATTTTTATTTACTTTTACAATCCGCACTGCGATCGCTTAGCAAACACAAAACTAGATCATTGCTTACAACTCTTGGAATAATTATAGGTATTATTTCTATCATCTCAGTCATGTCTATTGGTGAAGGTGCAAAATTCAGAGTAAACAAGGAGATTCAAGGGCTTGGAACAAACTTTATAATAATTTTATCAGGGGAACCTAAACATAGAGCAATGGGTCCGGGGATGAGCACTTCGCTAAAAGATAAAGATTTTAGAGCGATAATGGATGAATGTGAAGATATTTACCAAGCATCTCCTGCTATAATGCGCATTGCAAAAGTAGTAAGAGAAAATCAAAACTGGAAAACAACAATAGCCGGAGTTGATTCAAATTATTTAGATATTCGTCAGTGGCCGCTTGCTGAAGGCGACTTTTTTTCACCGCAAGATATGAGATCTGGTAACAAAGTAGCGGTTTTGGGCAAAACAGTGCGCAAAGAGCTTTTTGGAACAGAAGAAGTCTTGGGTAAAACAATTCGAATCAAAGGTTTACCATTCAAAGTAGTTGGAGTTTTGACAGAAAAAGGAAAAATGCCAAATGGAATGGATCAGGACGACGCTATTTTAGCCCCATTTTCTACAGTTCAACGTAAAATTGCTGGAATCCACGGCATGGGAGCAATTATAATTTCTGTAGCAACTAGTGATAAAATGGATAAAACGACACAACAAATTAGATCTGTTTTAAGACAAACAAGAAAACTGCAACCAGATGACGATGATGATTTCACATTATTTAGCCAAAACGATGTCGCTCAAGCTGCAGATGCTGCAACAAAAGTTTTAAACATGCTTCTTATGATCATTGCATCAATTTCTTTACTTGTTGGTGGAATAGGCATCATGAACATCATGCTTGTAACAGTTACAGAGCGCACAAAAGAGATTGGCATTCGAATGGCACTTGGTGCAACAACATACAAAATACTTACACAATTCATCCTCGAAGCTATAATTATCTGTTTGTTTGGAGGATTAATAGGTCTTGCATGTGGAATAGTTCTTTCCAAAGTTGTAGGCATCACACTTGGCTGGCCGGTAGTTATTTCCGCGAAACCGGTAATCTTATCACTTTCCTCATCAATTCTTGTAGGTTTGTTTTTTGGATATTATCCAGCCTACAAAGCTTCAAGATTAAACCCTGTTGAAGCACTGATCGAAAGATAAATCTTATCTGACCTTCAAAAGCAATAATGCCAAAATAGAAAGAATCAGAGAAATTATCCAGAATCTTATCGTTATTTTTGGCTCACTCCATCCTATCAATTCAAAATGATGGTGAATCGGAGCCATTTTAAACACCCTCTTTCCGCGCCATTTAAAAGAAGCTACTTGGATAATTACAGAAAGAGTTTCGATAACAAAAATCCCCCCTGCGACCAAAAGTAAAAATTCCTGCCGAACAACAATCGCCATAAAAGCAAGAGCTGCACCTAGTGAAAGTGAACCAACATCTCCCATAAAAATCTGCGCTGGATAAGTGTTGTACCACAAAAAACCAATTAAGGAACCTATAAGTGATGCGCCAATGATCGAAAGTTCTGAAGAATCGGCAAAAGGAATATACAAATAATTTGCAAACTGTTTGTGCCCAGCTAAATAACAAATAATCGAAAAAGCGGCGAAATTGGTTATTAGCGGACCAGTAGCAAGACCATCAAGCCCATCAGTCAAGTTTACAGCATTGCTTGTGCTCACGATGGTGAAAACAGCCCAAGGAATAATAAATAACCCCAAAGAAAACATCGCATTTTTGAAAAATGGCAAACAAAATTGCGTGTTTGGAGTTGAAAAGAAATACCAAATGCTTACAAATAAAACCGCAAATAAAATCTGCAGTTGAAACTTTGATTTTGCACTAATTCCCTTTTTACTATTAATTTTGGCCCAGTCGTCAACAAAACCAATCAATCCAAAACTTAAAAGACAAAGAAGGAATATCCAAACCGACAGTTTAGATAAATTGTTCCAAAATAAAATGTTTATGGTAGTTATCAGCAAGACAAGCAATCCACCCATAGTTGGTGTACTATTTTTTTTCTGGTGCTCTTGTGGTGTATATTCACGCACATTGGATCTAAAATTGCGTTGCGACGCTTTGATAAACCAATTACCCAAGATAAAAAATAAAATTAAAGAAGACAAAAGAGAGAATATTGCGCGCACACTAACATAATGAAAAAGGTTGAAAAATAGATAATCTTTTTTTAAAAATTCCGCTAAATGATAAATCATAAAACCTAAATCCCCAAAAATTGTTAAAAATAAAGAAACTTCAAACATCTCCACTATTTAAAGATACAAAAAAAGGATCTAACAAATATATCAAATTTGCAAAAAATAACAGTTTTATGCTGAAAAAATCCACTTTTTTATAGTTTTTTAAAATTGACCAGGGGGGCCTTTGACGAGAAAACCTATAAATGTAGGATGGATTAAAATGGCAGATTAAAACATGCCTTTTTACTTAGATCGATTAACGTTAAGGAGATCTAAGTTTTGATTCTCATATTATATAACAATCAAAACTATCCGTGGGGGATATTTATGAATAAAACAGTTAAACAATTATTATTATCTTTAACATTAACAGGTGGTTTACTTGTTAATATGAATGCTATTGGCGAACAAGATAAAGTAACAGCAACACAAAACAACACGATAATTCAACAAGCAGCAACAAATATGACGGGCGGTTATGATCAACACACAGGTACACTAAACGCTCAAGCCGAACTATTAAAAAGCAATATAGAAGCAGGAATATTTTCTCAAGAAACTCCAGAAGTTAAAACTTTCCTATTAATCTCAACACCAATTACTGGATTTCAACCAACTTTACAGAATGCTCAACAAATAGTTCGCGATGCTAAACAATCAACAGTAGTAGCTCCAAAAGAAACAGCTGTAGAACCAACAACTCAATCAGTAAAACCTTCAAGATTCGGCTTCAAATCTAAATTAGGTTTGGGCTTAGGATTAACAGCAGTAGCAGCAGCAGACGTTGCAGCATCAAAATATTTTAGAGGAACTTTGAAACCTCAATTTATTAAAGATGGCGCAATTTTAACTGGTACAAAATTTGGAAAATTTGTTGGTCACCAAATAGCACAAAATGGCGGAAGCTACGTTGCTCAAAAAGCAGTTAACTTCTACGCAGCACACCCATCTCTTGTAAAAAGAAGTGGAATAGCCGCTGCAGCCGGACTTGGATTATACGGTTCATATAAGCTTTACAGACATTTCAGACCAGCAACAGTCAAACCAGCAGAAGCTAAAAAAGAAGTCAAGGCTGAGTCTAAACCTGAAGTTAAGCCTACAGAAGGTTTGATAAAGAGATCTGCTCTTTTGGTTCCAAGAGAAATGAAAAAACATTATATAATTTCAACTTTAGCTTTGGGAACAGGTATAGCAGCTTTAGAACTTTACAGACCAACTAGACTTGCTATCAATGGTTTCGTTACAAGTACTCCAAGCTTAGCATCAGGTCTTGCAAAATCAGCTTGGGCACACGTTCCATCATTGAGAAAAACTCCAGTTAAAAAACATTTTTGGTCATTTGGTAAATAAAAATAAAATAATTCACAATAATTATTTTAAGAACCCAAGATAACCTCTTGGGTTCTTTTTTAAAAAAGCGCGAAAAGGTAGAAAAATATGAAAAAGTTTTTATTTTTAATTCTTATGTCATTAATGGTATTTTCAACAAACAACAATTTGTCCGCAAAGCCTTTAACAAAAACTCAAAAATGTTTAATTGCAAGCGGAACAGCAATTGCTTCAACCGTAGTAGGTATAATCATCTGTCGACAATTTAATGTAACTTCAAAAATAAACAGCATCGTAAGTGAATATTTAAAAAGAAGATTTTTAGAAGCACTAGGAACTCCAGAGGTACAAAAAGAGATTCGAAACAAAGTAATTGCAAGTATCAAAAATTTAATATTCAATTAACTTCATAAATTTAGTCTTCAAAAATAAAAAAACTTTCTTTGTTTTTTGTAAAAGCCATTTATTCCCAATCAATATCAATCCAATTACAATTAACAAAATTCCTTGAAAAAATGGCAAAAATAATCCCATAATTCCAACAATAATACAAAGCACGCCAACAACTTTTTTAACAATTTCATAAAATCTATTTTTATCAACTTCTATCTTTTTCATCACACAAACTCTCCTTATTTTGCCTAAAGTTAAAAAATGGTTAGTACATTTTAAATAATTTTTTTATTATGTATCAATTAACAAAAATTTGATTTTAGGAGAAATAAATGCCATCTAATGGTTCAAAACTTTTTTCACTTTGGTTTGTTATCGCGATAAGTATAAATGTAATTCTTGGTGCAGGAATTTTTGTAAACTCTACACCGTTAGCGCAGCTTGCAGGACCGCTTGGTTTTTTAAGCTACATTATAGTTGCTCTCATAGTCTTACCACTAGTTTTATCAATTGCCGAATTATCTAAAATTCACAAAGCAACAGAAGGTGGATTTTACACTTACAGTAAAGAGGGAATTGGGAGATGGGCGGGTAATATAAGCGCATTTGCATATTTCTTGGGTAAAATAGCATCTATATCAGTTTTATTTCGAACAATTTCAACATATTTTTATAATATCTTTCCAAGCTTTGAAGTTTTTCCAATCGTTTATACAAGGATAATTTTATTAATATTACTTGTTTTTCTAAACTTACTCGGCGTCAAAATCGGCGGCAAACTTCAAATTGGTTTTATTTTTCTCAAATTTGTTCCAATCACTTTAGTTATTCTCCTTGGAATTTTTTATTTCAATTTCTCGCACCTTACATTCCAAAATATTTCATTCTCATCTTTTGCCTCAAGCGTATCAATTGCCATTTACGCTTTAATGGGTTTTGAAGCGGCTTGCTTAATAGGTCATACAATCGACTCTGCAGAGAAGAATATTTCAAAAGCGGTCGTTTTTTCATTTTTAATAGTTGCAACAGTTTGCATGCTTTTCCAAAATTCAATTTTTGGAGTTTTGGGCACATCACTTGCACAATCGCAAGCACCGGTTGCTGACTTCTTTGCAAAAATTCCTTTTATTGAAAAAACCTTTGGAATAGTACTCCCCAAATTAATTAGTGGTTTTGTGATGTTATCGATCCTAGGTGCTGCTTATGGAATGATCTTTGTAAACAGCTGGAATATTTTTAGCATTGTTAAAGAATCTAAATTCAAATCAATTAAAAAATTAACTTCTATAAATAAACATGGTGCTCCATACCTTGCACTAATATTTCAAGGATTTTTGGTACTCTTCTTTTTAACAATCAATGTGAATGTTTTATTTATAGCGCGAATCGCAATTCTGGGAATTTTAACAAGTTACACATTCTCAGCCACATCACTCTTAATGATTTACAAAACAAGAGGAAAAGAAATTAAGCTTCCAAAATTTGTAGCAGTTTTAAGTTTATTTTCTTGCGCATACATTGGTATAAATTGCATAAAAGATTTGATATACACTTTTAAAAATTTTTTCTAGAATTTATAAATCAAAAACAAATTTCTTAAAAATATCTAAAAATTACTGGGAAGTCGTCTAGTGGCAGGACCTCGGACTCTGAATCCGATTACAGAGGTTCGAATCCTCTCTTCCCAGCCATACTTCGCTAAAGCTACGTATGGCAAGCCAGTAAACTTTTGATATTTTATATTTTACATAAGAAAATTTGAGCGAAGTATGCCCTTCGTAGCTCTGCAAGAGCGTAGTAGGGCTTTTATATTTGAGTAAGATTTATGTATTATGTTTATTTAATTCAATCAATAAAAGATTCTTCTAAAACTTATGTTGGATCTACCGCCAATCTAGTCCAGCGCATGAAAAAACATAACTCAGGAGCATCTATTTATACCTCAAATTTTAAACCTTGGAAATTAATTACATCCATTTGTTTTAACGAGAAATCCAAAGCTTTAGCCTTCGAAAAATATCTCAAGATAGGCTCAGGACATGCTTTTGCTAAAAAACATTTTTGGTAAAAGCAAATATTTCGCCAACTTGTACTAAGACGTTTTAACGAAGTAGTAGGCTTCTCGTCTTCGCCACAGCTATCAGTCTTCGCTCATTCGAGCTACGACCAGTTAAAACATTAGGCGCACCCCTATAAATATGCCGTTGAACTTTGATTTTGCCACGAGAGTTGAGTCTCGATGTTGCACATACATAAACCGATACCCAATATCCGCCGCCCCTGATTTGGTAATTTTCCAAGTAATCAGCGGTGTTATTTGCAAATTCAGATAATTTTTATCCAGACCTATGTCCCCTGAAAATTCAAACGTGAACCTCTTACAAAGAGAAGCCTCCATTCCGCCACCGATAATAGGCATAATCCATTTGTCAGTACGCCCCATAAACATAGACGGCTCTGATGGAAAAGATATTAGCTTCACTCGAGCAATAAAATAACGCCCTCCTAGGAAAGCTTTCCATGCAAAAGGTTTTTTATAGCTTACCCCGCCGGTAAAAGTGTTAGCCAAAAAAGTACCATAACTATCCATACCTATTATTTGTTCAGGATTTGAAGCAATATGGTCAATTACTTGGCTTGACGAGCGTAAATAAGTAAGGTCATCCAGTAAAAACCAATTTTCCCCATAAAGTTTTAATGCTCCACTAGCCCCCGGCTTTAAACTATTTATAATACTGCGCCCTTTAGTACGAATTGACTGTGATGATCCTTTAATAGAACTTCTAATGCTAGCCATCCACAAACGATCGCTTGTAGCTAGTCGTACCGCTTGAGATTTGAGTAAAGGATTTGATAGAAAAAAGAACATAATAAAAATACTGATTACCATTTTTTTTACTAACATCCAAATCCCTTTATTCTCTTGAATCTAAATAATTTATCAGCACAATTAAGCTATTAAATGAATAACATTTTTAGGAAACCCTGGTCAAATTAGTTCAGAATATCTAAAAAATTTATTTCTTAACCCAATTGTTGCTAACTTAATTAAAATTCTAATTTCATATTTTAATGAAAAAGGTAGAAATAAATGAAAATAACTTTTTTGGGTGCCGTAGAAAATGTAACTGGATCTAAATACCTTATTGAAGATGCAGATACAAAAATTTTGGTTGATTGTGGCCTATTTCAAGGTGGTAAAGAACTTAGAACTCATAATTGGGATAAATTCCCAATAGATGCAAGCAGCATTGATGCTGTTGTGTTAACTCACTCTCATATAGATCATACCGGTTATATACCTTTATTGGTTAAAAACGGATTTACAGGCAAAATATACTGTTCAAAAGCAACCTTTGCACTAAGCTCTATATTGTTAATTGATAGCGGAGCGCTGCAAGAAGAAGATGCCAAGAGTGCCAATAAATATGGATATTCTAGTCATGCTCCAGCATTACCTCTGTACACTAGAAATGATGCTGAAAATTCTTTAAAATTTTTTCAAATAATTGATTACGATAAAATTCTAAATATAAAATCTTTAAAAATTACATTAATTCAGTCAGGCCACATCCTTGGTTCATCATTTGTTACAATATCGGATGGAAAACAAAAATTAACATTTTCAGGAGATCTTGGACGTCCTAACGATCTTATTATGAAAGCTCCCCCACATTTAAAAGAAACAGATTTTTTAGTGCTCGAATCAACCTATGGCAACAAACTACATGAACAAAATGACCCTATTGAAGCTATAGGCGAAGTGGTAAATAAAACTGTAGCAAAAGGAGGAGTACTTATAATACCTGCTTTTGCCGTTGGTCGAACACAAGCGATACTTTATTGCCTCTATCAATTAAAACAAAAAAAAGCTATTCCCGATATTCCTATTTATTTAGACAGCCCCATGGCGATAAGCGTTACCGACTTGCTTTGCAAATTTAAAGATGAGCTTAAACTATCGACCAATTTATGTATGGATATATGTGGCATTGCTACTTATACTCGAAAAGTAGAAGAATCAAAACAAATTGATAGCGTTAAGGGTTCTGCAATAATTATCGCTGCAAGCGGTATGGCAAGCGGTGGACGAGTTTTGCATCATTTTAGACATTTTATTTCTGATTCTAAAAACACAATACTTTTTACAGGTTATCAAGGAGAAGGAACCGGTGGGCGCACCTTAGTTGATGGTACAAAAGAAATAAAAATACATGGAAAAATGTATCCTGTTAACGCGGAAATAAAAGCGATAGAGTCACTTTCAGCGCATGCTGATTACAATGAAATTTTGCAGTGGCTTGCATATTTTGAAAACGCTCCTAAAAAAGTTTTTATTACTCATGGCGAAATAGAAGCAGCAGAATCACTAAAAAAGAAAATTGAAGAACGCTTTGGTTGGTTTGTCGTTATTCCAAAATATTTAGAATCCTTTGAGTTAGATTAAATCAACTTTTCAAAAAATTTTTAGTAAAAATTTTTTAGACAAAAATCACAAATAATAAAAAGAGATTGGTTTAACAATCAGTCATTTTAATCCTTGACCCAATGGCACATCGGGGCAAAGCGCCCTCAAAAAATCTTCACAGGGCAAACAAAGTATATTATTTTTTAACAAACGCTCCTTGCCTCTATAAAGAAAAATTGTCTTAACGTCAGGATAATCTTCATGAAACGCAGAGAGAGCCTGTAGATCTTCATTGCGAATTTTCTCAGCATTTTTTACTTCAATGGCCCAAAACCCAAGCTTGCCCAAAATAACAAAATCAACTTCAACCCCCGACCTTGTACGCCAAAAAAACAGGTCGTGCTTCTCGGTCGTATAATCTTTCCACGCCATCAAATGTTGTGCTACAAGCCCTTCTAGACCTGCACCATTTATTTCCGATTCACTATCTTTAATCGATTTTGGACGTAGCGCACGATAAACACCCGCATCAAAAAAATAAAATTTGGGATGTGAACTCAATTCTCGCTTTGCTCTTTGACTAAAAATATTGATCTGAAAACAAACAAGTAAGTCTTCTAAAATAGCAATCCAATCAGAAACAGTTGTTCTTTTTACATGGCATTCACGCGCAATATTTGCAACATTTAAAATAGAACCATGAGAAAGACTCATCACATGCAAAAATCTAGTAAATGGTTCAATATGCCGAATTAAACCCTCCATTTTTACTTCTTCATCTAAATACAAATCGATATAAGCCTGCAACGTTGAGCTATAATCTTCAAATGAAAAACGAAGAGGTAAAAGTCCGTATAACAAAGCATCATCAAAATTAAATTGTTTTTTAAGCTCATAAGCCATAAAAGGATGTAATACCTTTTTTAATGCACGACCGCCAAGCAAATCTACACCCTGCCTTTTTAACTTTCTAGCGCTCGAACCTGTAAGAATAAATTTCCACTTATGTTTTTTTTCAATAAGCATGTGTACGATGGATAAAAGCTCTGGTATTTTTTGAATTTCATCAATAACAATTGTTTTTCCATCAGGTTGCGCACTAACAAGTTCTGTTAAAAGATCTGGATTTGCAGTAAGTCGATACCGAATGTCCGCTTGCCGCAAATCAATCAATAAAGCATCTGGATGATTTTTTTCTGTCATTGTTGATTTACCAGTGCCCCGAGGACCAAAAAGAAAATAACTTTGCTCCGGTTCCTTAAAAGCTCTCTTTATATATTTAAAATCCATCTTTATCCTTTATGAAAACAACGCCAACTCCGTCACATTTAGACTCATTATGACAATAGCTCCGTCACTTTGCAAATAAATGGCTAAAAACAAAGGATTAAGAAGAATTAAGTTAATTTTAAGGATTTTATGAATTTTTAAACATTTTTGATTTTTAATCCTTATTTTGACCAGCATTTTACAATATTTTTTCATTTATTAAACTTTAAATATGTTTAATTTTATTGATTTTTAAAATGTGGGTATTTTATGAACATATTCAAAAAATATTTAGCAACATTCTTCTTTGCGGCAACCATAGTCATACAACCACTACAAAGCAATGGATATTGGAATGAAACTGATAAAAAAGGCACGACTATCATAATTGAATGGGAAAAATTCGATCAAACTACTATCCCTTTTTTTAACCGCTTTAAAGAATTAGCGCCTATCGAAGCAGCTGCATTTGCAAATCAAGATAAAACAGATGAAGCTTTATTATATTCCCAGCGTATTGACGAATATAATTTTATGATTTCAAAAATTCAAAAAGAAGGACCATTGAACGAAACAAACTTCATAGTAACCTCAAAAGAATTAGACGGCACAATTTTAGGATTTACAATATTTCACATTCAATCTGATTCAAGATTAGGTTATGTTGAACTAGAGCCTCTTTGTATACATCCTTCTGCGCAGGGGAGAGGATTAAGTAGGTTTTTGGTTTTTTCAATTTTGAAAATTTTACCAGAAATAAAAGAAATAGGTTTAATAACAGACATGTCCAATATTCAAGCAATAACCGTGTACAAAAAGCTTGGATTTTTTGAATCCAGAAGAGAAGGATCCCCTTCGTTATGTTTTACATATAAAGTCGGTATATTAAAAAAAACAGCTACTTTATAAAAATTTATACTCTTTGATATAAACTCGCTTTTGCTGATCATAAACTGCAAGCGTATTAAATTGGACTTTTCGATTTTTCAAAGTTAATTCTGACAATGCTTTTGATACAACTTCCAGAATTCTACTTTTTATACGATCAATAACAACTTCAGCTTGCGCTGGATATTTTATTAATTTTTTAATTTCTTCTACTCTCAAATGCCCCAAAGATAAATGTGGTTTAAATTCAAAACATTCACTTTTAGCAACATTGTATAAATCAATTTTATATAAGCTCTTATACTGAACATTTACAAGAGCAACCATTTTTTTAAATTGTTCATTTAGAGATAACAACTCTTTATTAGGGTCGTCAACAAAAACCACCAAATCTATTAAAGGAGCTTGAACATCTCCAAAAAAATTCACCTGTGGTTTTATAATCACATTTTTTGGTGCAGAAATTATCGTCTGTAAAAAATCTAACTCTGAAAATAAAACAGATTCCCCTACAACATTCATATCATAAAGATAATAAACTGTTATGGCTTGGCGTTTTTTGAAAAAGAAAATAGGTAAATTTTTATCTCGTGGAATTTTCATTTCATCTTCAACTATTTTGTTAACAATTGGATCAAGTCTATTTTGAAGATCTTTAATTACTTGAAGTTCTAGCGGCATTTGAAGGAACAAATTATGTTTTGCCTCATTAGGCATAAGATTCAAAAAGCGCATAGAAAATAGAAAAATAACTAAAACCAAAAATATTGTTATAGATATAAAACCAACTATTTTTTTCATTTTTAATTTTACCTTAAATAATATTCAAGTTACTTTTTAACATTATACGGTATTTAACAAATTTAAAATTATTTTGTAAACAAATCTCAATCAAAAATTTCATTTTTTACTATATAAAAAAATACGGTAGTTCTTCTTAAGTTCAGACGCTTCTTCAAACCTTAAAAATAATTCGTACAATTTTATTTATTTTTGTGATAATTTTTTTATTACAATATATAAAAACTCACACTGTGAAATATCTATATAACCTTATAACCATTTTTAGGAGAGTCTTATGATTAAACGTATTTTCGCTTTATTATTTTTATTTTTTTTATTCTTCGCAGCAACACAATCCGTTAATGCGGGATTATCGCCACTTCATGTAGCCATAGTAAATTTTAACTATAATGAATTCAAACAACTAATTGAAAACGGTGCTGATGTTAATGCCGTAGAAGAAGATTCAGGGATATCGGTTTTAGATTTTGCTATAAGATTTTTTAGGCTCGATCAAGGTATTAATAAAACAATTTTTCAAGGTTTCTTTTACATTAATTTATTAATTGATCATGGCGCTACTGCCATTGCTGAAAAAGAATCTCTTCAACATTATTTAGATAATCGTGAGCGTGTAAGTTACACCCTTAGAGCCAACGACTACCGATAAGTAAAATTATATTATTATCTTATAACCATTTTTAGGAGAGTATCATGGTTAAACGTATTTCCACCTCATTCTTTTTATTTTTTTTATTCTTTGCAGCAACACAATCCGTTAATGCGGGAAGGTTACGCGACATTTTATTAAGTATAAGCATAGAATCACACGCAGATGTACCAGCATTATATGAAGAATTTAAACGTTTAATTAATGAGACAAATGTTCGCGAAATAAATGAAGATGAATATCCTTTAGATTGCGCCATAAGAGTTCATTTACACAATCGCGAAAAAGATCCCCAAAATGACGAAATGAAACCATTTATTTCTTTACTTCGAATGTACAACGGAGATATCTCTTTTAAGCCCTGTTATTATCTTCAACATCCAAGAACCCCTGCAGAAAGAGATTTATCCGCTTTCGTTCTTAGACCTAGACAATCGTTTTTTCCACCCATACCTAGAAACACACTACGCGATATTTTATCCGGCCTTTGTATGGGAACGCACGAAAATGCAGAAGAGCTGCATGCTAAATTTAAACAATTAATTGAAAGCGGAGCTAATGCCAATGAAACAAAAATGATACAACACTACGGAAGCGACAAAGAAGAACCCGAAACCGTCCTAGATTATGCCATGATGATTTATTCACACAATTGTGGTGAATGTGGATTCGATGGAATAACTTTTAATTGTATTAAACTGCTTCTAGAACATGGCGCAAAAGTTAAAGCTGAAGATGTGCAATATTATTTAAACAATCCACGCGACGATGGTGACCGCAAGCTAGGCGATCTACTTAGAGAAGTTATTGCAACACAAAGTTCAAGTAATCCACAAAGAAGTTAATCAAAATTATATTTATCATTAAGTTCTTACAATTTTAAAATAGGCTAAGATAACTTTCTTAGCCTGTTTGTTTGTAAAAGCTCTAAAAAACTTTCTATTATCTGTTCAAATTATCAAAAAACCCCTGTTTTATACCCTTTTTTGCTCATCAGCGGTTGCACTTATTAAAACAAAATATAAGATAATTACATGTTTAATTTGTGTGAAAACTTAAAGGATCAATTAAATATGAAAAATTTTATAAAAACTAATGTTAGAAATTTAAAGCTTTTAACATTTTTAATTTTTACAATTCCATTTTTTAGTGCATGTGCTCATGAGCCACTAAAACCTAAGAAAATTATGCATATTTCATTAGGTATGGAAAAACAACAAGTTATAAATCAATTAGGCAAACCAAGAATTTTTCGTGGATCTATGATAAATAAATTTGGACAAACGATAGAAGTTTTTGAATATAAGGTTGATAAAACAATTTATAGTTGGTGGGAACAAAATCCTACTCCAGAAATTGTTAACTATTTATTCTATTTTCATGATAATAAACTTGTTCAGTGGGGAGAGGCTGGAGATTGGCAAAAAGAAGCTGATCGAATTTCAGAAATAAGATTTCGATAATTAATTATAAATTAAAGATAGGGCGAGGAAATTATTTGGATAATTTCCTCGCCCTATCTTTTTTAGCTACCAAATAATTATTTACTCAAATCAAGATTAAATTTTTTAGATATAAAGTTATTCAAATATATTAATGCAAGACCAAGAGGAATTCCGATCAAACTGCTAAGCATGTTTTTCTTGATTATCAAATGTGCTATAGAGCTTACAAAATCTTTAGCTGCTGATTTAATTGCTTCTGGCACCATAGGTATCATCGAGCCTGGCCCGGCCGGAACCATTCGATTATAAAAATGCTGAAAAGTACTATCAAAATTAATAATAAAGAAATAATAAACAGATGCTAAAACTATTAAACATATTATTCCATTTAACAGTAATGAAGCTCCCAAATTTTTAATAAATGATTTTCTTGAAATAGCAAAAAGTAAAATTATCAAAAACAGTGTTAAAAAAAGACTAATATGCATAAAGAATGTCATTTTTTTTGTAATAACTATAGCATCTTTAAGCTTTTGCTCTCCAGCGATAATCATTGGAGATATATCATCTATTTTATCAAGTACCGGAGATTTTTTTTCTTTGAAAAATGGAAATATGCTTGTTACCGCTTTAACCGGAAAACTTACAACATCCGTTACAGCTTTCATTGGATTTGTAACTCCTGCAATTTTGGATTGATAAAATTCCAGTTTTTTTGTCATTTCCGACGCTGTAGAAAGTGAAATTATTAATGGAATTTGAATGCTTATCAAAGCAATAATTATAAAAATAAGAATCTTTTTTAACATCAAAAATCTCCTTTAAAAATATTTCGATCAAAAAATCACACCTCTTCAAACAAATTAAAGCTTAATTAAAGCTTTAATCGACTGTCCATAATTTTGATAAATTAAATTCTAATGTAACTAATTTCATGGTTATAAAAATATTTAATATAAAAAAATGATTAAAGAGTCTTTTATCTTTAAATAACACTGTTTTTCGGAAAACCTTTACATTACCAAGCCTTGTTATTTATTTTCAGAAATGGATTTTATCTGTTTTACACTTTTAATTAAAAAGGAATTTATTAATGGCTAACAAAACATATATTCCAAAAACAATGAGTCTATTCTCTCTTATTATGATTTCATCTGCATTCACTATTAGTGTTCGTAATTTTCCATCCGAAGCTGAAACAGGAATGCATATGATATTTTTTGCCTTGATAGCAGCTATATGTTTTTTTATTCCAGTTGCTTTAATCTCTGCCGAACTTGCAACCGGTTGGCCAATAGAAGGTGGTGTATATGTTTGGATTAAAGAAGCCTTTGGCAATCGATTAGGATTTGTTGGCATTTGGCTTCAATGGAACTACATGATTTTAGGCATAATTTCTATGCTTTATTTTGTGGGTGGAACTATGGCTTTTATTTTTGCTCCACACCTCGCTCAAAGTAGAGTTTTTCTAATTTCTATTCTTTTAATAGTACTTTGGGGGGTAACTATTTTTAATTTACGGGGGCAAAAAACTTCTAACATAATAAGCACTATCGGTTTTTTGGGTGGAGTTTTACTTCCAGGTTTATTAATAATTATTTTAGGAATAATTTATGTTATTAAAGGAAATCCGTTAAATCTTGATTTATCTTTTACATCTAAAAATTTAATTCCCAATTTTAAACAATTTTCAACATTAGTTTTGCTTGTTTCTTTTATGAAAGCATTTGCAGGCATTGAAGCTTCCTCTAGCCATGCCGCAGAAGTAACAAATCCTAAAATTAATTACCCTATAGCAATATTTGTTGTTGTAGTATTAGGACTTTTATTAAATATTTTAGGAGCGTTCTCTGTCGCCATTGTTGTCCCTCAAAAAGATATTAATTTATTTGCTGGGTTAATGGACGCTTTTACTATTTTCTTTTCCAAATTTAATATGCAACGAATAATACCCTTAATTGGCATTTTAGTTGCAGGCGGCGCAATCGGAGGAATAAGCACATGGATAATGGGGCCGGTCAGAGGTTTACTTGCCACTGCGCAAAACGGAGAACTTCCCTTATTTTTTCAAAAAATCAATAAAAATGGAGCTCCTGTAAATCTTTTAATAATCCAAGCAACAATGACTTCATTAATTGGTTGCAGTTTATTACTTTTACCAAACCTAAATATTGCTTTTTGGATTTCAGTTGCAATTGCCATGGTAATTTACTTTGTAATGTACGCATTAATGATTCTTTCCGCACTACGATTACGCTATACAGCGCCTAATGTCGATAGAACCTACAAAGTTCCTGGTGGAAAAATTGGAATTTGGATTATTAGCATAATCGGATTAGCAACATTATTATTTAGTGGAATTATATCAATTCTTCCGCCAGATCAACTTTCGTCTAAAAATGTTACTTTATATGAAACATTTTTAATTGTGATAATCTTTATAATTATTGCCATTCCATTCATTATTAATCAATTCAAAAAATCAAGCTGGAAATCTACTAGCAAGAAAAAGGTTTAATAAAAAAGGAAGAATATGCCTAAAAAAAATTTTAAAAAATATGAAACAATGAGCCCATTTGAGTTAAAAAATGTTTTGAGAGAAATGGCTTATGATGGGAAAAAGGCCTACGAACAAAAAAATAAATGTGAAATACAAATTTTAAACGCAGGAAGAGGAAATCCAAATTTTCTTAACACAACAGCTAGAGATGCTTTTTGTTATTTAAGTTTATTTGCCACAAAACTAGCAGATTCCAAATTAGACAGTCCAGATTTAGGATTAAGACCAGAAAAAGATGGCATCGCAAAAAAATTCGAAAAATATTTAGAAAAAAGTCATAAAAATGAAGCCTTCAATTTTTTAAAGAAAGCTTTAAATTATGCTACAAAAGAGATGAAACTTGATGCCGACAGTTTTATTTATGAAATAGCAGATGCTTCACTTGGCGATTTCTACCCTTCACCTCCAAGGATTTTTCCAAACACAGAGAAAATCGTAAATAAATATCTTGCTACAATACTTAGCGATGGTCATAAACCGGCAAGTGGCAAATTTGATCTTTTTGCAACTGAGGGTGCAACGGCGGCAATGATTTATATTTTTAATTCTCTGAAAATAAATAAAATCATTCATGAAGGTGATCATATCGCCATAATTACTCCTATTTTCTCACCGTACTTAGAAATCCCTATGCTCAAAGATTTTAATCTCGTTGAAGTTTTTATTAAATGTGATGAAGAAGATGGGTGGCAAATTTCTGATACTGAAATTAATAAACTTAAAGATAAAAAAATTAAAGCTTTATATTTAGTTAACCCAACAAATCCTACCTCTGTTTCTCTAAGTGAAAAAACTTTAAACAAGATTGCAAAAGTTGTGCAAAACCAGCGGAAAGATTTAATTATTTTAACAGATACAGTCTATTCAACTTTTGTTGACGGATTTCATTCTCTTGTTGAAATTATTCCACAGAACACTATCTGTGTTTATTCTTATTCCAAATTTTTTGGAGTAACAGGATGGCGACTTGGGGTATTAATGCTGCACGAAAACAATATTATCGATAAAAAAATATCAAAGTTACCCAAAAAAGATATTTTAGAGTTAAACAAAAGATATTCGATAGCTGCTTTAACACCAGAAAAAATAAAATTTATCGATAGAGTCGAAATGGATAGTCGGGACGTTGCTCTTGCACACACAGGCGGATTGTCTGGGCCACAACAATGCATAATGTGTTTATTCTCATTGTTTTACCTTTTAGACAAAGAACGCAGATACAAAAAAGCTATTCAAGCAAAATTAAAAAAAAGAGTCCAATCTTTATACGACAATCTAGAGTTAAAATTTTCACAAGATCCAAGCAATGCTTATTATTATGCACTTATTAATATAGAAAAATATGCAGAACAAAAATATGGAATTAAATTTGCTACCTATCTTAAAAATAATTTTGAAATGGTAGATTTTTTATTTAGATTAGCAAAAGAAAAATTTACTATATGTTTACCAGGAGAAGGATTTGCAGGACCGAAATGGTCACTTCGAGTTTCTCTTGCAAATTTAAACGATGCAGATTATATAACAATAGGTAAAAACATAAAAGACGTGCTAAGTAAATATCATAAAGAATGGAAAAAATAATGGACAAATTAACAATTCAAGAAGCACAAAATGTCGTTGATAATTGGGTAAAAACGGCTGGTGTAAGATATTTTTCAGAGTTAACACAGCTAGCACAACTCGTCGAAGAAGTAGGCGAAGTTGCACGCATTATTTCCAGAACTTATGGTGAACAAAGCTGCAAAAAATCTGATGAAAATAAAAATCTAGCAGATGAGCTTTCTGATGTTTTGTTTGTATTAATTTGCCTCGCAAACCAAACTGGAATTGATTTAACAGATGCTTTTAAAAAAGGAATGGAAAAACGAATAAATCGTGATAAAGATCGACATCAAAATAATTTGAAATTGCAAAAGTAAAAAAATTAATAATCTTGATATTTTTTACTTCGCATTTTTTTGACTTCACTTCTAATCGCTTTTGACTTTAAACGCTTTTCTTTTGCTTGCTTGGAAGCCTTTGTTTTTTTGCGTTTCTTAGGAACATAAAGTGCATTTTTAACGATTTCAGCAAGACGTAAAAATGCATTCTCTTTATTTTGCATCTGGCTACGAGATTCACTATTATTAACAATCAAATCACCGTCGCTTGTTAGGCGTGATTGCAAATTTTGCAAAACTCGCATCTTTAGTTCTTCGCTTAAAACGCCTGTATTTTTGACATTCCAACGAATTGTGATTTTTGTATCTGATTTATTAACATGTTGACCCCCCGGTCCGCCTGCCCTACTAGTTGTTATTTCAAATTCATTTTCCGGAATGACTATCTCATTATTTACCACTAAATCATTACTCATACTCTCCCCCACAGCATTTCACTTAAAATATAATTTACATATTTAAAACTACACATTTTCTAAATATAAAAGCTATAATCTTTTGATAGTTATCTATTTTTTAAACTAATAAAAATAAGGAAACATAATGTACAAAATTAGATCTTTATTTATTTTACTAATTTTATTACTAATAAACGCCTATTCTCCAATTAATCCTTTTCAATACAGCGACTTTGATCAATACCAAGAAACAGTGTCTAAATATGAAGTCGAAACAAAAATAAAAAAATTTCTTCAAAAAGATAATGATATTCAAAATTATTATGAAGTTACAGAAAATGAACTTTTAGTTTTTGATTCAGCGGAAAGTAAAAATCTTAAAAATCCAGAATTTGTCTTGAGATTTGGAAATAAAACAAAACCGGTTTTAAATTCATTCGTCCTCAAATTACAATCAAACAAACCACTGCAAGGTTTAAAAATTGCACTAGACCCTGGCCATCTTGGCGGAAAAATGGCGATCGTTGAAAATCGCTTTATCGATCTAATTCTTCCTGATGAAGCACATACTAAAGTTCATTTTGATGAAGGAACACTTGTAACGTTTACTGCAAAAATTCTAAAATTATATTTAACAGCTGCAGGTGCTGACGTTTTATTAACCAGAGAAGAACCTGGCAAAGCTGCTTTCAACTTATCTTTTAATGATTGGTGCAAACAGGAGTTTGGCATCGCAACAGATCAAGATTGGACAACAGAGGAGACTCGCGACATCGTTTTAAACCGTTTAAACAACGCACCAATGCCTCTAACATATAAAAATGAACTTATAAAAAAATTAACAATAATATTTCAAGAATCTGAAAATAAAATTTTACAGCTTAAGCAAACCCTTTTTAGATTTTGTTATAATCAACTTGATCTAAAAGCTCGATCTGAAAAAATAAATCAATTTCATCCGAATTTAACTATAATCATTCACTTAAATTCATCTGACACAGTCAAAGAAATCTGCGAAGCAGACTACAACCTAACATTTGTTCCAGGAAGCTTTTTAAAAGGTGATCTAAAAGATCCTGCCGCACGCTATGAGTTTATTAGATTACTAGCAACAGATGATTTGGAAGAGTCCATTCGATTATCTCAAGCAATTGCAAAAAATATGGAAACAACACTAAAAATTCCCCTTCAAAAATCTTTGTACATGCCAAACGATACTTTTTTTATAAGTCCTGGAGTTTATTGTCGCAACCTTGCTTTAACCCGCCGAGTTCATAGCATTTTGTGTTATGGAGAATCATTAATACAAAACAATGCTGAAGAAGCAAAAAGGCTTGCAACAAAAGATACAAATTTTAATGGAGAGGCAGTTTCATCAAGAATTATTGAAGTCGCAAATGCGTATTTCAAAGGTATTTGCGAATATTTTGGAATAACCGCAAACTATTAAAAATCGTTTAAAAATTAGGAAATAAATGAATAATTCAAAATTACAAATACCAATTTGTCAAAGCTGCGCAATGCCTATGCAAAGGCCAGAAGATTTTGGAACAAATTTGGATAAAACTCAAAACAAAGAATATTGCTGTCATTGTTTTCGAAATGGCAAGTTCTCAGAGCCAAACCTTACAAAAATTCAGATGATTGAAAATTGCGTAAATGTAATGAATCAAATGCAAATGCCACAAGAAAAAATAGAGCAAATCAAAATAATTATCTCAAGCCTAAAGCGTTGGAAATAAACACAAAAAAGAGCGGCTCAATTATTTTTAAGCCGCTCTTTTTTATTTAAATAATTTTAAAGTTATTTTTTTTTATTCATCGCTACTTTTTTATCTACAGTTTTTAGAGCAGGCTTTGATTCATTTTTTACTTGTTTAGCTTCAACAATTTCATATCTTCCAATTATTTCGATTTCATTTACTTCACGAAGAAGCCATGAAAGGCCTTCTCCTCCGTCCATATTTTTTGCAGACATTTTTACATCTCGTGGGAAGAGTCCAATTTTTACAACATCAGGCTTTTGCAAAGTTCTGTACTCAACTTTAATGTACTCAACATCGCTTTTTTCATTTTTATAACTTTTATCAAGAACTTTTAATAATCGAATATCAGCAAGATCAATATCTAAATCAATGCTATCGATAATTTCTTTGCCGTCTTTCATCATTAAATTTTTAATACCGCCCACTTTGGTCGAACCTGAAAAAGATATTTCTTTTACTTTTCGCTCTATTCCTTCATCTTTCACAACTGCAACAAGATTTGGTTGCTTAGACTCAAGGGCGACAAAACCTAATTTTGTTGTACTTTGCTGTACCCCTGTCCCCATGTTAATAAAAAACATAGCAGCAAAACCAACTAATAAAATATTTGAAAGTGCTAACAATTTCTTTGAAACATTTTTCATAAGAATCTCCCTTTACTTATTTTTTTGTTTATTTTTTTGCACCCAACTTTTGAATGCTTTTCCAACAATATCAAATCACTTTAAAGAAAAACAACAAATTTCTCTTCATTTTAATTTTTAGATCTTCTAATTAAATTTAAAACCTCCTCATCTTCAACCTGTATAAAACTTTCATAAAAATCTCCAACCGCTGCAAAATATTGCGGTGCAAATAAATAAACAACTTCGTCAGCTAATTTATTTAACTGCGATACAAATTCGCTTGGCAAAACAGGCATTGCCACTACAACTTTTTTAGCCCTCTTATCCTTTGCACATTTTATTGCGGCAAGGACAGTTGCGCCTGTTGCAATTCCATCATCCACAATAATTGCTATTTTATTTTCCAAATCTAAACTTTCACCACGAAAAAGTTGCACTCTTCTTTCAACTTCCTTTTGTTTTACACCTTTTATTTGATCAATATATTCTTTTGATATATCAAATTCATTTATCAATTTCTCATTCAAAAAAACAGTTCCTTCTTCAGCAATAGCACCAATTGCAAGTTCTTCATTAAATGGCGCCCCCAACTTTTTCACAACAATCACATCAAGGGGCAAATTTAAATTTTTGGCAATTTCATAGGCGACAACAACTCCTCCTCTTGGCAAACCTAAAATCATGCAATTTTCTACATTTTTATATTTTACAAGCAACTGCGATAATTTTTTGCCAGCATCAACTCTATCTTTAAAAAACATCTTTTTCCTTTCTAAATTCAACTTCTTTGACTAACGATTTATCAAAAGAATATTTTTGATAATAAGTAAATTTTTAAAGAGGGGAAATTATGAAAGATTTATTAATATCAATACTTAGAAATAAAAATACCGATACAGCAACATTTCGTAAAACAACAGAAAAATTGGCCTCAATTCTTGCAGGCGAAGCTGCAAAACATCTTGAGAAAAAAATAGTTACAATACAAACACCAATCAGCAAAGCAAAAGGCGTCGAAATAAAAAATGATATTGTTTTGATCCCAATTTTGCGATCTGGCGTTGCACTTATGGACACTTTTATAAGATTTTTTGAAGGTGCAGCAGTCGGTTTTGTAGGAATGAAAAGAGATGAAAAAACAGCTATTCCATTTCTTTATTACAAAAATATTCCTAAAATTTCAAAAACTACAAATGTCATAATTTTGGACCCAATGATCGCAACCGGTGGTAGTGCCCTTGCTGCTCTAAAAATTTTAAAAAACTTAGGAATCAAAGAATCACAAATGCTTTTTGTCGCAGTTATTGCATCCAAAGAAGGACTAAAGGCTATTGCAAAAGAATTCCCAAAACTTAAAATAATTGTCGCACAAGTCGATTCCAAAATGACTGCCAAAAAATTTATCGATCCAGGTCTTGGAGATTTTGGAGATCGCTACTTTGTAACTGAATGAGGTTTTCTGAATCTACATTAAACTTTATTTTATAAACTAGCAGAAATTATTATCATCAAATCATATTTATTTTTCCGTTAACCCTGACTTATCATTACCCACATTTTTCGTTTACATATTTTTGTAATTATAGTCCAAATTTACTAACCATTTTATTAAAATCAGACTAATTTAGGGTTATTTTTATGTAAATAAAACATTCTCCCTGTTTCGTCATCCTTGCGTAAGCGAGGATCCAGCTACCCGTTCCGTCATACTTGCGTAAGCGAGGATCCAGTTTTAATTTCAATTAATTTCTTTCCATTTAGGATTTGTGAGACTTCGATTAATTGTAACTTCCACTCACGGCACCAATGTTTAACTTGTTTTTGTACTCATAAATTCGTCTTGCAATATTATTTGTCACACCAATATATAAAGTTTCATTTGTTTTAAAACATAGAATATATACATAATAATTTTTCATTTTGATACTGCTTCGATAAATGCATTAAACTGGATCCTCGCTTACGCAAGGACGACAGGAGGTGATGTATATTTAATCTACATAAAAATGTTTATTTTCATATAAAGTCATAAAAGTTTAGATTAGTAAAAAGATGTGGGTAATGATAAGTCAGGGCTAACGGTGATAAAGATTCAAGGATTTGACTAAGATAGCTAAGGATTTCAAAATAGGTCTAATGAATTTTGTGCTCAAGTATCTCACTTTTGAATTGATTGTAATCTAAATAATCGCTAACAATTTTGATAAAATACACTGGAACTTTAAATCGATCAGCAACAAATTGAATACTGTATGCCTCCATATCAACAATATCAACTTCTGCTGGAAGATTTGCATCACTCATGACAAATTGATCACCAGAACCAAGAACACCCTCTCTGGTTTTAAATAACCCTTGCAAAATATTAAATTCATTTACAATTACAAAAGGCTCTTTTAATTTTTTAGGCACAAAAAAATCACTGTCATAAATTTTTGATACCAAAATAATATCTTCGATTTTGACACGATTTTTTCGCCCTCCACAAGATCCAATATTTATAATCTCACTTACATTAAATCTTGCTAAAAGATCATGCGTGACATAAGCAGCTGCATCGCAACCCTCCTGCGAAATTGCAATATAAACTTTGTCATAAAACAATTTGTAAGGTAAATTTTTTTCGATTTGAACCGGATTCAAAGTTCTTTTTTCAATCTTTTCAATCATCGGTTTATATTTTTTGAACTCTTCCTCCATAGCAAAAATGTAAACTCTATGTTTTGTAAATTTGGAATGTAAATAAAAGGCTGCAAAAATAGATGTTACCAATAAAAACAATAATAAAAATGGTTTTAAAAATTTCATTTAAATCTCCTTTGTTTTATTAAAAATGAATCTTAAATTTTATTTAAATTTAAAAGCAATATTTTTTGTTTTATTAAACAGAGTTAACTAAAAAAAACAATTTTATTAAAAAATAGGGATAACTGTTAAAGGGATAATAAATTCCTTTTTTATTTTTTATTGCAATCTGAAAAACATTTCATTTATCCTGTATTTATAAGGAGTTAAGCATATTTGATAATTTTTTACTTGTTTTAGGGGGAACAAATGAAAAATTTAAATAAGACAAAATTTTTAATGATGTTGGTTTTTGCGATAAGCAATCTAAAAAGCGCTATTATTACAGTAATAAATGATACTGATTCTGCTGTAAAAATAACAAAATTAAGTAAATACCAAAAAAGTTTCGGCGCTGAATTTAAAAAAATTAAACCAGCCATCCCCAAAATATTGCCACAAGCAAAAGTAATTTTGCGAGAAGAAAAATCGAATAAAGCTACAAATATTAGAAGTTTTTTCTTAGATTTAAACAAAAAAAATAAAAAACAAATTATGGCTCCAAACAGAGCCGATTTTTATGTAGAATTGCGAGTTAGTGAGATTTTGAAAATTGATAATAATATCATAATGCAACAAGGTGTTTATATTCAAAACATCCCTGAAAATCTACAAAATTCCAATTTTTTAGATTTTAATCCAACAACAAAATCTGGCGTTCCCACTGCAAAATAGCTGGTTTCCGCTCACTCCCCCATCTATATTTTCCAAGTTTTCCAGAACTTTGAATCACACGATGACAAGGAATAAAAAAAGATATTTTATTTTTTGCGACAGCACTAGCAACTGCTCTAGTTGCAGTAGGTTTTCCAATTGATTTTGCAACATCACTATACGATTGCATTTGGCCAAAAGGTATTGTAACCAGATGTTCCCAAACTTTTACCATAAAAGGCGTTCCTGATAAAAATAAATTGGATAAATCTATTTTTGATATTTGCTTGGAATTAAAATATTTATTTATTGTTTTGGTAGCCAAGGAAGAATCTTCGATAAACTCTGCACTTTCCCACTCTTGTTTAAGAATGTTAAATGCACTTAATTTATCTCGATCATAAAATGAAAAATGACAAATTTTGCCATCATAAAATGCTATTAAACATTCACCAAAAATTGTTTTATGAAAACCGTAAGAAATAACTGATAATTTGTTCATATATTTTTTTAGAATTTTATTTTTAGAAATTTTGGTGGAGAGAGAGGGATTCGAACCCCCGATACCGCTTTCACGGTATAACGGTTTTCAAGACCGCCGCGTTCAACCACTCTGCCATCTCTCCAGAAGTGATATAAATTTTGAAATTTTAAGTTTCATCGCGCGTCACAGTTTTCGATTCAGTAAAATATGGTGGAGAGAGAGGGATTCGAACCCTCGATACAGATTTCTCCGTATACGCACTTAGCAGGCACGCGCTTTCGACCACTCAGCCATCTCTCCGCGCCAAAAAATAATTTGTAAAAATAACCGCGCATATTTTGGTGCGCCCAAGAGGACTTGAACCTCTAACCGCCAGATTCGTAGTCTGGTACTCTATCCAATTGAGCTATGGGCGCGGTCAAACAAATAATTTCAAAATTAAAAATTTCAAGATAAAAAGAAGTATAGTCAAAAATATTCGCTTTGTCTTCTAACTTTTTAATATTTTCGATTTTATTCTACTCCACTAAAAAATCAAAACTTCTCTATCAAGTAAAATAAACCTGTAAATACTAATTAAATTGAAAATAAAGACTATTGTCGATATGCTTTTATGCATTGTTCAATAAAAATGGAGACAAAAATGTTAAAAAACATTGATGAAAAAACTAAAAAGAAAATAATCGATCTAATTTCTGTAATTTTGCCAGAGGCTCAAATTTATCTTTTTGGTTCGCGTGCAAGGCAAGATTTCCGCCAAAGTTCTGATATAGATATAGCGCTAAATACAGGAGAAATGATAGATTTTGGTATCATGCTTGAAATAAAAGATGTTTTAAACGCAACCAACATCCCACAAAAAATTGATGTTGTTGATATGAATCTTATATCCAAAGAAATGCGAGCAGAAATTGAAGCTGAAGGCATATTATGGAAAAAATAAAAAATAGACAAAACTCTTTAGAAAAATCAATCAACAGTTTAGAACGATCTGTTGAAAAATATAAAAATAAAAAATTCACAGATTTGAACGATTATCAAGAGTTCAGAGATTCTATTATCCAAAGGTTCGAATTTACCACCGATATTTTTTGGAAATTTATAAGCGATTATTTAAAAGATGAATACTCTATGCAGCTTGATATCATAAGACCAAAACCAGTTTTAAAAGAAAGCCAAAACGTCGGAATACTTTCACAAGAAGAACATGATCTTGCAATAAAAATGATAGAATCCAGAAATATAACTTCCCACTCCTACAACGAAGAACTCGCAGAAAAAATTACTCACGAAATTCCCCAATATTTTGATTTAATAAAAACAGTTTTTAATCGAATAAAAAGTTAGGATAAAAATGTACCCACGGATTTTACATATTTACGGACCACTTTGGATAAACAGTTACGGCGTGATGATTGCGCTTGGCGTTTTAGTTTTTGCAGTTTTGACACTTCACAACCCAATTCGTAAAAAAATTATAGATCCTGCTACATTTTTTGACTCACTTTTTATCGGCCTTTTAGGCGGAATTGTAGGCGGAAGATTGCTCTATGTGCTCGAAAGCTACTCTGCTTTCATGCAAAACCCGATCGAAATATTTTATCTTTGGGATGGTGGTTTCAGTTTGCTCGGAAGCATAATCACAATTTTGCTCACATTGCCGTTTTATCTTAAATCTAAAAAAGTCCCTGTTTTGCCTTTTTTGGACTTAATAACAATTTACGTTCCCTTATTGCAGTCAATCTCCCGCATCGGCTGTTTTTTGGCCGGTTGCTGCTACGGAATGCAAACATGTGACAACTTTATATTCGCAGTCCACTACAAATGCCCACAGTGTTTGGCACCACTAAATACTCCACTCCACCCAACTCAACTTTACTCAAGTTTTGCATCTTTTATGATCTTCATAATTTTGCAGTTTTGGGCAAGCAAAAAAGCCAAATTTTCTGGCCAAATTTTATTCACATATTTATTTTTGGAAGGTTTTGCTCGATTTTTCGTAGATTTTTGGCGAGGAGATCGAAATATTATTCTTTTCAACTTTATTTCTTTTGCACAAATTATTGCGATATTTATTTGCATTTTCGCAGTTTTTGCAATAATTTACCTCAGACTGATAAAAAAAAGTGGAAAAAACTGCTAATTTTAAAGCTTTTTTGACCATTTGCATCATTAAAATTTATCAAGTAATTTGAACCCTAACATTAAATTATTTTATTTCATTTTATTGTGAAAAATTGGGAATTTATTATGAAAAAGTCATTTTTAATTTTATTACTTTTAAACTTCGGCTTGAATGCAAATATTTTTGCAGGCGGGCCAAAAGAGGATGATATTTGCGCTGAAACAGGATTACCTTGGGAGGAGCAATCAGCACCGTCAGCAGCTTCTGCACCGACATCAGAAAGATCGCAAGATGTATCACAATCAGTACTGATTCATTCAGAATCACACCCATCAGAATCACCAATAGGTAGCCCATCAAGCAGTGCAACATCAGGCGCTAAATTACCACTATTTAGACATATAGATTCGAGTTTGCCACAAAGAAGAAATTTATTTAGTCAACCAGCTCCTCAAGCTACTTCCCTAAGCTGCTTATTACTTCCCGCTACTTCTGCTAAAAGAATTCAAGATCAAGAACACACTCATCAAGAACATACAGAACTGTTAACTGCTACTCAAGCTGCCTTAAACGCACAAAATGAACAATTAGATCGCATGGAAAAAACAGGCGAAAAAACTAAAAGTGCAATAGACGCACAATCCCACCAATTAAGCAGTATACAAGCAACGCAAGTAATACACGGACAACAACAAGAAAGTACAAAAAGAGAGTTGATCTCAAAAATAGAAGTTTCTAGTAGAGCAACTAGGGATCATACGGATACAGTTGTTGGCTCGGCAACTCAAGCTATTGGTAAACAAATAGCCGACACAAAAACTCATCTCTCTGGTATAATAGCAGGCACAGAAGCTAGACTCGGCACACAAATTCGTGAATCAGAAAATGGCTTAAAAGCACTTTTAGATCAAGTAAAAATAAAACTAGATGATCAAGAAACAATTTTAGTAAGAATCGGCGGAAACGTAGAAAAATTAACAACAGATATGAATGCAGGATTTGTAACAGTTCATAACGAAGCTGAAACTAGACAATCTTCTATAATACAACGCTTTCATGGCTTAGATGACAAATTTAACAATATGCAACATTCTTTCGACATAATGATGGGAATAACATTAGGAGTTGGATTTGGTGTTGGTAGACATTTACCAATTATAGAAAAAATTATACCAGCCCCAGTTATACTTTTAGCCGCACTTGTTGCAGCAAGCCCAAGCGTAGGTTTGTTTTTAAAAAGAAAAACAACCGATTATTATACAACACTTACTCCAGAATCAATTCAAAATATACTCTCTACAATAACTTATCCAGCAAGAGCTGGAATTGGGCTAGGTTCTCGCTTAGCGATCCAATTGATACCTCAAGAAATTCAAGATGCTTATCCAAGATTTATTTTAATCGCTAGAACTGCTGCTATGACAGCCGGTGCAGTAGAACTCACCTGGATGGCTGGACATAATGGTGGAATAGCAACCATCAAAGAACTTGGCAGCATGGCTTCATCAGGAGGTAGGATTTTAGCTAGCAGCGCACAGCTTGGAGCAAGAGGATTAAGTGCGGGATATGCAGGATTAAAAGGTTTAACATCAGAAGCTATGCCAAAAGCATCGCAACTAGCTGCAGCAATCGCAACTTCATCTTTAAGCAGATAAATTTAAATCTCTATTTTTACTTTAATTTGAATACAAAGAGCAGGTATAAAAAACCTGCTCTTTATTGTTTGTATCTTTGCAAAAGAATGCTAAAATTGATTTTAAAAATCAGTGCATTTCGCAAGCAAAATAGGGAAAAATGTCATTATTTAATTTTCTAAAATCAAACCTTTCCATTCTCGACGTTGTGGGCGAATATGTCAGCCTCAAACCGGCAGGAAGTTACCACAAAGGTACATGCCCTTTCCACTCCGAAAAAGATGCCTCATTCACAGTCAGCCCAGATAGAGGTATCTTCTACTGCTTTGGTTGTCACTGCAGCGGAGACCTAATCTCGTTTGTCGCAAAAATCGAAAATATGACTCAACTAGAAGCGGCAAAACATCTCATCGACCATTTCAACATCACCATCCCACAAACTCTTGAAAAAGAATTTTCCACAACAGTTGCAAATCAAAAATCTGAAAAAGATCGACATTCCTACATTTGCGAAGCAATCACAAATTGGTTGCATCAACAGTTACTTGTAAATAAAGAAGCGTTAAATTATTTAACCGACCGACAGATAAGCAGCAAAAGTATAGAAACATTCATGGTCGGATATTTCCCTGGCGGTTTAAAATCTGTCACAAATTTCATCACAGCGATGCAGTCCAAAAACGTAATGCTCAAAGATCTACTTGAAATAGGTTTTTTAAGTCAAAGTGGTAATATTTATTATTCGCCATTTGAAGAAAGAATCATCTTCACTATCCGCGACACTTTAGGACGATTTGTAGGTTTTGGCGGACGAATATTCAAAAAAAACGACGAACGCGCAAAATACTACAACAGTAAAGAATCTGCGCATTTCCAAAAAGGCCAACTCCTCTTTGGTTTCGACCTTGCAAAGCAAAAAATGAAACAACAAGAAAACGCATTTTTGGTCGAGGGATACACCGACTGCGTTATGATGTGGCAACATGGATTTGAAAATACAGTTGCAACGCTCGGCACCGCCTGCAATCATGACCACCTCAAACTGCTCTCTCGATTTATCAAAACTTTATATGTTCTCTACGATGGGGACAAAGCTGGCCAAAAAGCGATTCTTCGCCTAGTCGATTTATGCTGGAACGCAAACTTGGAGCTCAAAATAATTCACCTACCAGAGCAACATGACCCTGCATCGTTCCTTCAAGGTAAAAACGATCTGCAACCACTAATTTCTAACGCAAAAGATATTTTTGAATTTTTTCTCGAAACTTCTACCGATGCTTTTCAAAACAAAACGATTTCAGAAAAAATGGAGATTTCAGAAAAAATTATCTCTGTGATCGCCAAAATAGATAATAAATTTAAAAAAGAGTTACTTCTGAGCCAGGCGGCGGCAACAATGCAAATTTCGCTGCAAACGCTCAAAGAGTTTCTGCGAAACGAAGGGCACAAACGAGTCGAAAGCAAACAAGAAGAAAACAAAGAAAACGACAATATTCCAGGACATTTCAACGATATCGACCAGCTAGAAAAAAAGATTTTATTTGCTATACTCAGTAAAATAGATTTGAATGAACCTTTTTCCATAGAAAAAGAACTTGTTTCCCAATTTGAAATGCAGATCAGATATTTTTTAGAGAAAATAGATAAAGTCACTGACTTGCAAGCGGGAAATCGATTTACAGCTTTTTTAGAAAAGCTAAACACAGAAGAAAGGGATTGGATATCATACAATATGATGATAAACTCCGATCCCCAAATCAGTTTCGAGACATTTTCGCAGTTAATTATGCAATTTCAAAAACAAAGATGGAAGGTTGCGGTAAGCAATGTGAAAAACCAGATACTCGCAGCACAAAAGATGCAGGATCCACTGAAACTACAAGAGCTCCTTAAAAAGTTTGCTTATCTTAAAGAAGAAATGAAAAATAAAGGAATATTATGAGTAAAAAATTAAAAAAATTATTCACCAAAATCAAAGAAACTTTTACAAAAAAATCCGCTTCAAAAACATCGGCAAAATCTAGTACAAAGACTACCAAAAGCGCAAAGCCTATCAAAAAATTAACACCTAAAAAAATTAACAAAGTTGAATCACAAAAAAAATTAAAACCAACTTTAGAAAAAACAAAAATCAAAGTAACTGCAACGCCAAAAAAACAAGAACCGGTCAAAAAGATTGAACCCCTCAAAAAACAACAACCAATCCCAAAAGAATCTCCTAAAAAAGAAATACCCAAAAAAGAACCGGTCCAAGAAATAAAAATAGCAATAAAAGATAAAAAATCAGCTCCTGAAGTAAAAATAACAAAACAAACGCCCCAAGAAGTTAAAGCCGCAACGAAACCAACAAAACCTGCTAAAGAATCGGCTGCAACATCTGCCAAAATAAAGGCGGCTTCCAAAAAAATCAAAATCGCAAAAAAACAACAAATTGCTAGCGGTGAATCCAAATCAGAAGATAAAAAAGAATCTCTAAGCAGCATCCCAAACGAAGTAGATACTTTAGTAGAAAGAGGAAAAAGCGAAGGCGTTTTAACTTACGAAGAAATCGCATTATTCTGCAGCAAACACAAATTAGCAGATGATGACGCTGAAGAACTTATCCGAATCTGCGACAAAGAAAATATCGATTTGATATCTAAAGAAGAGCTCGAATCTGGTATGGACGGTTTTGAAGATGCAGAAAAAACAGAAGCTGTTTCTTTTGACTCCATTCAAGCAAACCTGGAAAGAACACTCGAAGAAGCAGTATCCGAAGAAGAAGATGGCGAACCTTCAGACGAAGAAGATATCACAAAAGATATTAGCCGTATCAAACAGCTTGTAGAACCATCACAACTTAGCGACCCTGTAAAACTTTATCTAAAAGAAATCGGTAAAATACCTCTTCTTAACAAACAAACAGAAAAAATCATCGCAAACAAAATCGTCGAAGGTAAAAAAGAGTCTATCGAAGCAATCTCGTTCTTCCCATTTGTTCACAAAGAGTTTTTACAAATTGGTGAAAAAATAGATAAAGATCCGCTTTCACTTCGCGACATCGTACAATTCTCGGACTTTAACGAAGAAGATAACTCTCCAAAATTTGAAGAAGAAAAAATCAAATTTTTGCACCACATAAATGGCATCAAAGAATTGATCGAAAACGAAGATAAGATTTACAAGTCTTATCGTAAATTTCTCGACAATGAAGATTCCAAAAAAGAGATGTTAAATAAGGTCAAAGAAAACAGAATGGCCATCGTAGAAGCTGTACGAAGAATAAACATCTCAAACAAGCAAATTCGCAAATTTGGTAAAAAAATTGAAAAGTTCATTTCAAGAATTCAGGAAAAAGAACTTGAAATCCAAAGTGACAGTGAAAAACTTAATTTTTATAAAAGTATCAAATTACCAAAACAAGATGACCTTGAACAATTAGAAAATTTAGACAAAAATATTCGCGCCTCTCAAAAACTTATAAAAAAAGTCGAGCTTGAAGCTGGATTGCCAAAAGAAAGTATAATCGAATATTTCAGACTTTACTCAAGCGGCCGAGTAAAAGATAAACAAGCAAAAGATGACCTTGCAAAAGCAAACTTGCGACTTGTTGTTAATATTGCCAAAAAATATATCAATCGCGGTTTACACTTCCTCGACTTAATACAAGAAGGAAATATAGGACTACTAAAAGCTGTAGAAAAATTTGAGTTCGAACGAGGATTCAAATTTTCAACATATGCTACATGGTGGATTCGTCAAGCAATTACACGCGCAATCGCAGATCAATCAAGAACAATCCGTGTCCCAGTTCACATGGTAGAAACATTGAACAAAATTAACAAAATCACTCGCTCATTTATTCAAGAATTTGGCCATGAACCTAGTTACCAAGATCTTGCAAAAGAACTTGGAATCGATGAGAAAAAAATCAAAAACATTATCAAAATATCGCAAGAGCCTGTTTCACTTGAAACACCTGTCGGCGATAGTGAAGATACATTTCTTAAAGATTTTATCGAGGACGAAAATGAATACTCACCAGCAGATGCAGTCGTAAACTCAAACCTTAAAGAACGAGTTCGCGAAATTTTAAAAACACTCATGCCTCGTGAAGAAAAAGTTCTAAAAATGAGATTTGGTATCGATGTAGCGTCTGAACATACGCTCGAAGAAGTTGGAAAAGATTTTTCTGTCACAAGAGAACGAATAAGACAAATTGAAGTCAAAGCACTGCGAAAACTACGACATCCATCACGCAGCAAAAAGCTTCAGTCATTCTTTGAAAAAGATGTTGAAATTCTACCAGAAATGGATAACTTCTCCGATCAAGATGAGTTTGGATCTTCTGATTTTTCAGCAGATGACGACGACTTAGAATAATTAAAACAAAAAAAGGCGGCTTTGATTATAAAGCCGCCTTTTACTATTTACACCTATAAATCAATATGAGAGTAGTTCACTTCATCACTAGTCTAAAAATCGGCGGCGCAGAAGCGGCTCTATATAATCTTCTAAAAAATTTCGACCATACCCAAAACGAGCATATCATCATTTATTTTTACATGGGTGAAAACTTCAACAAAATAAAGCAACTCGGTATTAAAACTTATAAAATTGATGGTTTAATTTCTATTTACGATCCTTTTGCACTAATCAAAATCTTACTCCTTATCAAAAAATTAAAACCTGATGTATTACACACAGCTCTTTGGTCGGCAAATATTTTGGGTCGAATTGTAGCAAAATTATTAAATATCCCAGTAATTTGCGACTACCATGGTAACGTTTCAAGTCAAAGCAAATTGCGCAACTTGCTTGAACAAAAAACAATTAAAATACCAACTTACTTCGTAGCTGTATCCAAAAGTGTGAAAAAAGACTTTGAAGAAACTCTGACTTCTAAATGCAATAAAAAACTCCAAAATACAATTTTGCAAAAACTGATTTTGATCCAAAACGGAATCGACATGGACAGCATCATGCAGCAAATATGCACCAATAATATAAACCGCAAATCATTTGGATTTGATGAAAATGATTTTGTGATAGGAACTGTAGGAAGATTGGAACCTATTAAATCATACAACATTCTGCTGCTAGCTTTTGCTGAATTTATTAAAAAATTGCCCTCCGAAAATCATACCAATATCAAACTTTGCATAGTGGGGGGTGGATCAGAAATGGAAAATCTAAAAAAATTAGCAGAGAAACTAAATATCGCAAAAAACATTTACTTTACAGGCATGCAAGCGAACTCTTTCAATTTTTATCCAAACTTCGATTGCTTTGCACTTTCCTCGCAAAGTGAAGGTTTATCAATAGCACTACTGGAAGCATTAAGCTTTGGCCTACCAATCATCACAACACACAGCAACACAGAACATGATGTAATTGTAAATGGAAAAAATGGATTTTTAATAAAAATAAATGATTTTAAAGACTTGGCAGAAAAGCTTTTTTTGCTTTATTACAACCCAAATTTGAAAAACAGAATGAAAGCAGAAAATATAGCCCTTGCAAATAGAAATTTCGATATTAAAGCCTCTGCAAAACTATTCGAAAGCCTTTATCAAAAAGCAAAAAGATCATAAAACTGATAAACCTCTCTTTAAAAAAGATTTGACATTGAAAAGATCTCTCTTTAGAATTGGTCTATTAATATAGATAACCTCCATTTCCCCTGTCCATGACGTTAGTCTGGGTAGGGGTTTTTAATTAGATAAATATTTTAAAATATCGATGAAAAAAATCAAAATTATAGTTTCCTATGACGGAACAGATTATGAAGGTTGGCAATCGCAACCTCATCAAAGAACAATCACAAATACACTTGAAAAAAGCTTCCTCAAAATTTTCAATGAAAAAATATCTATTTTAGGCGCATCGAGAACCGATAGTGGCGTGCATGCTCTTGGACAGGTTGCAACATTTTCCACAGATTTAAAACTCGATTTATCAACAATAATCACCGCATGGAATAATTTACTTCCAAAAGATATTGTAATCCGCTCCGGTGAAGAAATTCAAAGTGATTTTAATCCACTTTTCCATGTTGAAGAAAAAACCTATTATTACAATCTTTTTTACAGCAAACCCCTACCTTTTGTAGCACGGTTTGGCTGGCATTATTCTTATCTAAATTCATTAGATTTTGAAAAACTTAACAAAGCGCTAAACCTTTACATCGGCGAACATGATTTTAGATCTTTTTGTAAACTTGACCCAGAAGAAACAAAATCAACAATTCGAACAATAAACAGCATTTCTATGCAAAAATATGATCGATTCAAAATGTTACAAATAAAAATTCGCGGGAAATCATTTTTAAGGTTTCAAATCAGAAGAATGGTTGGATATGCCCTTGATATCGCAAGAAAAGAAGACTTATCGCTAGATTATTTAAAAGAGATAATCGAAAAACCATCCCCAATCCAAATTTTGACTAAAGCAGAAGCTTGCGGACTATGTTTGCGAAAAATAATTTATAAAAAATAAGAATAAAAAAAGGGAAGAGTTTAAATTCTTCCCTTTTACTTACTTAAAGACCTAGATAATTACCAAGTCTTTTTAGCAGCCTTTTTTTAGCTATTTTTTTTTAGCTACTTTTTTCTTGGCTACTTTTTTCTTAGCTACTTTTTTTGTTACTTTTTTAGCAACTTTTTTAGCAACTTTTTTTACTTTCTTTACAGCCATTGTAGTTCTCCTTTTAAAACTAACTTACAATTACCACTCACCTTTTGTACATTCATGATGATCTTCTATATTTTTATTATAGAGCAACTAACAGTCTATTTGTCAAATAAATGAATAAAAAATATTTTATTTTATATAAAATAAAGCAAAAAACTCAATTAAAATGCATTTTGCAATTACAAATCACCGCTTTTAAAGCTACTTTTTAAACTTCATACTTATACATTTATTATTTAAGATAAATCCAATAATTTAAAAAATATTGTATAAAATTATTTACCTAAACTAAATTAAACCAAAGTTTATAAAATTTTAGGAGATTTAATAAATATTCTTTTGCTTCTTATTTAATAAACAAAAAAGTTATATACTTCGTAAACAAAATTTCAATAATTTAAAGAAGCAAAAATGTTTGTAAAAGTAAAATTACTCAAAGGTTTTCCAAAACCTCTTTTTTATGAAATTCCAAAAGAATGGGATCAAACCAATCTCAAAGGAACAATAATACAGGTTCCGATAAGAAGCAAAATCATTCCTGCAATAGTGCAAGAAATTTATACAAAATTACCAAGTAAAATCAGTTTTGAAATAAAAAAAGCACTAAACATTGAGCCTTTACCAGCCGACGATAACTTCCCTTTGTATGTTCAAAAACTTTCTTCAATATTTTTTATAAATGAAGAATATTTTTATCAAAGAATTCGATCATTTTTATTTGAAAAAGATGATTCAAAAAATGTTGCTCCGGATATTCCTCTGCAAGATGTTAATTTTCAAAACTCTGTACAATTAACTCTACCACAACAAAATGTAGTTGATTTTGTATCAAAACATATAGAAAATCCATCGTATCAACCCACCCTACTTTATGGTGTTACCGGATCTGGTAAAACAGAAGTTTATAAAAAATTAATTATAAAAAGTATCTCAGAAAACAAAACTGTCATTTTTTTAACACCGGAAGTTTCACTAAGTTTGCAATTTCAAAAAATATTCGAGCAAACGCTTTCCAAAGATATAAAAATATTTAATTTTCACAGTGCAAGCAAAATCTCACAAAAAAGAGAACTTTGGGAAGCGTTGCTAAATGCAACTCCAGTTTTGATTTTAGGTGTTCATCTGCCAATTCTTCTTCCAATTTCAAATTTAGGATTAATAATAGTTGATGAAGAACATGAAACTAATTATCAAGAAAAAAAATCACCAAAACTAAATAGTAAAATGCTCGCAATTTACCGCGCTTTTACTTATAAAATTCCAATTATTTTAGGATCCGCTACACCTTCACTCTCCTCACTTTTGAATGTTAAAGAAAAAAAATGGAATTTATTTGAACTTAAAGAGAGATTTGGTGGAGAATTTCCACAAATCCAAAAAGTGTTTTTAAAAGAAAAAAATAGACGCAGCAATTTTTGGATATCAAAAGAACTCGAAACTGAAATCAAAGCAACTTTGGATAAAAAAGAACAAGCTTTAATCTTTTTAAACCGACGAGGATTTAGTTTTTTCGTACTTTGCAAAGAATGTGGTTTTGTTTTCAAATGCCCAAACTGTTCAGTAAGCTTAACACTGCATCAATCTGCAAAAGGCGAATCGCTTCAATGTCACTACTGCAATTACGCAAAAACACTTCCAGCAAATTGCCCCGAATGCAAAGTAAATAGTGAAAATTTTATAAAAAAAGGAATAGGCACGCAGCAGGTAGTATCAATTCTTGAAAAAATATTCCCACAAGCAAAAATAGAACGTGCTGATTTGGACACAACATCAAAAAAGAAAAAATGGCACGAAACTGTAAAAAAATTCGAAACTGGAGAAATCGACATTTTGGTCGGTACGCAAACAATCACAAAAGGTTACCATTTCCCAAATGTTACATTAGTCGGAGTACTCTGGGCAGATTTGGGTCTTCATTTTCCAGTTTTTAATGCAATCGAAACCAATTTACAACAGCTAATCCAAGTCGCAGGTAGAGCTGGAAGACAAAGTAAATCTAGCAAAGTTATAATGCAAGTGATGCAAGATCATAATGTTTTCGACAATTTATCAGAACAAAATTATCTAGATTTTTATGAAAGCGAAATCGAATTTCGCACTATTGCAAAATATCCTCCAATTTACTATCTACTGCAAATCGAGATAAAAAATTTAAATATTTTAAAAATAGAATCGGATTCTTCCAAAATATTTAGTATTCTCGAACAAAAAATTAAATCATTAAACTTAGAAATCGACATACTCGGTCCATGCAAGCCACCGATCTATAAAATACAAAAGATAGAAATTCGCCAAATTTATCTAAAATCAAAAAACTTCACAATTTTTCATACTCTACTAAAATCTATCGATTTCAAACTGTTTAGCAGCTCTATTTATCTAAATATAAATTTTTAGCTTTAATTTTAAAAACTTGATTATTTAATTCTAAAAATTCTATTTTTTTAAATCAGTTTTGATTGTTTAAACAAATTTTAACAGGAGAAAATATGTGTTCAAAATTAATTAAAAAAAGTATTTACACAATTTTAGCTTTTTTGATCTTAGGAAGCATTATGTTTTATCTTTATAAAAATAATAAAAAAAATATTCGATCAATATCGAAAATAGAAATTACTAAAAAAATAGTTGCCATTGGCGGTGGAGATTATAAAAAAGATGTCACCTTAACAGCCGATCAAGAAATGGTAAGACTCTCAGGTAAAGAAAATCCAAAATTACTTTTTGTACCAACAGGTCACTCTGACGATGACAAATATTGCAAAGATTATTTAGACTATTTTCAAAAAAAATTACATGTAAAAACTGACACATTATTTTTGGTAAAAGAAAATCCAACAATAGAACAAATTAAAGAAAAAGTGTTTAACTCCGATATAGTCTACATCAGTGGCGGAGATACTTTATTCATGATCGCACTTTGGAAAACATATGGATTTGATAAAATTTTAAAAGAAGCCTGGGAAAAAGGAATAGTTTTAGGTGGAACGAGCGCAGGATCAATTTGCTGGTTTGAAGGTGGACATAGTGATTCATTATCATTCACAAATCAAAAAAATTGGCATTATATAATTGCACCCGGCTTAGGATTTTTTAAAGGAATAAATTGTCCACATTTTAACACCGGAACAGAAGGTAAATTAAGAATCAATGATTTTAAAAAAAGAATCCTTGAAACAAATAAATGGGGAATTGCAACAGATGAAGGATGTGCAATTGAATTTATCAATGACAAATTCAAAATAATTTCTTACAAAGAAACGTCTAATGCATATAAAGTTTTCAAAGAAGGTGATGCAATAAAAGAAGTTAAAATAAAAAAATATGAAGAACTTATGCCAATAGAAATGCTTTATCAAAAATAAATATAGAGGAAATATGAATATCAAATCGCTACTAAAAAAAATATTTCTCTTCTCAATTTTATTTTACTTAAATAAGTCAAATATTTTTGCAGGACATTGGCAAATTCGACATTCAAACTATATGGAAGGTTATATAGCTAAAAACCTAAAACTTGGTAACGATTTTGAACTATGGATCTATGATCATCCATCAACAATAAGATTCTATGAAGTAGAAGAAAAAATCATCTTACAAAGCACAAGAAAGCAAAGTTTTGCAGTTGGATTCGAAAATGATTTTTATCCAATGACCAATTCTGACACCGGCGTCTTTCAACCCTGGATTCATGAGCTGGCGATCAATACTTATATGAAAAACAAAATACGTATGTTTAAAATGGATTTTTCTATAGATTTGACGGCAACACAGCGATTTGTAGGACACTCAAAAGGAAATTGGTCTTATGGTTCTATAAAGCCAGGCATGACCCTTCTAAAGTCAAAGAATGGTACCATATATATTTATGATCGACTGTATTACGGTTACCATAATTATGATGTTGATAGAAATCGAACCGCAATAGGCGCTGAAATCAAATTAGTAAATGATAAAGTGAAATTAGATACTTATTTCATGATTGAATATAACAGATCAGAATCATCCCCTAAATGGATACCAACAAATGTTTTAGGTTTAAATTTATCAACCAATTTTTAAACTATAGATTTACCAAACTAATAAAAAAGAGCTCCAAGTTATTGGAGCTCTTTTTTATTAAAACTTATTTGTAAATTTATTTTGTCAAAGCCAAAATTTCTGCTCTTCTATTTGGAGCAAGTTCTGCTAATCTTGAAGTTCTGTCATCTGAATTGGAACTTACTAGTGGATTTTCTTGTCCACAACCAACAACTTTTACATTGTCTTGTGATATTCCAAGTCTTTCGAACTCATCTTTTACTTTGTTTGCTCTTTTGAGAGAAAGCGCCAGGTTGTAATCTGCTTGACCAATCTGGCAACAGTGACCATTGATACTTACTTTTTTTCCTTGAGATATTAATTCGGCAGCTTTTTGTGCATCTTTCTTAATAACTTCATCTTGTCCTTCAAGAGGATTATCTTTGTCAAAACCGAACATAATGCGATCAAATTCAGAATTTTCATTTGAGTTAGAAGCTAAAACTTCTTCAGCATCTTTGATTGCTTCGGATAAATCTTGATCATCGATTTCAAGATCTGCTTCTGCTACAAAATTGCTTTTTTTGTCTTTTGCTTCTGTTGAACTGTCTTCGACAAATGAGAAATTTTCAAGATTTGGAATAGATTCATCAAATGCGTACTCGGTTGAAGCTGGAGTTACTGTATTTGCAGCTTTATCTTTTACTTCTTTTACTACAGGTGTTTTTTGAATTGTTGTATGTTTTTTCTTGCCACAACCCGCAAAGGAAACTAAACAAAGAACCAATGTTACATTAAAAATCTTATTTGTAAGAATTTTCATTCTACCCTTTCGCTAAAAATTATCAAACAGAACTAAAATGAACTTGTTTTATACCTATATGATGCAAAAAGTATCATACGCTGAATACAATATCACATTTTATTGCTATTTGCTACTCAAAAAGATCTAAAATTCACTATATTTTAAATACTATATATACTGTGGTTGTTATTTTGTTTAAATAGCAAAGTATAAAAATATTATGCAAATAAAAAGTAAACTTCTGCATGTTAAATATAATAAAAATTAACATGTGCAAGCTTCCTTCATCATTAAGAGGATTTAATATCAATGAAAAAAATTTTAATAAACCATAACGCATGGCAAACGCGAGTCGCTGTGCTCCGAGACAAAAAACTTCAAGATATCTATCTGGATTCAGGCAATAAAATAGAACTTGAAAGATGTTTTTTTAAAGGTAAAGTCGCCAAAATATTACCTGGAATTCAAACCGCATTTGTAGATATCGGACAAGAAAAAGCTGGTTTTTTACACATCACCGAAGTCGATCGCGCACTAGCCGTTGAAAAAACAATAGAATTTAACAAAGAAGCAAACTTTGATTCAAATGCAGATGAGATCGAACGCAAAATTAAAAAAGAAATGGATATCAGCAAAATATTTTCAGAAAATGAAGATATTTTGGTGCAGGTAAGTAAAGAACCTATTTATGGTAAAGGTGCAAAATTAACCACTTGCTTCACCCTTCCTGGACGATTGATTGTACTCATGCCAAATATTCCACAAATCGGAATTTCCAAAAAAATAGAAAATAAAGTTGAACGTCAACGCCTACGTGAAATTCTAATTAAAAACTTACCAAAAGGAATGGGCGTTGTTATCAGAACAACAGCTGAAAACAGAGACGAAAAAGAGATCAAAAAAGATCTCGCTTTTTTGATTTCAATATGGAAATCGATTATAAAAAAATTCAAAAAAGCTGCTGTCGGAGATAAAGTTTTTGAAGATTTACCTATAACATTACGTGTAATCCGAGATCATCTTGATAATGATGTAGAAGCTGTTTTAACAGATAATCTAGAAGATCAAAAACGACTTTATCGATTTGTGCGTGACACCACAACAGAACATGCTTACAAAATCAAATTTTACGACGGCGAATCTCCTCTTTTTGAAATTTTCGACGTAGAAAAACAAATCGAAAAAGCACTACAAAAGAAAGTTCTTCTAAAATCTGGCGGTAGTTTAATCATCGAAACAACAGAAGCCATGTCTGTAGTCGACGTAAATACTGGTAGATTTATAGGAAAAAATAACCTCGAAGATACAATTTTCAAAACAAACATAGAAGCTGCAGAAGAAATAGTTACCCAACTTCGCCTTAGAAATATTGGCGGTTTAATTGTCATAGACTTTATCGATATGTCGAACTCTTCAAATAGACAAAAATTATCCAAATTTTTTGAGAAAACTCTAAAAGAGATGGATAAATTTCAAACCGTCGCACTCAAAATTTCTGAATTTGGTTTAGTTCAAATGACAAGAAAGCGATCCGGCAAAACATTAGTACAACAATTAACCAAAGTTTGCGAGTGCTGCAACTCTTATGGATTTGTTAAATCAACACAAACAATCAGTTATGAAGTACTTCAATTATTCAAAGATTCTGTAAAGCGTGAAAACCATCATGGAACTGCAACTCTCGTAACATCACCTGTAGTTTTTGACTATTTAACAGAAAAAGAGTACAAATCAATTTTAAAACTAGAAAAAGAAATAAATTGCAAAATCATTTTAGAATCCAATGACAACTTTGAAGGTTCTTTATTTAAAATTGAAAAATCGTAAAATTTAAAAAGGGAAATTTTATGGCAAGTGAAGCAAAAACTGTTCTTGAAAAACATCCTGATTACACAGCAAACATCGGATTTGAAATACATGTTCAGCTAAAAACAGAATCAAAAATATTTTGTAGTTGTCCCAATAAATTTGGGCAGCAACCTAACAAAAATATTTGTCCCGTCTGCTCTGGCAACCCGGGAACGCTTCCAATCTTAAATAAAAAGGTTGTTGATTTTGCAATAATGGCTGGACTTGCAACAAACTGCGCAATCACACGCAAAAATGAATTTTCAAGAAAACACTACACTTACCCTGATTTGCCAAAAAACTTTCAAATAACACAAGGTGAAGTCGCAATCTGCCAGGAAGGATTCATCGAGATCACACTCGAAGATGGTTCTAGCAAAAAAATTAGAATCAACAGAATTCATATGGAAGAAGATGCTGGCAAAAATATTCACGGCGAACATGGCGAAAGTTTTGTTGATTTAAACAGAGCAGGAACACCACTGCTTGAAATCGTAAGTTATCCTGATATATCAAGCGCATTCGAAGCCAAAGCATATTTGAGCGAAATCAAAAAAATCGTACAATACTTGGACGTGAGCGATGCAAATATGGAAGAAGGTTCTTTCCGCGCAGATACAAATATATCTGTAAGGAAAAAATCCCAAGAAAAACTTGGAACAAAAGTCGAACTCAAAAATATAAATTCATTTAGATTTATATCACAAGCAATCGATTACGAAATTGAACGTCAAGTCACAGCGCTTGAAGAAGGCGAACAAATTTATCAAGAAACTCGACTTTGGGATAACAAAAAACAAGTTTCTGCTGCTATGAGATCCAAAGAAGAAGCAAACGATTATCGATATTTTACAGAGCCAGATATACCACCAATAATGATCGATGAAGAGTGGATAAAACAAATCAAAAAAACACTTCCAGAACTTCCCCAAGAAAAATTTAACCGCTTCCAAAAAGAATATGATTTAAGCAGCTATGAAGCTGAGATTTTGATAGATCCGCTTGAACTTGCAAACTTCTTTGAAGAAACTGTCAAAATAAGCAATCATCCAAAACAGGTTTGTAACTGGATGCTCCGCGACCTACTTGCGTATCTCAAAAATAACAACCTTTCTCTTACACAAGCTAAAATCACTCCGACATTAATGGCAGAATTCGTATCAACAGTAGAAAAAGGAATAATAAACAGCAAGATCGCGCAAGACGTTTTTGCAGAGATGCTTGAAAGCGGAAAATCACCACTTACTATCATCAAAGAAAAAGGGTTAGAACAAATTTCATCACCGGAAGAGCTTGAAAGAATAGTTTTGGAAGTAATTGCTCAAAACAAAGACAATGTGGATAAATACAGAGCAGGAAACGATAAACTTTTTGCCTTTTTCGTCGGACAATCAATGAAAGCAACAAAAGGAAAAGGTAATCCACAGTTGATCAACGAGTTATTAAAGAAACATTTGTAAGATTTAGATTAATTCAATAAAAAAGGCTCCTAAAAATTTAGGAGCCTTTTTTATTTTGGTGCCGAAGGTCGGGGTCGAACCGACACGATATTGCTATCGCGGGATTTTGAGTCCCGTGCGTCTGCCAGTTCCGCCACTTCGGCAAATTTTTTGAAAAATTTCACATAAACGATATTAAACATTAATAAAATGGTCGTCAAGGCAAATTTTTAGATTTAAATCAAATCTGTAAGGCTAAAAATAGGCAAATAAACAGCAACAATTATTACCAAAATAATTAATCCAACAAACAAAATAAGCATTGGCTGCAAAAACGTGATACAAAAATCGATTTTCCGTTGCAGCTCTTGCTTAAAAAACAAAAGCAGTCTTTCAAGTGAATTTATTAAATTTCCACTTTTTTCGCCAATCAAAACAAATGATGCTACTTCAGGTGGAAACAGTTTAAAATCAATTTGACCAAAAGCTGCCGACAAAGAACCACCGTCTCTAATACTTCTTAAAATTAACGAAAACTTATTTTTCAAAAATGTGTTAAAAATAAATGATTCTACGGAAACATCTATCGCTTCTAATAAGTTTATTCCACAGCGAAGCATCACCAAAACAGATTCCAAAAATAAAACTAAGTTAAAAAGTAAAACCAAATCTCGAATAAAATATATTTTAAACAAAACTTTATCTTTAAATCGCTGGAAAGCGACATTCTTAAATAAAACAAATTTTAAAAACAAACAAAAAATAAGAATAAACAAAAGTAGATAAAAACCAAAATATCTAAAAAAATGACTAAATCGAAATATCACTTTGGTGAACACAGGAATCGGTTTATCCATATCCAAAAAGAATCTTTCGAACCGGGGTATAACAAAACTGAAAATAAAAGATATAACCAAAAGAGATAATACAACGATGAGACTAGGAAGAAATATTGCCTTTTTAACTTTATTTTTAATGTCAGCTCTATCAATCAAAAAAATATAAATTTGATTGCATGCAAGAGATAGATGCCCGGTTCGCTCTCCAATTGCGACTGATGAATAAACAAACTGAGGGAGATTTAATATTCGCTTTGAAAGAGAAGCTGAAAATGACGTTCCACTTTCAAGATCTTTAATAATTTTTTCAATCGAAACTTTTAGAAATTCATTTTTAGTTTTTTGAGTTTGAAGTTTAAGAGCGAAAATAAGATCTTGTCCCGAATCAAGCAAAAAAGAGATCGATGAAAAAAATGTAGCTAACTCGAAATCATCTATCTTTGCCGCATTACCCGTAAATTTAAAATTCCAAAGATACACAATCCGAAGTGAAATTATTTTTTGCGATTTCAAATAATCATCTAACAACTGTTCATTTGCAAGCGAAGATAATCCATATCGCTTACTTCCCAAACTATCAATCCCTACCCATAAATATCTAATCATAAATTTAGACTTCAAATCGACAATTGTTTTTCAATACCAATTGCTTTCATGAAATCATCCAGCGATATTTGCAAATTAATTTTTATTCTTTTACGTGGCGATGTTGCTCCAAATTGCATAGTAACCAATTCCTTCGGCACCTTTAGCGAGGAAGCAATAAAATCGACTAGCTCCGCATTGGCCTTTCCTTTTTCAGGCTGGCTTTTCAAATAACATTTTATTTGACCCGATTTATCCAAGATACACTTTTGTCGTCCTGATGATGGAATCACTTTAACATCAACAACTATGCTCATTTACCCCTCAAAAAAAATAAAAAATTATTTAAGCAAATCTACCAAAAATGATTTTTTGTACAAATACTGCTGCGACAGCCTATCTTCATCCTCAAGTATTTTATCAATAGCAAGTACACAAAATATTCCAACATCGGTTTTCAATGTTAAAAAATTAGAATCTTTTTGTTTTGCGACAGCATCTCGAAATTCTTTGAGCGATCCAACTTTTTGATTATTTACAAATTCTATAATATCGCCAGGTAAAATACTTCTTGCTCGTTGCAATTGTGAATCATGCAAAATATTTGTAACTATCAATTTCGAATTATATTGAACATCTACTCTACTAAACATATGAAAAAGAGGATTAAATTCTGCAAAAATTTCTACGTGATTTAAAGTCATTTCCATAACTACTAATCCGCCGAAAACTTCATACTCAACTTTTTCAAAATTAGGATAAACAAATCGAATCGGAACTTCGGCGCTTAATTCTAATTTAAATTTTATTATCTTTTTTTCGCCCCTGCGATAAAGAGTAAGAGTGATTTCATCGCCTACTTCATATCTATGAAGCAGATCAAGCATAGATATTTTATCTTCAGACCATGAAACAACAATCTCTCCAAATCTATCAACTTTAAACTCATTAAACTGATAAATCATATCCCCATCTATGATGCCAGCTTTTTCTAAAATAGAACCCGGAAATACTTTTGTAACAAAAAATCCACCTTCTTGCGGATTTTTAAAATATTCCACCATGTCAGAATTTGAATAAGAAAAAATTCCACCAAGATATGGTCTGCGCAAAACCTTTACTTTGCACAAATCTCGTATTGCTGATTTTATTTCATTAATAGGGATTATATATCCAACATTTTGCGCTTCAGTAACTCCTGCAAAATTAATTCCAATTACTTTTCCTTCATGATTGAGTGATGGCCCCCCAGAGTTTCCAGGATTAAGCGGAGCAGTAATTTGAATATATGAAAGCATTTGAATTTTTTCTCGGCCACTTACAATGCCCTGTGTACTTTTGAGACCTTCTTGGCCAAGTGGGTATCCAATCGCAAGTATTTCTTCACTGCGATGAATCTCATCAGAATCACCAAGCTCAAGATATGGAATATATCCTAAAAAATTTTTTACTTTTGCAAAATCTTCATCTTTTAGTTTCAAAAGCGCAACATCCATATCCGGGTAAACACCCACAACCTCAACATCTAATTGTTCTTTACCAAGAGATGGAATTTGAATTTGGATACTTACAGCTTCATCAACAACATGGAAATTGGTAAGAATATGACCTTTATTATTAATAAAAAAACCACTACCAAAAACTGCCGTTTGAGTAGGCGCCTTATACGGCTCTAACCAATTAAATTTTAATATTTGTGAAAAAATTTGAACAACTGTGTCTTTTGCCTTTTGCTGGACATCTAGCCAATTTTTAAATCGATAAAATTCACTACTATTTGCCATAACGATACAATTCTCCCTTTTGTATTTTTGAAATCAATTTTTTTTGTTACTTTTGTACAATCTATACAACTCTTTTATTAAATCAGTTTTTTCATATACGTATTCTCTTGCAAGCAAATCTTCTTCACTTAAAATTTTAGCAACCGACAAAACGACAAAATCGCCTTCTTCCGTTTTTACCGACAAATAACCATTCTTTGCACTTTCAAGCACAGCTTTTCTAAAATCTGAAATTGTTCGCACTTTTATACCATTTATCTCTTCAAGAAGTTCACCTTTTTCAATTGTGCGGGATTTTTGTGCTTGAGAATTTGGAATTATATGAGAAATTATCAATCGACTTTCATACTGATTATCACGTTGCAAATAATTTATTAAATAAGGATTATATTTGGATAATGGTTCAACATGATTCAGAGCAAGCTCCATTATCACCATGCCGCCAACAATTTCGAAATCTACTTTTTCAAATTCTGGATAAATGTATCTAATTGGAAGAGGCTTTGCACATTCAAGCTTAAAAGTTTTATTTATTTTTTCACCTTTTCGATACAAAACCAATTTTAGTTCATGTCCGATCGGCAAACGATTAATCAAATCAAATATTGAAACTTTTGCATCACTCCAATCAACTTTGATCTCACCAAACATATCAACTTTGTATCCATCGATTTCGTAAAGCAAATCCCCTTCACGCACATCATTTTCAGCAAACAAAGTTTTTTTGAAAACTTTAGAAATAAACCAACCACCATCGTTCGGATCATTCAAGAATTTAAGCATGTCCACGCTTGTATTTCCAAAAACAGCTCCCAAGAAGGGTTTATACTGTAATTTTGTTTTACGAAGTTCATCAATCACATTTTTGACATCATTGATAGGAATGATAAAACCAATATTTTGCGCATCAGAATAATAACTTGTACTTATTCCAATTACTTCACCCGCATTATTAAAAGAAGGGCCTCCAGAATTTCCTGGATTGATAGCAGCATCTATTTGAAAATAAGAATCTCCACCGAGAAATGGCTCATCGGACAAAAATTCTCTTCCACAAATTATACCTTTTGTTACTTTCAGCTTTTCTTGACCAAGCGGATATCCAAGATCGATGATATCAATAATACTTCGAATTTTATCAGAATCACCAAGCGGAAGAGATGGAATCTCTTTCAATTTACTAGAAATTAAATCAAATCCAGGTTGATCTAACTTCAAAAGAGCAATGTCCCTATCAGGATTTATACCGCCAACTTTTAAACGAAATCTTCTTTTGCTAAATGGTAATTGTATTTCTATAGCATCTTGCTGACGGCTAGCCTCTTCAATCACATGATAATTTGTAACGATGTATCCTTGCTTATCAATAAAAAATCCACTTCCATACGATTCATATGAAAGTGGTGCTTTAAATGGTTCTTCCCAATTAAATTCAGAAACTTGCACAATGATTTGAACAACACCATTAGCATATTTTTCACGAATTTTTTGCCACTCAAATTTAAAATTGTGAGATAATTCACTTTGAACTTCAACTTCTTGAGCAGAATTAAACAATGTCGACTTTGAATTTTGCACATCCTCAACATCTTGTTTTGGGAAATTTGCTACTACAAGTTTTACATGTGAGAACAAATCAAAATAACTAAATAAAAATAAACAAATTAACGTTAAATAAAATTTGGAAAAATCAAAGTTCATAAAAAGCCTCACCACAGAAAAAAATAAATTAACCCTATAAGTATAAAACAAAAAAAGTTTTACATACCTAAAACTTTTAATAAAAGACCGTTTTTAGCTAAAAATCTTACCCCGCCTACCCTTTTGACACACTTTGGACGATAAAGTAGTATTCAAAATAGTTAATTTTATGAGGAAATTTAAGTAAAAAATAAATTTTTATGCATAATTAACATCTTTTTCGGGGATTTTCGGACAAATTTGGGGGTTTACATATGAATCGCATTTTAAAAAACAGTATTATTTTTACCATTTTTATAACTTTTTTAGCACTTTTTGGTTGCGCTAAACAAAATAAAACGCAGCAAATCAAAAAACCAGAAATTCAATATCATAAAGAAATAGGTAAATTCAAAGTTACAGCAAAAAAATTAAGCTTGAACAAAGCAAACATTTTGACATCGAAAAAAATTATTAAAACTTATCAGCCTATAGAAATTCGAATCGAAAATAGCAGCGATAATACTTATTTGCTGTCTAACAAAAACATCGATTTAGAAATCGCATCACTAAAACAAGTTTCTAAAAAATTGCGTACTAATCTTTTCATGAGTTTATTGCTTCCTGGATTATCCATAAACTCCCCCAAATATTATGCCAATATGCTTCTTAGCGTTTTATCACTTCCTATTATGTTATTTGGACCGGCTGTTTATTACCCTTGGGCAATTGCATCTTCTAGCATATTAAATGTAGGATTAACTGGACGAGATAATCAAAAAACAAAAGATACTATAAAAATAAATGCAACAGATCTAAAAAATGGTGATCTTGAAATTAAGCCTAATAACGTTCTTTCAACAATCATTTTCGTTGAACACAAAAAATTTAAACCACAATTTGATTTAACACTCATAGATAAAAAAACAAAACAAACAACAATCTTTAATATTGATTTAACAGATCAAGCAGAATCAAAGAAGGACTCTAATGCTAAATAAATCAGTATTTAATTTACTTAAATTTACAATCCTAATTGCTATAACCATTTCTGCATTTGGTTGCGGTAAAAGAAAGTTTTTTATAATCAACACACCAACCAGCAAAACTGATTTTTGCCAAACACAAAAGAATGTCACATTAAATGTGAAAAAAATAGTTGCAGAGGATAACGCATTCTTTTCGCAAAGTGATATCTTAAGAAATTATCACCCTATAGAAATTAGAATCGACAATAACAGCAACAACATTTTTATACTCGCGCCAGAAAATATTTCCTTTAAACAAGCAAGCAAAGAAGAAATGATAAAATTTCTTGAAACCGTACCTTCCATCGTCGGCGCAACATCTTTTTCAATACCTTTTTTAGCAGCATGGGCATTTGGATCTCTTATATATGTTGCAAGTTTATTTTGCACATCATCCCCCGTGATCATTTTAGGATCAGCGCCTGTTACCATTTTTGGACCGCCTTTATTAGCTCTTGCTATAGGTCTTCCGCTAAGCATACATTTTGGCTCCAAGACAGGTAAAAAAATATACAGAAAACTTCATGAAGATTTATATCATTCGGTATTCCTAGATACTCCTTGTGAAATATTGCCAAATTTATTCTTACAAAAAGTTATATGCGCTTATCCAAAAGGTTTTAGCACGCAATTCAACCTATCATTGATAAATAAGCATGATAAAAATGAAACATTAAAATTTAATGTAAATTTGGAAAAATAATGAAAACGAAATTTGTAGCATGTCTAGCTTTGATTACACTCACTACATTTTTTGGATGCGGTAAACAAAAGACATTATTTTTAGAAAATGGAAAACAGTTTAATTATTCAGCTACCAAAGAAAATGTTGCATTGAATCTGCATGTAACCAAAAGCACGGACAAAACGCAAATTTCAAACAAAAACATTTTAGATAAATATCAACCATTGGAGCTAAAAATTGAAAACAATTCGGATGCAACCTTTGACCTTGAAGCTAAGAATATAAATCTTGAATTAGCTGTACCCAAAGACTTTGCTCCTAAGTCAAAAAATGGACTTCTAAAAATTTATAAAATCATAACAAACAGTGCAACTATCATGATCTGTATACTTTTGTGCATAGCCTCATTGTTTGCATACTTTATATTCTTCCACAAAACAATATTACTTTTAATACCACTCAGTTTGGTTTTTGTTATACCTTTAAACTTCTTTATTTTAGAAAAATTGAAAAAACCTAAAATAGATCCTAAATCTCCAATCCACTTTGTAATCTATCCAGAGTCTAAAATTGAAATATCACCCAAAACATCAGTGCAAAAAATCATTTTTGTGGACAAAGACAAGTTCAAAAATAGTTTTGAGATTTCTTTTAAAAATAGAGAAAATGATCAATTTTTAATATTTTTTATAGAAATCAAATAAGAGATAGATTATCGCTTAAAATAATTCCTATTTCTTTTCTTCTTCCGTTTCTTATTCCTTTTTATTTTATTTCTTGCTGCTCCCGCAGAGGGGCAGAAAGTATTTATTGCAAAATACTCTCTGCACTCTCAAATGCACCAAAAGAGCACTTTTGGATTTCCTACGCGCTAAACTCCTGCATCCAGTAAAACTGGACTGCAGTTCAAACAGGTAGCGCTAATTTGGAATCCTACATTCTTATGAAGACGTTTTTCTAAATTTTTCAACAATTCAAATTTAGAAAAATATCGGAATATACAATTTTAAAATGGCCGTAAGGCCTTAAAAATGTAAAATGCTGATCCAGCACTACCTGTTTGAGTCGGAGTACAACGTAGTTGTATCCCGGCGAGTTTAGTGCTGTAGAGATTTTAAAGAAACCTCTTTAATGTGTGATTGCAAAGGGTGCACACTCACCCTTTGCCGCCCTGCGCGTAGCAGCTAAAGATAAAATAAAATTAGAAAAACAAACTAAAAGCAGAATAATCATAAAAAATAAACAAAAGAATGAATGAATAAAAAAATCTAATTTTTTAACATCTCTTTTTTTTGCCCAATTTTTATTACAATGTTCTTATCTTTTTTCTAGATTCAAAAGAAAGGCAATATTGTGATCGATTTTATTTGCGGCAAAGTGATAAATGTTAAAGATTCTTCTATAACTGTACTCACAAATGGTATTGGATTAAATTTTCAGATTCCACAAACACATAACATCAAAGAAGGTGATAACGTCGAACTCCAAACATATTTTCACTGGAACAGCGATAATGGCCCTTCTCTTTTTGCTTTCGAAAAAGAATTAGATAAAACAACTTTTTTATTAATCATCGATTGTCATAAAATCGGACCCAAAATTGCGATCAATATTTTATCACAAATTCCTTCAGAAGATTTTTTGGAAGCTGTTTTGCAAAATGATGATAAAAGGTTAAGTAACTTAAATGGCATCGGTGCAAAAAAGTCAGAACAAATAATTATAGAATTAAAAAACAAAGTTACAAAATTGATCACAACTGGAAAAATTCAATTGCAAGATAAGCAATCAACTATGCATTGGCAAAATCTCAGCGATGCTCTTTTATCACTTGGATATTCGAAGCCAGAAGTTGGGAGTGCTTTTAAATTTTTGAGAGAGGCAAATTTGTCAGATTTATCGTTTGATCAGTTGCTACGCAAATCGCTTGGCTTTTTATCAAAAGGAATTTGAGAATCTGTTTTTACGCCTAACTTTTCTACCTTGTTATTTTCAAAACCGAGCTGAACAATTTTATCAACAAATTCCATTGGCTTGATTCCTAGTTCTGCTGCTTGATGGAAAATGCATGTTGCAGGTGTAGTTGCTGGCAATGTATTAATTTCCAAAATTATTACATGATCTTTTCCATCTTTGCTTTGTTTTGCATCTTGGTAGAAGCAATCTATTCGAGCATAACCTTTGCAGCCGATAGCTTTGTATGCAGAAGCCATAACTTCGCGTACTTTTTCGATAGCAACTTGCGGAATATTTGCAGGGGTTTGGTTTTCACCAGCACCAGGCAAAAATTTCTCTTCCATTGATAAAATATCACCAACAACAATTGGCTGACTAGGTACCAAGGCCATAGGCTCATCATTTCCAATCACACCACATGTAAGTTCAGTTGCAAAAACACACTGTTCAATCATTGCAATATTTTTTTCAGTCGACTCAAAATAATTATCTAAACTTTCAACTAATTGCTCAAAATTTTTCAACTTTTGAACATACACACTGCAACCATCATCATGAGGTTTTAGAATAACCGGAAAATCAAATTTACTTTGAAATTTGTTTTTCAATAAATTTTCTTTTTCATTTTTTGATTTTAGAGCAAGCCAATCTGATTTATGTAGCAAAAATGACTCCGGAACATCAAATCCGCTCTCGCGTAAAAAATTATTTGTCTTAAATTTATCCATGCAAAGAGAACTTGCAAAAACACCTGATCCATTGTACGGAAGATTTAACATTTCAAGGGCACCTTGCACTGCACCGTTTTCACCATTACCGCCATGAAGGCCTATGAAAACAAAATCTGCTATTTTTGGCAAATCTGCCCATTTTATTTGAATATCTTTAGTAACAAGTTCTGAAATTATCTTTGTAGAATTTTTTACAAGAAGCTGCTGTGAAAGCTTAAACAATTCCATATTGTCATTAACAAAAACTGGAATAACTTCATATTTATGAGGAGATAACTTATAACAAACGTTTCGACCAGACTCAAGCGCAGTTTCTCTTTCATTAGTATTACCACCAAGTAAAACAGCTACTTTAATTTTTGAAATATTTTCTGACATATTTTTATTCTCTCCGAAATTAGAAAGCAGTAAATTTTGTGAAATACCATACTCTTTCAATGATACTTTAATAAGATGATTAATAAGTTTTGTATGGCTCATACCAATCTCTGCTGCCTGATCAAAAAGGAATGTTGCTGGTCCTGTACCTGTGATTGTGTTAGCATCCAAAAGAACAACTCTGCCATCTTTTGTTAAAAATCCGTCAATTCGTGAAAGAGTAGAAAACCCTGAAATTTCACTTGCTTGCAAACAAATATCTTGGATTCTTTTAGTATCTTCTGCGCTGCATCTTGCAGGAGTTACTTTTATTGCAACACCTGGCATATACTTTTGTTTGTAATCAAAGAAGTGAGTATCTTTTTGTGGAACTATTTCTGTAATCGGAAGAGCCATCCAGCTCTTTTTGTTATTTGATTTTTTATGGAAATCTTTGACATCAAAATCTTTTGTTAAGGCAAAAGAATCTTCCTCATATTTTTCGATATGGATGCAAACAAACTCCATGCCTTCAAGTTTTTCTTCTACCAAAACGGTTTGAATACGCGAAGCATCACAACCTGCAGCATTTATTATTGCATTCCAAAGTTGCTCTTTTTTAAAAACAACATCAACACCCAAGCTAGAACCTTCGCTTACAGGTTTAACAACAACTGGAAGATTTATTTTAGAATCAGATAATTTTTGTAAAAGAATTTTTTCGCGCTCAGCTTCGGACAAGTTTATTAACTCTTTTATTTCTTGAGCTTTTAGCGAAAACTCTCTTGGAACATCTATGCCATGCAAAGCTAGAAGTTTACCTTGTTTTTCTTTGTCCATTGTAAGTGAACTTGTAAATAAACCTGATCCAAGATATGGGATTTGAAGAACTTCGAGCATTCCTTGAAGCGTGCCATCTTCTGCATACCGTCCATGAACAGATAAGTAAATAAAATCAACAAGTGATTTCAAATCATCCCAAGATATTTTTTTAGCTTCACTTTCAAGTCTTCCTGCAAAATCTGATGTTTTACCACGATGCAGAAATGACCATGGCAAAATATATAAATCACCATTTCGAGATTGATAAATTGGAATAGCTTCATAAATTGTAGAATCTATATGATCACAGATAGTTCTTGCGGAATTAAAAGAAACTTCATGTTCGATCGATCGACCGCCCATAAAAACACCAATTTTCAATTTTGACTTTAAAAAACTCATTTTATAACCCCAACCCTTTTAACATAAAATAGTCTAATTTTTTAAACATAAAATAAGCATAGCAAAATAGAGGAGTTTAACAAAATAAAAATTCACATTTGAGCGTATAAATCCGCCAGATTCTTTAGGTAATCCCCGCCTCCAAAAACAGAAGTTGCAACCCCTACTCTGTCCACTCCATTTTCAGAAAGAAATTTTATGTTATCCTTACCGATACCGCCATCCATGGATATTTTGAGTTTTAAGTTGTTTTTTCGTTTCAATTCGGCAATTTTTTGCACTTTATCCATAACCGATTTATCAAACTTTTGTCCCGAAAAACCAGGCTCGACAGACATGATTAATACCTGATCAAAGATATTTAAAATACCTAAAAATGAATCGATTTTTGTTTTTGGATTTATAGCCATTCCGATTTTGCACCCTATTTTTTTAGCTTTTGTGCAAATTTTGATAATTTCTTCATTATCTTTGCAGGCTTCTACGTGAAAAATTAAATAATCGATCGGTCGAAGTTTCAATTTGTCAATCCAACCTTGTGGATCATCAACCATCAAGTGAACATCCAGCGGAATTTTGGCGATTTTTACAAATTCTTGGATAAAGGCTGGCCCCCAGGTCAAATTTGGCACAAAATGATTATCCATGACATCGATGTGAAAACCATCACATTTGTCATTTAAACTATTGATAACTTTTTCTAAATTCAGCAGATCAGCCGATATCAATGACGGGAAAATCTCCATTTTTCTCTCCTATTTTTTAAATCTTTACTCCCACTCTTTCTCCAAATCTAATTTTTGTTTCATATCCTTCTTTTGAATGTTTTAAAAATCTTTCATCAATTTTTAATTGATCTTTTTTAAACATCATTGCAACGGTGGAGCCACCAAAAGCAAAATATCCTGCATCATCACCTTTTTTGTAATTTTTGTTTTCTTGATAGTTTTCAACAATTTTTCCAACACACATCGCCCCAACAGAAACAAATGCAACTTCTCCGAAAATGTCAGATTTTAAAATTGTTAGATGTCGTTCATTTTCTATAAGAGGCAAATATCCAGCTTTGTATGCAACGGGATTCACAGAATCATAAATTCCATTGATCACTTGCATATTTAAAATTTTGGCATCAAAAGGGAAATGAAAATGATGATAATCGTAAGGCGCCAAGCGGAAAACAAGAAGAGCTCCGCCTTCAAATTTATTTGCTAGTTCTTCGCTCTTGAAAAATTTAATCAAATCAAAATTTAAATTTTTAATTTCAAACTTCGTTTGCTTGGTAATGTTTTCAATAACAAAAAGTTTGGAATCAGCAGGAGAGATTAAAACATTAATAGTTTGATCTATTTGTCGTGATCCAGGCTTAAGGGTGCGTGTGAAAAATTCATTAAAAGTTTTAAATTCATCAATATTTTTTTCACACTCCGACATATCGATATTATATTTTGAAACAAAATTTTTTATTGATCTTTTACTAAATGAAGAATCATAGTAAATACCAGTAAGGAAACTAAACCAAGCTCGATTTAAAATAGCTCTAAAACATCTTCCTAGTTTTTTTTCATAAATAAATCGATTCATCATCCCGTTGTAGACATTCTCTTTGACAAGGTGTTCATTATCGTAAAAATAGTTTTTGGTCGGAAAAGAAATTAAATTTGTTTTTAAATTATTCATTGTTGCAAACATCAATAAAATAACTCTTATTTTCTTTTGAATCATAAATCTCAACATTGATTGTAGCTTTTATATTTTTTGATTTTAGTTCATTTAAAATAAATTCGTTTACAAAATAAAGATCCGTTTTGCTTTGCAAATCTATTTTTTCAATCATTTTTGGAATTTGTTTTAATAAATGATTTAACTCTTTTTGTAAAAACTGAGAAACCTCTTTTTCAAAAAACTTTGCTGTGATTTTTATAATTTTTTTAAAAATTTTCTTTTTCTTTTTATGTTTCTTGAAAACCGTCTCATTTTCGCCTAAACCTTTAAACTGCCAGTTTTGATAAAATCCAAACAAACAGTTCAAAGACAAAATATTAAACAAAATCAAAAAGAAAAACTTTTTCACTACTCTCCTTTTTCAAAAAATGAAAAAATTAATTTCTTATGTAACCTTCAGCTGGCCATCCTTGCGAAAAATCTAACTGCTCATCTTCTAACGGCATATTTTTTTCGCGGAAATAAATTAGATTTAATCGCACTCCGCTTTCACGAATTGTTTTGAGTAGACCTTCCATGAAATGCCATTTTTTGAAAATTGGCCAATTTAAAGATATTGGTGAACCATCAAAAGATACATAAACTTCCTGCCCTGACTGCGTTAAACTGACAGATTTTGCAACAACTTTTTTATCCATAAATTTATTTTGATATGCAAAACTAAGCCATGCATTCACAAGATTTTTCAAATTTTCAGCACTATCACTAGACCAAACTACAGATGACTCTTCAGAAAAAAACTTATCATTTTTCCAAAAATAAAGAGTATAATTTTGCTGCTTTGAAGTTAATGATTCTACGTCGAACTTGGACTCTTTAAAAAATTTTGGAAAATTAAAAAAGACTACAAGTCTATGTTGCTGAACTAAGTAATAAATAAAACCTAAAAGAAAACAAACCAAAATTATTGATTTAACAAGTTTTGATTTCAAAATTCCACCTTACTTAAAATATTATTTAACTCTTCTTGCGCTACCTTACCGCTCACTTCAACTCTGTAAGAATCGCTATCCATATGAAATGTAGAAAATTCCATAATCTGCGAATCTTCAAGCCCGGTAAATCTATGAAGCATATTAATCTTAATATGCTGAATATCTCCAGCTTCCATAATTTTTACAGTTTTTTCGCCTTCAAATTCAGTTTCCATCAAAACTTTACCACTCAAAATGTAGAATGTTTCATCTTTTACTTTGTGCATATGCATCGAGCAGCGAAAACCTTTTTTCAAAATCAATTTTTTACCACAATAGAGATCGTTATTTACAATCCACTCTTCATGGCCCCATTCTTTTTCTGCGAAGTTAACAAGTTGCATCTTTTGTTTTTGTCCTAGCGCATTGATTGTTTGCATTTATTTATTCCTTTAAAATTTACCTTGAAAAATATCTCTACCAGCTAAAAAATGCCAATGCATATGAAATACGCTTTGCCCACTCGCAGCCCCATTGTTTGAAATAATATTGAAAGCTTTTGGATCTTGCAGATCTGATGCAAGCTCTTTGATCATTTTGAACATTTCCCATGCGATTAATTGATCATCATTTGAAATCTCACCCATGTGAATAATATGTTTTTTGGGCAAAACAAGATAATGAACAGGTGCTTTAGGATGAATATCTTTGATAACTAAAATATGTTCATTTTCTTTTACTACTGTTGTCGGAATCTCTTTGCGAATTATTTTACAAAAAATACAGTTATTTTCCATACAAAATCCTTTTGATTAAATCTTTTAAAATCAAAGGAAAACATAACAAATTTTTGTTTTTCTTTCCAGGTCCAACCAAATAAAAAGAGGCGGAATAATTCCGCCTCTTTCAAAGATTTATCAAAAGTAACTTTTATTCATTAACCTTAAAAAGATTCGGCTGTTTCTTCATTTGCAAACCCGTTCTTTCTATAACTGCCATTTCTTCATCTTTTTGCTGTAGTGCTAACTGTCGTTCTTGCTCTAAAATATAATCAGGATCATCTATAAATAATTCTTTCGCTTCTTTCTCGAGTCTAGCCACTGTTTGTTGCATGACAGCAAAATCCCTGCAATCACTTAAAAGCAAGTGTGGTTGCGTAACCTCTTTAAATATAGCTGGCAAAGTAAAACGTAAATTTTCATTACGATTCGGATCACTCTGTAGATCTATCATTCCTTTAAAGTCTGCTCTAAATTTTGGGTAATCTGGAATTAAATCATATTTTGGTTTTAAAATAAAAGCATTTTGTTGTTTAAATTCGTATTTTAACACTATCCATAATCTTATTACCGCATCAATTGCTTCTGTCAATTTTCCATTCGCTAGGCTTACTTGTTTTCTTATTAATTCTATTGTTTCTAATCGGTCTACTTTATTTTTTTCTTTGTTTTGTCTCAATTTATAAAGATCTCCCCATATCGAACTACATATTTCCTCCATATCTTCTTTTATTTGTTGAAATGTACAAAGAGGTTCACTTGCGGGGTGGACTTTACATTCGCTCTTATGCATTGAAGAATTACTTCCACCTGCCTTCAAACTGCAGCCCGAAAACATTCCGCCTAATGTTAAAACTAAAATTGTCTTTTTAAACATAATAAATCCTTTTATTAAATTAGGAATAATGCTTTTAAAATCAAAGGAGAACATAGCAAATTTTTATTTTTCTTTCCACTTAACCAAAGTGAAAACAAAAAAAAGAGGCGGAAAATTTCCACCTCTAAAACTTCAGTCTTTTATTTTTTAAACTATAAGTTGTGAATTAATTTCAGTAATCATTCTTTCAGCTTGTGCTTTATATTTAGAACTGATTAAAACTTCATAAAATAACATATTTGCAAGTCTAACTTGTTCTTCTTTAGCTATTAAATACATATAAAAATAATCTTCTTTTTTTATTAGAAAATCGTATATTTGTTCTAGCTTATGAAAACTTTCATATAATAAAAAACTTTTCCCTTCTTCATCAAAATCCCCTGTCTTCAACTTTTCAATATACCTATTGGTACTACGTATAAATAAGTTAGCACCAAAGGTATGTCCAAAATTTTCACCACCACTCCTTATGCTATCACACAATGAATCTATAATTCCGCTGCGAGCAAGAGCATCGTCCAACCTCACGCTATTATCTTCACTTGAAACAGGATTTGCATCTTTACTACCTGATAATCCAGCATTTAAATTGCAACTTATAGCCATTCCGCCAAAAATTAAGATTAAAACTATCTTCTTAAACATAAATCCCTCATTATTTTAAATAAAAATCATTATTTTTAGATAATTGAATCAAGCATAAATACATCAATTTTTTTGTAAACTGGAAAACTGTTTTATACTTAATTTCGTATAAAAACAAATTTTTGAATATTTTAAAGCATACCAAAATAAAAGAGGCGGATATTTCCTCCGCCTCTTTTACTTAATTATCATCTAAATATAAAGCTTCTAATTCAGCTTCTAATCGCCTAAGCAACTCACCTAAAAAAGATTGATCCTCAATCTTCTCTATAGTTTCGAATATTTGTGATTTCAAATTGTCACATTCTAATTTTAATTTTAATTTTAGCGTTGGTTGGAGATTATCATCTTCTATGTTTTGCTTAAGATCTTCTATTTCTCCTGATATGTGCGCTCTAAGATTGTCTCTTCTCTGCATTATTTTTTTAATTTGGTTTTTGATAGTTTCTTTAGCCTCTTCTATTGATTCTTTGTTTCTTCTTTGAGTTATTTCATGTATTGTTTGTTCTAATATTTGTTCAATGCATTTAAACGTTTCATTATTTTTGGATATTCGTTTTTTTAGTTGAAAAATAAGAATGTTGTCAATCGTTTCAAACGCATAAAATTTAGGAAAACCTATCCTTTGAAGATTAAAATAATTGTAAACACCTGCTTCAAAAATATTTTGCATAGGAGTATCCATCTGAGGATTCATCTCTTCAGCAGGACTTTTTGCCGATTCAGCAAAAAGGCTCCTCAATAAACTAAGAAATCCTGCATTCACGTTGCAACTCACTACTCCGCCAAGCATCAAGGTCAAAACTATCTTCTTAAACATAAAATCCTAATTATTTTAATAAAAAATTCCTATTTCTAGTCAATTGAAACAAATATAAATACATTAAATTTTTTGTAAAATGGTACATTAGTTTATCCTTGATTTTCAGCAAAAAAATGAGGTTTCTACTCATTTCTTCAAATTTCACTAAAATTACACTTTTTGATAAAAACGCCTTCACCCAATTGCGATTTGTAAATATTAATTTAAAGTAAAAATACAGTATAAAAATAGAAAAATAGGAATTTTTATGAAAAAAATGTTTAAAAAATTTTTGATCGCAAATCTGCTATTAATTTTTTCCACAAATATCTTTTCTGAAAGATCGTGGCTCATTCAAACGCTTATGGATGTTCCAGCTTTTATGCATACAAAAATAGAACCTTCGACATTGCAATTCAAAGAACAAACATTTTTTCAAACACTTCGGAAACTTCCACAATATTTTAAACAAGCACCCAAATTAAACGAACGGCCACATCCTTTTGTAATAGAAAAAATGATTGAACAAAGATTATTTGAACACGATAAACAGTTATTTGAAAAACAAGTTGAAGAAGCATCTAAGAAATATTCTTCTTTTTTTGAAAAATGCACACCTGGTTTTAAAATGGCTTTGATAGAATATTTTGCATTTAAAGAATTAAATCTAAGCGAATGGCAAAAATTACATCCATTTTTTAGAAAATTTTTATCTACAGCAAATCCAGATTTAACACATTCACTTGAAGATTATCAATTTTTATCGTCAATAACAGAGAGAGAAAAAGATTACATTACAAGCGCAACAACTTTAGAAGAATTTCACAAAAAATGCTTCGACTGCGAAGAAAAACGTCTATATTTACATGCTTTGCTTGCTAATCACAAATTTCAACAAATGAGCTCTGAAGATGTCACAAAATTGTTGGATTCTACAACAGAAGGCGAAAAAGTCGCTGGAATCCATATCTGCACATCTGAATTTGAAAAAATAGAAAAAGAAGCTTTCAGTTTAGATGATATTCAAAAAATAAGTTTTTCTAAATTTGAAATAGATGACCAAAAAACTGTCTTAAATATTTTAGACATACTAAAAAATGAATTAATTGCTGAGGGATTAGACCCAAAACAATTTAGATGTAAAATCAATGAGAATCCAAAAAGTAGCGCGGGAATATTATCAACTAAAAGAATTATTCTATTACCGTTGAATCAAGACCCTAATATCCTAAAATTTTTAATAGGACATGAATTGCAACATTATAAAAATGCAACAATTGTTCCTCGAGTTTTAAATTTAAATAAAAAATTAAAACTCGCCTTTGCCAGATCAGAAGAAAAAAAATGTGATACTTTTTCAGCGCTTCACGAGGAAGAATATGCCAAAGGAGGAATTAATAGATTTAAACATGTAAGTTTGTTGCCTTGGTTTATTGTACAATTATTAGAAGAAGGTGAAGCATACACTCACCCAACTCTTCCTTCTAGAGTAAGATATTTAACCGATTTACAAATACAAATAAGAAAATATAAACAGTCGGGCAGGATTTTGCCATTGGATAAATTAAAAGAAATACGATCTTTAGAAGAATCTAAAAAATTAAAAGGTTTACGGTTCCTAGCAAAACAATCCTAAATAATTAATACAAACAAGACGAAAATCAGACTAAACTAGGTTCGTTAAAATAAAAAAAGGATTACTATGAAAAAGCTTGTAATTTTGGTCGATGAAAAAGACAAAGAAATTGGATTTGAAGAAAAGCTAGAAGCACATAAAAAAGGGTTGCTACACCGAGCAATTTCAGTTTTTATTTTCAATTCCAAAAATGAACTTTTACTTCAAAAACGAGCGTTTGATAAATATCACTGCGGCGGACTTTGGAGCAATAGTTGCTGCACACATCCCCATCCTCAAGAAACAAATTTAGAGGCTGCAAAAAGAAGATTAGTTGAAGAAATGGGAATAAAGACAGAGCTCAAAGAGATTTGCAATTTTACCTACAAAGTTCATTTCCCACAAAACAATCTCTTTGAACATGAGTTTGATCATTTATTTATAGGACATTACGATAAAGATCCAAAAATAAATCTATCTGAGGTTGCTGACTTCAAATGGATTTCAATCGAAACTCTTTTAAAAGAATTTCAAGAAAATCCAGGAAATTATACTCCTTGGTTTAAAATTATTTTTGCGGAAGTTTTAAAGAAGAGTTTTAAATAATTTTCAAATTATTCTCATATTCTTTCACTTGTTTCTTTTTATAAATTTATCTCTAGCTGCTCCCGCAGTGGGGCAAGGAGATTTTGACGCAAAAACCTCCTTGCATCCTCCGTGCGCCAAAAGAGACTTTTGGATTTCCTACAACGCTAAACTATCTGGATGCAACTACGTTGCACTGCGACAGTAGCGTTGCAATAATGAATCATTATTATTTTTCACTTTTCCACGAAAATAGAAATCTAAATGTAAAATACCTATCCAGCACTATAGGAATTACAATTTTAGATCCTGGATTCCCTTTTTCACGGGAATGACGAAAAAAATAACGAATATCCTTTTCGGATGCCATTCCTACGAAGATGGAAATCAAAATTGTGGTTCCCTATTGCAACGCTACTGTCGCAGTACAACGACCCGGCGAAGCCTGGGAGTTGTATCTAGACAGTTTAGCGTTGTAGAGATTCTAAAGAGAAAATCTCTTTAGTTTTTGGGGTCCAGGGGTACTAAAAATCTGGTACCCCTGGCGCTATGTGCGTAACATCTTTGACAAAATAAAATTGAAAGATAAACAGAAAGCAAATTAAAAATTAAGGTAAGAATATAAAAAAGGTAATTAGAATTAAGGAATATTGTGATAGAAGGAAATGATGACAAAACTCAATGAAAGAAGAATGTAGCTAGGGTTAAGGAAAAAAATTAATTTAATATGGCCCTAGCGTTTGTCTTTATCCCAAAAAAACTTTACCTTTATATTCCTAAATAAAAACTGATTAAAAATTAAGAAACAGTCACTTTTATGAAGAAAAAGATAAATAAAATACTAATAGCAAATCGATCCGAAATAGCCTCAAGAATTATCCAAACATGCAAATATTTGGAGATCAAAACTGTTGCCATTTATTCACCTGAGGATAAATTTGCATCGTTTGTTTATGACGCTACAGAATCTTATCCACTCACAAAAAGTGGAATCGGTGGATATTTAGATCAAGAAGAAATCATACAAATCGCAAAAATTAGTAATTGTGACGCTATCCATCCTGGATATGGATTTTTATCTGAAATGGCTGATTTCGCACAAAAAGTTATTGATTCCGGTTTAATTTGGATCGGGCCAACACCAAAACAAATAAACCTCATGGGCGATAAGATTCAAGCAAAAAACCTTATGCAACAAATTAATGTTCCAACGATTCCTGGTTTTGAAATCTCAGCAAACTGTGATATTGCAAATTTAAAATCCAAAGTTGCAGAAATCGGATATCCAATTTTGCTCAAAGCAGCACTTGGCGGTGGTGGTAAAGCTATGAGAAGAGTAAATAATGAATCAGAATTTGAATCGCATTTCAATGCGGTAAAGCGTGAAGCAGAATATCTTTTTAATTCATCAAGCATTTTCATCGAGAAATATATTGAAAACGGACGACATATCGAAGTGCAAATTGCAGGTGATCCTGAAAATATCATTCATCTTTTCGAGCGAGATTGTTCGATCCAACGTCGGCACCAAAAAGTTATAGAAGAAGCTACATCCACATTTGTTAGCCAAAATTGTTTAGAAAAAATCTATGAAACAGCAGTTATGGCAGCCAAATCAATAAATTATAAAAATTTAGGAACAGTAGAATTCATAGTCACGACAAGTGAACAATTTTATTTTCTTGAAATGAATACACGACTGCAAGTAGAACATCCTGTGAGCGAAGCGATTAGCGGAATAGATTTTGTCGCATTACAAATACATTTAGCAGAAGATAATAAATTACCATACAACCAAAATGAAATTCAAAAACATGGACACTCTATTGAGTGTAGAATTTTAGCAGAAGATACAAATAACAATTTTGCACCTTCAACAGGAACAATTGCGCTTTTAAATTTGCCAAAATCAAACTTTGTAAGAATTGATCACAATTTACAAGAAGGAATGGAAATAACAGGATCGTTTGACTCCATGCTTGCAAAAGTAATCACAAGTGGAAGAGATCGCAATGAAACAAAACTCAAAATGCTGCAAGCGCTCGATAAGTTAAAAATTGAAGGTATAGACACAAACATAGAGTTTTTAAAATCAATCTTAAAATCTAAAGAGTTTGATAAAGGTAAAATTTTTACCAATTCACTGAACAATGAAAATTTTGTTTCTACACTTTTAGAAAATAATAAAATTGAATCAACCGACAAAAACATTTCAAATGAAGAATTAGCATTAATTGCAGCAGCGTTAATACCACACAAACAAACGCATCATGAAAATAAAAATGTTTCTAAAACGCAAAGCAACTGGAAGAACTCATCATGGAAATAAAAAATTTCTCAATTAAATCTCAAAATAATTCTTCTAACTATCAAGTAGAGCTAAAAACTCTAGCAGGTAACAAATCTTTAATAACGTTAAAAAATAAATCTACTAATAAATCATTTGAAGTTACATTTTTAAAATTTGAAGAAAATAATCAAACAATTTTCTTTGAAATAAATCAAAAACTTTTCAAAGCAAGAGTTGTAAAAAACAATAAAACAAATCAATATTTAATTCATTTGTTAAATGGTAATCAAACAAAGCAAACAACTTTCCAAATAAGCAGTCTTTATAACCCTTCTTCACAAGTTTTCGAAAACAAAAAAGAATCTATCCGCAAAAATGAGCTTCGCGCTCCACTCTCAGGACGAATAATCAAATGCCTTGTAAAGCGGGGTGAAAAAGTAAGTAAAAACCAAAGCTTGGTAATCATAGAATCGATGAAAATCGAAAATGAAATACGATGCGATAATGATGCAATTATCAAAACTATTTCAATTTGTGAGGGAGATTTGGTAAAAAAGGATCAAGTTCTCATCTCTTTTGAAACTTAAAGCTTAAAATAAATAAGGAGGAGTTAGTAATGAAAGCACATTATAAAGTTCATGAGATAGCTGAAAAATTGCATGTAAAAAAGCATGTGATCAAAATTTGGGAAAAAGAGTTTGGCTTTGAAAATAAAAATGATAAATATTATACAAAACAAGATTTTGAAACATTTCAAACAATAAAAAAGCTTTTGCATGAACAAAAATTATCGATCAAAGAAGCTAAAAACCATCTAGAAAATATTATTCCAGCTGCAAAAACAGAAGAACCACAAATGCAAATAGCCGCACAAGAAATCGCAGCATCGAATCAAGAAATAACAGCTTCCGCACCACAAGAAGAAATAGTACAAGAATCAATAGAAAATCCTATGGAAGAAGTCAGCTTCAAAGAAGAAGCTCAAGAAACTATTTTAACAAATATCGATGAATTGCAAATCACAATGTCAAAACAAGAAGAAAACTTCAGCCAAAACATTGAAGAAACGCTAGAAGCTTCGCAAGATATAATTCCGGCAACTGAAGAAAAAATCAAATGTTTAGACCGCGATGAATTTTATGAAGAGTTACAACAATTCAAAGTAAAATTATTAAAATTCAAAGAGCTATTAAACTAAAAAGACTCGGAAATTTCCGAGTCTTTTTTCATTTCGATTAGTAAGAAAACTCTAACCGAATTATATAAGCTTTTTTTACTTTACTTTCATCATTTGTTTCATTTTCTTTTACATATAATTTTACAAAAGCTTGGGCTCTTTCTGTTAAATTACCAGCTTGATCTATCATATTCAACACTTTTAATTGCTCAACATAATAACTAAAACATCTATCAATTAAATATTCTGAATTATTTGCTTTTATTAATAATTCATATAAAAAATTTGAAGGGACTTTTTTAATTAAATAATCATACCAAGGTTTTACACTTACAGTTGTTTCATCAAAAAAATCAATTTCTGATGCTACTGCAGATACTTCATATTTCGGGGTTCCACTTACTATTGAAATTAATCCGAGTCCTAAAACAAGAATTGTTATATTCTTTTTCATACCGGTCTCTCTTCTCTATAATCTTTTATAAATTTTATAATAATTTGGCAATGTCCATATCTTCTGAACCATCAAGTGGAATTATATTTTTTCTTACAAATTCTGCTGCCTCTTTTGTTAAAATTCCATTACTCTCAATCATTCCGATTGCTTTTAGTTGATCGAAATATTCAGCAAATCTTGATGAATCAGGATAAGTGCAGTTACCGTTTGCATTTAATAATAATTGAAACAAAAAATTTGATGGAGAAAAGTGTCTTAAATATATTTTCCAACCCTCTTCGTTTTTCTTCGATTGTTCAACTCTATCAACAGATTCACCCCTAGGAGTTGCATTTAAAGCTCCTACCAAACTTATTCCTAAAACAAAAGTTGCAATAATTTTTTTCATACTATACCTTTCTTTATCTTTGAACGTTTATAAACTGCATAAAAATAATAATATTTTTTTAATAATTCAATCTTTGTATTATTTTTCAGATTATTAAAAGTAACCCCTTATCCTCATATCCAATTCAAATGTTTCCATTTTGCGGCTAAGTTGAATGTCTTTTTTAGAACATCTTTTTGGCTCAACAAAGTATAATTTTCCTTCTTTATCTCTTCTAGTAATTGCAAAAATAACAATATGTACACACGGTAATATTTTGTCATACATATCAAGAAAACACATAGATCGCAATATACCTTTTGAACTTTCACTTAATTCATGAGGAAATTCTAAAATTGTTCTGTATAAATCGTCGCAAACATGAGGAAATCGACCCGCTAATGCATGAATTCTTGTGCATATATTATTCACGTTAGCATCTGAAATAAATACAGGACCCATATAACTTTCAAACCATCCAGCGTTAACATTTGTAAAAGAAAATATATTCAAAGAAAGTCCCAACACCGTTAAAAATTTTTTCATATAAAACCTTTAGTTTAGCTTGAAGTTTCTTCAAGATATTTACGTAAACAAAACAACCATGTCATACTTTAATATAGTTTCGTAAAACTTCAACAAAAAAAGGGGAGCGATGGAAACAATAAATTCTTTATTTTTAAATAGTTTTAAAAAATACAGAAACAAAGTACTTTTCAAAATGAATCCTAGATTTCGACAAATTATTTGGACATACGAAAATCTAGAAAATTATTCTTCCGGCATTGCCAAAATTTTAGAAGACCACAAGATAGGTTATCAGGACAGAGTTATAATTATCTCTCAAAACTCTCCATTTTGGGTTGGAACATTTCTGGGTGGATTACTCAAGGGTTGCATTCTCGTTCCACTAAATCCTCAAAGCACAAAAGATTTTGTAAAAAGAATTATCAAAGAAACAAATGCTAAATTTTTATTTAAATCTTCAAATCTTTTATCCCAAGAAATATTCGATATTCCAACAATAAATATAGACTTTGAAAAACATATGGCTTTTGAAAAAATGGAGTATGAAGAAGAAAAAGTTGTTTCAAGCGATATTGCAGAAATTGTTTATACTTCCGGAACAACTGGTGACCCAAAAGGGGTCATTCTTACACACAAAAATATAATTTCAAATTTAGAATCATTTACAACACTTTTTGAAATCAAACCTTCAGACAAAACCGTTTCTATACTTCCCCTTTTCCACATGTATGAACAAACCGGCAGCCTTTTAACCGTTATAAAATTCGGTTTGAACACAATGTTTGCTGCAAATGTGAGCTCTAAAGAGATTCAAAAATGCCTTCAAGAACAAAAGGCAACTAAAATGCTTGTCGTTCCAGAGTTTTTGGAAACAATTTTAAGAAAAATAGAATCTGTTGCACAAGAAGCAGGCAAAGAAAAAACTTTGCAAAAAATGTTTAACTGCGCGCAAAAACTTCCAGTTTTCATGCGAAGAATAATTTTTAGAAAAGTTCACAAAATGTTCGGCGGAAAGTTAAGCCTCATAGCAAGTGGAGGATCCGCGCTTCATCCAGAAGTTGAGCGCAAATGGTTCGCAATGGGATTTACAATTCTGCAAGGGTATGGCCTCACAGAAACAAGTCCTGTTTCAGCTGCAAATACTCCCGCAAATCACAAACTTGGATCCTGCGGGCAAGCTATCCCTGGTGTAAAGATTGAAATAGCTGATAACAAAGAAGTTTTGATTTCAGGACCAAATGTTTTCTGTGGATACTACAGAAATGAAGAAAAAACCAAAGCAACATTTGATGAAAAAGGAAGATTCAAAACTGGCGACTTAGGACACATTGATGAAGATGGATTTTTATTTATTTCCGGTAGAAGCAAATATATGATTTTGACTTCCAGCGGAGAAAATGTTTATCCAGAAGATATTGAAACAGAACTTAAAAAAATATCTCAAATCAGAGATGCGGCCGTCGTTGGTTTCAAAGATAACGGACGAGAAATAATTTATGCGGTGTTATTAACAGACCGAAATGATGGCAAGGAAATAATTGAAGAAACAAATAAACATTTAGCCCCTTATCAACACATAGCTGCTTGGTCGATTTGGCCAGAGTCTGACTTCCCTCGCTCTGCAACAAGAAAAGTCAAAAAAGAAGAAATTTTAAAATGGTTAAAAGATAAAAAGACAATAACTGAAAAACCCAAAGTAGAAGTTGCGGCGCATCCTGTTACAAAACTTTTAAGCGCAGTTAGCGGAAAAGATATCAAAATTATTCATGACGATAGTCTACTTTATGCAGATTTATTTTTTGACTCATTAATGCGAATCGAACTTGTGACAAGAATAGATGAAATGTTTGATGTCGAAATTCCAGAAAATTTGATAAATCAAAATACAAGAGTTAAAGATTTAAAAGAATTGATAGAAAAAGGTGTACCAAAAATAAAAATTAAACGTTTCAAAAAATGGTTACTTTCACCAGTTTGCATAGTTTTACGATTTGTATTTCTTCAAATTTTTATCATCCCATTCAGCTGGATATTATTTGGCGTAAAATCAAAAGGCAAAGAAAATTTAAAGGGGCTACAAAATCCTGTTATTTTTATGCCTAACCATGTTTCATATGCAGATACATTACTTGTTCTTCGTGCACTTCCACTAAGATTTAGATCTAAAATTGCAGTCGCAGCTGCACTCGACTTTATGTACAAACGCTTTTGGTTTATAGCCCCTCTTTTAGATTTATTTTTCAACACTTATCCAATGCCGCGAAGAGAAGAAGATAATATTCGCCCTGGTCTTGAGAACACCGCCAAAATACTGGATCATAATTTCTCAGTTTTAATATTCCCAGAAGGCAAAATAAGCGAAAATGGTGAAATCGATCCGCTCAAAAAAGGTGCAGGACTTCTTGCTATGGAAATGGATGTACCAATAATCCCAATTTATCTTAAAGATGTGCATACCTTCATGGCTACAGATAAGATTCTTCCTCGCCATCTTCGCAAAAGCGCAACGGTAGTTTTTGGCAAACCGATCTATTTTTCACCAAGCACTTCCTACGAGGATGCGACAAATAGAATTTATGAAGAGATGAAAAACTTAGGAAAATAAGCTAATAATTTTAAACGTTGACAATCCGCTTTAAGCATTTAAAATCACAAAGATTGATATCTTACCTTTAAACTCTATTTGAATGGATAAAAATGCTTAAAAAAATTATTTTATTAATCGTTGCATCTCTAACTTTAAACTTTAGTGTTAAATCTACAGATTCAGAATTACAAAATACAGAAGAAATAAAGAAAAAACTCTCAACTACTCTTGCAAAGCATCCAGAAATCTTAGAAGCAATTCAAATTGCCCAACGAATTGAAAAAACACAAGAAGTAAAACCACAAGATATCGCACAACTACAAAAACTTTATTCCAAATTGGAAAAATCAACAGATTTGTCAGAAGAACAAAGAGTACAAATCAAAAATCTTGGCGAAAGACTTCAAGCTTTTTCTGCACCTGCTTGCGAAACTATGAATGTAGATACCGCCAAACATTATGGTCTTGTAGCAACTCCTGCAATTATAGCTCTTATTATTAAAATATTATCCTCCAATAATCTTGAGAAAATTAAAAACTCAGATCAGTCCGAATTAACAAAAATTTTACTTGCAGCTGGGCATGGCGCATCAAATGCCATTTTAAAATGTGCGTGCTTTAGTTTCCCAACATATCTTGGAGCTGCTTATTTAGGACAAAACGATCCACAAATAACTAAAGAAGCTCTTTATGTAGTTTCACTTTTAGCTATTACATACATTGTAAAAAAGACATATCAAGCGGTTAAATATGTTGAGTCAGAAGCAACGCAATTAGATACACAAAAAAACTAAAACAAATGTTTACAAAAACTCTAAATTATATCTATAATTTCTTTTCATAAAATCGAAAGGGTAATTTATGGCAATTAATTTAAATAAAGAAAATTATACAGTAGAAGTAGAACAATCAACTCTTCCAGTAGTCATTGATGTTTATGCAACATGGTGCGGACCATGCCAAATGATGCTTCCTATTTTTGAAGAAGTATCAAAAGAACTTAGCGACAAATATAAATTTGTAAAATTAAACATCGATGAGAGCAGAGAACTTGCATTCAAGTTTGGAATATCATCTGTTCCAACATTTGTATTCATCAAAAATGGCAAAATCAGCAAAGAAACTGGATACATGAACAAAGAAGCTTTTATACAAAAGATTGAAGAGCTTTTAGGCTGAAAGTTTCTTCATAAAGAAAAAAGGCTCCAAATTAATGGAGCCTTTTTTCTTTATTAGAAATATAAACATTTCAAATAAATATTTTTTTTAGTGCTGTTATAAACCTTAAAACTCCAACGGATGGCCGCATAACTTCACTCAAAGAATCCATAACAATCATTTTGGGACCTTTCAATGAATTAATTATCGAAATCAAAACCCAATGATTACTATTTACTAAACAGAAAAAATGTATAACTGCGAGAGAATTTTGTTTCTTTAAATTAAATTTAATTTTTTCTAAAGTTGTTTCGACGTGATTAACAATAACTTTTTTATCAATTATAGCTAAAAAATAATGCTCCTTTAAATTTAACTTTCTAGCTATTTCTTCAATCTCCGAATCTTCTAAATAATTAACATTATTCTTATTACCACGACTTGGACAATTAAATCCAAATTCATCTATTTCTAAATATTTACCTGCTGATAATCGCTTTTTATAAACAACATCAAATAAACTATCCCCATTTTGAGAAGTATAAAATTCTTTAAATTTATCGTAAGTATAAAATCCATTTTGCGGAGAAAAGAATGATTCAATATCCGTATTTTGTTCTAAAAATTTTTCAACCATAAAGGCGTTGAATAAAACAAAAGCTCCACAAAGCCAAGCATTTGGTTGCAAAATACTACGAACATAAGAAATTCTAGAATCTCCTTGAACATATTTTGTTATAAAATTACCTCTAGCAGACCTTTTTGGATGAGAATAAATAGAGCCTGACTTAGGATATCTTGCAGTTGAACGTCGTATTTTTAAAGCTTTTGGTGTTGAAACTTTTTGATCAGAAATTGCTATTAAAATTGTTTCTGAAGTACAAATAATAAATACACTTATAAAAATTAAAAATATATTAATTTTCTTCAAAATTTTAACCTCCCCAAAAATTACTTTTTATCTCTTACCTCTATACCCATTGACAATAATTGATCACGAATTTGATCAGCAAGAGCCCAATTCTTTTGTTTTCTTGCCTCTTCTCTTTTTGCAATCAATTCCTGAATTTCGCGAGTTATCACAACCGATTCTTCAGGTAATTTTTCAAAAGTTAAACCGGTTAAATTAAAAAGAAATTTACCAATCAAATTTTTTAACTTTGGATCATTTTTGATTTCATTTAAATTTTCAAAAAGTATGCCTAGCATTTTTGGTGAATTAAGGTCATCACAAACAGCTTCCAGCATTTGAGAAATTAAACCATCTGTTTCGATTTCTTTTTCAAAATTTTTAGAATTTTCCAAAGATAAATGATACCCACCATCGACAAAGAAAACATCAATTAATTTTTTGTAAGCTTTTTTTGCAGCTTCTAAATCATCAAATGAAAATTCGATGGGAGAGCGGAACTGATGTTGCAAATAATAAAAACGTAAAACCATCGGATCAAATTTTGCAAAAATATCACGTAGAGTAAAAAAATTACCAAGCGACTTTGACATCTTCTCTTTGTTAATATTTACAAATGCATTGTGCAGCCAATATTTTGCAAACGGCTTGCATGTCAAACCTTCCGATTGCGCAATTTCGTTTTCATGATGCGGAAATATCAAATCCATGCCACCACCATGAATATCTATAGTTTCGCCCAAGAATTTTTTCGCAAGAGCAGAACATTCAATATGCCACCCAGGGCGACCATGCCCCCAAGGTGAAATCCAAAATAAACTTTTGTCATTACCTTTCCAAAGCGCAAAATCTTGTGGATTTTTTTTGTCTTCATCAACATCTATTCGAGCACCTGCAAGCAAATCTTCTAAATTACGTCCTGAAAGTTTTCCATAGTCAGAAAATGTTGAAATATCAAAATAAACATCCCTACCTTTTATGTATGCTTTTTTATTCTTCAATAACCCTTCAACAAATAAAATAATATCATTTATGTTTTCAGTAACAAGGGGCTCAAAATCAGGTTTCAAACAATTCAAATTTTGCACATCTTCTGTAAATGCATTAATAAATTTTGTCGCAACATCTTTAAATTTATTTTCATCACCATACTCTTTTTGTGCACGAGCAATAAGCTTGTCATCTATATCTGTAAAATTGCGAACATAAGTTACTTGATATCCAAGCAGTTTTAAAAGACGAAGTAATAGATCAAAAGTAACCGCTACTCGACCATGACCAATGTGAGCGTAATCGTATGGAGTTATTCCGCAAACATACATGGACACTTTTTTATCTTCTTGCGGCGTAAAAATATCTTTTTGCTTCGACAATGTATTTGATAATTTAATTTGTTTCATAAATCACTCTATACTTTGCAAACTTTCGGCATATAGCTCTCGAGATTTTTGCAAGATCCTCTCTTTATCTTCTTTTTTCTCTTCTCTGTTTTCCAAATATTTTTCAACAATTTCTTCAAAACCCATATCAACTTTGAAAGCAGCACGACGTTCAATTTTCTGCAAGTTACGAATTGGGAAAATCCCAACCAAATGGATAGCATCATCACATGCACGAAAAATAGCATTCAAATCAATTTTATCTATTTTACCATCTGGAACATGATAAATAATTTTCACAATCGCATCTTTGATTTCATGCTTTGCAAGTTCCGCTAACAGTTGTTCGGTTTGATCTATACCATCTTGCAGCACAACTTCGATTTGAATAAATGGTCGAGTTTTTAGCGGAATAAATTCCAAAACAACTCTTTCTTTGCATTTTGGTAAATTTTCATCTATTAAAATTTTGCAGTACCCTTTTTCTTCTGATCGCTCCCCAAAATCAACTCGCTCTGGCGACCCGCTATAAACAACAGCTGGGAAATTTCCTTCATTCAAATTTTGAAATCTATGCAAATGTCCAAGCGCAACATAATCAAACTCTGCATGAGCAAGCTGCGAAATCATAAATGTCGGATCATTTCCATAAATTGCTCTTTTTTCTGATCCAGAAAAAACGCCATCGCTTGCCGTTAAATGGCCTGCAAGAACGGCAGGAATGGATTTATCAACTTGCTGAGCTAAAGAAGCAATAATTTCGCCAACCTTTTCTGACAAATATTTTGTGATCTCTTCTGATGTTTTAAGACGATGCTCATCTTTGGCTATCAAATTATTTCGCGTTGGCCAAGGAATGCCAACCACTTGAACAGGCCCACTTTTGGTTTCAATTTTAACAAGCGAAGGTTTGGAAAAAAGATGAAATCCGTCAATCGGCAAATCCGCAAAAACATCCAGTGAATTCGCCTTGCCAAAACTTAATGGATGGTCGTGATTTCCTACAATGATAACAACAGGAATTTTAGCAATATAAAGTTTGAAAAATTCTTCCATCAACAATTTTTGCTGTGTTGGAGTTGGATATGCAGTTTTGTATGCATCACCACAAAATAAAAAGAGATCGCATTTTTCGGCAATCGCATCTTGAACAGAGCGCGCAATACTATTTTTAAAATCCAAAAGACGGGAGTGAATTCCCGTCTTTGAATCTATTTTGCCATAATTTTCTACGCCAAGATGAATGTCAGCAGTGTGAAAAATTTTTATCATAGTTGATCTTCAGAGATATCCTTCACCTTCATTGCACCTATAAAACAATTTTTCAAAAAGTTATTTTCATCTTTTTTTTCATCTGAACTTAAAGCTGCTTTATCTTTTTTATCTCTTTTAGTTTGTCTTAATCTTTGAGCATATCCAGCTTTGTTTACTTGTATTGAACGTGCAATCGCAAGATCTCCAGCCGGAACATTTTGATTTATTGTCGACCCTGCAGCTGTATAAGAACCGCTTCCAACAACAACCGGCGCGATTAATGTATTATTACTTCCAATATACGCATCATTTTCAACAATAGTTTGATGTTTATTTACGCCGTCATGATTGCATGTGATAGTTCCAGCTCCAATATTTACATTGCTACCGAGCGTTGCATCACCAAGATATGAAAGGTGCTTAGCTTTTGTATTTTCACCAATTTCACTCTTTTTAACTTCAACAAAATTTCCGATAGTTACATTATCATGCAGCACAACATTATTGCGCAATCTTGCAAAAGGACCAACATGCGCATTTTTACCAATTTTAGAATCTTGAATTACTGAATGTGAATGAATAGTGGAGTCATTATCAATTGTTGTACCTTCAATGATAGAAAAAGCGCCGATAAAACAATTAGCTCCGACTTTTGTACCCGCAAGAAGATGAACGCCGGTTCCTATAAACGAACCGCGGCCGATTTCAACATCAATATCAATATGAATATTTTGTGCAAGTTCAAAACGAACACCTTGAGACATCCAATAATCTATAAGTTCTGAACGTTTAATTTGTTCTACCATCCACAAATCTTTGAGAGTATTTACACCGCGTACATTATCATATGGTACGGAAATTTTTTTGAGAGGTAATTTTTGCTCACTTGCTAGTCTAATAATATCTGGAAGATAAAATTCACCAGTTGTTTTACTGCTGCTGATCTTGCTTAAACATTCTTCTAAAAAATCTTTTTTTACAAGATATACACCGGCGTTGATGCAATTTACATTGTAATTTTCTTCGGTACATTCTTTTTCTTCTATAACGGTAATGCGGCCTTCATGATCGATTATTCGACCATAGCCACGAGGGTCAAGCACATAGCTTGTAAAAAATGATAATGTTAAATTTTCTTCCGAATGTTTTCGATACAAAGATTCGAGCAAATCTGAGGTTATAAGAGGCATATCACCATTGATAATTAATATATTTTCTTTGCTCCAACTGTTTTTTGAGCAAAGTACCGCGTGTGCTGTTCCGAGTTGTTCTTCTTGAATTGCAAATGAAATATTTTTGAAATTTGCACTTTTGATAGCGCTTGTTAACTCTTGAGAATCTTTTCCGACAATAACAGTGATAGGAATTTCTAATTTTTCGAGAGCTTTGATAGGGTAAAAAATCATAGGTTGACCACAAATTGTCGCAAGTTGCTTAGTTTTACCAGTATTAAACCGCTTTGATTTGCCTGCGGCAAGAATAACTGCTTGCATATTACCAATCATAATTTACTCCTAAAAAAATCTTTTAAACTTAAACTTTTTATCAATCAATATCGACAATTTCGAATGGTACTCTTTTACGCTCTTAAATTCAATAAATTAAAATTTTTTACAAAAAAGTTATTTTTTTTAAATTTACTAAAAAACAAAGCTGTAATAAAATGGTTTCTTTGATTGCAAAATTTCATTTAATTATTAAATATTAAATTTGCAAAAATCTCAATTTCTTTAGACGTTTTTTGGAGAGATGGCTGAGTGGTCGAAAGCGACCGCCTCGAAAGCGGTTATTCTGGGAAATCTGGAATCGTGGGTTCGAATCCCACTCTCTCCACCAAATTTTCACAATTTTCGCATTTTTTCAGTATAAACATAACAATTTCACCAAAAATGATCCTTTTATCAAAATTTCTATTTTCTCTGCTTTTTTATAAATATTATAGTTAATAAAAAGACTCCTAATTTATGGAGCCTTTTTTATTCTTCACCAAACACTACCAATTTGGCAACAATTAAAATCCCCCCATTTCTTCAAAATAGTCTCAAAACAAAGCTTTTTGCCCAAAAACATCATTTTTACAAATAAATTTTGCATTAATTTAAAATCTGATATCTTTAATGAGTTGTTTGACCGAAAGTTTATTTGAATTGTTTTTCGCACTTACAGATAAAATAAAAAGATTATTCTTTAGTTTCGATCGTTAGGCGAATTTTCGGTCTTTTTTTAATCGTTATGAGGAAATAATGAATATTTTCGTTGGAAATTTGTCCCGAAGAGTATCAGAAAATGAACTTAGAGCTGCATTCGAACCATTTGGTGAAGTTGCATCTGCAGTAGTTATTAAAGATAAGTTCAGCGGACAATCAAGAGGATTTGGTTTTGTTGAAATGCCAAATGCTTCTGAAGCACAAAATGCAATCAACTCGTTAAACGGGACAGATCTTTTAGGCAGAACGCTTAACGTGAACGAAGCTAAACCAAAACCAGAAGGCGGCTCAAGACCTCCTAGATCTGGTGGAAACGGCGGCGGTTTTAACAGAAGACCTCGCAGTTCAAACTGGAACTAATTAATCTAAAAAATTACTTAGATTCAAATTAAAGAAAAAGGCTGGTGAAATTCACCAGCCTTTTTCTTTTTTTATTTAATAGATTTTAATGAATCCCCCGACTTAAAAAGTCGGCATCGCAGGCGCTTGAATCTTTAGAGTTCGTTCGTATGGATTCGACTTCGCTCACCACGAACGTAATTTATTCACTTACTACGAACATAATTCATTCACTCACCACAATCGTAATTTATCAGACTCGCATTCATCCCAAGGTTTAAAAGCCTGGGGTTTTCTGCTCAATTTTTATAAACCTATCTTTAAAAAGTTGCTTTATACTATTTAAATAGTGCAAAATACTTGCATAAAACTTTTTAAATTTAAAAAGCAGGATAAAAAATGGAAAGAAAAAAAATTAGTGAAATACTTATCCAAAAAGGAATTATCACTGAAGAACAACATCGTGAATGTCAAAAAATCAAAAAAGAAACTGGTAAAATAACCGGTCAAGTTTTATTAGAAAAAGGTTATGTCACAAAGCAAGAACTTGCAGAAGCACTCGCTATCCAAATGTCAGTTCCATTCATCGACAAAATCACAGACAAAATGATCAACACGGAAATTTTAAGCAAAATACCTCTAAAATTTTTGCGCCAACATATCGTCATTCCAATCATTTACAATGACCAAAAAATAATAGTCACAGCCGATCCTCGAGATCTACAACCCATCGACGATCTCTCTCTGCTTCTCAAAGGAAATGCTGGCTACGCAGTCGCATCTGACGAAACAATTTTGGAAGGAATCAACAAATATTATCCGCTTGAAACAAGCAGCGAAATGATGGCGGAGCTCAAAGAGGGAGAAGCTGAAGAGTTTGAGCTTGCAACATTCGAAGAAAAAGATCTTTTGGAAATGGCGAACGAAGCGCCAATCATAAAACTTGTAAATCATATATTTTTCCAAGCGGTCAAAGAAGAAGCGTCCGATATTCACATCGAAGCATTTGAAAAAGAAGTTCGCATTCGATACCGAATCGACGGCGAAATGTATCAAAAAGTTCTTCCACCAAAACGTTACCAAGCTGCCATTGTTTCCCGTATCAAAATCATGGCGAATTTAAATATCGCAGAAAAGCGCCTACCACAAGACGGTCGAATCCAAATAAAAGTTGGCGACAAACAGATAGATCTTCGTGTTTCTATACTACCATGCAATTTCGGTGAACGAGTTTCAATAAGATTACTCGATAAGGGTAAAGAAGCATTTAAACTAGAAAATCTCGGCATGCGTCCAGAAGATCTCAAAATAGTTCTTGATTTAATTTCGCGTCCAAACGGAATATTCTTTGTCACCGGTCCAACAGGATCTGGAAAAACTAGTACGTTGTATGCAATTTTGAACAAATTAAACCAACCGAATGTAAACATCATTACCGTTGAAGATCCAGTTGAATACACAATCAATGGGGTAAACCAAGTACAAGTTATCGACAAAATAGGATTAACATTTGCAGCAGCACTCCGCTCCATTTTGCGTCAAGATCCGGACATTGTGCTCATTGGAGAAATTCGAGATGCAGAAACAGCTCAAATCGCAACACAAGCATCTCTCACAGGACATTTAGTTTTGAGTACAATCCACACAAACGATGCACCGTCAACAATTACACGTTTAGCAGATATGGGCGTAGAGCCTTACCTAACCGCATCTACAGTTATCTGCATCATGGCTCAACGATTAGTCCGTAAACTTTGTAGCAAATGCAAACAACCCTTCACCCCCGATGCAGAGCTATTTTCTCGCTTAGGAATAACAAAAGAAGCTGCAGCACAAATCAAATTTTACAAAAATGTTGGATGCGAAGAATGTTTGAACACGGGCTTTAGAGGCCGTCTTCCAATCTTTGAAGTTATGCAGATAAACGATGAAATTCGAAAATTAATTGTTGCAAAAGCAAATGCAGCAGAAATCAGACACGCGGCAGAAAAAGAAGATTTTAAATCATTGCTCGATGACGGTATTCGAAGAATCAAAGATGGCTTAACAACGATCGAAGAAGTTTTGACAGTTGCTTATGCAGAAAAAGAGTAACGGTTTTTCATTACTCGAAATTTTGATAACAGTTTCATTACTTTTGATAATCGCATCATTTGCCGTTGCAAATTTTTCATTTTTCGACAAATTTTTGCTAAATGCAGAAACATCCAAACTATTTTCAGTTCTAACTTACCAGCAACAAAAAGCAATCGCATCTGGCAAGCAAAAGCAGATGCAAATTAATATTGAAAAAAATTGTTTTATATTTGATGAAAATGGTAAAAATATTGTAGAAAAATTAAACGACAAAGTTATTTTCGGATTTATCCCGGACGCAAAAGGTCCACCATCCTCCCCTACCAAACCAATAACATCTGCAATCACATTTGCAAAAGAAAATGAAAATTTTGTTATAAAATTCGCACCAGATGGCAAAATTAATTGTGGAACGATCTATCTGACCTCCAAAAATAAAAAGTTTATGGCAGCAATTTCCACACCGATCTCTCAAGTTTCACTACTTCGAAAATATGTTTATAAAGTCGGGAGATGGGAGTTAATAAGGAATTGATTATCCCTTAAAAGTTATCCCTATTTTTTTTTATAAAATATTTTTTCTATTATTTTGTTTCAAACTTCTTCCGATTCTTTCATTCATTTTTTTATCTCTGGATTGCTCACGCAAGGTGACAGAGAGGATTATACGCAAAATCCTCTCTGTACTCTCCTATGCGCCAAAAGAGCACTTTTGGATTTCCTCAGCACTAAACTCGCCGGGATACAACTACGTTGTACTCCGACTCAAACAGGTAGTGCTGAATCAGTTTTTTACACTTAGATTTTTTGAACTCCATTTTTAGATAACAATTTAAAATGGTTGTATCACCCTCACAAACTCGAAAATGCAAATTATAAATTTGTAGACTCTAAATTAGCCTGGCTGTTTGAACTGCTGTCCAGCTTGCTGGCAGCAGGAGTTTCAGGCGTAAGAGATTCCAAAGAGATTTCTCTTTGGTTTGGGGATCCAAGGGTGTTCAAACCTAACACCCTTGGCCATAGCGGAGCTAATTTGATTAAAGAAAATAGAAAAACAAACTTAAAACAGAATAAATTAAAAAAAATTGGGATTTAAATAAGGGATTATAAATCTCTTACGCTTTCTTTTCTCTCATCAACCCAATTTTTTCAATGTGCTCCAAACTCGCTTTTGCCAAATCTTTTGGCGCCTGTTCTTGCTGTTGTGAAATAACATTTGCAGAATTTGCTTGCTGTTGCTGAGGATGTTGAGCTGGATTTTCTTCATTTTTGACCGCAGCAATCGCTTCTTCATTTATACGCTTAAGCTGGATTTGATACTCTTTTTCTTTTTGCATCGCTTCTGATGCTTTTTTCTGAAATTCCATCTTTTCACGCGTTAAATTTTCAAGATATTTTTTGCTTTCTGCGACTTTGCTGCTTTCAGATTTGAGCGCAAACTGCAAACCTGTCATCTGTCGCTTCATATCTTCCATTTTATTATTTATAGACAAAACAAGCTGCTTCTCTTCTTTGATCACAGATTTATAATTTTTCTTTTTTTGATGCGTTGTCGAAACAAGTTTATAAAGCTGACCGACTTGATCTAGTAATGTATAAATCGCAGGTTGCAGCGCTGGGTTATCGCGCCTAATTTGAACAAGAGATTTACCGATATTTTTGTGAAGCTCTTGCGCCTGATTAAGTGTATCCTTGGCACAAACACCTCTTACAGATAAAAAAAATAATATTGATAACAAAACAAACAAAAACTGATTTTTCATTAACCTATCTCCTCTTTCCTCAAATACTCTCTACTTCGCATGAATTAAATCTTTTCAAATAATTTATTAGAAAAATTCGCATTCATTTATACAATATTAATAGAAATTTTTAAACAAAGTAAAAATTTTACCAAAAAGCGGAGACTAATTAATGAATAAAAAAGTGTTAACTTTTTCACCATTCTTTCTTTTATTTTTTTCACTACAAAATTTGTATTCACACTCTGTCGCTTACTTCTCACCAGAAGATAACATTCGCGATCGACTAATCGAAATGATCGACAAAACAAATTATAAAATAAAAGCAGCAGTTTATATGCTTACCGAAAAGCAAATCGCGCAAGCACTCATCAAAGCGAAAAAGCGTGGAGTCAAAATCAAAATAATCACAGACGTTTCTTGCGCCGAATCAAATTATGGCAAAATTGGATTACTCAAAGAAAATGGAATAAAAATTTTCGTCTTCAAACAAAAAAGTAGCGAAAAAAACAGTTATTTTAACCCACTGATGCACAATAAATTTGCAGTTTTTGAACTCGAAAGAAACTCCAATCAAAACTGGACTTGGACTGGATCTTTCAACTGGACACGTTCCGCAAACCAAATAAATCAAGAAAATGTAATCTTAACAAGTAATCATAAAATATTTGCATGTTACAAAGCAAAATTTAAAGCACTAAAAAGATGCTGTATTTCCAAAGAATATTCGAATAAACAAAGCGAAAACAATGCAAGAACAGGCGAAAGTTGGAACGATAAAATAACAGAATTTTTGAAATTTGTAAGAAAACAATTTTAAGAATTTTTATCTGAAACCAAGTCGTGAGCAAAGGATTTGAAGACTTTTAGATATCTTCATTACTACACTCCTCTCTAGCTTACAGACCATCTTATTATCTAATTCAAAAAAAACAAGTATTTTCATTTTTATAAAAAATAATAATTTTTAAAAAACTACTAAAAACCCCACTTTTTAGCAAATGAACCGGTTGCAATTTGTAAATAAATGTTTAAAATATGTTTAAGATAAACATCAACGCAAAATTTAAAATCCAAACAAAAAGAAAGATCAATCATGAAAAAACTATTATTTTTATCACTTTTTACAATTTTTTTTAGCAATTTAAATGCAATAACTATTAGATTCAATGATACAGGTATTGAATTGTCTGCATTAACTAAAGACAACGGTACAAAAGAAGTAATAATTAGAGGATTATTAGATGTGCCTCTAAACGCGGATCCACTTTCTCAATTTTATGTAAATAGCACTCGTTACCTTTTTGAATTACTTGTAGATGCTATATCAATTTTACATATGCCAAAAGGAACCCGTAGAGGTACCAAAATCAACAAAGAAATATGTGAAACACAAAATAATATTACCACTCTACAAGAATTAAAAAATTTAGCGCTTTCCTTTACAGAATCAATAACCAATACCCATTCTACTAACGACTTTGAAAAGCTTAACGCTTTTGCTGCATCAACATATATAAATAAATTTTTAATCGAACATGTCGGATTTATAACCCGAGATGGAAACACTCATATTGTTTATAAAGAAGATGTACTAAGTATAGAAGTTTTAAAAGGATATATAGATAATTAACGCGAACTCGATAATTAAAAACCATCAATTAAATGAGTCTTTGTACACATAATTGATGGTTTATGTTTTAAAAAAGCGTAAGCATTTAGCGATGCAAAAATATTAACAAAAAAGTTACAAACA